>Ga0307515_10009024_pt1 | contig 19354 bp, 9 predicted proteins | sample 17_EM_MG_FD_194513 | JGI IMG/M metagenome (GOLD analysis project Ga0307515, IMG submission 194513) | Populus trichocarpa ectomycorrhiza microbial communities from riparian zone in the Pacific Northwest, United States - 17_EM | ecosystem: Host-associated > Plants > Roots > Unclassified | place...
GAGTCAAAGATTTCATGTTAACCCAATCAGGTCGACCCTGTCAAGTTGGGTAAAAGAAATTAAAACAATATTTTTTTTCTTGGATATGGCTAAACATCTTAAAGTTATTGAAGTATATTTTTTAAAAAAATTAAAATACTTTGACATATTTAAAAAAAAATATTGCATGGATTTTACAACAAGTTTGTAAATTCCCAAAGGATTTTGGCCTACATTTCAAAAATACTAAATTTTTTTATTTATTTTAATACGCAGGATTATGAACTTATACATAAGACATATTTCTAATATTAAATGAAAAGACAATTTATTTTTGTTGGCATTAGAACGGTTATGTTTTTAATTTGATAAGATAAAGATCTTTTTACTGAGGAGAACTTTTCTTAAACCTTAGACAAACTAACAGTTAGAAAACACAACTTTTTCTTAGTTTATATCAAAAAAATAAACAATGCAATTTACCTCAGGTAAGGCATATTAAGTGTGTTCATACCTTCATTTTACGCAATCAATTCCCTTTTCCCAAACTCTAAAAGTTGTTAGGGTTTCTAGTAATCAAAATATTAAGTAGTGACTCTTATTCCCTATTTTTACTAATAAAAGACAAGAATGCTTTGTCCTTTCCACCCACATCATTCTTGACCATCCCGATCCAGGAGGACGATCACCGCGATGTTGCATACATGTGATAAGAGACATCTACCAATTACCTCTAAATTTTCTTGTAATTTTCATATTTTTTTTGGTGTCATGATTTCAAAGAAATAAATATGACACTCCCACTATGGTTGCTAATTATTTCAGGTTTTTTTGTACCCGTCTTAATTAAGAGGAATTTGAATTTCAAAGTTAGATGTTAAATTTGATATTAACAATTTGAACTCCAGATACTATTCCTACAATTCTAGAATTGTAGTTCCAGAATTGTAACAACATCTCTTAAATACAAATTTTAAAATTCTATGATTTTTTTATGTTCATAATTGTAATCAAATAAATTGAATGTTTTGAATGCAAAAGATAACTTGACAACTTAGGATCAAAGAACTTATATTCATTGAATGATTCTTTAATTGATTACAATCATGCATAATAATTCATTGATAGAAGAACACGAAGTGATATATTTTATGATATTTTTCCAGGGTTTTTTTTTAATGAAAGTTGCAAGCCTACTGGATTAGATTGGAAATTGCAAGCCTAATATTACAAGTCAACTAATTATCGCTTATGAAATTATAAGCCTACTAATAAACATGTTTTGAAGACCCTAAAAACTTAGTTCAATTGCACATCAATAATTGTTGATTTTTATTGAGTTGTTGTTTTGTTTTCCTCTAGCCTTGATTTATATAGGAAATGTTATGGATAATCGTCTGTTAACTATCTACTCTCTCCATTACTCTTTATTTTAAAGATGCACAACTAGAATTGCCTAACTTCATTTGTTTTAATCTGTTTCTTTTACAAGTTTACTTCACTTGTTTTAGTCTGTTTCTTTTACAAGTTTAGATTGCATCTTTTCTTTCTTTTTTTAATCCAAACTTCATGATCCACTTGATTAAGTCTATAACCATGTATGTCCTTATTTTATCTAGCCTAGACTTATATGGAAACACTTACTTAAGTCCAACTCATTATTTCATCTTTTTTTTTGGACCCAAATTACTTCTTTGACTAATTTATTGTATAACAATATATTAGGGAGACCATATGGTAAAAAAACAAAAAGCATGTTATGGTCCCCCAAGTATGGTTGTCCATGGAAATATGACAATGTTGAATTTTATCTTTTTTTGGATTTATCATAAACATGACATTTTAGGGCTCTTGTAATCTAGGGGTTTTATAATCTAAATAGGAATACTTGTCTTGGAAAGTTAAATTTTAATTCTTTAGAGTTTCTTTGTGCTCTAATTTTAATATTACATGATTCATTTGCTTAAGTTGTTATAGTTTATACTAAGTATCTATGATTATAATTTGAAAATTAAGGGTTATAGACATGTTCTTGATTTCTTGACTAAGGAATGAATGAATTATATGAGGCTTGAAATCTTTTATCTTAAGGTTTATTTTTTTTTATCTAGGTTTGTTGATTAAAAAATTAACTTAAGTAAGCTTTTATGTTTTAGGTTGATCTTAACAAATAACAATAAAAAAAATGAGAATCAAATTTGATATAAAAATTAAATAAAACAAAAGGTTGAGGGACAAAATTGAAAAACAAATTAATTTTTTTTAAAACAAAACAAATAGTAATCAAAATAATAAGGACTAGATTTGATATCAAAACAAAATAATTGAAAACCTTTTAACTTTTGCAGGCTAGTATGATTTTCAAGGAGATGAGAAAGAAAAGAGAGAGAATGAGAAAGAAAAAGTTGTGTGGAGCCTCACCGTTGCACTATCATGGATACGTTCCACCACCATAAAGGTCTCTTTAAGGTGGTTCAAACACATCTGTGGATGGTGGTGGTTTGCCATAAAAAAAGGTCATACGAGCCATCAAAGTGTTGGAAGCCTCTTTCCACACACTAGCGCATGCAACGCACATACCAACCAAGTTGCCTTGCCTGATTTTTTCATTCCTTGTTATTTTTTTTTCAAATTGGATCTTCCAAGCCTTACTAATTTAGATCAATAAAATTGTGTTTTATCTTACAAAGTCGAGCATTAAACACATCATATTGTTTCCTTAACATTGCGGGATCCCTGTATATAGGCAACAAAAAAATTATCAAGAATATAAAAACAATTAATGTGAAAGGATCAAATTGAAGAAAAACAATCAGGGATAAAAAAAGAAGGTTGAATCCCTCCTTCAACAATGCAATTAAGTCTCTGATGTTTGCAAACATAAAAAGGCTCAAAATTTATCCATTGTTCAAATTAAGTCCACATTGTTTTAATTATTATAGTAAAATCTAATTTTTTTTCTAAATCGAGCATTAATTGAGAGTCGGTTTTCTTTTATGGCACTATAGGTACCCAAAAAAAGAAATACAAAACAAATAATTAAGTCCAATTCTAAATTAATCAAATGAAAAAGGACCAAATCAGAAAAAAAAACTAAGTGAAAAAACAAAAAAAAAGGATAATTACAAACAAAAACGTCCTATAATTTGATTATGTTTTCACTTTCTAACAAATCACTTGCCCCACTTCATCTCTCCAACAAATAACACCCTCTCTCTTGATGGGTGATAAAAATCAACTAAGCTTGTGCCCACGCCATGTTGTGGGTCCATAATATTTTTCCATTAAAGTATTTAGACGTCGTAAACGTGTTTTGTAAAAAAGAAAAAAAATCCAATAACTTGGGTTCTAGACTCAACCAACTACATAAGTTGGCTTTATAAAAACAATACACTATCAACTTGGATTGAAGAGTGAAATTACAAACAATAAAACTTTTATAAAAGGGTTAAGGAAACAAACTAAGAAATCTTAAAAACAAGAATCAAATTGAAAACATCAATACATGATAAAATTTGAATATGTAGAATTTTTCAATGTGTTTTTTTACATGAAAAAATAATAAATATAAATTGAAAAACTTATGCATGCATCAAATGAAATAAATCACGAATCATTTTGTAAATAAATTTTTAAAAAAAGTCATGAACAATAAATGAAAATGTAATTGAAAAAATTTAAGAGACTAATGTAAATAAAAATATTTAATATTGCAACATAGGTCATTTACCTAGTTATATTTAATGAATTTGTTTATTAACATAAATTTATAATAGAAATAAACATACACAAAATTTATTGAATAAAATAAAAGGAAAAATAAATACTATGCAAGACTGCATATATTAAACATATTATAAAAAGCATACATATTGAATCTATATAAAATACCAACAAAAAAAACATACAGATGAATTATACTAACATTTTTAAAAAATTAAACACACTCAATATAATTAAACAATAATAGCTATTTAAAAAAGGCTAAATAAGAAAAAAAAAGCATAGAGAATGAATATTAATTAAAACATAAATTTAGAAATTATTTTATAAAAAAACATAAAAAAGGTATTAATAAAAAAATTAGTTTTTTTAAAAAAGAATTGAATGAAGCCAGATGTTGTTGGGCCTAGTAAGTGAGGCTTAATGCCTAACCCACCCATAAAAGGCCTGCACGCGGGCTTTTCATTTTTTTTTTGTTAATGGGGTCGTTTGCCCCAATGCTTTGACTAAAAATAGACGATGCATAATCTGTAATTCACCAGATTCTAGCCATTGGTGTGGTTGAAAAAATATGGCTTTTGTTTTACCCAAAAACACATTTTTAACCTATTTGTTTTTATCCAAAATACCTAGGAAACATACTAGAAACTTTGTCAAACCAATCAATGGTCTCTAAAAACATAAAAGATATTTCCAAAACCCAAAATCAACCCGAAACTAAAATTCTTAAAGAGCTCAGATCTCTTTTTTTGGTGTTTTCAAGGTAAAAAAAAACACATAATCTTAATCCCCTTCATCATATGGAACCATTTAACACAACAATTGACCATTTTAATAGCCAAAATCATCATCAATGACAACTTCCTCTCTCTAAGCCGGAATTTGACGACTCCATCTTTCTTCTCCATAAAAAAAAAACTAAAAAAAAGAAAAATAAAGTTTGGTAACAAAATATAATTTTTAAAATTTATAGGGACCGATTACCAATTAGGTTAAAAAGACGAGAGACTAAAATGAACTTTGCAAATAAATTGCAAAGCTAACACTTATTTTAGTTGTGTTTTTCACTTCAGTTTTTTATCTTTTAATTCAATCCTTCAAAAAAAAGAAAAAAAGAAGCAATTAATCTCTATTTTGGATTTAAAAGAGTTGTGAAAAAAATTGAATATCAAATTGAGAATTTTCAAAAAATTCATTATTGAAACTCATAATGAAATATGAGAAGCTTAACGGTGAATTCGATAATGGCAATAAAACCGCTTGCTATTTTAGTTTATACTGTAGTAATAGGCACGCAGGTAAAGATGAGGTCTCACATTCTCGAACGGGAAGCCCATACTGAAATTGGGCTTTGGGTTAGATAGAGGAGGGAGAAGGGCTATTTGGGTTTTTCTGGGCAGTGGTTTCTTTTCTTCTGGTCGACATTGATTGAGTTGAGTGGTGTGGCTACGCTTCAGAAGGCATACAAGAGTGGCAATTATGATCCAGGTAAGATATTCTTGAAAAATCATGAAAATTACAAAAATCCCAATTGAAGCCCTATTTGAGGAACTTGCAATCCATGTATGCTGCTTCTCTTTTTATCAGTTTTGTTCACAATACTAGTTCACTGGGACCTTTTTGTATTGTTTGGAGTATTTTGATGGTGCTTTTTTATGTGTTTTTTTTTTTTTAAAAAAAAAATTACAGAGACTTTGAAGGGAACACGTTGATTGGTCAAATCCTAGGAGAGATTGGCAATTGGGCTTCTTTATACCATCTGTAATATTCTTTCGTCTTCTGTTTGTTTGATAAAATTTGATTTTTTACTGGTTTTTGAGTTTTTACTATACTGTTGCTGATATGTGGTTTGCAATGTGGAATCTAGCTAGGGATCTTTCTGATAACTTGCTTTGTGGAGACATTCCCTTCTCTCTATCTAAGTTGAAGCAACTTGATGCCTTGTGAGTGACTGTTTTTTTAGTTTCATTCACTGTGCTTCAATGGGATTTTTGTGATTTTTATGGCTGCTCGGGATGAGTTACGAATGTTTTTCTTGTTTTTCCATTGGATTGTGGCATGGTTTGGGCAACATCTGAGGATGGAAGCCGTATGTTCTCTTTTGTTCCATCAGATCTTGAGCTATTATGAAAAGACCATTGCATGGTTTTCCATCAGATCTTGGGCTATTATGAAAATTCCAGAAAGAGATTTGTGTTCATGGAATGTTTGATAAAATGTATGAGAGAGACAACATTTCTTGGACTTCAATGATTTCTTAGAGAGACAACTCCTAATGAGGCTTTGGAGTTTTTTAGAAGGATGACGAGACGTGAGAATTCCGATCATTCCACTGTTGGTGTATTTGTTTACGTGGCTGCGCTGCTATTTAAAAAAAAATTATTTATTTTTTTATTTTAAATTATTATTTTTAAGGTATTTTTAGATTGTTTTGTTTAATTTTTAATTTTTTTTTAAAATATTATTTTATTATATTTTAAAATAAAAAATATTTTAAAAAGTACATAATTCAATAGATAATATAAAGGAATGGATAAGTTTCAGGGTATTATAGATGGAATTGATTATAATTATGAATTATGAATGATAATTTTTATATTTGAAGGCTTTTCAGTTATTAAAATAAATATAATTGTTTTTTTGCGTGGTTACTTAACATATAAATCATAGAATATAAAGTATAATTTTTCAGAAAAAAAAGAAAGAAATACTTGGGTGAAATTCCATGGGTTATCTCATCAAATATTATTCATGTAATCTCCACGCATCAATATTGGACCACCAAATGATTTGAATGTTGCTACAATGTCAGTGGGAACCAACCCTAAGACATCTTTGTATGAAAGTGATTGATTTAGACCCACAAACTTTCTCTTTCCATCCGATATGATAGTATATTCCTTTGCAGAAATTCCAAGGCTTGCGTTGCATTGCGTTGCGTTGCGTTGGATTCTCAAACAAGGCAGGCAGATTCCTGCTTAGAAAACAAGAGTTGGTTCAAACTTGATTTCCCATCCCTGGCCGATTCAGCGGTGATGCTATTCTGTCATTTGCTGCTCCTCTTTTGCTTTTAATTAACCTGAAACTCTGCAGCTCTCTCCCTCTCCGCACAAATCGACAAGCTCAAATGAGACCACAGGCTCTCTCTAGGTTGGTGGTTTGGTGCACCAATACATGTGGGCTGATCTACTTGTTTTGACTTATTGTTTTGCTAGAAAAGTCCATGAAGAGTTCAAAGCTCTGCATATTCTTCCAAGCTGTGGGAACACAAGAAAATCTTGTCTTAACATGTAGAAAAGATTACCAACCCCCACAAAGAAACATTTGATAGCGATCACTTAATTATATAGACAATTGATGATGGGAAATTTAATTTCTCATGAAAATCTTGCTACTTTTCCTAATTCTTTTTGTGTTGATAAAAAAAACCAAGTCGGACTAAGTAAGGAGCACGGACATGGGGCTAGCATTGATCTAAGAAATGTCATTATGCCGCCTCATGGCGACGCCGCAGAAATGTAATGAGAGAATATTTTAGCAGTGACCAGTATCTGTTAGTTCTCTGTCCTTTTATTTGACTTTTTCCTTCCTACAGTGAACTGTCCTTCTCAATACTAATTTTTGTTAACAAGGAGACTTCTCTCAGTCATTTGGAGGTTAACGTGCTGATTCCAAGAGGTTTATATTTTCTTGTGATGTTGATGTCGACGCATCCCGCCGTGTATTGACCGTGACAATCGATATATCTTAGTCTCTCATCAACTTTGTTAATATTGAATCAAAACTATCAATATTTCTTGCAATTTATTTCTATATTTCAGTAACTAATTTGAGATTTCCTCCAGAGCATTCATGTCTGTCCAGGCGGCACACGAGCTACTTACTGTGCGCTCCTTCATATTCCACAGCAGACTCAAAGCACAGATTTTCTTGTGTTGATATTTTCTTGTTGATCAGGCTGCTTGCTTTGCGACTTGTGTCATTTCCAATTTCATTCTGTTTTTGTCAGCAAAATCTACTTCGAGGTCAAACATGGGACTTGCTGTTGGTGGATCCATGTCTTATCCTCCCCGCCATTTTTCAAGGCGTGGGGACACACAGCCATCAAATGTCTCACGAATTCTTAATAGTGGGTGAGTAAGAGATTTTACCTACCCACTGAGATGGATGTTCAAACAAAATAATTCAATTAATATACATGGCACTTCCATAAACTCTGAAGAATGTCTCTATCATTCTATCAAATATCACCTAATTTAAGGCCCTGTTTGGTAAACTGGTTCTTAAGATTTCTCTGGGCCTTTCCCAGAAGGAGAGAATAAAAGCATTTTTTTTTTATCATAGCATAAAAATAGTACAATGCTCGCTGGAAAAAAAGAAAAGAAGAAGAAGAAGAAGCATTTTTAAAGATACCCAGTACACTTTTTACAGTCATAATTATAAAAGTCACAAGTAGCAACAATTTTGGCGATGCCAAAGCTACAGTTTTAAGCCAGTTATACCAATGACTATATGTCAGTAATACCAAGAACTTGTGTATTGAAAGAGAAGTCACTAGTTTCACGTACTTATAATTTCTACAAACTACTGCTGCTGTTTTCAAAGACCTAAATTAACCTACTTATAGGTTCACATGACAGTTTTTTTTTCCCTTTGTTTTCATAAAGAAGGCCACAAATGAAAATTTTCAACTGTCCCTGGATGGACTTCCGCTGGCTTGAGTGGCATGTCATGCTGAAAATTCTCAGGGACTATTGTACTCTCCGCAGCATTCTTCGATAAATTCTGGTTTTCATCTTTGGTTGCATCGAGACCAAGCTCATTCTCCAAGTAACGGAGCCACTTCTTATTTTCAACTTCTCCCATATTATATGCATCTCCAAATCTTGAGCTCTGGCCAGCTTCAACATTTTGCAGCTGAATTCCACTGGTCTGGAAGGAACTTAAGCTGTCCAACATGTTCCAAAAATCGTAATCCGACTCGAATGGGATTTCGGCCACGATTTCTTCTGGTTTGTTTACCTCCTCCAGTGAATTGCGAACATTATAACGTCCTCTAAAGTTAAAAAACGAACCCGTTTTTTCACCATCTGGCTCGGAAACATCAGCTTGACCAGAGTTGGTGATGCTGGAATTGTTACTAGAAAAAGAGGAACTTGATAATTCGTTTGGTTTCATGGCTGGTTTAAACTGATTATTAGACACTCCCCTTGGTGACGAGTCCTCTTCGTTCTCTAGGATGCGAGGCTTCTGCGTTGAGAACCCTTGATTTTTTTGTTCATCAAGTTCCATTTCCAAAGCTCTTTTTCCACTTGACATGATCGTGCTAGATGAAGAGGAGGACGAGGAAGTTGAGGAGGATCCCTTTGACTCATCTCCTTCAGAATGTTCACCATCATCTTTGCATGCCAGTTTTTTCTTTAAGTGAGTATTCCACACATTCTTAATCTCATTGTCTGTTCTTCCAGGCAAATGAGATGCAATCTTTGACCACCTGCAAGATTATAATTTGTTATTACAAATACAATACTAATTAAGGTATTAAACGTAAAACGCCCGTCAATGTTTATTAAGTGTTATGTGGAGAAGTAGTTTACTTGTTTCCCAAAGTTTGATGTAGCTTAATTATGGTGTCTTCTTCCACTTCGCTGAAGTTACCACGCTTAACGTCAGGTCTCAGGTAATTAATCCATCTCAATCGACAACTTTTTCCGCATCGCAGCAACCCTACAAAACGGCAAGATTTTTTTTTACTTAAAAAAAAAAAAATGAAGTACAAAATTATTCAATGCTATAATTCTTGGCTTCACAACGACATCATCAATTTCTCCCTGGTTCAACCACCTTGAGGTTGAAATCTTCCCTCCCTTCTAGTCCTCTACTTTTTTCTACGTGTTTACATGAAATAGTAAAAGCAAACAAAGTCCAAGCTGCGTGTTAGATTGGGCATTTAGGCTCTACCTTTAGCTACTTATTCAACTTTTGTAACTCTTTCAACGAGGTGAGCATTTGTTTCCGATTTCCTTTAGGCTGAATTGGATTAATTAACAAGATTATCTTATTATAATATTTTTTAAAACAAGATTATCTTGCATCTTCGTCAACAAAATGGGAAATCTTAGCAACCTCTAGTATATTGATGTGACCATCAATTGCTGCGTGGCCTTGAATCTAAATTGGGAATATCCCAACTAGGCAAGATATGAAATATAAAGTGTGATGAGACTACAAAAGATTTTGCTAACGCAGACACCACCATTGCTACAAAAACAAATAAATCTCACTACAAACAAATGAGTCTGGTTTTAGACATAGATATATAGAGGTAAAAGTAGCGGAAAATTATAACTGATAAATATTTGTTTCTATACATAATTTCATTATGGATTTATTCCCCTCCAATCGAAATATCCGTGCCAAATCTTCCATGTTTTACTAAAATCTCTACACAAAAGTGCCTTGGAAAACATGGTTCGATGGTAGGCTTTTCTTAAACATTTTCTTCAAGTTCTTCTTATAATTAAAAATTTCTCAAAACATGTATATAGGTGCAATCTAGAGGTGATTTTCTGAATCTAGAATGATATTAAAGATATTGGTATCGAGGTTGTAATGTTGGTGATCTTCCATATAACCCAATCCATTGGAGTACTTGGCAATTAATGACAGATTAAATGGTAGAAGGATTCATATAGTATAAAATATTGTAGGCTGGCAATGAAAATGATGTTGTGTATATATATATGCATACTAAATGATTTGAATAAGCGTTTCAAAGTTGCCTTCCTATTATTGCCTGATTACTACATTAACATAGCCATCAGTCAACAAACAATAAAACGGCAAATGCCTCTCATTTCATGCCAAGTGCAAGTGGACATACATGCATCTACCTAAAAAGAAGAGGAAAAAATCGAAGAGAATAGTAATGATAATAATAATAATAATAAAAAAAAGGAGTGAAGACAAGACAAAACTATTGCTTTAACTGTTGGATTGAAGTCAATAATCCTAGAACTCAACTGGTATCCACCTCTCCCTTTTCTTAAAAAACTAAAAAAAAAAAAAAAACTCCAAGCTCTTTTTATTTATGTATATATAAATTGATTTCACTTAAAAAAAAACCGAGGGCTAACAAGTGTTTGTGGAGAAAAATATTTGAATTCTGGATTTAGAGAAGCAATCAGTGTAAAGAAACTCTGATCCCGTTGATAAAAATAATCAGTGCAAGCTAGGAAATGTTTCTTTTTCAACTCTTTAAGGCAAGGAACAGCCAAATACTTGTTCTTGGAGAGTCCTTCCCTCCCCCCTTGCTAATGAATAATGAAAAGGGAATGTTGTTGAATGCATGAGAAATCAATTTGTTTGTTCAGCAAAAGGGAATGATCATGTAAGATAAACAATGAGAACGATATTTAAGAATGCATGATGAATATTCTCCATGATCAAGAAGAGAGAGAGAGAGAGGAGATTTCTGACCAGCTTGTTTAGGAAGAGCCCTCCAGTTTTCATGCCCATGTTTCTGAATAAAAGCTATAAGACTCAAGTCCTCAGCAGGACTCCATGGTCCTCTCTTCACTTGACTCTTATCACAACATGGTGCTCTCCCTTTTCCCATGATCTCTCTCTCTCTCTCTCTCTCTCTCTCCCCCTCAAGTTTGATAGCTATATGAAGAAGAATCGATGGATTGGAGACTCTTTGCCATCACCTCTTCTCTCTTTATATAGCGGAATAATATTATACCCTGGGGACATGAACATGTAGAGATGACCTAGAGCCCACAGGATCATGATGCCATGAAATAGGATGTTATTTGGGGCAATAAATAAAAGGAGATCCAAAAAGATCACTAAATATCTATAATTCAAACATTTAGTTACTATGCGTTGTCCTGTATTAATGCAGACTATCCCACTCCAGTAACCTCACTCCTCTATACTTCACCATTTTCGGAATAGAATTTACTCCCCGTGAGAACATAATTCAATATGGGAGGCCCCATGGTTGACCAAATGGGTAAATAATCCTAGCCATCCATATGGCTGTATCGTCAACTATATCATTAATTCTGTACACAAGATATTTATGTTTTTTTATTTTTTTTTTATTTTTCAACTAATTCAAATTCAATTTAACAAAATAAAGTATTATCCACAGATAAGAATTTTCTCAACTATATATTTTTCAACTTTTCTTTCCATGTTGGGCCATATGATTTTATTTTTTTTAACAACATAGTGTCATCCAGGAATCATCTTTGGTAAGTTTTGTCACAGGATTTTTTGCCAATTCAAGGTGATTTAATTATAGAATATATATACCTAGCTGGTAATCCTATATCTGTCACCTTTTTTTTTTTTTTCCTGTTTTTTCAATTTTTTTAATAGAAAATTATAGTAATATAGAATAGAAAAATAAAAATAAAAAAACAAAAAAAACTAATAATGATATTTATTTTCTTATAAAACCTTATATATCAGTCTCACCGGAAGCGAAGAAACTTATTCTCGAGTTTAGATCTCATTTAGAAACTTTTTTCCACTGTAAATATTATTTTATGTGTGGATCATCCTATTATGGATATGTAATATCTTTGTGTTGATCATCTTTTCTTAGTTCATCATCATCGTGGATCTCATTATTAAGATTGTCAATAACAATAATTGACATAGATGAAAATATTATACTAATTCTTAGATGTATTTTTTTTCTATCAAGAAGGAACCTCCTCAGCTCCTTTTACTTAAGCTTATCCTATTCTACAATCCTTTTTAGACATGTTTATTCATACACACACAACATCTAACTATGTACCATGAATTATTAGAGTACTCTAATACTAATTGATGTAGACATGAATGAAGGATAACGATATTTATTATAAGTCAAAACTCGTAACTCGCAACTCGCAAGTACTTAATTTTATTCATTTATTTTTTTATTTATCGAAAAGCTATTACAATATTTTATATAGAGAAAACTAGAAAACTCTAGTAATAATGAATAGAAAAAATAAAATAGAAAAAAGCTATTCCTTTTAAATAGAAAAAAAAATACAAAATAAAAAAATAAAAAAAATAAAATTAATTTAGAAAAATATTTAATGCGCGTGTGTGTGGAGTTTTGATGCATATGAGCTAAACATAGATGAGATTTAGGTAATGATTCTAAGTTAGAGGGTACATGCTCTAAGAAGAAAAGTATTGTTTTGTGCCCATGTTCCTCTTCATTTTCTAACTTGATTTCAGAATTATATATCAAGCCACACCCTTTATCACAATACAAGCAGGAATACATGATATATACTTTTCTTTCTCTTTCATTCTTTTTATTTAACAGTCATGTGACTTTACTAAATTAAATTAATGTTTTGGTGAGACGAAATTCACCTTTTCAATTTAATAAAATACATGTGATTCATACAAAACCGAACTATGTAATAAAAACTTTTTGTTTATAATAAAGTAAATAATTAATTGCTAATTAATGAAATAACTTGATAAGGACTTCCGAATAAGTTAGAAAAGTAATTATCATCCACTTATAGGAAATTCTATTGGTTAATTAGAAGAAAAAAAAAAAAAAGACTTTGCATGGTTCACATTAGTACTCACATGACATCGAGGCACTAGCCATCAAATCTTGTAAGAAAAATATAATTCATTTGAAGAATTTCTCTCTACAATACAAGAAGTAAACGTCTTTTTATTATTCATTGTATTTATACATGTAGAGACCAAATCTAATTGGAGATTAAGCTTTCACTTTTCTCTAGCAATTAATATAATTAATTAACAGCTCATGACATTATACATGACAGCTCCTTTCATTTATAGCATCATCATATATAATATAATATTCTTGATTGAAAATATTGGCCCGTTACAGAGGTAATTCACCAATTTTTCTATATATATATATATAAGCCCTTGAATAAATATTAAGAACATCCTAGATTTTTATTATAAAATAGCCACATTAAAAAGCGTTTGGTATATATTCTACGATAAATTAAATAATAATACAAAGGAGACAAGACGAAATAATAATAGTGTAAGATAATTAATAATAAATGTCGATGTATCTTATTCGAATAAGAATAAAACAATATAATTAAGGTTTGATTAGTGAAAACTTTTTAGAAAAACAACAATGATTCATAGGATGTTATTACACAAAACATTAGTTCTGTTTCATAATCCAGTTAATTACTCCATTAATTATAAAACAGCAAGTGGAGTGTTGTGAAGATTAGTCCTCTGAGATCGAGATCAAGAGCAAGTGGTCTTAGGATTTAGGTCACCAGCTGAGTTTTGTGCCCTTTGAATATGACAAGAATATCGACGCTTTCACTAATAAATTATATGCCAAACCCCTGGCCCATGCGAGCGAACCAACCTGCTTAAAGTCTAGCAAAACAAGTCTAACCATTTGAAACAATTTACAATAAACATTATTAATTAAGCTAAGTCTTTTGTTAGGGAAACTAACATTAACAAGTCCTTTTACCATTTGGCACCTAATCTTGACATCTTTCTCCTGGTAAGTAGCCTCACTAACCATTGAAGACTTTTCATGACTACCAACCTAGACAAGTCCAAGATCTCATGAGACAGAAAAATCGTGAATTATTATTATTATTGTATAACATATGCATGACGTGCTGCTTATATACATGTGTTTGGAGCCATGTGGCATGCCCCTTGAGCTGATATTTGACCTCTATGTTCTTGGTGGAAAATAGTGACTTTTTATTAATAGCAAAAATTGGTCAATATGTCCCACGTACACACACCAGACATTTTATTTTCTAATACATGAAAGAAACATTTTTGTCCTCATTTTATTGCAAATTAAGTGTTTGCTAACCCATGCCTTAGCTAGACTTAATTTCAAATGAAATGACATCAGTCATTCCATGACATGTCTTCTCGGTATTGGTTAAAAGGAAGACCATGTTCAATCTCAACGAAATCTTGAACAAAGGTTTCATATTAAGCATTATGTTATCAACCTGGTTTTGTGTTTGCCATGTTTTAATTTATTATTGTTGTTGTCTATGATGTTGGAAAAAATAACATCATGCTGCACGGGTAAAATCTTGATGACTTTTATGGATAAACTAGCTATTTAATCTACGTTTCGTCTCGAGTTATAATTTTTTTTTCAAAATAAATCGGGTATGCAGGCTGCTTTAATGTATTTTTTTACATTAAAAAAATTCAAAGTGTAAATCGAAAAACTTATGCAAGTATCTAATTAAACAAATCGATAACCATTTATGTAAATAAACAGAAAAAAATCATTAACAATAACCAAAAGAGAAATTAAAAAAAAATTGAGGTTGAAAAAAATTTAATTAGAGGGCAAATAAAAATTTCCAGGTGGAGGGTTAAATTAAATTGAAAAATCAAAAGAATGAGAGTTAAACTGGTAAAAAAAACTTTGATTGAAGGATGAAATTGAAAGAAAAAAAAACATCAACAAAAGGGCCAAGGAAAAAAAATTAAAATTTTAAAAAATAAGGACTGAAATGAAAAAAATAAAACATTTGAGAAATTGTAATTAAATGACTAAATTGAACAAAACAACTTCTATAAAAGGAATAAGAAGAAAAAAAGAAATTAAAAGAATGAGAATTGAAATTAAAAACAAAACAAATAATAAATTGTAATTGAAGGACTAAATTGAAAAACAAAAAACTTCTTTAAAAGAAATAAAAATGAAAGAAGAAATTAAAAGAACGAGGAATGAAGCTATAAAAGGAATAAGAACAAAATCATAAATTAAAAGAGTGATGACTAAAACTAAAATTAAAACATATTAGTAAGTGTAATTAAAGGACTAAATTGCAAAAACAAAAAAAAACTTCTAAAAAAGAAATCAGAAATGAAAAGAATGAGGATTGAAATTAACAAACTAAAAATAAAAAGGATAATGGTGTACTTTAGTTGTTAGGAGAGAGAAAAGAATAGGAGAAAACAAAAAATAACTGTTGGTGACCATCTAACCACCATCCTTCGCCACACACCACTCTATGTGGAAAAGATTATGGTTGCACATCCAGGGAGATGGTGGAAGGCTAGATTTGTCTATCGGGTAGCGTCGTTAAATGGCGTAGACGCCACCCATGTGCTGGTGCGTGATCAACACATGTTTCCAATTTTTTGATTTAAGTATTCAAAAGTCAATGTGAAAATACCAAAACATCTCCCATGACTCTATTATAAACCAATGAAATCTTCTTTTTTAGGGATTAACTTCAAGAATTTTATAAACCAATGACATCACCTATTTTTAAGGATTACTGTCCATTTTTTTCTAAATCAATGAAATCATTTATTTTAGGGATTAACATCAAAGCTTTTCTAAACCAACAAAATCATCTATTTTTAGGGATTAACGTTAAAGGTTTTTAAATTAGCTATCTTTAGGGATTAAAGGCACACTTGTTTTTTTTCTTCTAAATTGACAAAATTGTCTATCTTTAGGGTTTAACATCATAATTTTTCTAAAATAGCCAATTCTTTTATTTTTAGATATTAACATCATAATTTTTTTCTAAACCGATGAAATCTTATAGTTTTAGGGATTAATGTCAGAATTGTCATAAATCAATGAAATTGCATATTTTTAAGGCTTAATGTCAAGTTTTTTTTTCATGAATAAGCTCAAACATAATAGCATAAATAAATTTAGAAAAACATAACAAAGATAACATTTTATTTGAAAGGATATGGTAAGAGTTATATTCCCCTTACCTTAAACATAACTAACACAATACCTAAATATCTAGAACTAATGTCTGTTTTTTTAGAATTTCTAGTTTTTTTAAATTACTAGGTGGCGACTCTATTATTTTTATTTTTCGCTTTCAACATTAATTGATTCCCACACATTTCAACAAAATGTGACAATAGTTACCAAACTCAACTCACCCCAATGGATCGACTAGGTTATCCTTTAAACTAGGTCTGGCCTGACTCGAATCAAATTTGCTTTTGAACTAATTAGAGAGTTGATTCAATTAAACTCAGATGACATGATAAAATCAAGTGAGACCTATTCAATGATTTTTTTTTATAGAAAAATTTTGTTTTAATTTTTAAAAAATTAATATTTGTTAAAAGAAATCTTCTCTTATAAAAAACATTTAACCTGAATTAACCTGTTTAACTTATAATCTAGATATTGTATCGGATCAAGTTTTATAACTATCGACCATACAAAGTAATTAACCCATGAGGCTAAATATTGAAAGAAAGAGATTGGGCTAAATTTTGAATTAACATTTGAAGAATAATCTTTTTATCTTAATGGAAAGAGCCGCAAACCTTAAAATAAAAAAGCCACACTTAGCTTATCTACGGGAACCTACCAATTTCAACACAAGTGTATGTAAAAGAGCGAGATCAAGACCACCTCCACCTACACTCTATAGCGTTTTCCCCTCCAAATTTTGTGTGTTCTTATTCAATCTTTTTTTTTTGTTCTTTTAAGTTTCTTTTAACTTGGATTGGATAATGGATTGGTCAATTACACACGAAATCTTAATACATTCCAAAAAGATTGTTCTTTTTCACAATCTCCTATTATATTCATATATGAAATGGCAGTATAAAAAGCAAACTCATTTATCAGAACGTCTAGTGATTACTAATTTACTGGACCAAATTTTTTTAAGCATAGAAAAGATATTTATATGATGGTAATATTTTTAAAGAAATAAAAAAAATCAAAATTCAGGTTAAATCTTGATTAATTTGATGATATGATAAAAAAAATAGACAAAAACAACAAAAACAACAAATTAAAAAATATATTGGATCTGGTCAAACTGGATTAACAAGTGAAACTCGTTACCTTGCATATGAAATCAGTATAACTCATAGAATGATGAAATAAAAAAATTCCATTGTAAAAAGAAAATTAAAAAAAAAAATCTAAGCCAACCCGGTCAAATCTTTCAAACTCGTGACCTAAAAAGTTAACAAAATTCTGATTAATAAAATATTGAGGGATGAAAAGAAAAAAGAAAGTTCTAATAAAAAAACATTAAAAAAACAAATTGCAATCGAAAGAATAAAGACCAAATATAATACAAAATAAAATAAACTAAAATATTGAGGGATTAAAAAAAAATCAATTAAGAAAATGATGTAAAATATTAAGGGATGTCATTGAAAAGATAATTTAATTAAAAGATTGGTTAAAAACACATTCACAATAAAAATATATATCGGAACCAAATCCAAAAAGTGAAAAAACCTAATGAGGGTTAAATCGAAAGAAAATTCAAATTTTATGGGTTATTTAAAATAAAAGGAATAGCAATAAGAAGAATTTCAATCAAATTTAAAAGAAAACAAAAATCAAAAGGCTGCTTTGAAAATGCGAAAGGAAAAGCTCTTAAACCATGGAGGAGTGAGGAAACAAGGAGGGAGAAAAAATGACCACCGGCAAAAAACCTGATATATATCTATCACACATGCCGTCCAGAAATGGAGGCGATGCTATGAGGATTAAAACATTGTCATGGAAGCTCAAGTTTGGTTGTCGAATAGCATTGTACAAGTCATTCAGATAACACAAGAGCACCTACACACAATCGATTTTTTCAAAATAAATAATATATTATATATGATAAAATATTAAATTGCTCATAGTCAAACTCGATAATTATATATATAAAAAAATACAAGGCAAAAGCATTTCTAATTTAATGGCATTATGGTCATTTTGCTATGCAGCTAAAATGAAAAAATTGAAAGTACCTCTACTCCAAAGTGTATATTAGTGGTTTTATTATGTAAATAATAATAAAAAAAAACTATTACACTCCCATTTCCTTGGGGAATTGTATTATGTTTATAGAGACAAAATTATAATTTTATTATTTTAATCTATAGTAATAAAGCTACATTAAAAGTTAAAAGTTAGAGCCATTTTAGGACCTTTTAATGTAAACGGGAAAAGCTTCTTTTATTCCATTAAGACTTATGTTAGGGACGTATGAACTATGCCATGATAGGATTCTGAAATGGTGTAAATGTAGCTACTGACACCCAAAAAGCGTTGTGGGTTCTTGTATTGAGCTTAGGAGCGAGCCTGGAATGTAGATTTTCTTTTCCTTTTAACACAAGTAAGCTGGTTTTATAACAGCTTTGTATGAGCACACATACAATAAATAGCTCACAAATCTACAATCTCTTTAATTCCATGTTTTAGATTAAAAGCTCATGCGTCACATTCAAGGATTTAAGTCATCATTTCTTGCCTCAGCTTATATGTTACAATCCCCTGTGAAACTTCTTTTTTTTAGTTTAACGTGGGTGTCCGGGCCAGCTTGCGCGCACCTCGACTAATCCCACGGGCCCTGAAGTTAACGACCATGTAAACCTCCAGTGGCCATCATATGAGCAACCACAGGGCTCGAACCTGAGACCACAGAGAGAGCAAACCTTTTGGTCCCAAACTCTTACCACTGAACCATTACCTAGATAGTTCCCTGTAAAGCTTCTAATCAAGAGCAAACATGGAACTAGTAAATCTAGTCAAATAGCGATCTGCATTATATGGGCTCCCTATTGAACTACAACACCATTCTACGTACCCTGAGATTACAAGTTAACAAAAACTTAAAAGAGATAT
>Ga0307515_10009025_pt1 | contig 19354 bp, 15 predicted proteins | sample 17_EM_MG_FD_194513 | JGI IMG/M metagenome (GOLD analysis project Ga0307515, IMG submission 194513) | Populus trichocarpa ectomycorrhiza microbial communities from riparian zone in the Pacific Northwest, United States - 17_EM | ecosystem: Host-associated > Plants > Roots > Unclassified | place...
CGATGTCCGCGGGCACGTCGCCTTCGGCCACGGCACCCACCAGTGCATCGGCCAGATCCTGGCCCGCGCGGAACTGGAGATCGCGCTGCCCACCCTGCTGCGCAGGCTCCCGGACCTGCAACTGGCGGTTCCCTTCGAGGAGTTGAGGTTCCGCGGCGACATGAGTATCTACGGCGTCCACGAACTGCCCGTCACCTGGTGAACCGCGACCGTACCGAGAGGCACCCATGACCGTCACAGAACCCCGGGCCTATCCGTTCGCCACCGAGAAGCTGGACTTCGACCCGCTGTACGCCGCGTTGCGGCGCGAACAGCCCTTGTGCCGCGTGCAGTTGCCGTACGGCGAACCGGCCTGGCTGGCCACCCGCTACGAGGACGTGAAGGTCGTCCTCGGCGACCCGCGCTTCAGCCGCGCCGCCGCCGTCGGCCGGGACCAGCCCCGCTCCCGCCCCTATCCGGCGGGCGCCGGAGCGATGATCAGCCTCGACCCGCCCGAGCACAGCCGGCTGCGCAGGCTGGTGGCGAAGGCGTTCACCATGCGGCGGATCGACCAACTCCGGCCGCGCGTACAGCAGATCGCGGACGGACTCGTCGACACGATGCTGACCGAGGGCCCGCCCACGGATCTCGTACGCGACTTCGGACTGCCGCTGCCGATCGCCGTGATGTGCGAACTGCTCGGCGTGCCCTTCGAGGACCGCAGCGACTTCCGCCGCTGGGCGGACGCCTACCTGTCCACCAGCAAGTTCACCCGTGAGCAGGTGGCCGACTCCCGCGCACAGCTGAGGGAGTACGTCGCCGCCCTCACCGCCGAGCGGCGCAAGGAACCGCAGGACGACCTGCTCTCCGCCCTCGTCGCCGCCCGCGATGCCGAGGACCGCCTCTCCGAGGAGGAACTGCTGACGATGGCGGAGACGATCCTCGTGGCCGGCCACGAGACCACCGCCACGCAGATCCCCAACTTCGTCTACCTGCTGCTCACCAACCCCGACCAGCTCGCGGCCCTGCGCGCCGACCTCGACCTGGTGCCGAGGGCTGTGGAGGAACTGCTGCGCTACATCCCCGCCGGAGCGGGCAGCTCGCAGCCGCGCTACGCCCTGGAAGACGTCGAGTTGGGCGGCGTGACCGTGCGCGCGGGCGAGCCCGTGGTGGTCGACAGGTCCTCGGCCAACCGGGACGAGACCGTCTACACCGGTCCTGACGAACTCGACCTGACGCGCAAGGAGGCCCCCCACATCGGGTTCGGCCACGGAGCCCACCACTGCCTCGGCGCCCCGCTTGCCCGGATGGAACTCCAGGTCACCCTCCACACCCTGCTGACACGGCTGCCGGGTCTGCGGTTCGCCGACTCCGCGGACGACGTCGTGTGGAAGTCGGGCGTGTCCACGCGCGGTCCGGAGCGGATGCCGGTCACCTGGGACCGCGCATGACGGAGCTCGGATTCGACGGCAGGGTCGCGGTCGTCACCGGCGCGGGCGGGGGCCTGGGCAGGGAGTACGCCCTGCTGCTCGCATCGCGCGGAGCATGTGTCGTGGTCAACGACACCGGCGGGTCGACGGCGGGCGAAGGGACGGACGAAGGCCCTGCCGAGAACGTGGCCCGGGAGATACGCGACCTGGGAGGCGAGGCGGTGGCGGACACGCACAGCGTGGCGACACCCGAGGGCGGGCATGCCGTCGTCCATACCGCCCTGGACGCCTACGGCACCGTGGACATCGTCGTCAACAACGCGGGCATCCTGCGGGACGCACCGTTCCACGACATGACCGCTGAACTGCTCGATCCCGTCCTCGATGTCCACCTCAAGGGCGCGTTCTTCGTCACCCGGCCGGCCTGGGACGTCATGCGGGAGCGGGGCTACGGCCGGGTGGTGAACACCACCTCGGCGGCTGGACTCCTGGGCACCACGAACAAGAGCAACTACGGCGCCGCCAAGACGGGCCTGATCGGCCTCACCCGCGTCCTGGCCGCGGAGGGCTCCGCATACGGCATCAAGGTCAACGCCGTGGCCCCGATCGCGCTCACCCGCATGCTCACCCAGTCCATGACGCGAACCGGAGGGCAGGGGAAGGCCCCCGAACGACAGCCCGAGCGAGAGCCTGGGCATGCCGGGCAGGCGATGACCGTGGAACGCATGAAGTCCTTCGTCGACAAGCTGGATCCGGCGCTGGTCGCGCCGGCCGTCGCCTACCTGGCACACGAGGACTGCCCCGTCTCCGGAGAGATGTACACGGTGGGTGCCGGTCATGTCGCGCGGTTCTTCGTCGGCAGAACGGACGGCTACTTCAACCCGGCTTTGTCGATGGAGGACGTCCGGGACCACTTCGACGAGATCCGCGACGAGACGGGATACACCGTTCCGAGAGATCCGGGCGAGGAGACCGGCCGGTTGTTCCGGACGGTGGGCGGCTGACGGGGGAGCAAGGTGTCCCGGCCACTGCAACCTCGGCACGGCTGTCGGCTCGCTCTCAGGCATCGGAAAGAGCGCAGAGCCAAATCCAGGTGCGGTTTTCCGCCGGTGCAGTGAAAAGGTGGATAACGCCCATTCGAGCGATGACATTTTGAGGGAATCGGGGTCACCCGAACAATCCTCGGTTCCGGTCTCGATTCCGCGGACGGAATAGCAGGACGAAGGCGGCGGCCGTTCCTTCGTGCTCCGTGACGCAACATCCTGGAGCGCGAAGCAACGGCCGCCTTGCGATTCGCTGTCTATGCGGGCTCGTCGGGTGAGCAGCGCCCGCCGGTGACAGGGTTGTACACGCACCCGGCAGTGGGCTGCTGCGCGGTGGATGCCGTCGGCGCAGTCAGCCCGAGAACGGCGATCCCGAGGAGTCCCGCCACGCAGAGGCTTCTGATCGGCCTCACGATCGAGCGCTTCATGTCAAATTCCTTATCTTTTTCTCGCTCGCAGGATTCGGCATGCCTGCAAGAGTCACCGCTCAAGGCGACTGCTTTAAAGCTAACCAAAGTTGTGGGCGGTTGCGCCAGGTAAATGGGGAGGTTTTCGTGACGTTTGATGGCCGAGCGGGGCGCCACCTACATTCTGCTCGTATGCGAATCAAGTTGCTGGTTCATGGTGCCGACACGTATCGGAGCCCGCGCGTGCCGACTCCGCTGTTCTGACTCGGGGGCGCTCATCACCGAGGTTGACGGCTCCGGCTCGTCGTGTGTTGTCCGAGGAGCCGGAGCCGTGACTGTGTCAGCGAGACAGGCCGATGACCCTGCTGCCCAGGCTCTTCGGCGTGGTGGCGGGGCTGCCGCTCACCGCGGCGAAGGGGAGGGACGTGGTGGGAGCCGAGGGCCGCTGGATCAGGTACGACGTCCCGGACCTGGCCGGAATCGTGAGTGTGGCACCGTTCTGGCCGGACAGCACCGTACCGCCGGATCCGTCGACGACCATGACGTTCTGGCCGGGCCACGGATTGCGCACGGTGATGTCACCGCTCGCGCCTGCCGCGACCGCGACGGTCACGAGCGTCCCGCCGCGGATCTGCACATGAGCCCTGCCCTTGTGCTGGATGTACACCGTCCCGTCGGCGTCCCAGGAACTGGGCCAGCCCGGCGCGATGCGAAGGATCCCGTCGTAGTCCTGCACGAGACCCTCGCCGATCGCCGCCGCGTTGACGCCCAGTTGTTCCAGATACGGCGTCTGCGGCTGGGCGTTCCAGCTGGCCATGCCGTTGGGGAAGACCTGGTACTTGGCGACGTTGGCCGTCATCGCGGTGCGCATCTCGTCCCCCAGGCCGAGCCGGGCCGCCTGGAGTGCGTCGAAACTCCAGTCGCTGCGGGTGACGTAACTGCGGTACGCGAAGGTCCTCCTGCCCAGGTCGGCGTCGCTGCCGCTGTCCCCGATCAGCCCGTAGGGCCAGACCGCTTCGAGCCCCAGGTTCTCGGTGTTGTGCTGTGTGGCCGTCGGCTGGGCGGACAGGGCGACCATGTTCGTGCCCGAGGCGTCGGAGGACGGACCGAGCACCTGGGTCTTGGTCGCGGTGTCCGTCCTGGGCAGTGGACGGATCTTCGGGATGGCGGTGCGCAGCGCCGTGACCAGGTCGGTGTCGGAGCCGAGGGTCTGCGCCGCCGACACCACGATCGGGAAGAGCGCTCGCATGGCCGTCACGTCCGTCGTCGGGTCGTTGACCGCCCACTGCGTCTCGTGCGCGTTGGAGGTGGTGTGCAGCAGACCGTCCGAGCCGGTGGTGGCGTGGGACAGCAGGAACTGCGCCGCGCCCTTCATCAGGGGGTAGTACCGCGTCAGGAAGGACCTGTCGTCGGTCATCAGGTACGTCTGCCAGACCCACAGGCCGATCTCGGCGCCTGTGGTGACCGTCTGGGAGTTGTAGGACGGCGTGATGAGCGAGTCGCAGGACGCGTTGCTCTCCGCCTGGCCGGGGGCGTAGTAGCCGTTGCCGTTGAATCGCATCGTCTCCGGCACGCACAGCCCCTGCCGACCGGGGTAGTGGGCCTTGGTCCAGGCGGCGATGTTGTCGATGTTGTTGCGGTAGAGGTCGAAGACCGGGGTGTTGAGGGGGAAGGCACCGGCCGAGATGTTGGCCTGGACGTACATGCGCAGGTTCCAGAACCAGTAGCCGGCGGGGTACCAGGGCTGGCTGTCCTGGCTCGGGTTGAACAGGTTCGCCTCGCCGGCCTGACTGCCGGGCAGGGAGCCGCGGTTGGAGGCCGCGATGTCGTAGAGGTAGAGGGTGCGCATGTTCTCGAAGTACTCGCCGGAGCCGTCGGCGGACGAGATCTTGATGAGACCCACCGAGTTCCAGTAGGCGTGCCACCAGGCGAGATGACCCGCGGCGAGGTCTGCGGGCGTGCGGGTCAGTTCGTTGCCCAGCAGGGTTCTCGTGGTGCTGATCGCATCGCCGCCGGTCCAGGCGGGGGACACCGCGATCACGCGGTACGACCCGTCGCTGTTGGGCCGGAAGCTCACCTGCCCGGTGCGGGAGTCGGGTGTGGACGCGGTGACGTCGCGTCCGCCCGCGCTGATCCCGGCGAGCGTGCCGAAGATCTGTCCGGAGGCGCCGGTGACGCCGCTGTCGGTCCAGGTCTCCGACAGCGCGGCCACCGAACCGGATGCCTGCGCGCTGGGGGTGCGGCTGCTCCACAGCTGTACTTGCGCCGTCTGCGTGCCGCTCGGGTCGGCGCCCGTGACGTCGACGACCAGTTGCGAGGTGTCCGCCCGTACGTAGGCCCGCAGCGTCATGCCGCCACCGGACTCGTAGAGCGTCCCGTCGTACAGGTCGAGCCGGCCGGTGAAGTCGGAGGCGCCGGTGAGCTTGCCGAGGCCGGGGATGGTGACCCAGCCCGGTGACTTGCGGTTCGGGAAGGTGTCGTTGCGGTTGAGCTGGGCGGTGAAACCGTTCGCCGCCCAGGCGGCGGCGCCGAGCGTGCCGTTGCCGAGGGGGACGAACTCGCTCGCCGCGGTGTTGGCCCGGTTCAGGACCATGTCCGACCGGCGGACCAGGTTGGGTGTGTCGACGACGAAGCTGCCGTTCTGCCAGGCCGTCGTGTTAGTGGCGGCCACGGCCGACGGTCCGCCGACCGCCGACATGCCGGCCACCACGAGGGGCACTGCGGCACCCATGGCCAAAAGCCTCTTCCAGCGGAATTGCATCGGAACTCCCATGTCAGCAGATCGAGTTGATGTGCGTGAGCGGGCCGCCGGCTGTGTCCGTGGTCAGGCCGTTCCCCATCACCACTCGTGTCGCCAGGGGCACTTGACCGTGCCCGTCCGCGGAGAGCCGGGCCACGTTGACGGTGGTGCTGCCGTAGGACGCACGGGTGTCGTCACTGTCGACGGGCGGCCTCATGTCGTAGCGCACGGTGCCGAATCGTTGACGGCGTGCTTCACTGCCTTCCGACCGAGCCGGTGGACGCTCCTGCTGTCAGGGGTACGCGAGCGACGGCGCTCGGATCCCCCGGACGCAGCCGCGCGCTGTTCAGGTCGGGCTTGGCCCCGAGGGTCAGCGGCGAAACCGTGTGGCCGGGGGGACTCCCGGTCGACCGGTTCGTGCGAGTGGAGGATCGGCGCGGCCCGTGGAGGTGAGCGTCGTCTGCGCTCTGCGGCGACGGTGATATTGATCGAGCCATGACATGTGCATGGATCGCTCCGGGGTGAGGAGAGGGAGGTCGGGGGCATCGGGCGCTGTTCGTCTGTGTCGGCGGCACGGGTCTGCAGGGAACTCGGCAACCCCCGTCGGTCGACGGGTTCACGTCATGGCGGAGGAACCGCCGTCGGTACGGTTCTGCCTCCAGGTTCTGGCCGTTCCCGTCACGGGTCCCCGGCCGTCGTTGGTCGGTCAGTCCTTTGACGCTGAACGAGTGGCGGTGGCGCCGGCCGTCAGCGGGCAGACGTGCGCGTCCTGTGCTCCGGTGGGTCCAGAGTGCTCGACGCGTCCGGCGGCTGCGTCCGGATGGCCGGGCGGGGCGGAGCCGTTCCCGGTGCTCATGCAGACCCGCCCCGCGCTGTTCGTGCGTACCGCGGCCGGTTCCTCGACCGGTGTGACGGGGTGTGCGTCAGGTTTCGGGGACATCGGCGCCGGCGGAGAGCATGGCGGGCGGAACCGAGGATGGCGGTATGGAGATGATCGTACGAATGTGGGCATGCGGGCTCCAAGGGAGGCGGCCGGACCCGCCGCACGATCATCGTGTTCGCCGTTGCGGAGTTCCTTTACGGTGGCGTGCGGGGAGAGGCCTGCCGGTACGGGGCGATGCGGGTGCTGTCGTGCCCGTTCCGCGTGGTGCGCGGACCGTGTCGCCCGAGCCGTCGACATCCGGATTGCTGAACGTCATCTGACTGCTCGGATGTATTGGATAATAGGGGTCCCACGGGCAGCGTCAATACTCTCGCATCGAACGACTCGCGCGTCGAAACATGCGACGCTCCAAACACCGTCGAGCGGCCTGGTCGGTCGCATCGCGTGAGTGAACTGGCTTGTGTGGATGGGAAATTGGTGTGGTGGTCAGCGGATTGTGATCCCCGGCCCGGTTCGCGCGTGGTGCGATCGTTTCGATGAGAAGTGCTTGCGTGGGCTCGAGCAGTGACCTATGCGGCCATTTCAGTCATCGGATGACTGGTGGGAGAGGCGGTGTACGGACTCCGCACATGTACTGGGAGCCATCCGGACCGGTAGCGACCTGGCCCCGGGGGCAAGAATGCGCGCCGCGTGGGAGCACGCCGTGCGGCGCGGCGCACAGGTCTGCTCGGAGGCCGTCGGTCCGCCACGCCGACGGGCGCGGGTGGGCGCGGCACGCGGCGAGGGTCACAGGTGCGCGCACATCGGAAGCTTGGTTGTCGATGACGGCAAGACCACGGCCGGCAGGTACTTGAGCAGTTCCTCACCCCACGTGCGCACGATCGCGGCGGTCCTCGTGAGCCGTATCAGTTCGGCACGCTCGGGTCGGTCTCCGCAGGTTCGAAGCACGCGGAGGAGAAGGACGAGGGCGACGCCCCGGCCCAAGCCGGTAGGGAGACGGCGAAACCGACTTCCGCTTCCTTGTGACGGTTGGTGGACGGCGTACCGGTGAGGCGGTCACCGCAGGCACGACCACGCCTGCCCCCTTGCCGTTCGGGGATGGTCGATCCGTCGGACGGCAGGGGGGCTTGCCTCAGCGGGAAGCGGGGGCGAGCTGCTGCCCCAGGAAGGAGAGGACTGTCTGCCACGTCGGGGTCACCGGGTGGGGTTGCGTGCTGTGCCCCTTCTTCGTGCTCTCCTGGTAGGCGCCCTCGCGGGTCGCGTCGTCGGTGAGCATCGCGAAGTCCGTGCCGTGTCCGGCCTTGGGGAAGGAGATCAGGCGTGCGTCGTCGCCCGCGGCGGCCAGCTTGTCGTAGAGGAGGCGGCTCTGGTGGTAGGGCACGATCGTGTCCCGCTCACCATGGAGGATCAGGAACGGCGGGGTGCGCCGGGGGCCGATGTAGCTCAGCGGATCGGCCGCGGCGACCTTGTCGGGGCAGGCCGTGATGGTGCAGCCGAGGAGCCGTGACTCGGGGGAGCGGGCGTCGGAGTGGCAGTCCGTCAGCCCGAACGCCGAGTTGAACTCCGTGCAGTTGTCCAGCATGTGGGCGTCCATCTGAAGGAAGTCCGTGGGCGGGTAGAACGGCACGGCCGCCTGAACGGCGCTGGAGGGACCCCGTACGCCGACGTCCCCTTCGAGCGCCGGAATGTTCCCGGTGACGGCTGCCATCGCTGTAGTCCAGCCGCCGGAGGAGTCGCCCATGATGGCGAATCGGTTCGGGTCGAGGTGGTATGCCGCCGCGTGTGCGCGCAGCCAGCGGATGGCGCCCTTGATGTCGTACAGCTGCGACGGGAACTGCGCCTGCCCGCTTGAGCGGATCGCCACGCCCGCGACGGCGTATCCGTGCGGGTTGAGCTGGGCGGCCACCTTGTCCGCGCCGCTGCGGCCGCTGTCGGCCAGCCAGCCCGAGCCGCTGGTGAAGATGACCAGCGGGAGCGGTTCCTTCGACCGCGGAACGTAGAGGTCCAGCAGGTGGCCCTGGGTTCCGGCCGGCTGGGCGGGTGCGTAGGCGAGGTCCTTGGTGACCTCCACATCCGTATCCGCTCGGGCGGAGGCGGGGACACCGGTCCCGGCGGTCATGAACAGAGCCGCACCTGCGGCGACCGCCGCAAGCGCAGACGGAACGCGTCGTGAGCGCGGTCGCCGGATGTGCAGCCGTATACGCGGAAGCATGATGCTGACTCCTCTTCGATTCGGGTGCGGGGTGGGAGGGGGGAACAGGGTCGGAACGTCAGTTGCCGGTGCTCCCTGCACCTGCCACGACCGTGACCGCGGCCTGGGCAGGTGCGGGAGTCCGGCCGGTGCGCCGGGCCAGCGGTACCAGGGAGATCGCGACGGCGCCCACCAGCCCGGCCAGTGCGAAAGTGGTGAAGCCCCAGCTCTCGTTTCCGTTGGTGGCGAGCGTGCCGATCAGCCAGGGACCGACGACCGCGCCGGTTCGCCCGACTCCGGTGACCCAGCCGAGCCCGGCGGCCCGCTCGCTGTCGCGATAGACGGTGTTGGTGGCCGCGTAGACCATGACCTGCGCGCTGAACAGCCACACACCGGTGACGGCGACCACGACGTAGGTGACACCCAGCGGCAGGTGGGACTTGAGCAGGAGAGCTCCGGCGGCGGTCAGTACGAACCAGATCGCCGACACGCGCACGGGGCCGAACCTGTCGGCGGTGCGGCCTGCGATGAGCAGGCCGATGACACCGCCGGCGTTGATGACGAGGAGAAAGCTGACGGAGGAGTTCAGACCGTAGCCGGAGGCGCGCATCATCTGCGGCAGCCAGGTGCTGACGCCGTACACCAGCAGCAGACCGCAGAAGGAGGCGAGCCAGAGCAGCGGCGTCGCCCAGCGTGCGTCGGGGTCGAACAGCGCCCGCACCGCGGCCAGACGGCCCCTGGCTCCGGCGGCCGGAGCGGCGACGGCGGTGGGCCGGGGCAGGCCGTAACGGTCCGCGACCGCGTGGGCCTTGTCCCGCTCACCCCGTGCCAGCAGTACGCCGGGCGACTCGGGCAGCAGTTTGAGCAGCAGCGGCACGGCGATCACGGCCGGCAGCACGCCTGCCCAGAAGACCCAGCGCCAACCCGCGGCCGGGGCCAGCGTCAGCCCGAGTCCGGTCGCCGCCATGCCGCCGACGTGGTACGAGGTCATGAGCAGGCCCGTGGTGAGTGCGGCTCTGCGGGGCGGCGCGAACTCCATGGCCATGGCCAGGCACAGCGGCATGAGCCCGCCCAGCCCGAGGCCGGCGACGAACCGGCCCGACCCGAACAGTCCGACCCCTTCCGCCACGGCGCAGATCGCCGAACCGATGGAGAACAGCGTCACACTGGAGACGAGCATCAACCGTCGGCCGAGCCAGTCGGTGAGGTTTCCGGCCGTGAGCGCGCCGACGAGCATGCCGAACGTGGTCCAACTGCCGATGGTGCCCGCACTCGCGGGGGTCAGGCCGAGACCCGCGTCGTCGAGCATGTGGGGCATCACGGCGCCGTAGATGTTGACGTCCATGCCGTCGAAGAACACGGCCAGCCAGCACAGGGCCAGCACCGGGAACACCGTGCGGAACGTGTGCGAGGGGGCCGACGCGGCGGACGTGGGGGAGGAGTGCATCTGCGTCCTTGGAGATGTGGGGGGGCCTGGAAGCGCGAGTCCGTCGAGAGGTTCGCCTGGTGAAATACGTTTCACTTCAAGGTGGGCATGAGTCTCGGACGACGATCGGCCGGTGTCAATGGGGCCGAGCGGTATTCGGTCTCGGTGCCCGACTTGAATCCCGTGCGCGGACTGCCTGGTTGGTAGCCGGCTCTTCGGGAAGTCGTTGATGGGTGGTAGCGAGTTTCCCCGCGACCGGCGGAGGGCTGGGGCCGAGGCGCTCTCGGCCCGCTTCCGCTCCGCGTGGACCGCCTTCGCCGCCACGGGTGACCCGGGCCGGCCTGCGTACGATGCCGCGCGCCGCCTCGTCCGGCTCCTCGACATCGAACCGGCGGTCATCGCGTACCTGGAAGAGGCCACCCGCCGGAGCTGGGAACGCCACGCTTCCACCGCGCTGCCCCTGACGGCGGCGTGGCCCGAGCGCCTCCGATCCTCGGCCTTCATGGCTGGCCGGGAGAGGGCTGGGGGCCCGTCAACTCCCTCCCGGGGAGCGGATGTTCGAGGCCTGGGATGTGTGTCCGTCGATGCCGTGCGGCCGCGGCCGAGGCTTTGAAACTGTTGCTGTGCGACCTATTGACCTCATTGCGCGGAGAGGCCTAGCGTCCGGCCTGTCGTGTTCGGCACACGAAACTTTGTGCGCTTGGCGCACGTATCGCTCCCTCAGGAGGGGCCCTATGCAAAGGCGCGTTTTTGGGCTTGCCGTCACGTTGGCGACGGTCGCGGCCACGGCCGGATGCGGATCCTCGTCGTCCGGGACCGGAGGGTCGGCCTCCTCGGGCAGTGGCGGGGCCACGCAGGTCAAGGTCGGCGTCATCCCGATCGTGGATGTAGCCCCGCTCTATCTGGGGCAGAGGAAGGGTTTCTTCAGCAAGCGCGGCATCGACCTGAAGATGGTGACCGCGCAGGGCGGTGCGGCCATCGTCCCCGGTGTGGTGAGTGGTCAGTTCCAGTTCGGGTTCAGCAACGTCACCTCCCTGATGCTCGCTCAGACCAAGGGCGTGCCGATCAAGTCCGTGGTCAACGGAGTGGCCAGCAACGGCAAGGTCGGGGCCGACGTCACCGGAGTCGCCGTCAAGAAGAACAGCTCGATCAAGTCCGCCAAGGACCTCGTCGGCAAGAAGGTGGCGGTCAACACCCTGCAGAACATCGGCGACACCACCGTCCGCGAGTCGGTGCGCAAGGCCGGCGGCGACCCCTCCAAGGTCAAGTTCGTCGAGATGCCGTTCGACCAGATGCCGGCCGCACTGGACGGCGGACAGGTGGACGCCGCCTGGATGGCCGAACCCGCGCTGACCATCGCCAGGGGGCAGGGCGCGCGTGTCGTCGCCTCGCCGTTCGCCGAGACCGATCCGAAGCTCACCGTGGCGACGTACTTCACCTCCACGAAGCTCCTGAAGCAGAAGCCCGACCTCGTGAAGAAGTTCACCGCGGCCATGACCGAGTCACTCGAGTACGCCTCCCAACACCCGGACGAGGCACGCCAGATACTCACCAGTTACACCAAGATCAGTGGCACGGTGCTGCAGAAGCTCTCCCTGCCCAGCTGGCCCACGGACATCGACATGGCCTCGCTGCAGAAGCTGGCCTCGCTCGGCGAGGAAGACGGCATCTTCGGTGACAAGAAGCCGGACCTGAACGCGCTGTTCTCATGACACCGCCGGAAACCGCGTCCGTGACGACGAAGCCCGCCGGAGCCGGGACCGGTCCCGGCGGTGCCCGAACGCGGCACAACCTGGGCGCCGCCTCCGCTCCGCTGCGCGGTCTGGCCGGACTGGCCGGCCTGGTGGTCGTACTTCAGGTGCTGCCGCACAGCGGTCTGGTGTCGGGCGACTACCTGCCGCCCGCTTCGGAGATGGCCCGGGCCCTCTGGCACCTGCTCGCCGAGGGCGCTTTCTGGGCCGCCCTCGGCGACACCCTGACCGGATGGGGCCTGGGTCTGGCCATCGCCGTGGCGGCCGGGCTGGTGGCCGGAATAGTGATCGGTTCCGTGCCCGTCCTGCGGGCCGTGACCGCCTCCACGATCGAGTTCCTGCGGCCGATCCCGTCCGTGGCGCTGATCCCGGTGGCGGTACTGCTCTACGGAACCGACCTCAGGTCGGTACTCCTGCTGGTGGTCTACGCCTCGTTCTGGCAGGTGCTCGTCCAGGTGCTGGCCGGGACACAGGACGTCGACCCGGTCGCCGAGGACACCGCCCGCAGCTATCGACTGGGCGGCTGGGGGCGGGTGCGGTACGTCATGTGGCCCACCGCGCTGCCGTACGTCATGACGGGTGTGCGGCTGGCCGCCACCGTGGCGCTGGTGCTCACGATCACGGCTGAACTCGTCATCGGAGCCCCGGGCCTGGGTCACGAGATCGCCATCGCACAGACCTCCGGTGCCGTGCCGCAGGTGTACGCCCTGGTCCTGGTCACCGGGCTGCTGGGGGTCACCGTCAACCTCATGGCGCGGGCAGTCGAGCGTCGGGCGCTGCACTGGCACCCGTCCGTGCGCAGGGAGGGGTGACAGGATGCTCCGGACGACCGTCCTCACCGCGGGAAAGCGGGTCTCGCTGGTTCTGGGCCTGCCCGCGGTCCTGTTCGCCGTGTGGTGGTTCGCCACCGCGGGCAGCACCGACTTCTACGTTCCGCCGCTGTCCACCGTCCTGCAGAAGTTCGGGGAGGTCTGGACGGGCGCGCGGCTGGAGTCGGACGTCCTGCCCAGTCTGCTCCGCCTCGGCGCGGGCTACCTCCTCGCGGTCGTCATCGGCGTCGGGCTCGGTCTGCTGGTCGGTCTGAGCCGCGTCGTACGGGACGTCCTGGAACCGGTCCTGGAACTGTTCCGGGCCATCCCCCCACCCGTGCTGGTACCGGTGATCATGCTGTTCGCGGGCATCGGCGACACCATGAAGGTCATCGTCATCGTCAGCGGCTGTGTGTGGCCGATCCTGCTGAACACGGTCGAGGGCGTCCGTGCCGTGGACGAGGTGCTGAGCGACACCTGCCGCTCGTACGGCATCGGTGGTCCCTCCCGCCTGTGGCATCTGGTGCTGCGCTCGGCGAGTCCGCAGATCGTCACGGGCATGCGGCAGTCGCTGTCGATCGGGATCATCCTCATGGTCATCAGCGAGATGTTCGCCGCCAGCAACGGCCTGGGCTTCACGATCGTGCAGTTCCAGCGGTCGTTCGCCATCCCCGAGATGTGGAGCGGTGTGCTGTTGCTCGGCCTGCTCGGGTTCGTCCTGTCACTGCTGTTCCGCCTCGCCGAGAACCGGATCCTGGCCTGGTACCACGGCCTGCGCCGCGCCCAGCGCACCCCCTGACAAGGAGACGTCGATGCTCGACGTACGCGACCTTCAGAAGATCTACACCGGACGCAACCGCACCGTCGAAGCACTGCGGAACCTGACGTTTCACATCGATGCCGGCGAACTGGTGTGCCTCGTAGGCCCGTCAGGGTGCGGCAAGACGACCCTGCTGAAATGCATGGCCGGCCTGCTCACCCCCACCGACGGCGAGGTGATGCTGGACGGCCGGCCGGTCAGCGGGCCCCCTCCCGGCATGGCGGTGGTCTTCCAGGAGTACGGCCGCTCGCTGTTCGCCTGGATGAACGTACGCGACAACGTCGCCCTTCCGCTGCGCCGCAAGAAGCTCGGCAAGGCCCGTGAGCGGGAACTCGTCGAACACGCCCTGGAGGTGGTCGGCCTGGCCGACGCCCAGCACGCCCACCCCTGGCAGCTCTCCGGCGGCATGCAGCAGCGCGTCGCCATCGCCCGCGCCGTCGCCTTCGAGCCGAAGGTCCTGCTCATGGACGAACCCTTCGCGGCCGTCGACGCCCAGACCCGCGCCGAACTGGAGGACCTCATCCGGCGGTTGTGGCACGAACTCGGGGTCACCGTACTGTTCGTCACCCACGACATCGACGAAGCCGTCTACCTCGGCCAGCGCACCATCATCCTGTCCGCGTCACCGACGGTGGTGCTGGAGGACCTGGCCATCGACCTCGCCGACGAGCGCGACCAGTTGCACACCCGCGCCAGCACCCGCTTCGCGGAACTGCGCTCGCATGTCTACGAGCAGATCCAGCGCGCCAAACACCACAACGGCGACACCGAACGGACAGGGGCTGCCGGCGCCGCCGACGACCTGGCCCTGCAGATCTCGGAGCCGTAGCACGCCGCTGGCCGGGTGACCGGGCCCCGCACCGTCGCGTCCGAGGCCGCGCTCGGCGTCGGGCGCGAAAGACACCGGCCCGCGAGAACCGATTGCGAGGGGCGCCCTCCGCCGGGCGGCTCTTCGCGGCCCGGGCGTACGCCCCTCTCGGCCACCCTCCCGTCCGGGCCCGAAGGTGCGGCAAGGTTCGCGTGGTCCCACCGTCCAGGCACCGCCGAGGGGAACTCCGCACTCGCCAGGCATCATTCCCTACAGTGACGAGACAGCCGCTGCGGAGAGCCCATGACATCGACCCACGCCGTGCCGCCCGCCCACCCGGCGACGGTGCCCGCGCCGCCGGAGGAGGCGGTCGCACCCCTCATGCGCGGCATCGCCGTGCTGCGCGGGCTCACCGATGCCGGAGGGGCGGCCGGCCTGAGCGATCTGGGACGGGCCACCGGGCTGGCCCGCGCCACCGTCGACCGGGTCGTCGGAACGCTCGCGCACATGGGGTATGTGCGCCTGGACGGCAGTAGCGCCGTCCTCCAGCCCCGCCTGATGGAGTTGGGCAATGCGTATCTGGGCGCTCTGCGTCTGCCCGATCTGCTGGGCAGGCACGCCGACGGACTTGCCGACGAACTCGACGAGTCGGTGTCCCTCGCCGTGGCGGACGGTGACGGCATTCGCTTCATCCACCAGGCGATCCGCCGCCGTACCTTGTCGCTGAGCTTCCGTATCGGCGACCTACTGCCTGCCGAACGCACCGCCCCCGGACCGCTGTTGGCAACCGAGTGGAGCGCGGAGGACTGGACGCGGTGGCGAGAGAGGCAGGTCGTCGATCCGGATGACCTGGGGTTCCCGGCGATCCCCCCTCGATCGCACGGAGCCGTCGCCGAGGACTTCGAAACACGCGTCGAACGTGCGCGTGTGCACGGCTGGGCCATGGACGACCAGCTGATCGAGACAGGCCTCGTGGCGCTGTCCGTTCCGGTGCGCGCCCTGGACGGCCGTATCGCCTGCGTGGCGAGTGCCGTGAGCCACACCAGCAGGCACAGCGCCGACTCGTTGCGCGACTCCCTTCTGCCCAGAGTGCGCGCGGCGGTGGCCGCCATGGAACGGGAGCTCGCCGGCGCCCCACCGCCCGAACCGCGGAGCGCGCCCTCGGGCCTCGCCGTCTGGACGAGCACATCCAAGCAGGAACTGGGCGGGGAGTTCATCGCGTCGCTGGCCCGCGGCCTGACCGTCATCACCGCGTTCGGTGAGGGCCGTGCGGAGCTGACACTCTCCGAGGTCGCCCAGCGCACCGGCCTGCCCCGGGCCACGGCTCGCCGCGCGCTGATAACGCTGGAGCATCTTGGCCATGTCACGGTGCACCGCCGGGTGTTCCGGCTCACTCCACGGGTTCTCGCCCTCGGTTTCCCACCCCTGTCCAGGACGACGCTGGCCCGGATCGCCCACCCCCACCTCACCGCTCTCACCCGGAGGGTGCAGGAGTCGACGTCCCTGACAGTGCTCACGGGCGATGAGGTTCAGTGTGCGGTCTCCGTCGCCGCGGGGCGCATCATGGACGCCGACATCGCCGTGGGCTCACGTATGCCCGCCTACGCGACCTCCACGGGACGGGTCCTGCTGGCGGGTCTGCCTGCCGAGGAGTACTCCAGGCGGCTGGCCCACGTGCGGATGGGGGCGTTGACCCCCCGCACCGTGACGCGGCCCGCCGACCTCAGGACGATCCTCGACCAGGTGCGTGAGGAGGGCTATGCCCTGGTCGACGAGGAACTCGAAGCGGGCCTTCGCTCCATAGCCGTGCCGGTGCGTGACCGCGAGGGCGGCCTCATCGCGGCGATCAACGTCACCATGCACAGCAGCCGCCGGTCGGCCGCGGAGTGCGTCAGGGCCGTCCTCCCGGAACTGCGTGCCACGGCTGTCCAGGCGGAGACGGATCTGCATCTGGCCGGACGGTTCGTTCGAGTTCCGGCTCTTTGAACGGCAAGAGCTCATGTCCGGGGGCAGTACCCGGATTCGGCGACGCAGGGCACCCGGCAGGCCAGTCGCACCGGCAGGCCGAGGGGAACTCTGTTCGCCCGCCCGGGTGTGTTCCTGCGGACGTCTTCGACGAGCGGATCACTTTCCGTCGGCGCGGCGTTCGTAGGACACGGAGCAAGGCGTGGCTGCGGAAGGACAGGACCGGGTCGTCGGAGAGTTCGACGACGGAGGTCACATCGATTCGATGCCAATAGCGATTCGATGTAACGTGGGAGACGCAAGTGTCCGCGATCCGTCAGCTCGCGAACAGACCTCAGACAGAAGTGGTTCCGATGGAAGACCGAGAGATGCAGACCCGCACCCCCGAAGAGGTCTACGCCAGTCATGGTGCGGCGTTGGTCGCCGAGGATCTGGACAAGCTTGTCGCCAACTTTGCGGAAGATGCGGTGGTCATCACTCCGAAGGGCGTTCTGTACGGCAAGAAGGGTGTCCGTGAGAGCTTCACCCGGTTGTTCGCCGATCTTCCGAAGGCCGACTGGGAGATGAAGACCACCCTCTTCGGCGGCGAGGTTCTCTTCCTGGAATGGGCCGCGACATCGGCGAACAGCAGCGCGACCCACGGCGTCGACACCTTTGTCATCCGAGACGGCCTCATCAGGGCCCAGACGGTGCGTTACGAGCTGGCGTCGAACGACCTGTGATGATTGACCCGTGCCGCAGTCCATGGGCGCGTCCTCAGGGAGCCGACCCGACTGGAACCGGCTGGTTCGTTCGCCGATCCGCAGTCCCCGGCGGGCCGCTCTGGACTCCGACTTGCCGTGGTGCGGGCAGCGCTCCGGCAGCCACGGACAGGACGGTTCGCAAGGGCGCGGACGGGTTGTCCGTACGCCGGGCCGGCGCGGCGTCGGCACAGGCCAGGACCGCCGGCCCGTGCGAGGGAGGACCGCGCCGAACGCCTTCGACATCACCTTCGACGCGGTGGAAGCGGTGCGCCGAGCCGGCGAAGGGATGCGCCCGTTCTGTTCGGTCGAGCACGGCGGTGATCTCGTCGCAGGCGTCGAAGAGACTGCCGTAGGCCGAATACAGACCGTCGACGGGGAAGTTGCTCGCGAACTGCAGCGGTCGGTGCCGAACACCTCGATCGTGTCCAGGACGATGCGACGGACGCTCTCCACGGTCCAGGAACGGTCGTTGGTGACCATGAGTCCGGCTCGGTGGCCACCGCGGCGAGATCGCGCCTCCACCGGCTGAGGGCGTCCTGTGTCCGTTCGACGGCCATGCCGGCATGGCCGAGGGCCAAGGGGACGTCTCCGTGATCGGCTGCGAGAGCCGCTGCCTGTCGGAACGGTGGGACGGCACCCGGCCGGCCCAACCGCCCCGACCACACCCGATCTACAGCCAGGAAGGCAGCACGGGCAGTTCTTGCCGCAATGCCGAGGACGGAATCCGGCCGGTCAGCCAGCCCATCGTGTCTGCTGCCGTCGCCCTGAGCTCGGCGGTGGATCCGGAACCGTCGGCTTGCGCCGCTCCGATCCGCCAGGTGCCGCGGCGGTCGGTGGGCGAAAGCACGAGTGCTGGACATGTGTCCTTGCGGGAAAGAGCTGCCGTGACGTCGTCGAGGAGCGCGTCGACCACGCCAGAGGGGAGGTCGACGACCGAAACACCGTTGTCGAGATCGATGGCGTGCAGCCACACCTCCCGGACGCGCAGCCAAGGGATCTCCGCTGCCGGAATCGCCCGGCCCAGCGCGCTGCGTACCTGGGCGTTCCACTGCCCGGTGCCGAGCCGGAGGAGGGCGTCATCCAGGTCTCCGGCGGTCGCCGCGACCCTGGATCGCAGCTCGGAAGCCGGGAGGGTCGCCGACTCCGCTATTTCGGCGGCCCGTTGATCGCGGCTCGCGTACATCGGGGTCTCGACGCCGGTACGGGCCCAGGCCGCGAGTCGGCCGAGTGCCTCGGCGTTGTGCGCCAGGTGACCCACGACGTGGGCGCGGGACCACTGGGGCAGCTTGCTCGGCGACTTGAAGTCGTCGTCGGTCAACTTGCCGACAGCGGCCAGGAAGCGGGCGGTACCCTCGCGCATCCAGGGCAGGGTCAGTTCGAGATCGTGCGGGCCGCTCATACCGTCGCCTCCGAGGCCAGGCGCGCGGCGATGTCGTTCCGCAGTGCCTTCTTGTCGATCTTTCCGACCTTGGTGGACGCCAACTCGTCGACGACCACGAGACGCTCGGGAAGTTTGAACCGGGCGACTCCGATCTTCTCCATGAGGTCACGAACCTCGTCCAGCGTGACGGTCTCGCCGGGCCGTGGGACGACGTAGAGGCAGACGCGCTCGCCGAGTCGCCGGTCGGGCATGGCGACGGCCGCGACCTGGCTGACGGCGGGAAGCTGATAGACCAGGTTCTCCACCTCCTCGGCGGAGATGTTCTCCCCACCGCGGTTGATCATGTCCTTGTCCCGTCCCTCCACGATCAGGTTGCCCTCCGCGGTGCGGCGGCAGATGTCGCCGGAGCGGTACCAGCCGTCGGGGGTGAAGGCGCGCGCGTTCTGCTCAGCTGCTTTGTAGTAGCCGCGAGGCGTGTAGGGGCCGCGGGTCAGCAGCATGCCGGGCTGCGTGTCGGGGACGTCCTGGTCGAACGCGTCGACAATGCGTACCTCGTCGGCCGGGCACATGGGCCGGCCCTGCGTCGTGCACACGATGTCGTCGGGGTCGTCTAGCCGGGTGTAGTTGAGCAGTCCCTCGGCCATGCCGAAGACCTGCTGGAGGGTTGCCGTGAGCACCGGCTTCACCTTGTACGCCAGCTCGTCCGCCAACCGAGCCCCACCCACCTGCAACACCCGCAGGGTTGCGAGCGCGGCTGATCCGTTCTCGGCCGCGTACTCCATCCACCGGGCGGCGACCGCGGGAACGACTGCGGTGTGGGTGACTCCCTCAGTCGCGATGGTGGCGAAGGCACGGACAGGCTCCGGGGAGGGCAGGGTGACCACCCGGCCGCCTGCCAGGAGCGCGCCCAGGATGCCTGGACAGGCAAGGGGGAAGTTGTGCCCCGCGGGCAGACTGACCAGGTAGACGGTGTCCGGT
>Ga0307515_10009026_pt1 | contig 19352 bp, 15 predicted proteins | sample 17_EM_MG_FD_194513 | JGI IMG/M metagenome (GOLD analysis project Ga0307515, IMG submission 194513) | Populus trichocarpa ectomycorrhiza microbial communities from riparian zone in the Pacific Northwest, United States - 17_EM | ecosystem: Host-associated > Plants > Roots > Unclassified | place...
ATAACGCTTCCATCAGCCATTATCCCCCAAAACCATTCGCCGTTTTGTTTATCCAGGATTTTATTTTTTACAAAAGCCCAGTTTTTTTTGACGATGTCGAGATATTTTTGATCGCCACTAATTTGCAAGGCGTTAAAAAACCCTACCATCGCTTCAGCTTGCACCCACCAGTGCTTTTCTTTTATAAGCCGATCTTCAATTGGCTCAAATTCATACCATAGCCCGCCATCTGTATCAAAACCTTCTATAGTAGCATTGGCTACCTGTATGCACATTTCTTCAATATCCTTTTTCCATTCAATATCATTTATTACCTCGGCTGCCTCCAGCAAAAGCCAGGTGGCTTCAATATCGTGTCCATAAGATATCGCGTCTGATTTGCGGTTCCATTCCTCGTCAAAAAACAGCACCAGGTGATTACTTGCCGGATCAATCAAATAATCGAAAAAATTGGTTATAAGCGTTTGAATTTGCTTTCTAAGCCCTTCATCCGGCCAGATGCGGTATAGGTTGGTGTAGGCTTCCAATACATGCAAATGGGTATTCATCGTCTTTTTTTCATTGGCGTCTTTTGCGCTCAGGCGCAGGTCGCCGATAGGTTGCCAGTCGCGTGTAAAAGCTTCCATGTAGCCCGTTTTATTGGCGTCATAGCTTTTATCAACCAATAAATGATACAGGTTTACGGCCTGATCTTTGGCATCCTCCAAGCCAGAGGCCATATAGTATTCACTCAGCGCATAAATAGTAAAAGCACTGGCGTATACCTGCTTTTTGGTATCCAGTTTTTCGCCTTTATAATCAACCGACCAATAAACCCCGCCAAATTCAGGATCGATAAAATAGCGGCTGATATATGCATAAGCCCGATGCGCCATTTGCAAAGCATCATCATCGGGTTTCAGGTTATAGGCCGCCGAAAAACTCCAGAGTATCCTGGCGTTTAAAACCGATCCTTTGGGGGTATGGGCGATAGCATTATTGTCGTTATCTATCTTACCCAAAAAGCCGCCGTACGTTTCGTCGGGCGTGTACTTTTGCCAGTAGGTAATGATGTTATCCAGTTCGGTAGTAAGCTCGGCTTTCAAATCAGCCAGCGTACTCCGAGGTTCCCCTCTTGAGGACGATGAATATAGCGGCGACAGTGGTATATTGTCCTTCATGCTTGTTGGCAGGTTAATTCTTGTCTGATAAAAGGTACGTAAGAGGAAACCTTTTTTACTTCACCAACGGCTTCAACACTTTTTCCCATTTATCGTAGCCCCTGGGGTTCAAATGCAGGTAGTCGGCTTTAAACAGGCTGCTATCCGGTTGGGTTGTGCCGGGTTTGTAGGTGGCTTTCACCAAATCTACATAATGGCTTTGGGGCTTATCTTTTAAATAAGCTTTTATCAATTCATTAGCCCTGTATACCTCGGCATAGTACCTGGCACGTACCGGGCTTGGCTTTATCGACATGAAATAGACCTCTGTTTTTGGCAACTTTGCATGAATCATATTCCACAGCCTGGTAAACTCACCGGCCACAAATTCGGCGGTTTTGCCCGCGGCAATATCATTTTCGCCGGCGTAAATGAATATTTTACGCGGCCGGTAAGGGAACATGATATATGGCGTATAATAATCAACCAACTGGCCAATGGTGCTGCCGCCTACACCACGTTTAATGATGGGCTTACCGGCAAAGCGCTGCTCCAGATCGGCCCAAAGGCGGATGGACGAGCTGCCGATAAACAATATACCATCCCTTTTGGGAAAGTTGATGCTATCCTGATGCTTAAACTGGCGAATCTCGTTATCAAACGGAAACTCTTGCTGCGCAAATAAATTAGCTGTAAAGGCGCAGCCTATCAGCAATAAAAGCAGTTTTAATTTCATGGTTTATGTAGTCAGGCGCTCTTCAAAAAACAAAAAGGGCAGCTGGTTTTCTATGCCTTGTATTACCCAAACAGGCCCCTGCTGTGCATATAATATAATTTTGATGGGCCTGTTTTGTTTTTTTTCAACTTCGGCCAAAACCTGCAGGCACGAGCCGCATGACGTTACAGGCCGGGTAAGTTCAAACTCATCGGTTTGGGCGGTTACGGCCATGGCTTCAACCGGGTCGTTAGGGTGGTTGGCGCCCCAATAAAACAAGGCAACCCGCTCGGCACATAATCCCGAGGGATAGGCTACGTTTTCCTGGTTGCTGCCGTAAATAATTTTACCGCTTTGCAGGCGCAATGCCGCCCCTACCCTAAACTTTGAGTATGGCGAATGGGAGTTTTTTAATGCTTCGGCTGCTTCAAGGCACAGCTTATAATCGGTTTTATCAAGTTGTTCAATAGTATCGTATTCGTCGAAAGCTATTTTAATTTGGTGGTTAGTCATGGCCTCACGCTGTCCGCTCCAAAGGAGAGGGTTCTCTTTTTAAATGTTATATAAAAAACTATCCCCCTATCCATTTAAAGAATAGGGGGATACAAGATAATGAATATTTGTGATATATGTTTTGTTTGAACAGAAAATTGCATTTATGAGCAATTCCATCCATCTCCCCAACGTTTTGTTAAACTTTGTCGTTCTGCGAAAGGCTATTGCCTTTTTAAATTAGTTTCAGTATAAAGTTCAAACGCCTTACCTGGCTCTGCAATTTCAAACGTTTCTGTAAAATTATCCTCGTCATGAATAGTATATGTTTCCCTTGCACGGTATCCCGCCGGGATGTTCTCAATAGCTTCAGAAACAAAAACGATTGTTTTTTTATCTGCCGATACATGGTCCAGCTTATACTGGTTAACAAAGCCCTCGGTGTGGAACTGCCTTAACATAAAAGACTTTTTGCCACCGTCATAACTAATGTATCCTATATCTTCATGAACTTCGCCCTTATTTTTATTAACGGCGGCAGGCGGGTATGTCGATCTGTTGTTTACCTGTATGTACCTTTTATTCATTATCCATTGATAAGTGCGTTCGTACTTACCGGCGCCCGGTTCCCCTTTACCTTCGCCCTGCCATTTTCCAATAAAATAATTCATGGGCAGCCATAAACTGTCCCTTTTAAAAGTCTGCGCCAGGCCTATTACAGGCACAAAGAGCATTATAAATAATAATTTCATCATTACCTGGTGGTTTAATTGGGTAAGGCCTTTTTTGCCGAGAAACTGCAAAAAAGGAAGTTTTGTATTGTTTTAAACGGTGTAATATGATCTTCGGTAATGCACCTGATCTTTTGAAAACCACCGGCCAGTTTTTCCTGCAGCTTTTCTTCCGAATATTGCCGCACCTCCAGCCCGCTGCATTTCGCAGGCCCTTGCTCCGAAAATGTGCCGATGGTCATAAACCTGCTTACCGCTTTTTGGGCAACGGCAAGATACTTTTCAACCTGTGCTTCTGTAGTTAAAAAGTGAAATGCGGCCCGGTCGTGCCAAATGTCATACTGCCGTTGGGTCTCAAACCCGGTAATGTCGCATACAATCCATTTTACCAGGTTTGCTTTAAGCCCCAGCCGCGTTTTTGCCCGTTCCAGGGCTTGTTCAGATATATCCAGTACGGTAATGTCCCGGTAGCCCTTTTCCAGCAAAAAATCTACCAGCAGGCTGTCACCGCCGCCGATATCTATTATACCGGCAGTTTTGGGCAAATTAAAGCTGTCTATAAAATTCAGCGAAGTTTGGGGTACCTCCTGGGTCCAGCTTACTTCATGCGGTTGCTTATTGGTAAATACGGCCTCCCAATGCAATTTTCGATCAGACATTTTATGGCGTTTTGTAAAATTAACAGCACTAAAATAACAATACTATTTCAACCATTATCCTATGGTAACAAATATTGAGGGTGTTGGAGGACATAAAATCTAAAACAAAATGAATCCCGATTCAGACAAAATAAAATAGCCGCCTACAAGTAAGCGGCAGGAAAAATAAATTCAAAATCCTTTACAACCTCACATTAATCCCTACATTATAATTCCTTAAAGGCGAAGCATTATAGTACCTGTTCCCTACTGCATTTAAATCATTTCCAAGGCTGTATTTTTGGTTCAGGATGTTATCCGCGGCAGCAAAAATCTCCAATCGTGTTTTACGGCCTATTGTTGGTTGCCAGCTAACCCTGGCTTGTAACAGGTTATAATGCCCGGCGTATACTGTATTGGCATCATTAAGCGGAATTTTTGATGTATAGTTATGCTGAACGAATAACGAAAGATCTGCCGGGAATTTCAGCTGTAGGCTGGATACAAACACTTGCCGGGGCACCCCCGTTAGCCTGTTACCCGAATAGCTTGTGCTGGTAACCGTATAATCCCTGAAGGTAAACCCGCTATAAGTATATGATTCATTAAACTGCAGGCCACGGATAAAATGGGTAGCATTCTGGCGGATAATCCAATCGGTAAACGATAGCTCAAAACCGGGCTGATTGGTGCCGCCGGCATTAATGTAATGCTCGGTTTCATTGGCATTTAAACGACGTACTATAGCATTGTTGATACGGTAATAAAATACCGATGCGTCGAGCAGCAACGTTTCATCCTGGTTGCGCAGCCGAAAACCAGTTTCGTAGTTCCAGCCGGTTTGGGCCTGCAGGCTGGTATTTACAATATTATCAGTAGGTCGCACTTCGGCAGTGGTTGGTGTAGAGTAGCCTCGGCTTACTGATGCCCGCCAGATAAAGTTATTGGTAAGCTGGTAGTTTAAGGCCAGCCTTGGCATTAGCTGCGGCGTAAAATTGCGGTTGGTAAAAGCGCTTTGGTTAAGCGGGTAAATATTTTTAAAATCATAGTCGTACCAATTCAGGCTTAGCGCGGCTTCCACGTGCAGGCGTTTAAACAGATCTGCCGAATAGCGTCCGAAGATAAAATGCTGGTTGGTGTGAATATTGTCGCTGGTTTGGGTGGTGTCCTTTACGCCCTTTTTATTGCCATAATTGCTGATCTGTGAATTGGTTTGCTGCCACTCTATCCCCAGGTCGGCCTTCCAATCCAGGTTTTCCTGGTGATTGCCGGCCAGTTCAAAATAAGTACGTAATCCATAAGTATTCTCGCTACGCTGCTCATAATTGGTAATAAATGGGTTGGCAAAATCAACATGGCTGCCAAAAACAGATAGTACGTTCCTGATCCTGTCGCTTAAATGGTATTCGTTAACCAATCCGCCTAAATACACTTTAGTGGTAATACCAATTTGCTGTTGTATAGCTCCCGGCAAAGTTGCGGTTGGCTGCCGCGCCAGTGTAGGGTTGGCTGTAAACTGTGCCAGGTTTAAGCCGCCCGGGGTTTGGTAAGCCAGGTTAGAAAATACGCCTAATACCTTTAACTGGTTTTGGCCGCTGTAGTTCCATTTATCTGCCAATTGGATATAGTTACGGTGCATATCGCTGTGTTGCCTGTAACCATGATAGGTTTGAAAACTTTGGCTGATATTAAACAGATTTGCCCCGGAACGCTGCTGAAGCGTAACCTTTTCGTGGAACAAGCCATAGCTGCCGATATTAACGCCGGCTGTTAAGTAACTACTATCATTATAGCGGTTAATAGAACTCAGCAAAACTACCCCGCCGGAGTTGGCGCCGAACAAACTGCCATCGGGGCCTTTTAGTATTTCGATACTGCCTATGCTGCCTATATCTATAGCATTCAGGTAGGTATTGCCGCCAGCATCGGTTAAGGGGATTTCATCAAAATAGATTTTTACATCCCTCACCCCAAATGGCGACCGCAACAAACTCCCCCGGATAGATAAACGGTAACTCCCCGGCGAACGCTCCTCGGCCCTGATACCCGGAACCGTATTTAACGCCGTAACAAATGAATTATCGGGCTGTAGTTTTAGTTGTGCAGCACCCAATACGCTTACCGACGCCGGGACACTCAACACCGGCTGTTCGCTCAGGTAGCCGCGTACGGTTACAGTTTTAAGGTGCGTGGTATCTTTTTGTATTGTTTTTTTACTTTGGGCGGTGGCATTTATAGCTATAGCAAGGGTCAGAAAGCAGCTCAGGTACAATTTTATCATATAGTTATATAGGTAGGCAAAAGTAGTTGTTTTACCTCTAAATCTGCACGTTGTTTTGGTAACAAGTTGAACGAAAAGGAGTAATTACCCGGCAGCCATCATTGCTTCGTATTCCTTTACCAATTTTTTTGTTGCCCGCGCCAGATAGGCGGTTATCAACAGCGTTTTTACGTCATCCGGAGATACTGTTTCAAGGCATACCAGCATGTATTTATAATTGAGATAGTGCGGAGTAATAAAGAAGGTATGCGGATCGCGCTCCATCCATTTTTCACGCTCGGTGGTGTGGATGCCCAAAAGCTCTTTCCCCAATTTTACGCTGGTAAAAATTTTACCATTTACATAAAAGGCTGGATCTTCAAAGCACATTTTCTCGGTGACACCGGGCAATGGCAGTAAAAAACTACGCATAAATTGCATGAAGATAGACATATCTGTAGCCATAATTAAAGTTAAGGAATTTTCATATTATTCTTAATTTTCGCCATGCAAAATCAGCTTCAGCAAACATTTGGCAATATTGATATTTACCTGTTTGATCAGTTATTGAAAGGCCGGTTTGACAACTGCAAAACCGTATTGGACGCTGGCTGCGGCGGTGGCCGAAACCTAATTTACTTTTTACAAAACGGGTTTGATGTTTATGGTGTTGACCAAAGCCCCGCGGCAATTGATGCGGTTAAGCAATTATCCGCTACGTTATCGCCGGCTAATCCACTGTCAAACTTTGCGGTATCGGGTGTTGAAGATCTGCCTTACCCTGATAACGCTTTCGACCTGGTGATTTGCAGCGCGGTTTTACATTTTGCAAAAAGTATCGAACATTTCGACAACATGGTACACTCGCTTTGGCGGGTGCTTAAACCCGGCGGTTATTTTTTTGCCCGGCTGGCATCAGATATCGGGATTGAAAACCTGGTGAAACCTGTTGATAACAATAACCGTTTCCTGCTCCCCGACGGTTCTGAACGTTTCCTGGTAGATGAACAAATCCTGCTGCGCTATGGCTTTGCGCTAAACGGTACGCTTTACGAACCCATAAAAACAACCAACGTGCAAAATTTAAGGTGTATGACTACGTGGTGTTTGCAGAAGTTATAATTGGGTTAACATAACTTAACACATTTCAGATATATTTTTATATAAATATCTGACAATCAATACATTGATTTTTTTCGTGGTTAACACTAAACTGACCGCGCAATTTAGGCCCATTCCAAATATTTGTGCCAGTTGTTGCCCCCGCTGTTCGAAGTAATTGAGTTTGCCTTGGTGATGGGTTTAAATCATGATGAGTCGGGGTGTTGCGTTCGCAACAGGTGAAACAGCAAAAAAATATATTTACTTAATAATCAACAAATTGCCAATTGTCATATTTTATAAATCACAACAAAACCGCAACAGCATAGGTAAACTGAAAAAGAGAGACTTGAATCGCTAAATATTCATGCCAGCCAATTAGCCCCCGTTCAAACCCCTCTATGCGGCGACAGCCGGAGAGAGGGTGCCGCCCGCCAAGGCGGGCCGGTGGGTGAGTCTTCGCCTTACTGCAATTTTTTTTTCTCCAATTAAAAAAAGTACCTATATTCACGTTTTCAAAACAGGTGTTATTCTTACACTTATTATAAACTAATTTACTACTGTTCAATATGTTTAAAATGTTACCCACCTTAAATGCAAAAATAAAACAATCGATTGCGTTGTTTATTTTGCTGGCAGGCGCTATGGCCACAATTACTGCAAATGCAGCTGTTAAATCCTTTAAAAAAGGACCAGACGGCGTTACCTTTTCGTTAGATAAAGGCCTGATGAAGGTGCTTGTGCGCAGCGCCGACATCATCGAAGTAAAATATACCATTTTTGATGCCTTTGAAACCAAGCCATCGCTGGTGGTGGTTAACAGTTGGAAAACACCCACTGCCTACCAGGTAACATCAACCAAAACCGAGGTAATCATTACCACGGCAAAAATGAAGGTGAAAGTGAACAAGGCCACCAATGCCATTACGTATACCGACTTAAAAGGCAACGTAATTACCGCCGAAGACAACGAAAATAAAACGATAACCCCCGCAACTATTGCCGGCATCAGCACCTACAATGTAAGCACTCAGTTTACCTCGCCGGTAAACGAGGCGCTTTACGGCTTGGGCTGCCACCCACTGGATTCTTTATCCATCAACTATAAAGGCCGCAACCAGGAGTTACTTATCAAGTACCTTACCGGCGCTATCCCTGTATTGTTATCAACCAAGGGTTATGGCCTGCTTTGGGACAACTATTCGGCATCAAATTTTTATGGCGCCGAGGCTGATAATACCAAATTCAAATATGTATCCGAAAGTGGTAAGCAGGTAGATTATTTATTCTTCTATGGCCCTTCTTTTGATCATATTATCGATTCGTATCGTATAGCAACCGGCCGCGCGCCAATGTTTGGCAAATGGGCTTACGGGCTTTTCCAGTCACAGGACAGGTACATGAGCGAGAAAGAGATCATAACCGTAAAAGATAATTACCGCAATAACCACATCCCGGTTGACGTAATTGTTCAGGACTGGTATTACTGGGACCCGTTGCCAATTGGCTCGCACGTGATGAAGCCCGAGCGTTACCCTCACCCAAAACAAATGGTTGATGAACTGCACAAGGCAAACATCCATGCCATGATCTCGATATGGCCCGTATTTGGTAAAGGTACTCCCAACTATGATGCATTGGATAAAATGGGCGGTTTAACCGATATTACCTGGGATAACGTGGTTACCCATACTTTTGATACCTATTACGACGCCCATAACCCTAAAGCCCGCGAATTGTATTGGGACCAGGCTCGTGATAGCCTGGTTAAACGCTACGGTTTTGACGCCTGGTGGATTGACCAGTGCGAGCCTGATAACGGCGCTTTGCAGGATGCCCGCCGTCAAAGCAATTTCAGCATAGGCAAGGGGATCGACTATTTTAACACCTACTCGTTACAACATACCAAAGGCGTTTATGAAGGCTGGCGCAGGGATATTCCTAACAAACGCGCTTTCTTTTTGGTAAGGCAGTCATTTGCCGGTGAGCAGCGCAACGCGTCTACATTATGGTCGGGCGATATTGAGTGTACCTTTAAAGATTTCAAAAACCAGGTTCCGCAGGGTATCAATGCCTGCGCATCTGGTTTGCCTTACTGGACATCGGACATTGGTGGTTACCACTTCCATTGGAAAGCTGCCGATTGGTCGCTGCCGGAGAAGCGTGAACTGTTTACCCGCTGGTTTCAGTTTGGCGCATTTTCCCCAATCTTCCGCATCCACGGTAAAGGCGAGCGTGCGTTGTTTAGCGATAACTGGGATGCCAATACCAAAGCCATCCTGTTAAACTTTGATAAACTGCGTTACCGCCTGCTGCCATACATCTACTCGCTGGCCGGCAAAGTAACTACCGAAAACTATACCATGATGCGTGCCCTGACATTTGATTTCAGGAACGATGAAAAAGTATATGGCATTCCAGACCAATATATGTTTGGCCCTGCCTTTATGGTTAACCCGGTTACCGAGCAATTGTATACATCATCAAATGCCGATAAAAAAGCTAAAGCGCGCCAGGTTTATCTGCCCGCTGCAACCAAATGGTACAACTTTTGGACTGGCGAAGTGCTTGACGGCGGCCAAACCATCAGTGCAGCCGCCCCTATCGAGATATTGCCGCTTTATGTAAAAGCCGGTTCTATTATCCCAATGGGCCCACACGTAGAGTACGCCACAGAAAAACCAGCCAATAACATCGAACTAAGGATTTATCCTGGTGCCGATGGTACATTCAAATTGTATGAAGACGAAAACGAAAATTACAATTACGAAAAAGGCGCTTTTGCCACCACCAACTTTACCTGGAACGATAAAGCCCGTAAACTAACCATATCTAATACCAAAGGGCACTTTAAGGGCATGCTAAAAAGCCGCACATTTAACATTGTGCTGGTTAAGGGCGCACACGGCTCGGATGTGGAGGTTACAGCCAAAGCCGACAAAGTGGTTAAATACAGCGGCAAAGCGATGGTAGTTAACTTGTAAAAAAGAATCAAGAGTTAAGAATCAAGAGTCAAGACAGAAAGCTCGTGTGGTAATTGAAAAGTAAAATATTTCAACATTAATTCTTCTCTCTTAATTATTATCTTTCGGAAAAATATACCAGCCTGCGGTAAAATGCAGGCTGGTTTGTGTTTAAGCATTTCGAAAAATAAAATTAAAATCTGTTGAAGCCAATCAAACGCCTGTCGCCCCTTCAAATTTCATGGTTATTGCTGGTTTTATGTTTTGCACCATTTACTTCATCGGCGCAAAAAAAGAACTCGGCTTTTCAATACCATATTCGTAAAACCTTGGGCCCCATCACTATTGACGGTGTTATGGACGAGGCCTGGCATACAGCCGATTCGGCGGCCAACTTTTTTATGGTAATGCCTATGGATACCAGCCTGGCCAGGTTACATACCGAAGTACGAATGAGCTTTGACAACAATAACCTGTACATTATAGCCACTTGCTATACTGCCGGGCCGGGCCAGTATATGGTAGAATCGCTGAAACGCGATTTCGCTTTTCAAAAAAACGATAATTTCATATTTTTTCTGGATCCCTTTGATACCCGTACAGATGGCTTCAGCTTTGGGGCCAATGCTGCAGGCGCCCAATGGGATGGCACCATGTACGAGGGCGGCAAGGTAGACCTGAGTTGGGATAACAAATGGACCTCGGTGGTAAAAAATTATCCCGATAAGTGGGTATTTGAAGCCGCCATCCCCTTTAAAAGTATCCGTTATAAAAAGGGCGTTGGCCAATGGGGCATTAACTTTAGCCGGAACGATTTGATAAGTACCGAAAAATCGAGCTGGGCGCCGGTACCCAGGCAGTTCCCCACAGCCTCGCTGGCTTATACCGGCTTATTGGTTTGGGACGAATTACCTCCCGATGCAGGAACCAACATTTCGCTAATTCCTTATGCACTTACCGGCATATCTAAAGATTACATCGCCGGAACTAAAACCGATTGGAAAAAAGAAATAGGCGGTGATGCCAAAATCGGCCTTACATCGTCCCTAAACCTCGACCTTACCGTTAACCCCGACTTTTCGCAGGTTGATGTAGACCAGCAAGTGGTAAATTTGAACAGGTACGAACTATTTTTCCCCGAGAAAAGACAGTTTTTTTTAGAGAACGGCGACCTGTTTGCCAACTTTGGCTACGCCGATATCCGGCCGTTTTTTTCGAGGCGGATAGGATTAAACGCACCAATTCGGTTTGGCACCAGGCTTACCGGCAAGTTGGATAAAGACTGGCGGGTAGGGCTGATGGATATACAAACCGGAACATCAAACGATGCCCTTACCCCTGCCCAAAACTATGGTGTGCTCACCATGCAGCGGCGCGTTTTTGGCCGCTCCAACATTGGGTTTATGTTTATCAATAAAGACGCCACGGGCACCACAACTCCGGGAAACGCTTATAATCGCAATTTTGGGGTGGAGTATAACTTGGCTTCGCCGAGTAATTTATGGACGGGCAAGCTTTTGGGCCTAAAATCATTTACACCCGGCCTTAAGGGGCACGACCTGGTGGCAGCTGCCCACCTGCAATACCTGAGCAAATACTGGACGGTTTATTTACAAGACGAATATGTGGGCAAAAATTATACCGCCGGGGTTGGATACGTACCCAGGGTTGGATACAACAAGATCAGTCCGCTAATTTTGCATAATTTTTTCCCCAAGGGCGGCGACGTGCTGATGCATGGCATCCAGCTAACCAGCAACTATTACTTTAACGAGAACTTTAAGCGTACCGATAACGAAAGCAATTTGGCCTACATCATGACGCTGCGCAACAAAAGCACGTTTACGGTATCGGGTATTGATACCTATATCAAGCTATTGGTTCCCTTCGACCCAACCAATACTGGCAAAACGCCATTACCCATTGGTTCGCAACACCACTGGAACACGGTTGACATGCAGTTTGTATCGAAGCCGCAGGCGCTATTTACTTACCTTTTAGAAGGGCTGCACGGCGGCTACTATGACGGAAACCGCACCAGCCTGATTGCACAACTTGGTTATCGCTTTCAACCTTATGTTAACCTGTTTGTAAATTCGTCATTTAATGATCTGCACCTACCCCAGCCTTATGGTGATACTCAATTTTGGCTCATTGGCCCAAAGGCAGATATTACCTTAAGCAATACCCTGTATTTTACCACTTATGTACAATACAACGGCCAGGTAAAAAACGTTAACACCAATGTACGCCTGCAATGGCGCTATAAGCCGGCATCAGATTTTTTTATTGTTTACGGGGATAACTCCATACCATCGCCCTATACCGTTAAAAACCGCCAACTGGTAGTTAAGTGGACTTATTGGTGTAATCTTTGATTTCGGATTTCGGAATTTCGATTTCGGATTTGCTAATTTTGATTTCGGATATGTTTTCTGAACCGGAATTTATTGAATTAATGAATTAACAGAATTCAAAAAATTCCTCAATTCGTTTAATTCCGGTTCAGAATAAAATTTAAACATTTTCAAATCTTCAAATCCTCAAACGGCACAGCCTTCAACGGAGTTAATTTTCAAATCATCTATAATCTGCACACCTGTAATCTGCACATCTACTCCCCTCCTTCCATCAGGCTATAAACTTCCTGCATGTAAACGGCTTCATTCATGGCGGCGTGAAAATCTTCCCACTCATCGTTACTGAAGGTGAACTGTACATCATTTACCGGGGTACGCATTACCATACGCTCCTGCCCGTCGGGAAAGGGGAAGGTATAGTTATCAAAATCAAGCTCAAGTGTAAAATCCCGGAATTGTGTAAACTGCTCAGGCGTAAAGCTCAGGATCAGGTTATTATTCCAGATAAAGATACAACGGCACTCCTGGCAGCGGCTTATAACCGATGCCCCAACCTGGCTCAATACTTTTGCGTCGCACATAGGTAGATGATTTAATTTGTGCCTGCCCTGTGATAAAGCTATTACGGCATTTATTACAGAGCAGGGCTTTATACTTTAAAACGTATTTTCAAGGTAAACATCAATTATTACTTTGCGGGCGGCGTCTTTGTTTTTCTACAGGTTTCGTCCAGGTCCGCATCAACAAAAGCAAAGTAAATCCTTATTTAGAATAAATCCAAATAAAAATAACAAATAAAAGAAGAGGCAGGAGTTAAGAGTCAAGAATTAAGAAAACTGCGGTGTAGTGTCAACAGTCAGGAAAATCACGTTTAAAGTTTATTACCTATGTAATAACTTTTAATGCTGAAATAGGTAGCCCCACCAGACGAATTGTAACAGTTTTTTAAAGTTCGCATTAAAGCAAAAAGCCCCGCTCATAAAGCGAGGCCTTGTTTTACATATTCATTAGCTATTAACCGCGTCAGATTTTGAACAAAATTACTTTATGCTTCTTGTTTAACTTCTTTAGATAATTCTTTGAAAAGTTCCTTTACGCGTTTTGAAGGATGAGGAAAATAGCTTAAAAGCATTGTTTCATAGATCGCAAAGTAGTCCATTTTTTTTATAGGCGCGGTCGTACCTGAAAAGCTGATGAAAATATTGCGGTTAATATCTTCTCCAAGGAAAACTTTATAATCGGCATCGCTAACCTGATAGGCTTCTAAGGCTTCTTCGTATGAAAAGTCATGATCTTTCACACTTTGACGGACAGCCATGCATCGTTGCTCCAATTGCTGAGCAGCATCGCCAATCAGTGTTTCGCCGATATATCCTGATTCTGTATACTTATTTCTGTCCAGTAACATAATTATTAAATTTAGTTAAAAGTTCCTGATTATTCAAATCAATCTCGCCATGCCAGTGACTTTTTCTCAAAACTGTTTCCATTTCCGGTATGAGACTCCATTTGTTGATTGGAAAAGCTTTGCCTTGAGGTTCGTTTTTATAATAATTATCATATATTTCCTTCACTTTTTTGAACACATCTCCTTGCACGCTTAGCTTGGCAGAAGCCAGTATAAGCGCAACCTCTTTTTTATCAACTGCCGTAAAATGTGCTCTCGCCCAAACGAAACCACCGTCTGCGAGGGCCGCGTGGACTTTGATGAGATCAACGCCGATATTCAGATATTGTTGTAATCCATAACCAAGTATCGCTCTGCCATGACCGCCTTTGCGAAAAGCTTGAGGAATTCTGAAGAAATCATGTATGGCAACTTTACCTGTCGCATCCTCAACCAAAGTCCTTGAAAGTGCAAGGCCATTGTCCGGGTCCTCACTATCCTCAGAATAGTATTGGATCACTAATTCAAACGGATCAGTCTCGTTGTAACTCACAACCTTTGTCAGTTTTTTTGTTGACATCGGTTTTAGCATATCATCAATCTCTTTAAGGAATTTGAGTAGTTCTAAACCCGAAAAATGAGCCTTAAGCACGTCGATCAACGTCAATTTAACGCCTGGCGCATAAATTACATATCCCAAAACTTTACAAGACTGCCACTCTGCTTCATCGACGATATGTCTGGTTCCGGCCATTGATTAGATTTTCAATATTTTATGCAAAGATAATGAGTTTATAATGGATGCGCATTTTACCCCACAAACTATGTAACGAGGATTATTGCAAATAATGTTTAAGAACGACCCGATTTATCAAAAGGATCATTTTTACATCATAAGTCCGCTTTTGGGTTTAGTTAGGTATTACGCGGCTCTATTTGTTTTGTCTTTTTGCTTAATTTACATCGCTTAAACTACTGCTAATAATTATTTTGCAATAAATCAAGTCAAAAAAAATCAAAATTGAACTACCAATACGTAGCCGGATTAGTGTTTCTGATGCCAAATAAATCAACGACTTATCAGTTTTAAGCAAAAAAACAGATTAAAAATCAACGACTTATATTAATTCAATTTCTATAAATAACGCTTTGTACGCTAATCACCAGGCATCTGACCTTGATTAGTCTTGCCTCGTAGAAACTACCTGCTTGAATGTCGTGCCTCGTAGAGGCTTCCTGTTTGTAGAACAATGCTAAAATGTATCTTTTGCCCCGTGGGGGCTACCTTTCTACATCAAGTTTTCAAAGCGATCTCCTATGTCAGGTCTGAAATAATGGATAGTCTTAGCCGAAAGCCTTAAAGTTTAAGTCAAAAATGACAAATAGACTCAGGGCTCACAACTAAACACTTATGACTTAACTGTAGTATTATCGTTGTTCAGGCTATCGGCATACTGTTTCATTTTGGGATATTGTGGCGAATCATACCACGCGCGCTTTGGCCTGTCGGCTGGGAAGCCGTGTTGGGCGCGATAAGCTTTGCGTTCGGCAGTGAAATGCCACCAACGTTTACTATCATCACGGTGCAAAATATAATGAGTCAGTAAACGGTACGAATCCTCAACACATGGGTCGGCCCAGGCGCCGTAATGCTTTTCAAATGCGTCGTACAGCTCAACAGGATCTTTACCTTCAAGCTGCTTTAATGAATAGTACCCTTGTTCAATAAGTTCGGTTGCAAAGTTGATGCCTAATGATGGGATGCTTTGAAATTCCATCAGCGCGGCAATTTCCTTAGCCCTTTGGGGCGATGTTTTCAGGATAGCTGCTATTTCATCAGGAGCGTAGTCGGCCAGTGTGTTTATTTTTATTTTTTGGCTTTTTAGCACCACCTTTTCTTCAGTGTTTAATTTGAGGTCGATATTCTTTTTCATTGCACTGTTTAAAGTATTAAAATTAATTGAAGAGAATTAATTAAGCCCACAACTAAAATACCCTATATTTATTTATTAATTAAAATAAACCAAATCAATTTCGCCATTTGTTTCGTATAATGCATTAACTATTTACTGATCTTGAGATTAAAAAAATATATTATTACAGGCAATAGTGTTGCACGGGGATTGATATCAGCGGCTGTTTTTATATTCATAAGCCTTCCGGCATTTGCCAATTCGCATCCCGAAGTTGACAGTATTAAAAACCTGTTATTGCCTGCGTCTGCATATCAAAAAAATCCCGATACGGCTACCATTAATAAGCTGAATAAAATAGCGTCAAACTATTTTAAATCAAACCCCGATAGCGCTTATTATTATGGTCAAAAAGGCATTGAACTATCGCGCAAAATCAAATATCCCGAAGGGATAGCCAACGGTTTGTTGGAAACCGGGCACGTAAATTATTTCAAAGGCAATTCCACTCGGGCTAAACAGAATTTCGACGAAGCGATAGCCATATTCAAAAACCTGCATAACGACAAGGGCCTTAGTAAAGCATACATTTCGTACGGGCGGATGTATAACCAATTGGCCGAATACAAACTGGCGTTAGACTATTTAAATAAAGCACGCCTGATTTGCCTGCGCAACCAGGACGAGCCCACCTTAACAGATTGCTATAAAAACATAGGTATAACTTACTTTAGTAGAGGCCAGCTTTCAAATGCGCTTGATTTTTACTATAAAGGACTTTTTATCGCTTTAAAAAACAATTACGTAACAACCTCGGCCGAGATTTATAACAATATTGGCGTAGTGTTGCAAAATATGGAGGTGTTTCCCAACGCGCTGGAATATTTTAAAAAGGCCATACAGGTATTTGAAGCAACTAATAATAAGCAGGCCATTGGCACCATCAATGAAAATATTGGCGAAGTACTGCTTGCCCAACATAAGTACGACGAGGCTATAGTATATTTATTAAAATCATTAAAGACCGCCAAACAGCAGGATGATAAAGACGGGTTAAGTTCCGTTTATACAGATCTGGGCATGTGTTATGTGCATAAAGACCAAATACCGCTTGCCAAATCATATCTTGATACATCATTACGGATAGCCACTAAATACCAGATTGTTTATAACCAGGCTTACGCTTCAAATGGCTTTGCAACCTTTTATAATTTGTTAAAGGATTATAAAAATGCCTATAAATACGCTATTGAAGGCCAGGCACATGCCATTAAACTGGGGAATATTTCGGTACGCTCAAACTCCGCTTTACAACTTAACAAAGCCATGGCCGGCCTTGGCAAATTTGAGGATGCCAACCGGATGCTAAATGAATACATTGCGCTTAAAAATCAGGTTAACGATAATGAAAGTATTCAAAAGCTAACATCATATAATTACGAATTGGGCTTTGCCGAAAAAAAGCGGCAGCTTGCCCAGCAACAACGTGAACGCGACCTGATATATCAACAGAAAATAAAAAGCCAGCGGCTGGTTAATGCTATATTTTCTATCATCATTGTGGGCATGGTTGTTACCCTGGGTATTTATTACCGGCAAAAACAAAAACAGCAAAAGATTAACGCCTTGCTGGAGGATAGTAACCGCGAGATATTGAAACAAAAAGCCAATATTGACGACCAGGCCGAAAAATTAAACGATTTGAATGTTTTAAAAGACCGCCTGATATCTATTTTGGCACATGACCTGCGCGCGCCGTTAAGCACCCTGCGTGGCCTGTTCAGCTTGTTGCAGGACGACAGCATTAGCCACGAGGAATTGCTGGAAATGATACCCAGTGTGTTAAAAAAGCTGGAATATACTTCTGATTTTCTTGACACCCTGTTATTCTGGATAAACAGCCAGATGGAAAACTTTGAGGCATCGGTAAAAAACTTTTCGATAAAAGGGCTGGTGAGTTTAGAGATTGAGACCTATCATGAGCAAGCCGAATTAAAAGGCATCACCCTGCTGGATAGTATCCCCGCCAATTTATCTGCCTGGGCCGATCCAAACTCTATCCGCATTGTTATTCGTAACCTGATCACCAATGCGCTTAAATTTTGCCGCGAGGGCGATACCGTAGAGATTTCGGCCAAGATGGAAGACAACAAAAGGATCATCGTAAAGGTAAAAGATACCGGCGTGGGCATGCCTGCCGATCAGCGCGATAAACTGTTTAAAGGTAAGGTAAACAGCAAGATGGGCACCAAAAATGAATCGGGCACCGGCATGGGCATGCTGTTTTGTAAGGACCTTGTTGAAAAATGCCACGGCAAAATATGGGTAACCAGCGAACCGGGAGTAGGTACCGAGTTTATGTTTACACTGCCGGCCGTAGCTATTGCCACACAGGCAGAGGTATAAACGAATAATAAAAAAAGCCTTTCAAGTTTAATACTCAAAAGGCTTCAAAATCATCTGCACATCTAAAATCTGCACATCTGCATATCCGCAGCTTATTTCATCAGGTTGATAAAATCATCAAACAAGTACCTTGAATCATGCGGGCCAGGTGACGACTCCGGGTGGTACTGTACCGAGAATGCTTTTTTATCTTTTACGCGGATACCTTCTATCGATTGATCGTTAAGGTTTACGTGGGTAATTTCTACTTTATCAGATGCGCGTACGGCTTCGGGTATTACACCAAAACCGTGGTTTTGCGATGTTACTTCGCAATGATTGATAATGACATTTTTTACGGGGTGGTTTAAACCACGGTGACCGTTAAACATTTTTTTGGTTGGGATATCATTGGCCAGGGCCAGCAACTGGTGGCCTAAGCAAATACCAAACATTGGTTTATTTGCAGCTAAAATTTCCTTTACAGTATCAATAGCATAGGGCATAGCCGATGGATCGCCGGGGCCGTTTGATATAAAATAGCCGTTTGGCGCAAAGTCCTTCTCCATTTCGGCATAGGTAGTTTTTGCAGGGAATACCTTGGCGTAAACATCACGGTCGTCAAAGTTGCGCAGGATGTTTTTCTTTACACCCAAATCAAGCACTGCTACACGGTAGGCGGCATCTTCGCTACCAAAAGTGTAAGTTTCGGTGGTTGATACCTGCGATGATAATTCCAATCCGTCCATCGAAGGCACTTCGGCCAGTTTGGCTTTCAGTTCTTCAATGTCTAATATCTCCGAAGAAATGATAGCGTTCATTGCACCTTTATCGCGAATATGGCGTACTATCTGGCGGGTATCAACATCGCTGATGCCTACTATATTTTGCTGCTGGAAATAGTCCTGTATAGACTCATTGGCCTGTTTGCGGCTGTAAGCAATGTTGTAGTTTTTACAAACCAAACCTGCAATCTGGATATTACCCGATTCAACTTCGATATCGGCTATGCCGTAATTACCAATGTGCGCATTGGTTGCAACCATTATTTGCCCAAAGTACGATGGGTCGGTAAAAATTTCCTGGTAGCCGGTCATCCCTGTGTTAAAACAGATCTCGCCGGAAGTTGTACCTATCTTTCCGGCGGCTTTACCGTAAAATACGGTGCCATCAGCCAATAAAAGTACTGCCGGTAATTTGGTGAAGTGCGTCATTTAGCAAAAAAATTGAATGGATTATTAAATCGGATCGCCTGGTTCAAAGCCCCG
>Ga0307515_10009027_pt1 | contig 19350 bp, 14 predicted proteins | sample 17_EM_MG_FD_194513 | JGI IMG/M metagenome (GOLD analysis project Ga0307515, IMG submission 194513) | Populus trichocarpa ectomycorrhiza microbial communities from riparian zone in the Pacific Northwest, United States - 17_EM | ecosystem: Host-associated > Plants > Roots > Unclassified | place...
TGTATATTTTAATTATTTTATAACCTCAATTTGAAAAGTATTTTTTTAACCAAACACATTAAACTACTTTTTCTTCAACCTCAATTTCAACCACAGTTTTAACCAAACACCTATTTTTTCAAACCAAATTCAACTAAAAGTACTTTTTATAAAACAACTTTTTTCAAACCACAACCACAAAAGCTACCGCAATACCAAACACACACAGAATATCTTTTCCAGTTTGATTTCGTGGTTTGGAACTTTTTTTTGGGGTTTGGTCAGGTTGATAGGTGAGAGAGCCTTCAAGACTTTTTATAATTTCGGATGCAATTTCTCTCTTTGCTTCATCTGCTTCAGTTGTAACGTTTTTGGGAATCCTCACATCTAGTTATGGAGAGCATGATTTCCTCGAATCCTTGCCCAGAAAGTTGATAATCGGCCTCTCCGCACTTTCGTTTCTCTTGCAAACATGATGGTCGCCTTCTGCGCGCTGCTCTTATAATTACTCTTAATGGAATGGCAGAGGTTATCATCCCACTTAGTTTGCTTGCTACTGTCCCAATCACTCATTTCATGTTCTTAATTACAATTTCCCCTCTGGTTCAGATCTTCATGTCTACATATGGACCCAGCATCTTCAACAAGAACATAAAGAATCGGTACTAAATACAGTTTAAGTGTTTAGGGATTCTCGTCGTTGTTGGACATGAGAGATTGGATCTTCTAACGCCAACAAAATCTCAAAATATGTTCCATTTTCTATGTGTTTGTATACTCGTAAAGAGCATGCATTGAAGGATGATGACCTACAAATTAAATTAAGGCCATATATCACTGATTTGTTGGTGAACTATTAGCTAACACGAAATTATTTAAAGCCTATACGATTATCCTGTCTTCTAGCAAGGTTTGGTTTTGTTTCAGGGAAAAGTGTTGCTAAATAAGTGGTTTTCTAACCTTGTTTCTTCAAGGTTTGGAGTTAAGTGAAGTGGAAAGTGATGGGGAAACTAATATTAAAAATTGAAGCTAAATGCAAATCAGTGTTGGACTTGATTTAACTTGCATTTTCTGAATAGTTTATTTTCAATGAAAAGCATCTAGATTTTAAAGCAAAAAAAAAAAAAGTATGGTTTTTTATTCTTTTTATAACCGGTAATCAAGGCAAAATGACAAGATTTAATTCCAATAATTACTAGAATTAATTCTACATCAATTTTTGTTTCAAAAATCAATTTAAAAAGGGTTGAAGGAGAGAGGTTCTACACACCTAACCTAACAGCACCTTTTCTACCTTATTTCCAACATTTTCTGCTTTGATTTTCTTCACTCATTCTAGACCTTGGGTATAGTTTTTCATAAAGAGTTTTTGAGTTTGTCTTCTTGGTTCATAGATCCTAATAAATAGTGCAATTCATCGAGGTGGTGTTGTTGGAATTATAAGAGGCTGATTTTATTCGATCTGTATACACTAATTGACAAGCAATGAAGTTTAAGAAGAAGGTATAGATTCTTAACAACGATAAAATTTCTATCTAAATCAGATTATAAATGCTTCAACAAGTAAATGTTACTAAATAATCTATTAAATATGATATATTACTTCCTTACATGCATGTTTAAGCAATAAGAAATTGTATAATTCATCTTGTTTTAAGTTTGTATGCATGCTGTAGTTGCTTTTAATTTTTATTCTACTTGCATGAATTATTTTTTATTTTAGTGAACATATTGTATGCATTATAACAATTTATAGTTCAGATAATCAATTGAACAAAATTAAACCTAAACAATTGCAATTTCTGTTGCTATAACAGGTACTATAGGTTACAGAAATAGGAAAAAAAATAAGATTCTTAGAGAGAACCAACTTGAATGAAGCATTGCATACGGAAGCATTAAACTAAAGAATATTTTGTTTACAAACAGCCTTGAGAAAGGAAATCATTGACCTGTGTGGTAGATCAAGTGGCAGCTATGAACTTGAACCAGCCAATTTATCAGATGACAGTTGAAACGCTTGCCGCGGGTGTTGAATGGCGTGCTACAAATGACTCCACAAGTGGGTTCACAAGATGAGGTGCTTCATCCTTCATGAACATCAAGGAAAGATGTTGTCAGATCTTAGCACAAAAACCCACATAAAGAACCATCCATGGTTGCGTAATGTGATTGTTGCTTCTTTAGAAAAGCTAGAACATGCTCTCTAATTGTAATGTTTCAGTCAAGAAAAACACAGGACACAATATTTTTAAATTCCCACGTACAGTCCAGGTTTGCACAGTTGAGTGCAATTTTTTGCACAATGAAGTCCAAAATGTCCAGGAAATGCAGCACGAGAACAACACTTAAAGCACTGGCCACACATGCACAGTGCGCAGGTGCATATGCTTGTGAGTGTGTGTGTGCGCTTTGAGAGAGAAAGAGAGAGAGGGAGACCTGAGGGCAGTGGCCAACATTAGGGAGGGTAACGAAATCCTCTACAGAGTCGAAATTTATAAAGCCTCTTCCGAGTTCAATGGGTTCCCATGGATCCTTGTCACCCCACACTATCAAAACAGGACACTGTAAAAAAAAACATGAAGCACAATTTGACATCACCGTATGTTTCCACTAGCCAAGAAACTGCAGTTGACATGCGTGGATTTAGTTTATGAGACTGACCTTCACCTGAGGCAGTAACTCCTCAGGAAGGGGACCCCCTGAGTAACAAATAAACTCAAGAAATACATCTGCGGCACCTGGCTCGAGTCCTGGAAGAAGGATCTTCTGTACAAGTTCCTCTGTCACCTGGGAGGTATCATGATAACACTGAAATGCAAAATACAAGCAGCGTTTAATCCTTCCTTCTCAACCTCATATTATAGATGGACTGCTGTGACTTTAAATGAGTTCCCAAATCAATTATGATAGTATCCAATATCGCAAGCTGTGATTCCTCATTGAAGAAAATATTATTATAAACACACCTAAAGACAATTTACAAATTTCAGTTCCATACTCCATATCCTTCTTTGTATTAATCCTTCATTCTTATAAATGCTGTTTCCAAAGAGAGGTAAAAGAAAAATACTTAGCATGCCACAAAAGAGCACCTGGCACAGAATGCTTCTTACAGACTCTGATGAGGCTACTAATTTGAAGAAAGATTTTCCCAAAGCAGTATTCCTGCAAAAACAGCATAGATATCTCAAAGTTAAAGATGGCAAGTTTAAAATTGTCTGACTATCGAAAGAAACCGCAATCTGTTTACCTCAGCAAACTTTGGAATGATCTGATAAAAGGCCTTCCAAACCATGGCTGCTTTTTTATGTGAAGCAAACGCAAAGATATATTTAACAACATAATGCCTTTACAGATCTGCGAGTCAATAACTGCTGCTTGAAGACCAACAACTCCTGCATAAAGACCAGAAACATTAAGATGCAAAAATTATGATCGTTTGAATTTCCAAGGAATCATCTCACTGTATTTAAAAAGCAAACTTGCCAAAAATTTCCAGGTAGATATTAAAGTGTACCAGCACTACAATGAGGCAATAAAGACCAGAAACATTAAGACGCAAAAATTATGATCGTTTGAATTTCCAAGGAATCATCTCACTGTATTTAAAAAGCAAACATTTGCCAAAATTTCCAGGTAGATATTAAAGTGTACCAGCACTACAATGAGGCAATAAATGGGGAAATGCATGTTAATTTCAATTTGTTTTGAAATCAAATACAAAGATCAGTGAACCACGGAAACTAATACAGAAATCCCTCTGCATTCATTTACGTAACCAAAACATCAAAAAGATGATTACCTCCTATGGAATTGCATATGAAGAAAGCCTCATCTTTGACTACATCGACGCAAAAGTCATTTAGCTGGGTAGCCCACGTCTCAAATGTATAAAAGGATTTATCTCCAAATTCACGAGGATTTGGTTTATCCGAGTATCCATAACCAATAAGATCAATTGAATATACCCTGTGAGATTTTGCGAGAACTGGAGTATTTTTCCTCCAATGGTCACTGTAAGGAAGAAGTCAGTTAGGAGAAATGACCTAAAACATTAAGTTCAAAAACAAAGAGATCAGAGAGAGAAAAAAGCTTATACGCAATATCACCAAGTATGCAATGAAAAATGTGCATAATTCTGTTAAATTTCTTTCTTTCCTATGGAAGCATTTGGATTTCAAGATATGTTAGAAGCTCAAAACAGATAGAGCCTTCAGTCTGTTCACAGTTCTTCAGGAAGAAAACATTCTCAACAGCCCTATATTTTATCAAATGATGTCAATGATGTAGAGCAATCAGTACATTTAATACCTATATCAATTAGTTGTCTGCTAATGAGAAGCAAATGTCAATGATGTAGACCTGTTTGCTCCAAAACCATGAACTAAAACTAGAGCAGGGCCTCTGTTCCCAGCATACTGATAGCGAATAGAATAACCCTTCCAGCTCCAAATACTGCAATGGAGAAAATTAATTGCATTAATTACACCATAAGAAAGACAAAGTTCTTGCATTCAAGCTAACACCAACAATTTTATAGCTTAATAGGTTCATAAGAAAATATTTAAGCGGAAATAAATATATTTTTATGTATGTAACTAGACAAATGCTCAGAAGCAATTTGACTATTCAAAACTAACAAAAAGAAAATACATGCAGCTTCTTAATCTCTCAAATCAATCAATTTACAGCATAAAGCAACATAATCAATCTCTTGATGAATTAAACAGGTCATATCTTCCATTTCACACAGTAAGGATAATTAAGCACAAGAATGTGAAGCAATGACCAAACCTGCTTTGGACTTGAGTTTCATTGGCTCCATCATTTGATGAACTGCTATTCTCCACATCAATTTGACTGTTATTGACTGAATAATCACTCGAAGAGGAATGTACTAAAAACCCATTTGATTGAAGACCAGGAATTTTCGAGATTGAATGAGAAACACTGCTGGAGTTACTGTGAAAATGGATTTTATTGGTAAAAGGGGGAGGCCGGAAGACTGGTGACGACACTGTTGTTGTAGTGCTGAAGCTCCTGCTACAGTTTTTTCTTTGTGGGGATAGAAATGGGAGTTCTAGTTTTGTCGAGGGTAGTGTTAGAGAAGTGGTGCTTGCCATTTGCTTGATGAAGATGGGAGAGACAAGGTTCAGAGATAGAGAGAAGAAGCTTCTTCAACGGAGTTGAGAGATTTCAGACGAGAGAGACCTGGTAGAGATTCGAGTGGTTAAAACCGTTTCATGTTACATGCTTGGTCTTTGTCCACGTAGCCAAGCATCCCGTGGTCTTATGTGGCAATTTGTGGGTCCCACTAACAGAATTGTATTAGAGAGCAAGGTCCCAGCCCGACCACTGGTCCAACCGATATTTATATTTTATCCAGCTCGACAAATATTTAGCAAATTGTGCAGGAAAAGGCATGCCTTTTCTCTTGCAGCAATTCTCAAAAACAGAGATGGAGGCATACGGGGACCTGCTGTCTCTTCAGCAAGCAAATATTATTGGCTACCTTACCCTCAAGAATTCATTCTCAATTATGCTAGCAAAGTGTTCGACAATATTACTGAGCATTACGTTCAAAACGATGCCGTAAGGGAACCAATCAACTCTTGTTCCTTCCCCGCATTAATTATACTATGTTCAGAAAGAAAAGCAGATACACATAAAGATCCACTGCTTCAGAATTTGGCAACTTGTCGATCACATGACTAGCAAAGCACATATAGAGTGGATTTTTAATGGCTTTCATTAGCAAATTCTTCGGTCTTTTCTTTAGTGTTTTCGTAGCATTGAAAATAGTTCATAAAAATCTCACTCATCTAACCTCACCGGTATTGGTTATGCCAATTCTTCTCACTAGCCACAAACGTATAAAAGAGAAAACATAGCCACTTTAAAATCATGAGTCATCACAAAAGATTTTCTCATCCTTAAATTATCTCAATGCTGTATGCTATCAATTTGAATCCAAAAGGAAATTATATCTGAGATGATTAAGATTATTGACCTCAAGAACCATTCAAATTAGGTTTAATAAATCCTTATCACTGCAGATTGAGTCACAACAACACACCAGATGGGGGGGGAGGGGGGGGGCGCGCTCAAGCGTGTAAGCAAGCACAGAATTCAAAATAGGATCCCATTGACCCTTAGGCTGATGCCTGATACGCCCTCGGGAATGCATGGTGATCATGGCAAGGAAGGGTTGGTCTGTCTAACAAAATCTGACCCTTTCTCTTTAGAACGTTTGGTTAGTCCCTATTGGCCATTACCTGCTCTGCTAGTAAACCCCCCAAAAACTATTCACAAATCTACTGGTCAAAACAAACCAATCCCCTCCCTCCCTCCCTCCTACAAGGCCCAATTTGCCTGGCTCTTCGTATAAAGAGAGATTGACTACTTATTTTGAAAACAGGACTCTGCTACTTTCTTACATGAACATCGCGAGAACTCTCACCCTTTTCTTTCTCCCAAAAAAGATTTTCATCATGACCCCATATGATCATTCCTCCATCCTTTATCAAAACGCATTTTACAAAAAGGTTCAAATACTTCCTTGGCCTTTTAAAATGGTCCCTTTTTCGCGGCACAAACCCGGTAAGTCCTTCCTTCCTGGCTCCTCTTGATTACTTCTGGTTATTGCCCTTGGTCCGTTTCTTGCTTTTCTTCATGCTTTTCTCAGTTGTTAATTGAATTATCTAAGCTATTGATGGCCATGGTTGTTATTTCTTGAAGGATTTGCTTATTAATTAATGTAAGAGTTTTCATACGTTTGTGTATCCTTGCTTGTTTCTGATAGGAAATTAATGCTTTGTTTTCCATGTTAAAGCACTCTTGGCCAGCGGCCTGTCGTGCCATAATTGAAGGCCTGAACTTGAACATGCTGGCATTTTGTCTCTCTTGGTTTTGTTTAAACCATCAACTTAATTCTCATGCAAGAAAAAAGATTACTAATAATCAATTGAAGATGGAAGATCAGAAAAACTAACATAAATTAAAGCTCAAACATTTATCATGGATTAACCCATTGTGCGGGCATTGTAGCTTAATTATTTGTGATTTTACATGGTAGGTCAAGAAGGTTAGGTTGGAGAAGTCCACTAGGTCCATGCTCGTGTTAGTATATTGAGTTTACTTGTTTGGAAAATAAAAATAATATCCAAACAATATTATAGATCTTAATTATTTCTTGCATTTTACCATAAAAAATTATAGTAATTTATCCAAAGCCCTTTGCAGCCTCAACCCTCACAAACCACCTCAACGGATTTTGAGTCGTAACGATCCTTCTCTAATTACATTGCGCGCTGAGACATTAAATTGCAACCATTTGAATGAATTGTCTGTTTAAGAGCGTGGTAAAGATTAATTTTAAAAAAAATACTTAAAAATGTATTTAAATAATATTTTTTATTTTTTTTAATTTATTTTAAATATCAATATATCAAGAACATCTAAAAACATTTAAAAAATTCATACAATAACAAAACAATAATTTAACCGCTGCGCCAAACAGACATAGTTAATTTTAGGTGAACTTTAGAGATCCATATCGCAGCAAAAGTCATAGAAAAATAAAATTAGTTGTATGATTTTAGTTCTTGTCAATTTCACATTTTGGTTTATTTTCTAGCTTTGTGGATTAATAAGAAAAGATTTTCAAGTTATGATTAGTTCTTGATTTTGTTTTTTAATTTTTAAAAGGTATTTAATACTTTGATTATTGTTCTTCTCTCTTTCTGTGTAATCAGTTTAATGGCTATAACAAAGTAACTTTTGGAATCCTTGGAAAGTTGAAGCATTTATGTTTTTTTGGGGTACATGGACGACGTAAATACCAAGAAAATAAATGGTCAACGAAACCGCACCATGGCCTGCTTTAATTAGTTTGAGCATCAAGTCAACCATGCAGCTAACAATCCGATATGCTGTAATAGAAGACTGGTAGCTAGCTAGAGTTGAGGTTCGGATGCGATCGAGTCTTGTGGATATCAATTCACTTGCTTTTATAATCTAACAATATTAACAACACGGTTCTTTTTGTTGTTATAAAACTCAACTTGGCCTTTTTTTTTATTATTAATTTAAAATCTACTTCAAGCTTGGTTTTATATTAAATTAAATTAAATGTGAGTTAATTTGATTAATTAATTCACCATCTAATTAAAATAAAAATGAAATTAATTTAACTATAAAAAATTTGAAAACAACAAGATCCGTCCATTTCATGTTCCAAACCTTGGGATTGAGTCAATAGTTGCACAAAGTTTCATAACCATGGTTCTTATTACTCAAACGTAAAAAGGCAAAGGTAGGAATAAGACTTTAATGTATTGATAATGAACTAATAAGGTTAGAAATTGAATTTATTTATATTTTCTGTCGAAGATGATTAATTAAGTCAGTAGCCTTATTTTACTATAGTTGTTGAGTTTAATTATTATTATTATTAATAAAATCAGATTTCTTTTCCTTTAAATGCTATAAAGGTAATTGGTATTGAGATTAAACATGTTTTACATTAAAACTTAATTTTTTTTGCTTTCAAATAATTTTTTTGGATTGTTTTAATATGCTAATATCAAAAATATTATTTAAAAAATATTTTATTTGAATGCATTTTCAAGTAAAAATCTCGACCACACTTCTAAATACCCTCTAATAATTAATCCCCAACTTGAAAAATGGTTTTATTAAAATGATTAGTAAAGTTTTGATGTGAGCATGGTCTGATTGTTGGTTTAATTTATGACATATTTAACTAATCGTTAATTTAAGATGGAGATGCTAAACTCAATTATTGGTATGCTTCAAAAAGAAGAAGAAAAGAAAAAAGAAATTATATAACGTTAAGAGGGGGTGGGGTAGGAAGCTGTCTCCAACTACCAGCGTGACTACCTGCCTCGTTTTCTTCTTACCATCATGGTTAGTTAGTAAATTCGAGTCCACCTGATACAACGTTTATGGGTCAATCCACATTAATTTATAAAAAATAATAATTGGGGCGGGCTTATGACTTGAAGCTGGCCTCGAGGTTGTTTGTTAGCTAGGAAACAACATCTCAGTTGAGTCTGGGCTGGCTTCGATCAGGCCCACACTCAAGCCCATGAAATTAAAAAAAGAACGAAGTAGACTCCGGATGGCTGGTCCAATTACAAACGAAAGTTTGCAAGTCCTCCATCGTTTGTGTTCATGCATGAAATTGAGTGTTGGTTTCCTCATCGTGTTTTTAGTTGATGATTAGCATTGAGATAATAAGAGTTTCTTTTAATAAATTTGTGATTTTTTAAAATTTAATCCTCGTACAAGATCAGTCAATCTAATGATTTATATGTGTTTTTTCTTGATGTTTTCAGGAGGCTTTGAGTTTATTTTTTTAGATTAATGTGAGTATCCAGATTAGTTTGCGCGTACCTCGATTATTTTTATAGGCTCTGAAATTAACGATCATGTAAGCCTCCAGCAGCCCTGAAATTTGTGGGATTCGAACTGATAACCTCTGGGAAGCAAGCTCAAAGCCTGACAAGTTAAGCTACGCACTGAGTTTATTGCTCAACTAGTAAGTGGTTTTTAGACCCTAAATGCTTGTGTATTAATTTGAAGTTTATTCTTATCTAAGATGAACACGATGATCTTTTATTAGATTAACATCACTGATTGGTCTTAAGGATCCTTGAGTAAATTTAATGTGGAAAGAACAACTCACATGCATGTTAAAGAATGCGTAATTTTTAATCTTAGAAAGTTCGTTTTCATTTAATATATGGTAAGGATATTTGTCATGTTCTGAGCTTTATACATTATTTTAAAAGGAAAAAAAGTGTGTTAATTAAGCTAGATAATAAAACATTGAGGAGTCTTTTGAATAATTACACCAATATATATATGATAATAAGTTATTGAATTTGAATAAGATATAAAGTAAATATAGATAAAAACACACGTAGAATTATGTCTAGAAGACTAGAACTTTAATGGCCATGATCAGAGTATATATATAGCAAGTTGAATACGTACGGGTCCTCACCGTGCCTCATCTTTCGTAGGAAAGTGTGACCGTATATATACGTACGGGTGCAAATTATTTGACACGTGCATGCACAAAACGTCAAGCAATTCAGAAACAATTAGACTGCGGTACGTAGAAATTAAGTAGAGGATCAAATGAGTCTGCATGCATGGGAAGCCCATCATCACATGGATTTGACTCTTGAAGATTGCAAATTAACATACATTCTTACACACAGATACATAGCATCAATATTTGATAGGTGAGCAGAAAGTTTGATTGCATGCATGAATGTGTAATGCTAGCTGCGATATCAGTGATCAATTTGCTCTGAAATAGAAGCTAGCTAGCTTGAGCCTTCTCCTTAATTACATGAGCAATAAACCTCTGTAGTAATTAATGCTATTTAACATTACTCTAAACTTAATCATTAGGATTCTGAACATCAAGAATCATTTCTAGCAGCCTATCTTCTTTCTAAAGTATTGCTCTAGTTTTCCATCATATCGACAATCATCTTCTTGTAACCCAGAAAAAAAAAATCATTGTTTGTCTTTTTGGGGTCTTCATGTTCTTAGCATATGATGCCTTCAATTACAAGTACATACATTTTTGCCCGCATCTTTGTATTACATTTCATCAACCATTGTAGATATAATACTGAAATTTAAACCTCAAGAACCAATTTACAAAGTGTTACAGCTTACTACAACAGTATTTGTTGAAAAAAAACAAGTGTTCTTCAAAATTAAGATACTGTGAGTGACATGTGACCATGCATGCATAATATACATGGAAAGTGCTCTCCAGTCATCAAGGTCGTCCCTCGTTCGTGTCTCATCATTCAAGAGAAATTAACTGCTTTTTAATTACTATCACTGAGCATCTCATAGCAATCCATCCACAACATTAATTTGCTTATGGTTCTATTGAAGAACCATGCACCATAGGAAAAGTTCAAGTGCATGTGCTAGCTAGGAGGGAGTCAAACAATATTAGCATCTTAGCAACTTGTTTGGAGCTTGCAAATGTGAACCTGATAAATTTTGAGAGATTGGGAGTTTCGAGCTTCAAATACCTATCCTCCTGTTCAAATTAATTAAGCTCCAGCAACATAATAAAGTGATCGAGCAATACTTCTATATTCACATGCATTTAAGTACTTTCTTATCGTAATTTTCCCAGGACTGCATCTCCATCCTTAGTTCATTTGTTAGAAAATTGGAGACAAGGAATTAGGCTTCATGCCGTCTTTTCTTCACAATATGAATTTTCATGGAATTCCATTATACAAAGGGATTATTAACTGTGCTGTGGTGATCTTAATATTCTTAATTAATTTCCCATTATAAATTTAGTTGCTACATATAAATTTAATTTCATTTTGGCATTTGTTTATCCATCTATGATCAACAATAAATTATGTCGAGATCAGGAATTGGAAATTAAATGCAATCAATATAAAACCTTCCAATATCTAGCAAAACATCTAAATTAATATCAGTACTATCCATGTATAGATGATGAAAATATTAATTTGAACCATGTACCTTTTTTTTTTCCTCTGATTTGAACAAGAACTGATGTAACAACTTTGAGCACATTTTCTATATTACTATGTAATTAATTTCGAGAGAGATTTGATATAAGCTGACTTGCAATCATAAAAACTATGATTATGAAACAAAACACATCCAAATACACACAAATCTACAATCTCATACATTGTTCGGGTAATATTTTGGATACAAGAAAAAATAGTTTATGTTCTCACCAATACAACACAGCAGCAAATGATAAATAGGATGCTGAAGTAAAACAATAACAGTAGATATGTAGAATACATAAAATAACAAACCAAATCCTAGCTTTGTAGTTTTTGTAAACTGATTACCAAGTGTAATTTCATGCCTTGATAAAAGCAAAGATGACTATGATAGACTACTCAACACGGTGATCATCAACCCTATTTCGAATCATTTTGATCAAGAGCAGAAGGCATGAGAGTAGATTCCCAGCCAGTACTAAGTCCAAATGATGTTGCGGCAGCAATTGGAAACAAAGGATCTGTACTGGCTGGTGCACTATTCACATTAGGCTCATTAAAGATCTGGTGTTGTTGGAAAGCCTCCTCATTTATGAGTGAATTGAGGAAGGAAAACACATCTTCGGTGCCGGAATTGATATCTTCAGCTTCTCCATTACCAAGCCTTTGATTACCTCTCAAATCCATCCCAAAAGAACCATCATAATTCAGCAAACTTGTGTAACCACGACTTGCAATAAAATGGTCCGTGTGATACTGATCACCCAGGTGTGCATTACTGTTGTTTTGAAAATACCCATTCTCTTTGTTGCTGATTATGTGAGCACTGCCACTGGTAGTTTCTTCCAAACCAGAAGAAGCAATCTTAATAGGCTCTTTTAGGCTTTCTTGCAGGTGGTTCGCTTTCGACGAAGAAGGTTTGGATTGATCAAAAGATTGAGGATTGATGAGAGGCTTGTGGGTTCTTGGATCAATTCCTTGGCTTATCAACTTCTTACTCAGGTGAGTGTTCCAGTAATTCTTTATCTCATTGTCTGTACGCCCTGGGATTCTCCCAGCTATCAATGACCACCTAAAGAAAACAATCCATTGATCAAATCAACATAAGTAGCTGGTGATCCAAGCTAAGATCTAGCTCAATTTCTTTTTCAAATTGAAGTCATAAAAATTTCCTTTCGAGCTGAATTATTAGAAATCTTCAAACAAAAAAGTTGCAATTTAAACCCTAGATCAGTGATGATACAAGATTCATATATTTGATATATATATATATATATATATATATAGAGAGAGAGAGAGAGAGAGAGAGAGAGATCTAAAGAAGAACAAATCAATTGAAGAGAGACTTAATGTAAACTATACGTAGATCAAAACCTAGCTAGGATGTTAATTAACCTAACCCTAAACGAGAGCAAAAGCTACTGCATATTTACAGTGAAACCCTAAACCTAGCTAGCTATACTGATCAACTAAACCAAAATGAGAGAGAGAGAGAGAGACCCAACTCAGAAACGAAGAATTTAAAAGAAACCCAGATAGAGATTGTATTGAAAGAACACTAACTGACCATATTTTTTTTTTCTGAGTGGATCAGTGTGTGTGTACCTATTGCCTAGGAGGCGATGGAGGCGGAGAATGAGATCTTCTTCATCAGGGGAGATCTGGCCACGTTTAACAGAAGGGCGGAGGTAGTTCATCCAGCGGAGACGGCAGCTTTTGCCACAGCGGATAAGACCAGCTTTCTTGGGTAAAGTTCGCCACCGACCTTCACCTTCTTTCTTGATATAGTTAGCTAGAAGTTCATCTTCTTCAGGTGTCCATGGTCCTCTCTTTAACCCTACCTTGATGCAACACGGAGTAGATTTTGCCGCTGGTCCTCCTCCTGCTGCCGCTGCTTCAGCTGTAGCTGTAGATGAAGTTGGCTTTCTCATGTTGAATAGTACGATACCTTGAAAGTTCTCTCTGTCGATTGAAATAAACTTTATATACCTACCTACCTTTTTTTCTCTTTGGTTCTATATGGATATGAATCTAGGTAGGATGCCGTGTGTGTGTATGTGTTGTGTAGTGATGTGATGATATTTGAGGGTTGATTGCTACAAAGGAGGAGAAGCTTGAGGATATTGGAGGATAAGGAAATGGGAACTCTTGCCTTTTGTTTTGTTTGTGTAAGGTAAATGCCGGTGATTTTTATTATTATTATTATTATTATTATTATTATTTCTTTTTGGATGAGACAGTGTATGGTTTGTTGGATTTATTTGGGAGAGGGAGCTAGGAAAATGATTTATAGTCACTCTCCTTGGGGAGAGTGAATGTATTAATTCAACAATATGTTTCACGCTATTTTACATGTATTTTGATTTTCAATTAATATATACTTATATGTGTGTTTCTTAATTAATTATCTCTAGATTCATTGATCATCAAGTGATTTGATTTTCACTTTCTGATTAAAAACAAAAACAATTAATAGATTTCCGATTAATTACTTGTATTTATATATTTTTTTTTATTTTATCAACAATCATGGAGATTTATAATTTTGACATCGGTCGGGTCGGTTGTAATTATTAAGATTAAAATTTTTTATTCGATTAAACTGCCCTACTTGTCTTGTGAAATTTATAAAATAGACTCTAACCTCATTTATTTCTAATATTATTAATTATTAAAGAAAAGAAAGGGAATAAATGTATACACTTATATTTTACGACATATTAATTTTTGGAAATTATTAATTAATCATGAGGGTAATTAGATTTTGGAACTTCAATATATAAGTATAAAGAGAGGTCAAAAGCTCTCATTTTAATAATAATGAATGAATGGATAAAGATTTAAGAAATGCATTGAGACTATTAATTCGCTCTCAACATGCCCATGATTATATAAATTCTTGAGGAAATTTAAATGTATCCCTTGGACTGTAAAAAAATAAATATATAGAAATAAATTTAAATTGCCAGTGCTATAAATTAATAAAGGCTTAAATTAAGCTCCACTACATGACATTTCCTGTGACTAATCACAGCAGGGCAAGTGGGTTTCATTTATTGGAGAGAAACAGTGAAAAGGGAGAGAGAGAGAGAGGATGCTTTTTGAAAAATAAATCTTAGTTTTTTTCCCATGATGTCATGAGACTTGAGAGTGCTGAGAGAGAGTGGATCCACTCTCGCTCGCTTGTGGGAATGTGATTAGTACGTAGTTCAACAAGCAGCAGGAAAGGAATGGCCACAAAACGCAATTCATGGAAGAAGTTCACTCGGACACTCATCTTTAGGAGCTCAGCTCTTGATAGAAACTCTTCTGACTTCTCCTTTGTGTTTTGCTACAGTGATTCTTGCCGCAAATACACAATTTAGTGTCTGTTTTTACATTGTATAGTAAATATTGTTTAGTTGTTTGTACGTAGCAAACGTAGGTACGTAGTGTGATGCTGAGCCCACCTGATGAGGACACCATTGCTAGCTAGATTTTAAAAGAGATGAGGATTTTTATGCAGCAAGAAAATACTGTTGAAGTTGATATTTGTGATCTGCTTTTCTTTAAATTCCTGAGAAACAAGACAATCTACTTCGCTACCCTTCTGGAAAAGCAAGGTGCGTGGCACGAAACGAAAGCTTTAAAAACAGAACAAAAGTACGTAAATGCCTCCCTATCACCATCAGGCTAATTAATGGCATGAACTCGTCCATCTTGCCTTATCCATTGAGATCGAGAGGAGAAGAAAGCAAATTGGAAAACGGCTGGGAAACTCATCTTCTCATCTTAATTAATTTTTCTATTTTTAATCTTCAAAACTATCTTCTTTAATCCTGTTGCACTGTGAAAATCAAGATTGATTGGCTTCATGAAAGATTTTCAGAATTGATGGCTGTACGTACGTGGAGCATTGCAGGTAGATGATCAATAGAATGAAAAGGGAAGTGCCATTCAGAATCAGGTACACATATACACGTTGGTGCAGAAAATGTTAGAAAATAATATAAATTATATCTTGAAATTTTATCTAAGAGTTTAAACTATTGAATTGAGATAGTTTTTTAACAAAAAACAATCTAGCTACTTAAACACGCAGGACCTATTAGAAAAAAAAAATTAATGGGTAACACGATTTGAATGCAAAAAAAAATTTTAATAATTTTTCAAACAAAAATTAAAAAGTTAATGGGTTAATAGCCGGGTTTTAACTGGGTCCAACTTAGATTAACTAAATTAACCTGCGTTTTCACTAGGTCAATCAAGTCCTCAGGGAGTAATTTGAGGTTTGCCCTTTTTTGTTTTGTTTTCCTTCGATCAAATCAACTGCTGGGTTTCAATTCATTGAAAAGGGCTGCTAAAATCCTGAGCTGTAGATACCTAGTCATAGAGACATGGACTCTGTAAACAATACAGACTTTGAACCTAAGTACAACCTCCTCTGTTTTCTTTATTAATCATGCAGAAAGCAGTGGTAGAGACTACAAACAAGCTATCGGCCATGACCGTGATTGAAAATGAAAAATTAAAGTCCAATGTCGATCGAAAAACTCCAGCAAGAAATCATGCGACTTACACGGCAGCTGAATTCGATTGAGCAAAGGGTAATTCTTCTCTATTTTAAGTTTTTGATCAACTGTTATTGGGAATGGATCTCAGTGAAGAGAAGGAACTATGCCGATAGAGTTAAAACCCAGCCTACTACTTTTAATTCCTTTTCTTCTTGTTGTTCTTTTTATGGCAGCCCGAGACAATATTGTATGCTGAGCAGGAGATCGAATACCTGAGGATTGAAAACGAAATGATCAAGTGTCTGTTGATTAATGATCCCATCTCCATTAACATCTCAAAAAGAGATGAAAAGAACAATAGAGCTCTACGAGACCATCTTTGCGGGGTGACTGAAAAGCTTGAAACATGCACGAAGAGACCTGTTCAAACTTCGAATGGGATCTCTTGCAAGTTGTACGTGGAGTTACTGAGCTGTGCTGCAATGCATTATGTAGATATTAATTTTGCTGGTAAGGAGGACATGTGTGCACAGGTCCAATAATTTATTAGCTTTTTTTTTTTCCTATAACCCTAAGCAGTTACATACTCACTTTGTTATTAAACCTGATCTAGCTCGGCAGATCAATCCTAAATCAAGCTAACCTATATAAATGGAATATTACATATTTGGACTGTTGTCTTCACCAGAAGAAATATTAGATTTGGCTGTCAGCACTATGTGTATATAAAATTAACAAATTGCACAATGCTTCACCAAACAATGCTCAAATTGCTATAAAATTCCTCATTTTCAGTAATTTTCTCCAACGCCATGAATTTACGTTAGGCTTTTTTGCACTCCAAACGCTCCTACCCTTCAGAACAAAGAGAAGGAAGACCTGATTCGAGTAGGAAACGAAGCAGGAGAGGGAAATCTTAGCACATGCAGTTAGAACACAACGAGGCAGGCCTGTTGGAACAGGTTTTCTTCGATGCGGTTATAATTGGTCTGGCTTCGATAAATTACTGTTCCTATGTTAAAGTTATAATCGCAGAAAACTCAAGACATTAATTTAGAATTGAAAGATAGACATGATCAATGATGAATTAACTAGTTGCCGTTGAACATTAATATTTAGATTGTATTTGCCACAATTAAAGCAGCACAAAAGAGTCTTCAACTCAATTGATACTTGCTTGTAATAACTAAATTATTGGGAAACTTAATTTAAAATTCAAAACCTAAATTTGATGCTGCCTTAAAGGTTGAAATTTGAAATATAATCCATAATTCATCTGGCAAATTAATTACGTTTCAATAAGAGCCATAAACACATGACATATCATCTAAATCTCAATGATAAGGCCTTTTTAGGGGTGATTATTTTCAGTTTGATTCGGTTTTTATAAAAAAAAAGCAATCAAATAAAAAAAAAATTTTAAAAAATCAAAACCGGTTCAAACCGACCGATTTCGGTTCGGTTTTTTAGAAGAAAAACCAGTTCAAACTGATTTGGCTTGGTTTTTTTGTTTTGGCTTGGTTTTTTCGGTTTGACTAGGTTTTTATTCCGGTTTGGCTCGGTTTTTTTTCTGTTCGGGTTCGGTTCGGTTCGGTTTTTTTATTTCATGCTTATAAAACCGAACCGGTCGGTTTTTTCAAAATTTTAATCGGTTTTTTTTCACAGTTCGGTTTTTTTTTTCCAGTTTTCTCAGTTTTTTTTTTTAAATATTAGCATGATTTAAATAAATTATGGGTTAATGAGAAATTGATTTCAAATAACTCTTAGTTGGAAAATTTTGAAAAATCTCAAAACCCTTTAAAAACTTACATTCCACTTAGAAAATAAATAAGTTTTGCTTGTTGTGAAAAATAAAAAGTTAAAATTAGACTAAAAAAATACTCAAGCTTTTAAAAGAAGGAGGATCTAAGTATAGTGAGCTTGTAATTTAGAGAATCGTCTTGGATCAAACATGTAGCTTTAAAACCTAATAATGGTTGAATCCAAATGCTATAAGTCTAGCATGTTTTCCAGACTCTCTTAGGTTTGGTTGACCACCAAACCTAAGTTTGGTCTGACATGTTTTTTAGACCAATGTTATCCTAGGCTTGACTAATTGTCAAACTCAAGTACTTTGAATTTGATATGTTTGTCAGATCCATAATATCTTGGGTTTGGCTAATTGTCGAACCCAAGTCCCTTAAGCCTGTTATTTTTGTTAAACTTATATTATCTTGGGCTTGGTTGACTATCACTCTCAAGTTTTATGAGCCCGATATTTTTATGAGACTCATATTATTTTTAAGATGTTTTTTTATTTATAAAAATCTATAACTAAAAATGTTTGTTTATAAGAAAGTTATTGATTTCTTGTAATCGATGTTGGCAATATAAGATGTCGAGTCTTTGGAAATGCTAATGTGAGTATATAAAACAACTTTGATGTCATTTTTGTTTTCCACTAATCTCATATTTTTCGATAATAAGGGAAATCTGTTTTGTATCCCCGTGGGATGAAATACCTTCTTTCAAGACAACAGAGGGAATATCCAAAAACTTACAATGGTGCCGGATACTCAGAAACAGGAGTCAAAGAAAAAGTTTCAGTGCGTTTGTGCTCGCGGTTTTACTGTGTATAGAATACAAAAATTAATTAAATCAAGGTATCCGACACTTTAATAAGACAAAGACAATGATAATTTGGAAACAATATCCCGTGTCTTAAAAAAAAAAAGGATTTAATGTAAAAATTCAATGAATCTTGATGTAATAATATTATTTTGAATTATAATTTCATTGGCTTTTATTGATCCTTCTTAAGTATTTTTAGAATTTTAGTGATAAGAAAAAATATGAATAACTGCATGGGTTAAAATTTATTTAGAAATCTAAATTAACGTATTTCTTTAAGAATTGATAGCTTTTAAAAATAAAATATTTTTCTTTCCTGGATCACCTCAGCATGATTTTCATACTAATATTAGAATAATAGTATATGATTTCAATATCATATTAAAAATACAGTATAATTTTGAAGAAAGGCTAATCACAGCAGGTACCTTTCTTTGGCCCTTTCAAGAGGGATTGCGGGGGCGGGGCTCGCAGAGGATTCAAGAATTAAGTTGGTCTCCAAGAACATATTTCAAATTCTCTTACCTATGTTTTTTTTTTTTTTTTTTACTGAAAAGTAATTTCTTTAAAAAATAAATTCCAGAAAAATAAATTCCAAAAAAATAAATTATTTTTTGATATTTAGTAGTATAATAAAAAATAAATTGGAAAATATTTTCCAGTGTTTGGTTATGTCACGAAAAATGAGCTGGAAAATAACTTATTAA
>Ga0307515_10009028_pt1 | contig 19348 bp, 19 predicted proteins | sample 17_EM_MG_FD_194513 | JGI IMG/M metagenome (GOLD analysis project Ga0307515, IMG submission 194513) | Populus trichocarpa ectomycorrhiza microbial communities from riparian zone in the Pacific Northwest, United States - 17_EM | ecosystem: Host-associated > Plants > Roots > Unclassified | place...
GAGTTTCCCCAACCCCCCCACGCTCGCTGCCCATTCCCCTACGCTTTTAGCTTCGTGCGCGTTCTAGTCTCTCATTTCTGCTGCTCGATACCATGCTTTGAGTCTTTCGCTCCTGTCTACTTTCAATCATCCGTCTGTCGTTCCCTCCGGCGCAATTCCACTCACTTAGCTTCTTAACTGGAGCTGGCCATCCATTATTTTTACCTCTACCAGCCGTCAATTGAAGTCTGATCAGCAACTCTCCGGCATCCTGCTCTACATCTCAACCTCCTGGCGCGGTCCGGCGCTCTGGCCGAGCAGCGAGGACAGAACAATCTACAGCCGAATTTCAGGAATAAACGCTTTTTTGTTTTCACACACTCGTTATCATGTCAATGCTAAAGGGTTACTTTACCCCGGCGCGGGAAGATGCCCAGGGAAAGAAATCGGAGAAGGCCGTGGAAATGTCAGAATCACCACGCATGCCAATTTCACCGCAACTCCAACAACCGCAGGCCCCAGCCTGGAGAACAGCTCCGTCATCACCTTACGCATCGAGGCCTGGGTCAATTTACCCAGTTGGGGATTTCCGAAATGCTGCCATGGAAGAGATCAACGAGATCAAGTGCGATGTAATGGTGAACTGGCTTCATTCGCAGCAGGAGGAAAAGCTGTGGACCACGGGTGAGCCCGAGGAGGGGGTAGTGCTGAAGATGTCAAGAGGGAAATATACATGCAGCCCACCCGATCTAGCTGATGAACCCGTGGGCTTCTTCAAAGCAGTAGAGACCTTGAACGTCCGGGTATTTATACTGAATTGTCTTCATGAGCCGTGCTGACTGGTCTAGGTCGCTATGACGGTGAATACCCGAGTCATCAAGATCCTGCTACACTCCAACGACATGCCTTACGTGGAAATTCAACCTGGTCTTCGGTTACAGGTTCTTCCTGACATGTCCTATCTCCCTCGGTGTCAGAAACATCAATTTGCCGCCTTCATCGCAGATAGAGGTATCCTAGTTGTATGGGAGGATGAGCCGAAGAAGCTTCTTGCTCGAGCCGACACAATCCAGGAAGCATTGATGAAGATGATCTGGGGGAACGAATCGGCTTATCCTGAAGAAAACGAAAAGAAAGAGCCAGCGACGGAAGTATCAGCTGTAGATGCGGAGGATCCCGAAAACCAGCCAGAAGAGAAACCTCGTCGAATAGTTCTCATCCAGCCCATGCTGGGCGCAGCCACTCTCCTTCTGACTATCCTTGCTATCGGGTCTGGATGGCGTCAAATTGCCATCGAAACCTACGTCGACCGGAATTACGCGCGTGCCGCGTTCGCTGCTGTCGCACTGCCGCAGATGTGGTTGGCATTGGTAAGATGTACCATATGAGGAAGACCGAGGGTGAACCACGGGAACCACGCTAACATGTCAATAGTTCTTTTTCCAAGCTCTTGCAGGAAACGTCGCACAGTTGATCGGTCCAATTGGGCAGATGGCCCAGAACTCGAAATTCTATTCTGGTATTGCACCACGCCGTCTTGAGCGAGATACGGTGGGCAGCTCACTTCCCCACATTACTATCCAAGCGCCAGTGTACAAGGAAGGCCTTCATTCAGTTATTGAACCGACGATTAGGTCAATAAAGGCGGCTATTTCAACATACGAAATGCAAGGCGGGACAGCCAACATTTTCGTTAACGATGATGGTATGCAATTAATCTCTGAAGAGGATGCCAGGGCTAGACAAGACTTTTACGACGAACACAATATTGGATGGGTTGCACGACCGAAGCACAACCCTAAGCCAAAAGACGGCGAGCAACCATTCCTTCGAAGAGGTAAATTTAAGAAGGCTTCGAACATGAACTACGCAATGTGGGTCAGCAACAGAGTCGAAGAGAAGCTTAATCGGCTTCATCGTCCACAGACCTGGAATCAGCAAGATGAGAACGCCGCCTACCGAAAGGCCCTGGCCGAGATTGTTGCTGATGATGAAGGCCGGACATGGGCTGACGGAAACATTCGGATAGGAGATTATATTCTGCTCATCGACTCTGACACCCGTGTGCCCACTGATTGCTTTTTGGACGCTGTCAGCGAAATGGAACGGTCACCACAAGTCGCAATTATCCAATTCTCTTCCGGAGTCATGAATGTTACGGAGAGTTTCTTCGAGCGCGGTATAACTTTCTTTACGAATCTTGTCTATACTCAGATCCAGTATGCTGTGGCCAACGGAGACGTTGCACCTTTTGTAGGCCATAATGCCGTTCTTCGTTGGTCCGCTTTGCAGGAAATTGCATATGATTGTGAAGACGATCATCGGGAGAAATACTGGTCTGAAGCCACCGTGTCCGAAGATTTTGACATGGCACTTCGTCTGCAAACCAGTGGTTATCTGGTGCGACTGGCTGCATACACCGGCCAAGGTTTCAAAGAAGGTGTATCGCTTACCGTCTACGATGAACTCGCCCGATGGGAAAAATATGCATATGGCTGCAACGAACTCATTTTCCACCCGATCCGCTACTGGCTCACGAGGGGCCCTTTTACGAAGCTCTTCCGAAACTTTATAGCCTCTAACATGCCGCTTCCATCCAAAATCACCATCCTCGCATACATCGGGACCTACTATGCGCTTGGTTCGGCTTGGATTCTCACACTCATGAACTACTTCCTAATAGGCTGGTTCAACGGTTCGCTGGACCATTACTACATCGACAGCTTCAAGGTCTACTTCGCTATCATCGTTGTGTTCACCGCTCTCGGAAACGTGGCTCTCGCTATTCTCCGCTATCGAATCGAGGAGAAATCTCTTTTCGCAGCTTTCATTGAAAACTTCAAATGGATCCCGCTCCTCGTTGTTTTCCTCGGCGGCATTTCGTTGCACGTGTCCCAGGCGCTACTGTGTCACATGTTCAGCATTGATATGTCGTGGGGCGCCACAGCGAAGGAGGTTGAGAATATTACTTTCTTTGAAGAAATCCCTAGGGTCATTAGTAGATTCAAGTTTACCTTTCTCTTCTGCATTACTATGACAGCTATGATGATTGTGGTAGCAAGATTTGTGCCGGAGATGTGGCGCATCAACTTCTTCACACCCATCTGGCCTCTATCGAGCATTGTCTTCTGTCATTTCTTCTTGCCGATTGCGCTGAATCCGAATCTAATGTTGTTCACCTGGTAGATGGCAGGATCGTGCTTGAACTCTTTTCTCCAGCGACATTCGAGGCGTTCAAGGGCGTTGCGGTAGCTGGAACGTCCTTTGTCATCTTCTATTTCCTTATCTTCAACGACCTTCTCTTTGGCTACGACACTTATTTCTTCCAATCTCTCTTTAACGCGCACAGCTAAGGAAACGTAGATGAGGAGATAAACTAAACAGGGCGTTTGTATATAGACTGGACTTCGGGAAATTACCCGCAACTGGGTTTGAGGTGCTTATACATTTGAAGGTATTGTAATGAATAATCAAGATTATTGTATAAATTTACCCTTGAAGTTGGTTGTTGATGTTGATATGTTTACGTATGTATTGGAAGTGGCGTAAATCCGTACTTGAAATGGTCCAGTGCTTGGGTGCACGTGGGCTGCCCTCGAAAGTTACCTACCTTCCCTTCACGTCCCGGGCTTGAGTAAGCCCTCAAAGGCTCCTACTTGACATTCGCTATGGCTTCTTCCACTTTACTCTTCCCCTTATGCCATCATGGTACTCGTCTCCATCAAAAACCTCTTCTTTCCCCCAAAACCGCTCTTCGGTACTCGGCGGTACTCGGCCGTCGACCTCGAAAGCCCCTCCACAGTCCCTGCGTCCGCTTCTAGATATTCGAGTGATCATGGGCATTCGTCCGAGTCTACATACTTTCTTGATAAGACCGAAACCGGCGTGGATCCATTAGCATCGAACTCGTCAGTACATGCACCATCAAGTTCGCAGAGCTCGATCGATCCCCGTGTCATATCAGATGCTACAATCGGCCTCTCGGATGGCCTCACTGTGCCTTTTGCTCTCACAGCCGGGCTGTCAGCCCTTGGGAGCAGCCGGATCGTCATCTTCGGAGGCCTGGCTGAGTTGATTGCGGGTGCAATTTCCATGGGGTTGGGCGGCTGGTTGGCCGCGAGGGGCGAAGCGTACAGTCCCTCTCCACTCCGTTTCTGTCTTTCCTCTACTCTTTCCCACTCTAGAGACGCAAGGCTGGGAGTTTGGACTTGATTCGATGTTAGCTGACATATCTGCCGTCTCAATAGCGAAGCCTATACCTCCACCCTCCATAGTACCCAGCTACTTGTCCGCCGCTCCCCATCCACCGCTATGTCGCTCGCCCATGATATTTTGCAGCCATACGTCTCACCAGACAATGCCAGCGAGCCCTGCGACCTGAAGATCACGTCTGACGAGGCACTACTAACGGCCTTTATAATGCGCTTCCACCACAATCTCCCTGAGCCATCGTCTACACGGGGGGCCTGGATCTCGGCCGGCACGATTGCCGCTGGTTATTTTATTGGCGGCTTCATCCCTTTACTGCCTTACTTTTTCATTGGTGAGGTCGGAAAAGCGTTTTGGTGGAGCGTGGGACTAATGCTTTTCGCTCTCCTTGCGTTTGGTTGGGGAAAGACGTGGATTACAATTTCAGCAGCATGGAATGGAAGTATGAACGTGGAAGAGAGTGTTAGACAGAAGAATATGATTTGGAAGTGCATGGGGGGTGGTATGCAGATGGTAGTGCTAGGAGGGATTGCAGCCGCAGCGGCGACAGGTCTCGTGAAGGCTTTTGATAATGCTGGTGCTGGATAAAGCTGGGTAAATAGCCATGTTATAATTTATGTATCTAAGCGGCAACATGAAGTTTTTACTATACAGAAATGCTGCGATCGGTGGCTAGGAAGCCACGGTTCGATTTTCTGTAACTTGGGAGTCAAATATTCTTAAGAGCGCGAAGAGCGGTACCAATAAGCCCTACTCCTCGCCCTGGAGGAAGAAAGCCAACTCCCAGGGGGACGCGCTTGATGCAGTGCAGGGTAGCTCTTCGAGCTCATTTTCAAATTCCTACCTAGAGCTTCCAAAGACCTTTAGAGCAGCAGCTCCATTCATCAATTCAGCGCCGCACTCTCAACTTCGCATTGCTCCTCCGCTCATAGCTCAAGAAGCGAGCTTGAGAATTTCGCCATGGCGTCGTAACTGCCACACCTTCCCATCCCTATTGCCTACCACTCCTATCGTTTCTGGATGCGTATCCAGCTGCTCCCACACGCCCGGCGTGCTGGAATAGCGCCAGATAGTCCCGTCCTGATGCCACGAGTACAGATATATCCCCGCCACCACGACGGCCGCGGCGCCAGAACCGCCGATCAGCTTCCACGCCTCACCAGCAGCTGAATGAGCAAAGATCTGGCCGCCGCGGTGCAGTTTGTAGAACTCGTCGGCGGCGCCGGCGGCGATGGCTTTGGTCGCGTCGTTGCGGTCCAGCAGCGTCCAGACGCCGTGATCGGGCGGCGAGGCCGTCCAGATGCCGCTGTTTTCGTGCAGCTGGTAGAGCTTCTTCCGCTGCTGCTCACGGCCATCTGCTTCGCTTTGCCGGTACCGGACAGTAGAGTCGGTCTGCAGTCGAGGGTCGTTGGCGATGGAGGATAAGACGATGACACTGGAGATGTTGGAGTTCTCTATTTTGTCATGCCATTTTGGTTCCCGCTAGCCATATATTTTGTGTATGCACGTCACATCGTCGGGGTGTAGAGGATGAAAGGCGTTGTAGTTAGGAGGTGTAGGCCACATAACTAAGGTTTCGACGTGCGAATGGGCGCTCTATGCTGTGGCCGATTTCATGCAAGGCGCAATAGGCTCTCGGCCGTCCAGTCGAAATCATCGTTGAATGCAATGGTTACATGGCCACTGACAAAAAAGCCGCCTAACACGACCGAAGATGTCTGCGCTAGTTGAGATTGCCCTGCGGTCCGAATGGGCCGAAGTGAATGTATATATCAGCATCGTTGTCTGCCTTAGTGAAGGTGAGGGGTGTAATGGCAGCCCAGAATCTGAACGCTGACTTGACAATCTTCTTTTGAGCTCCAGGTGGCAGATCCGACGTGAAATTCTTGTATCGATACGTGATATTATTGTGCTTCCATTTTGCCTCTTTCGACGCCCATCTCTTCCGTACCGCCGATGATGCTGGAGGCGTTGTTCCGTAATCTGGTCTACTCATTGAAGCAATTGATTCATCGTAAACTCTGGTTTCGGGACGTCAGGTGATGCGCTGCAGTTGTCGAAATGCTGTTGTCATTTCCCCTGGCGCAAAGCCATTGGCGCTTTCAAGCAGCCTGAAAGTCCTCAGAAATCCGTGGACCTGACCCAGGGCTTGAAGGTCTCCTCGTAAGACATCTTCAGCCAACGGTACTCGCTCAGGAGCTGCAGCTTGTAAGCCGAACGTTCTCATCGGTGGAATAGAATCGAATGCCGGAGCACCTCTGAGAAATAGGGAGGCCAGGATTGAAGAAAATGTTGGCGAACGCAAAGTAGACCAAAAGCATGCCCATGATATACGATGCTGTCAAGTATAATTAGATTTGGCCTAGTAAAAAGCCCGCTGCTTGCAGTTTATTACCAGCCAGGTCCCACATGCTCTTCTAAGTCTTAAAAGGCAGGTAAGGGACACCTTAGTCCTGGTATAATCCTATCCATGTCGCCAACTAGATGACGCGCGATGGGAGGATTTTTTGATGCGAGTATGCCGACAGGAATCAATGCTAATGTGGTATATTTACGACACTCGGTAAATGGTGTGGTAGTTCCATGTATTATCGCGAACATAGACTATAAACGCTGAATAGCGAACCTTGGGAAACCATGAAGCTTATAAAGTGGGGGGACTTCTGATGTGCACGTGTTACACGTGCAATATCACAAATTCTGTCTTTTGAGAGTGCACGAAAGAAAAAGGGCCTCAGGTAATATATTCGAAAAACTTTTAAGCTCTAAAGCAGGATATCAAGCATTCATATTTTGCTATAAACCCACTCTACTTAAATCAAGCAATACTGATTCGATTGCAGCACAGCCAAATCTACCAGGTCTCAGCCTCCTGAATTTTACTCACATGCCGACGCCATCGCAATGCAGGCTAATACACCAGAGTACCACCCTTTTAACCTCCCATGATGCTTCCACCGAAGAAAATAGTTAGGGTTTATCTTGAGACTAAGTATTCTCATGCCCCCACAGCTATCCCCTTAACGCTCTCCCATCCTTCTTCAAATAGACACCTCTTCTTCGCACCAAGGCCTACCTCATCCCCCCTTAGACCCAATCTCCTCACCACCCTGAAGGCACCAGTCCCTAGCCTCACACTCTGTCCCATAATGATACACTCACTAACACCCTCGACCCTATCTGTCTTCCCCTTGGCTGCAGCTTCGAACAAATGATCCGGTGTTTTCTCAAAACTGGCCAGTTGAAGAACGCTATCTCTCATCTTGGCCAGACCAAAGCGTGTAATACCAAGAACATCGCCCTTGAAAGTCATGACGTCGGCTAGAAGTTGCATATGACGAGGGTCGATGTCCATCTGTCCCATCACACTCCCAATCTCGCTAATGATGGTCGAACGAGCAGCTTCGATACCGAGCACACTCAAAACTTCCAGCACAGAGTTTGTTCGTGTTTTATAACCGGCAATACCAGGTGTTGTCATACAAGCTTTGAGGCCATATCCTTCAACCAAGAGCTGGACTTCATATTCGCCATTTTTATTTGGAGTGTCATCTTTCTTGATAATGGCGCGTTGGGCATCCGGGTAGCCTTTTACAACCGTATTGGGGAGGGAGCGCTGGAGGGCTTGAACGCGCACGAAGTAGTCGTCTTCGCTTTTGGCCTTCGAACTTGTAGACCTTTTTTTCGGATTTGATGCCGGGTCGGCGACAAAGAGGCGGATGTGATTGCCCGCGATCTTAATATACGAGCCGTCTTTAGCGAGCTTGAGACCCTTTGCATTCATAATTGCCGTGGAAATATCCCCCATCGTGATGTCAAGGTGCAAATTTTCGATTGTTGTAGGTTCAATGCGCATGTGAAGGTATGCACCGTCAGCGTACCACACGTCTTCAATGTAAGCTATGATGTCGCGAAGGTACGTTTTCTCGATGCGGGATTTGACAATGCGGGCAGCTTCTTCGCTGGTTTTATTGGAGAGTTCACATGAGATAACGGGTGTGCTGATGATTTTAGAGGCGTTGATGATTTCTTTGATACGTGGAACACCTTGTGTGATACTCATGCCGGCAACGCCAGCGAAATGGAAGGTTTTGAGAGTCATTTGTGTGCCAGGCTCCCCAATCGATTGTGCGCCGATGGCTCCAACAGCATGACCAGGCTGTACTCTTGAACGATCGTACTTAGTGATACACAGGCGGATGAAGGTACTCAGAGCAGTAAGGGAAATTTTGGCGATGCCATCGGCGAGGTTATATTTCGTAGCTATCAGAAAGTCAGTCTTTGAGTTTCCTTCCAGTTATTAGGCCCCCATACTAAGAGACTTACAATCTTGAGTACGCTTTAGTTTCGCTTTAGTCGAGGGTTGAGGGATGGCAAGATGTGAGAGAGTTTTAGAGAGTTTGTCGGCTTTCTTGAAAATAAATTCCTGTACGGTGTCCAGGAAGTCACGAATGCTTTCCAATTGATCGATGCCGTAGTCACTTTCGTCATTGTAGTCGAGCTGTCTTTCGCCATCCAAGGACATACGTATGTACTTGTTTCTTTCGGTGTTCAGCTTTTCGGTGGTGATTTCCTTAACCTCATTAGGCGATAGACTTGACTCTGAATTATCCCATGTAGATGTCTATGACATTGATTAGCCCTGTAGTTAGAAGAGATGACCTCCATACACTCACAATAGCATGAGTAAATGTTCGTTCAAAGTTAACAGGCTTGGCTTTCCCCTCCATATCCACTGGATCCAGATTGTCGTCCCCATATTGAAACTGCACGATCCCTGCCGAAGAGTTCCTGACAGTGTGATCATACTGAGCAGAGAGATCTTCCAAAGACTTCATCAGCCGTCTACTCATGTATCCAGTCTCAGCAGTCTTGACAGCCGTGTCAACTAGACCTTCCCGGCCGCTCATGGCGTGGAAGATAAACTCAGTTGGAGTCAGCCCAGAATAGAAGCTGTTGCTAACGAAGCCTTTAGACGCTGGCTGACGAGCGGCTTTAGGGAAATGTGGCAGAGTTCTGTCTTGAAAGCCATCGGCTACACGCTTACCTCCAATCATTTGCTGACCTACAGATGCCACCATCTGTGAGACGTTGATATTGGAGCCTTTGGAGCCGCACTTAGCCATGATGAGAGGCGCGTTCCATTTACTCAGCTGCTCGAAACATATCGCACCAGCATCCTGACGGACGCTACTGAGAATACCGCCGATTCTGTTCTCCATGGTCTGCTCTTCGTCGCACCCAGGATCTCTGGCCAATTTGTCCTCGTTGAAGTCTCTAATTAGCTTGTCGCACTTTGCGTAAGCTTCTTCAACCAAAGCTTGCTTCTTGCGAACAAGATCAGTGCTAGGCATAACATCGCTGACGCCAATGGAAAATCCTTGGTTGGTTAGCCATCGAGCAGAGAGCTTGGCAAGACGGTTCATTCCTTGGACAGCGTGATCTGGGCCGAAATCTCGCATCATCACATAAAACACGGAGTCTTTCTTGCCGTCCCCTACGGTTGACTTATCCATTACTCCGCACATGACTTCAGAATTGCGAATAACAAGCCATGCATCATCTTCGCTCAAGTCTGGAGCCTGGCCCGGCACAGGCTTGAACTGCTTGCAGGCGGCGTCTAGATTAACGAGTACCTTGCTTTTCTTGTTCGGACGCATGAGCATGTTGAAAACCTGTTTCCCAGTCCAAAGCCTTTGAGGCTTAAGAATGACTGGATCGGGAAGTTCAATCGGCATGCGCTCTCCGGTATCTGGGTCAATAATGCTGTCGTCATTAAACATATATCCGCAGATGTGAGCAAAGGTTTTCCGATCATAAAAATTGTTCTTGCTGCTAAGTAGGTAAGCCGCAGTAATGAAATCTTGGATAGCAGCAATAATCGGGGTTCCATTTTTTGGGGTTGCTAGGTTATGCTTCACGCCCATCAGCTCAATGGCTTCTGTACGGGCTTCCTCAGTCTGAGGCACGTGAAGATTCATCTCGTCTCCGTCAAAATCAGCGTTGTAAGGATTACAGACACACTCATTCAGTCGGAACGTTCTCCAGGGGCGAATTTTTGCTTTGTGGCTGAGAATACTGAGCTTGTGGAGCGACGGTTGACGGTTGAACAGCACAATATCTCCATCTTCGAGATGCCTCTCAACAATATCTCCAATCTGAAGTTGGTCTGCGACGTTATCCAGTTTACCAAGTTTGGAAAGCACAGCCAGCGAAATCCTTCGCCCTTCACCCTTGAGGATATAGTTCGCTCCTGGATGTTTGGTGTTTCCCTTCTTGACACATGCTTTAAGTTTTCCAATGTTGTATCTGGAGACTTTCTCAGGATATGTCAAGTTCGTAGCCACTCTTTGAGGAACGGCTACTTCGTCGATACCCAGATTTGGGTCGGGACCAATGACCGTACGCCCGGAAAAGTCGACACGTTTTCCTGAAAGATTCTGGCGGAATCTTCCTCCTTTTCCTTTGAGCCGCTGGCAGAACCCTCGCATGGATTTTCCAAATCCTGGTTGCTGAAGCCCAGGTACGTCGCTGTTAATATACATGGCGATTTGTAATTGCAAGAAATCCCATTGCTCCATAATAGTTTGCACCGGCTGGCCCCTCTCAAGACCTGCTCGAATGATCGAGCTGACTTGGATAATATCTCCTAGCTTATTCGTCAGGTCGTCCTCGGTATTTCCTGATTCCTGGGCAACTGATGGCCGAATGCTCACGGGTGGCACTGGGACATATTGCCAAATGAACATCTCAGGTCGTCCATCTTCAGGGTTCATTCCCAAAAGCTCGCAGTCTGTCGCAGAGATGCGCCGAAACAAATTCCATACTCTCAGCGGGTTCATGTCATCCACGGCCTTCTTCATATGCTTTTCTAACTCCGGGTTCCCTTGTTTTGCGGTGTCAAAGGATTTATCAAATTCCACTTTGCACGGCGGAGTGACTTTCCTCTTCGCAGTTGAACGATTAAAGGAGTCGTACTTCAGATGCACAATCTTCAGAGGATGCCCGTTGACTTTCCGAACGGCGCCATTGACTGCTCCACAGTAGGGGCAGGTTTTGCGCTTCCGGCACTCCTCCGAAACTTTCTTCCCAATCTGTGTTTTCTGCAAATTATCCAAACCAGGTCGTCGCAAGCTTCGTAGGAAGGAACGGCGTTGGTTCTCTTCAAGGAGTATCCGTGAGCAACCCTAAGCAGTTAGACGCATTCCAGGCCACGTATCCATATTGGCTCATACCTTGCAGATATTATGCAGTACGTCGATTATATTCCTCAAGTATCCGACGTGGAAGGCGGGGAGCGCAAGGCGAACGTGGCCAAAGTGGCCGTTGCAGCTCTTAAGGTCGTCGCCGCAGGTATCGCAGGTGACGGCTTTGTTGGAGGTACCCATGCGCTTGTCCATAGGGCCATTTCGAGTAAGGCCCCTAGTCTGACCTGTTCCACCCAGCTCGTAGACATTGCGGTCGGAAACTTCAAGGACTGCCTGGTTGACGATTTCATGATTTGACCTTGCTCAAGTTAGACAAAGCGGCAGTGAAGAGGGGTAGGCGGCTTACAGGATGCCGAATTGGAGCTCCTTGATGCGCTTTGGTACCCAATCGACCACCTGCTCTTTCACGTCGCCTCCGTTCATGGTGAATTGGTGCTATCGGGGTTGAAGCATAGGGAAGGACGCTGGGGGTGAGTGGAGGTGAGTCGTAGGGAGGCGCGGAAAATCGTGTAGAATTTTTGGCGTTGCTATGAAAAGGCCTGGGGTAGGCTCAGAGCTGCAGGGGCTGTTGGAGAACGAGTGGGAGTCATACAGGTGGTGAGCTTCAACAACCTTCACTGGCAGAAAAATGTCGGCGGTGGGGCACTATTGGAGGTGCCCGCAAAGCAATCACGTGCCGGAGCTAGGGCGGCGATACGACGGAGGGATTGGTTATCGCAAAGCTACCTGTTGTAGGCAGCGACAAACCCCACCTGCCTGGCCCTCAACGCCCTCGTCGCCCTACCACTCTGCCTGCTCATTCTGCTGCAACAGCGCTACTCCTCCCTTCACTACTACCCTCTTATACTTTCAGCCTCCCTGTCTGCATTTCTCTCCCTCCCTCTTCCTTTCTTGTTCATCACCAGCATACCCGCTCTGTTCAAGCCTCTCAGCTCACCTTTGGTCACGGCTCGCCTTCTCGACTTGCCAGCTGGCTGATCGGCCCGTCTTCACTCCCAGGCTAGGTCATTCAAAGCTACACCGCACCCCTCAGTCAGCCTTGGCCTGGTTTCACATTCGTCCGTGGACAACGCAGCTACGTTGTGGCCTTAGTATACCATCTAGGCTTCGCTCTGGGAGCCGTCATCTACACCATCTACACCATCGACCTCATTAACCCCATCTATCCCCATCAACTTCACCCCCACCTCATTTACAATGTCACCCTCCGATTGTGAGTCTCAAAGCGCTTCAGCTGCCGACATGTCCTCTCTGACTCGAGAATCAGCCCTTGAGGTGACTCTCCGATCCATCGACAGCCTCGACGAGTTCCCAGAACGCAAGATCCTCCTCACACCCAACTCCAAAATCTCCATAGGACGTGCATCCAAGAACGCTTACAAGAACTTGCGTTCATCTCCAAGCAATGCTTTCATCGATAGCCCAGTCGTCTCCCGAGACCACGCCATCATATCGGCTAACTCGAGCTGCGGAGTGCGTGATCCGACACCTTCACATGTTCTTCATCCCACTAATTTGTTCCACCAGATTCCGACAGTATACATTAGGGATAGCGGATCCATGCACGGCACCTTAGTTAACAAGGTCCGGCTCGAGAAGAGTAAAGATCATCAGCTGAAGAATGGAGACATACTGCAATTTGGCACTGATGTCCATCGAGATAATGGTGAGCTTAGCCGTTCATGCCCTCTCAACCATTAAGCATCATCGCATATTTGTCTAAGTTAAGTCTGTTTGGCTTGGAATGCTAAGGCTAATATCTTCCAATTCGCAGAGACTTTCATCGCCCAGAAGTTCCGTTTCGAATCTAGACCTACCGCTTCCTCTGTGACAGAGGAAACCACTGTTTCGAGAACATACTCCGTCCCCGAAGCCGATACTTCAGATGAGGAGGAAGAAAGCGAGGATGACAGCAGCATTGCCGAGGTCTCCGACCACGAGTCTCTCTCATCGCTCCCCGAAAAGCCGTCATCCTCGAGCGAAGGACTAAAAGGCCCTTCCTCTCCCACTGAAGGGTTCTCTACCATAACGGCCTGCGGCTTTACCAATGTGTCAGACATTAACCGTCTCGGAAGCCAATCTAATCCTGTGAACATTGCGGACGACAATGAAGTTACCACGCAAACTAAGATTATCTTCATCGACATTGAAGATGAGGAGAAGCCTGCCCCGGAGTCTCAAAGCGATTTAATGCTAAAGAATAAGAGTGAAATTAGCAATATTTCCACAGAGGGACCCAACGGTGATAAGCCTACTATGACTACTGCCGAAGACAAAGCAAAAGAAAGCAAGGATGTTGCTGAGGTAAATGATAATCTTTCTGACTATCATGAAGATGAGTCAGACGCGGGATGTGACCATGATTCAGAACGTATGGCCTCTGCCAGTCCAAGGTCATACCGATTTCAGTCTTACATGGACAATCTCGAGGACGAATCTGATTATGAGGAGCATCGCTCTATGGCTTCCGATCTCTCCAATGGGGACATGCCTGGCTCAGTCGATGGTAAATGGGACTATGACTCAGAAGCATCAGAAATGGAGGCTGAAATCGAAAAAGAGAGAACATCGCACGTGGCGCCTTTTGAAAATTTGGACGAAACGAACCGAGAGAATGGCGGCGTGGATGAGAATTCTCTTAATAATTCCTCTGAATTGGGTGCCGAGTTCGATATTGCCAGTTTGGCGTCTGATGAACTTGAAGACTGCGCTTCTGAGAGCTCCGATGATGAAGCAGATGCCGCGTGTCGCCTCAAGATGATCGAGATGTTGAACGACGTACGCCAAAAGACAGGTTGTGCAGGCTCCGTTTCTACTGCTGCAAAGCCTCCGCCAAGCCTCTTATCTGCTCCAAATTCCTCGCTAGCGCCCGTCGATAATATCGCAAAAAACACAACGGAATCCTCAGCTCTAAATGTCCCTCCTAGCTTCCCTCAGATTGGCCACGCTAATCGTTCCTCGGCTATTTCGATGTCGCTACGCAATATCATGTTGAGCGAGAAGGATCAGGCAACCGATACCTGCATCCTGTCAAAAGAGCCTGCTAACAAGGCAAGTAATGGAAGTCCGATGAACCGTTCGGCGCCCGCAAATTCATGGAGTCCGCCTAAGAATCTGGATATGAAGCATGTCGATTTAGGACATATAGAGTTCTTCGGCGATATGTTTGAACAGCCTTTCCCAGGAACATGTCGTCCTGCTGCTCCGAAACCATTGCCGTGGAATGGCGACAGTATTCGGGACAATAATGATCTGAACTGTCTTCCCTATTCCTTTTCAAGGGACGGATCTTTCCTGGGATGGAATGAAGCACCAAATACGTCTCCGGCACGTTTTAACTATCCGCCGTTACCATACAGTGACTACACTATCAACCCACAGCCTGGAGATAGGCCTGCGGCAGATAGCTCCACGTCGTTCAGCAGACCTACCTATGACCCCAATTACTCATCGAGATCAGCCAAGCCGTTCAACCCTTATCTGAGCTCGTCACTCCCGCATAATGCCCCAGCGTACCCTCGCTCAGACACTGTCCCAACTTCATCTGGCACACCAGTTGGGTTCCAGAAGTGGACTGCGGATCGAAAGTCAAGCGATCTTGTTTCTCAGTATCAACCCGTCAAGTCGCCGTCATCGGAACCTGTCGTGAAAGCCTCAACACCTGGGCCTCAATCTTTGGTTGAAACGCCAAAGCCAAAGACCGGAATGTCAATTCCAGAGATCGTAGAGGATAATTCGCTGCAATCTACCACACCACAGACCAGTCATAAAAGGAAGGCAGATGCTATGGAGCATGAGGATGAAGAGGCGCTCCCTGTAGAAATTCCATCTACACTACAGCAGGAAATGCCAATTGATTTACCGAGTGAGGGCTCAGAGGCAGTAACTGTCGCTCAGCCAGTTGCATTGGAACCGCCCAGAAAGAAAATGAGATTTCAATTTGCTGCTACAGCCATGGCCGGCGCCGTTGTTGGTGGTTTTACCATGCTAGCGACCTTGATCTCTCTGCCCGACACCTTCTTCCAGTAGTCTTTTACTTTGTCTGGTTACCCTAGGGACTAAAGTCCAACCAGATCGCTGGCGGGCCGGGTTTGAAATTATCCTCTCCCAGGCGTTACTGTGTAGCCTTGTCATTATCTTACACTGTTCCATGACCTGCCGGACTGCAAAGTACTATACTCAGGCATGCTTAAGAACACAACGACCATACGTGGCGCTTTCCTATTAATTGGCGTTGAAAGGATGGTGGGGTTGGTCGTTATCTTTGGCTACTTGTGGGGTTTGCAGTGGTGTTGCCAGGATCGGTAGGTTACTAATACATTTACCAATTCCAAGGCTCTACAATTGTACTTTCAATTAGCCTCGGATGGTTATGTTGTTGTGCATTCTTTGTTCCATTTTTTTAGGTCCCGGCAGAGCTTTGACGTTGCTGTTTTCTTTTCACGTGGGCTTCTACTGCGTTACATGGACTGCATTTGTCACTTAAATAATGAGACGAGCTTCAATTGACGATATCCTCCGCTGCTTGTTTCATCTAATCTAAAGCAAGCTACTGATTTAGATCCATGGTAAGCGGCAGAAGCGATGGCGCGTACTACTAGGCTAAATACTAAAGACAGTAAATGTGGTATTCGAATACTAATAATAACCGTTGCTTTTTATTCAAACCATTCCAAGAAGATTTGAGGTCATTAGTGAGATTTCGAGATATTTTTAACAGTTCAAATAGCATGTAGTCGTTGCGGGTTTTCTTCATCTAGCCTTTTGTTCAGTGTCATCTCCGCTTTCCCCGCAGATATTCCCCGTCCGTTAAGGGCCATGATGGGAGGTTTCGATTGGATTTATTTGATTGTGTTATGTATCATCTATATCGTGCTCTTTGTTTTCGATTTTCTCTATTCAATCTTCCTATGACTAGCCTTCTTCGATCCAACAAGGCCATTGACTCTCAAGCGGTAGTAATTTTGTAGATTGTATACAGGCCTATCTTGGATCGTCCAGAACTGTCGCGTTTTATATATAACAACTAATCGGCTACGATGATCATCGTGTTCATATTAATCACACAGCCAACCCTGCTCAATTACACGGATCAGCCGGTCCGGTCTCAACCGTGGAAGTCCCCTTTTTACTCCAGAGGGCAGCTGGCGCCTTACACCGGACAAGCAGGACGAACCAAGGTCGATAAACCAAGGTCGATGAAACAGGATCTGAGGTTCACTGTTGGCCGTCTGACTCCTAGGCATCAGCTCTGGCCACTTTTGGAACGGTCCGGATGTTAAACTACAAAGGGCATGACTAAGGGGGTCCAGCTTAGATCCAGCGGCAAAGCTATAATGGGACGCACATCCTAGCAGCCACGTCATGCGATTATGCTGGATCTATCCAAGGCGTCTGCCGTTTAGATCAGCGAAGCAAAGGTTGAGGACGCCAAAAAAGGGGGGAGGGCAGGCTCATCCAGCGCAACCAACGCATGTGGGACGCTGTAACTATGCTATATAACTTACAGGCGCAGCACAGTTAACTTGGATCCACCCTAACATATCAAGTGCAGAGACAGCGGCGATTATGCCCCTTTCCAGGGATGTGCTGGCTGCTCCATTGGATCAACGGGGAAGGTATCGTGGAGGTCTTAGACACCTAAGCCAAGTGCTTCACCCATCGCCTTCCAGTGCTGCAGGCACCAGTATCACAATATAGGAAGCGGGCGCCAATATTCATGCATTGTAACGCCTTAGCCCAAGACTATGCGCTCTACAACACCCTCGCCATAATTGCAGTTAGCGGCAAAGTGCGAAAAGCATGAAATTTGCGGGCAAGGATGCAGCTTCACCAGCTAAGAGCCGGGCTATGCGGGAAGTACGGACATATATAAACCCACTCTTCTTGCTCAGGATTCTCCATTCATCTACATTTCCCGCCTTGCCTTCCTCTCCAAAACAATCCTTGCTGCTTGTGCGCGAATCTACATCAAACTTCAGACTCCAAAATGCAATTCAATCCCTTTCACCCGCCCACTCAGCCAACCGCTCCCGTTTCTGAAACAAGGCTTGAAACCTACCTACAAGGACAAGATGAGAACTAATTGCAGTATGAATCTCGTGGAACCGCCGGGCTCTGACAAGAGGAGAGGTGCCATTCTCTTCGGGGCAGCAGATTGCTCGAGGCGGCGCAGCCAGAGCTCAGGGTAAGTGGGAGCATAGTTGCCGTATTTGACTGTATCTAATAGAAACACAGAAAATCTCCGGTGCTACAAGACAAAAGGCGAAGCCGAGAAAGGCTTTGAGAAAGGCGAACCTAAGCGTCAAGAATGTAACCACCACGCATGTTCATACTACAGGCACAGAGGGCAATCTTGCTAGCCCCCATGGCGTAAAACCAGGCGATAGTCCAGGTAGGCATATTGGATCTTTTCTAATTTACACTCGCAACTTTCGCTTATAGCAATTCAGGTGAACTGATTATACTAGACAACGATCAGCCGCATGCCGCTACGTCCGACCCTAGAGGCAGAGGTTTCAACACTAACCGCACAGCGATCAGCAACGGGAATTGTGCTCTGCACAAGAACTCCATGGAAGCCCGCCCATGGGAATTGAAGGAATACCGGCCGTTGCCAGCAACAGTAACGCCGACAACGATGACGACACGGACGATAGGAGAGGCTGGGGCAAAAGGACGCACTACGGAGCGCCCGAAACCATGCATAGAGAAAACGCCAATGGTTGTGACAACGTCATCAAGCCCAGTACCAATATTTTTCGTGACCTTGGAAGCGGGCCTTTAAAAGAAGCCAGCAGTAGCCCGAGACAGTTCCTCCTTCAAGCCTCAGCACACCAGCCGCCTCAATGATACCGTCATGGGCCCCGGAAGGTCCGCTTCGCCACATAACAGTTCCCTTCGGGATATTTCCAAGAACCAGCCCATAACACCAAGGAGAATTCCAATGAACTTTTCCCACGGAGCCCCACGGAGGTGGCTAGTGATAATGAGGATGTATATGCCAAATACCCTCCCAATTAAGGGGAAGGTGATGATTCCATGGCTAGACGAGAAGATCAACGGCAACGGGAGCCCTCCCTCCTCCCCAACTTGTTGCAGCCATGAAGCGCCCCGTTGTCTCTGTCAGGTTTCTACGAACAGAAGTGCTACTAGAAAGCTGTCTCCTCGAAGAACTGGTCAAAGTAAGTCTACGTATGTCTTTAATTGCCTGCCAAACATATCTAATAGATATTCTCATAGAGGATACCGGCCCCAGAGGGGCTCTAGAAAGGAAGTCAAAAAACGACTTGGACTTTGTAAGCCGGTTATCAGAACAGCAACGGAATCAGTGCGTCCCACTCGACGATATGGCTCCACTACCTAGCGCCGATGCTCAACTTCAAGCAATGTTGCGGCTCAAAAAACGCTTTGAGTCTTTCGCGCGCCATTCTACGCATTCCAGCGATGCTCGCCCTGCCAAGCAGTCCCGCCGCCCAGATAAAGAGTACTCGCAGTCGGCTTTCCTAGAGACCGCTCATGGCAGTATTCCACCACCCACCGTGGATCCAGAAGATAGTCAGTATATCGTCGAACGCTTGCTCGAGAGCCGCCTTGGCGGGCGCAATCGGCGGGCAGTTATGCAATTTTTAGTCAAATGGGAAGGATACAGGGAGGAGCACAACAGCTGGGTGGATGAGAATAATATACGGAATACACCAGGGTCTCATTCAAGTCTACGCTGCCTCAGCCGTTTTGTTGAACGTAGAATTAGGATGATGACTCTGTCTATTAAAGAGGGCTCTAGAAGCTCTCTATATACATCAGATAGGTGACAAATAGAATGACGACGACGTCATTCAGTAGGTCATAGTTAATGGAAACAGGTAATGAGACGTTCGATGAGACATTCGATGAGACATAGTTCGTATAGACGATCTAGGTCGTCAGACAGTAGTTCGATGGTGGTAAGG
>Ga0307515_10009029_pt1 | contig 19345 bp, 17 predicted proteins | sample 17_EM_MG_FD_194513 | JGI IMG/M metagenome (GOLD analysis project Ga0307515, IMG submission 194513) | Populus trichocarpa ectomycorrhiza microbial communities from riparian zone in the Pacific Northwest, United States - 17_EM | ecosystem: Host-associated > Plants > Roots > Unclassified | place...
ACGTGGTGTAAAGACACCCATACGTGGTGTAAAGACACCCATACGTGGTGTAAAGACACCCATACGTGGTGTAAAGACACCCATACGTGGTGTAAAGACACCCATACGTGGTGTAAAGACACCCATAACAAGAGCTTCCTCAGTCATAAGCTCCATCCATCAATCTAGCCTTGGCTGCTGGGGCTTGGGCCTTATCCTCCATGGATCTTTTCGTGTCATGCTCCGGGCATGGCTTTGACAAGATCCTCTGTAGGGAGTCAGCACAACTCATGGGCACAAACCTGAATTTGTCGTCATGGATCTCCTTCATGTGCCACTTCCATAGTGCCCAGAAGAAGCTACTGATCATCCACTCTCTTTGTGGCCTAGAGTCCTTCAGCTTCTTAACGACTGCCTTCATGCCCTTAAATGGGCGCATCACGTTGTGTTCCAGTGCCTGCAACACCAGTAGCAGGTACCAAGGGGATGAACCCCACTCATCTGGGTGCAATGTCTTGAGGCTGGCTGGTGGGGACACCTTCTGTAGGCTGTCCAGGAGCATGGACATTAGTGGCCGTAAGTCATATTGACCACATCCTGTCAGTATGTGGTCCAGGGACATTTCCTGGCCACACAAGCAGATTCATCCCATATCTGATTTTTGGCCTGATGTACCAAAGTACCTGTGCCCCAAGACCTGTGCCCCAAGACCTGGGCATTATTCATCTCTTTCCAGAGGACTTCCTTCAGCCCCTCCAGTACGTGAAGATGCCACTGCGATAATATCGCCTTTTTCCTCTCCTTTCCCTCTTATTCTGATGATCTCCACTCCCTCCAGTCGCTCCGACAACCTTCCTCCAATCCCGCTCCTGTCTCCACTCCCCTTCCGATCCCCTTGTTCCCCTCCCCACTCCCTGTGACTCGTGTCTCATACTATGGACTCTTTCCAATATTCCCTGATTTATTTCTTGTATTTCCTCATGTCTGTGTCATTCCCCGCTTGCTACTAGACTCGCTCCAATAGTGTAGACCCGCCTCCGCCCTGCACGCTCCACTAATTCCTCTTCGCTTCCACTTCCATACCACCGCATTCGCATAGCCTCCACATCACTGCCTCTGTGTAGATTCCACTTACACATTGCCCCTGCCTCCACTTCGTTCCACTTTTTTTTTTTTTTTTTTTGTGGGTCAGGGAGGCGGCTCTGCCGCCAAAAACCAAGAAAAGTCAGAGAGGGGAGGTGGTCTCCCAGCCCCTGCAGCTGACAGTTCCGTGGAGTGGCGCCCCATCATCTGGCACTGCCTGTTCTCTAGAACTCTCCCTACCGTCACCCGCAGGAATCTGGTTTAAGACCCCGTTGCCTGTTGGAGGCGCCAATACAGCCGCTCTCTGCACTCCAGGGGTGAGATGGTCTCCCAGCACCCCAAAAGACATACAGAGTTTCCCCATCGGCTTCAGAGGCCGGGAGTGTGGGGGTCGCCATTGACCGGAGCGGCCAAGGAATACCCACTAAACCTGTGGGGGGCCTCCTGTCTGACCTTGGCGATGGTGACCCCTGTCTGCGGCTGACAGGGCATGCCGTACCGGACTGCCCAAGAGATGTTTAACGTCCCTCCCTGGGATCTCGCCGTCTGTCCGCAAGCAAACTCTGGCAAGGGCCACTATCCCCACCTTGCAGCCAGAGTAGAACCAGCTCCCAGAGGGTGATGGAAGGGTAATGGGGACGACGTGTTTTTGGTGGCAAGTTGGGACGACGATTTCTGGGGGGCAAGAGCCCAGCTCCCTAGGTATAGGCACTATCTGTGAGCGCACGCAGGATCCTCTCTCTGGTTGTGAGGGATCGCACGCCATTTACCGGGGGGGGCGCTCTAATATTCTGCAAGGTTGGTTTACCCCTTCTGGAGAAGTGCACCCCTGTGTTGTCTCCCAAGAGGTGAGAGACTGGGAGAGGCAGCAGGGCGGGGTCCCCCTCCATTCTGGATGGCGTGGGCCTAGCCATTGCTCCAGTGGCATCTGCTGTCTCAACGTCACCGCCCGGTGCTCCCAGCATGTGAGTAGGGATGGGCGTGAGTAGCATCTCGCAGAGGGGCCCCACGCAGAGGAGGGGCGCAAATTTGAACTTGTCCTCATGAATTTCTTTCATGCGCCACTTCCAGAGCGCCCAATAATAGTTCCCTATTAGCCACTCTCGGTGTCGCCTGGACTTTTTTAGTTTCCCAAGGAGCACCTTTCTCCCTTTCAGTATGGGGAGTGCGTTCTCTTCTATCGCCTTTAGTGCCAGCAGTGGGTACCAAGGGGAGTGGCCCCACTCGTCCAGGTGAAGTGTTTTGAATGTGTTACTTGGGGATATCTCGCCCAGGGCGCTTGTCAGCATGTCTAGAAGATGCTGTAACTTGTAGGCGCTGCAGCCTAATAGGATGTGTTGCAGGGACATCTCTTCTTTGCAAGCGCAGAACCGGCCCATGTCAGATTTCGCCAACCCAGTGCCATAGTATCTATGGCCTAAGACCTGAGCACCGTTCATCTCCTTCCAGAGCACTTCCTTCAGGCCTTCTGGAATAGCAAGGTCCCAGACTTTGCCTATGTAATTACCCGGATCCAGTAAGATGCCGAACATGTTGCTGATCGTTACCGTCCACCTGTCTGAGAATGCCCCAAATTTAAGGGTGGCGGTTGGGGTCTGTACCAAAGCCCGCACAGATAGCTTTGTCAGGTAGTCGAGGGGCTGGTGACACAGCACAGGAGATGTGTCCACCCATCCGTCCGGGATTTGAATGGTGCTGATATCGAGGACCCTTCCAGTTTTGCGGCCTTCATTGGCCAGTGTGTCCGCCATGTTATTCATGACATCATCGCCATGGGCCTTGGCTTTCAGGAAACTCAGCCTGCCTGTCCTGTCACGTAGTAGGTACAATAGGAGCTGGAGGAGGGGTGTAGGGGGTCCTCTGCTCATGTGTCTAGGGGCGTCGCCCCATCCATCCCACTCCATGGCTAGGAGGCCTCCTTTGAGTAGACCCAGTACATAGGTGGAGTCAGTATGTATTACTATGTGAGTGTTCCGCCAGGCGAGCAAGCATAGCACCACTGCTGCCACCTCCACAATGTTGTTAGACAGGACGGTGCCTGCTAGTGAGACCTTATCGCTGAGTTGTATGTTGGATATCCATGCCGATCCCGCTGTGCAGCCGTCTCCACTTTGTTCCACCTTTTTTTTTTTTTTTTTTTTGGTGGGTCAGGGAGGTGGCTCTGCCGCCAAAACCATGGAAAGTCAGAGGGGGGAGGTGGTCTCCCGGCCCCCAGCAGCTGACAGACCTCTGGAGTGGCGCCCCGTCATCTGGCACCGCCTGTTCTCTAGAACTCTCCCTACTGTCACCCGCAGGAATCTGATTTAAGACCCCGTTGCCTGTTGGAGGCGCCAATACAGCCGCTCTGTCACTCTAGGGCGAGATGGTCTCCCGGCACCCAAGAGAGTATTCAGATCCGTCTCGGCTTCAGAGGCTGGGAGTGTGGGGGTCGCCAACGACTGGAGTGATCGTGGAATACCCACTAAACCTGCGGGGGGCCTCCTGTCTGACCTAGGCTGTGATGACCCCTGCCTGCGACTGACAGGGCAAGCCGTACCGGACCACCCAAGAAGTTGTTTAATGTCCCTCCCTGGGACCCCACCGTCTGTCCACAAGCAGACTTGGGCAGAGGCCACTATCCCCCACCTTACAGCCGGAGTAGAACCTGCTCCCAGAGGATGAAGGAAGGGTCATGGGGACAATGCACCTGGTGCCGTCTCAGAGTGTTAGATCCGGGGGTGATGGCCTAGCTACCTAAGTATAGGCATCATCTGTGAGCGCACACAGGATCTTCTCTCTGGTCGAGAGGGATCACACGCCGCCTGCTGACGGTGGCACTCTAATGGTGCGTGAGATCGACTTTCCCTTATCAAGGAGTCGGGCCCCAGTGCCCCGATCTACAAGGTGAGATACAGGGGGGGGGCAGCATGGTGATGTCACCAGGCAGCTTAGCTGGTACGGGCTTGGGTGCCGGTCCAGCAGCTGTAATATCCTTGTCGTCGTCGCCTGATGTCCTCAGCATGTGAGCAGGGACGGGCGAGAGGAGTATGTTGTGGAGGAGCCCCGTGCAGAGGAGGGGCACAAACTTAAATTTGGCGTCATGGATCTCCTTCATGTGCCATTTCCAGAGGGCCCAGTAGTAGTTACCAATGACCCACTCCCGCTTCTGCCTAGTTTTCCCCAGGCCCCTTAGTAGGGCCTTTCTTCCTTTAGTGATAGGGAGTGTGTTCTCTTCTATCTCCCTCAAGGCCAAGAGTGGGTACCATGGAGAGTGGCCCCATTCATCCGGGTGAAGCGTCTTGAACGAAGACGCTGGTGACACACCACATAGTGTGCCTAGTAGAGTCTCCAGTAGGGGTTGTAGCTTGTACACTTCACAACCCAGTAGTATGTGTTGTAGAGACATCTCCTCCCCACATACACAGAATCTCCCCATATCAGATTTAGCCGAGCCTGTGCCGTAGTACCTATGGCCCAGGACCTGTGCCCCGTTCATTTCTTTCCAGAGGACCTCCTTCAGGCCCTCCGGGATAGTGAGTCTCCAAACCTTGCCAATGTGGTTACCTGGGTCTAGCACGATGCCGAACATGTTGCCGATTGTTACTGTCCATCTGTCCAAGAAGGCCCCGAACTTAAGTGTGTCGGTCGGGGACTGTATTCTAGCCCTCATGGTCAGCTTCGTAAGGTAATCGAGGGGTTGGTGACACAGCACAGAGGATGTATCCACCCATCCAGCTGGCACCCTAATAGCTTTTATGTCCAGCACCCTTCCTGATGTACGGCCCTCGTTGGCCAGTGCGTCCGCCAGGTTGTTCATAGGGTTGTCGCTGTGGGCTTTGGCCTTCACGAAAGTAAGCCTGCCTGTCCTGTCCCTTAGCAGATAGAGGAGGAATTGGAGTAAGGGCGTTGGCGGTCCCCTACTCATGTGTCTAGGAGTGTCTCCCCAACCATCCCGCTCCATGGCTAATAGGCCACCCTTGAGCAGTCCTAACACATACGTTGAGTCAGTATGCACTACTATGTGGGCATCCCGCCATGCCAGTAGGCATAAGACTACCGCCGCTACTTCCACTACGTTGTTAGACAGGACCGCACCTGTTAGTGATACCTTGTCGCTGAGTTGCAACATCGACACCCAAGCCGAGCCCGCCGTGCAGCCATCAGCTCCATTGTCTTTCACCGGGCCGTCTGTCCATACATGTATATCTCTGTCGTACACTATACCATCCCGAGCGCGCGTATATGCTCCCTGAGCTGGTGTGTATTCATCCATAGGCACCCTGAATCTGGACGCTTTATAAGTGTCTTTAACTATTCTGCCTGCTATTAGGGAGCGGGGGGCGGTAAACACCCTCACGCAACCTAGTGGGCCCGTCATGTCAGGCCATATGTTAATGCATGGGCTCCTTGGTCTGCTTCCGTAGTTTGCCAGAGGGGACCAGGGCGACGCTTCTACGGCCTCCCTCATGGCAGAGACAGTACTCTTGAGGCCTGTCCCTCGTAGAGGGGGGGGGGCATATAGGTGAACCACTTTCTTCACTCCTGTTTGCCGAAGCTCCAATATCTTCAAGAAGCGCTGTGAACCCGGTCCTGGCAGAGCAGGGTGGTTCAGCATGGGGGCCTTCATTCTTGCTTGTAAAGAGGGCACTGCACATGCCAGATCGACCCCGAACCTCCTGGCCGTTATGAAGGCCTGAGATACTCTGTCCTGCAATAGGGAAGGCATCGTATAAGCCTGCTGTAAGAAAGGGTTCATTCCACTGTATGTCCCGGCCCTACTGGACGTAGAAGCCATCTTTAGATCCATCTAAGTCCATTGCTTCCACGGCACTTTCTGGTCTCCTGTTATTAAATCACTGAGGAATTTCAGATCCGCTGCTTGCTTCCTGGTGGTGAGGGATGGGGTGTTCAGTCCCCCTTCCTCCAGGGAGGCCTCTAGCGTGTTATAGGCCATTGCTGAGAATTTCCCCCTTACAAAATTCATTATCCTGTTACTGATTCTCCTCAGCACGCTAGGTGGTACGCCGTTACCGTCCATGAGGAAGTGGCAGCGGGACAACATGAGGGCTTTGGCCAGGATCGATCGGTTCCTCACAGAAGCACCAATCGCCCGCCACTGAGAAATAATTATCTTAATGTGTTCATCTATTTGGAGCCACCTCTGTTGAGCATAGTCTCTGCTGCCAATCCACACTCCAAGTACACGTAGTGGGTCAGCCGGTGGTAGCACGTGTGCCCCAGGTATGGTGTAGCCCCCCATATCTTGGTTAGTGAAGCACCACAGCTGGAACTCGTGCGGGCCCACCAGCTTCATGTCTGTCTTATCCATGTTGAATTTGGATCCGATGACGTATGACACGTCCATCAGACAGCCAGACACTTCCGGAATCGAATCATGACTGCCTAGGAAAAGGTTAACGTCGTCTGCGTACAACATGACTTTCACCAGTGGCAGGCCCGGGACCGAAAGTCCTACGATTTTTTCCCATAGTTTGATAGCCAGGGGCTCTATGGAGAAGTTAAACAGCAGGCACGACAGGGGGTCGCCCTGTCGCACGCCCCGCTTCAATGTGATGTATGAGCTGTAGCCACCATTAATTCGCACGCGCGATCTGCATCCGCTAGTGAGGTCACTGATAAGTAGCACAAGACTCGCGGGCAGCCCGAACGCCACCAAAACTCTCAGTAGCCAGAGTTGGTCCACCCTGTTGTATGCTTTAGCCTGGTCCAGGCCTACAATAAAGCCTGGCGTGTCTGTCGCATCACAGAGGTGTGTGACCTCTGAAGCCAGCCTGGTATGCTCAGTCATAAGCCTACCCGGGACGAATCCCTTCTGATCTGGGTGTAGCTTAGACACGGCCCACGGGGCCAGTCTCGCATTTATCAGGTTAGTGTACATCTTACAATCTGTATTCATAGAAGAAATGGGCCGGTAATTCGAGACCAGGGTCGGGTCACCCTTCTTGTAGAACAGACTAATGTTAGCATTCTTAAATCCCTCACGGGAGGAACCTCTCGCTGCGATATCCTCCAGAAGCTCTGAGTAGACATCCCAGAAAGACCGGGGGGGGGTGGGACGCTGTCCTGGAGGCCATCCAAGACCTTGATCAACCTTTTCCAGAAGCTATAGGGAATGCCGTCAGGTCCTGGCGCAGTGTTCGGCATTCTGGAGAGGAGGGATTTCATCTCTTCTTCCATGAAGGGACCCTCTTTCACATCTTCCTGGCTAGGGTCTGGGCAGAGCAGGCCCTGGAGCCTGACTTCCTCCAGCAAAATGTCCTGTGCCGCCTCTCATGCCCGGTCAAGGGGCTCCAGCGTATGTAGATTGTAGAAGTAGTCTTTGGCTACTGCGGCCATACCCTGGAGATCTGTACGGGTGATGTCCTCTGCCGGCCTCCTGAGGCCTTCAACCGAGACAGAAGCACGGCTCCCTCTCTCATCCAACTCCTTATTGGAGGATTGCTTGAACCATTCAGATGCGTGCGTCCTGGTTAGTCTCTCCCATTTGTCCCTGGCGGACTTCTCAAATAGGTCTGCTCTTTCCTGTAGGAGCTCCGCAATGCCTTTGGTATGCGTGGGGGTTACAAATGTAAGCGGGGCGTCAGTGTCCCCACGCGGGGACATAGAACCTCGTCGGACCGGGGTTCTCCATGGGGAGCTCTTGCTTGGTACAAAATGCTTACTCTGCTTTGGTAGCTCCTCATAAGCTGGGATTGCCGCTGGCCACTTGGCGTGTGATCGAACAGGAGGGGCGCGTTTGCACCAGACCTGCCTGTTAGCATGGGTAACGGCATCCATTATCTTTTCAGGAGGTATACTTTCATTACATAGTGCACCTACCCAGTCCCGCTTCCTGAACGACTTCATGGCTTTTACCTCTGTCAGTCCTGTTGCCAATACTAGATCCTTGAAGACTTTCCAGGTCTCCAGAGAGACCGCTCCTCCCTCCAATAGAGATGTCCAACCCTGTAGGATGTTGGGCCAAAACTTCCGTGTTTTATCCAGTGCTTCCATACTAGGGAGTCTGGGTGCTGGGACTGCTTTCTCGACTTTAGGTCTCCGTAAGTGGACTGTCACCACTATTAATCTGTGGTCCGACCGTCCTGTGTCCATGGGGGTGACAGTGTCACTTGTCCATCCCAGAGAAGGACGGTACACTCTATCCAGTCTAGAGTAGACTGTCCTGTGGTGGGTCTTCTTGCTATACAACCAAAGGGAGGGGGCTGGATCTTCCCCCGCTGTGTCTCTCATGCCACATAAGTCTTTAATTCCATTGAAACTCGTCAGTAGCCTCACAGGGGCCCTGTCAGCATGCCCCGTAGGGAACCTGTCTCTAGCGAATTCCACAAAATTCCAGTCTCCGGCCGCAAAACAGCTGCCCCAGTGAGTTCTTGCCTGTCGTCGTACAAACGCTGTTAGCCTACCCTGTAGCCTTTCATAGAATTCCAGTAGGGAGGTTTGCCCCCTTGAGATATCTCCGTATACTCCCAGGATCCAGAATGATTCTCTGCTTATGCAGTGTGATATGTGCACCATAATCGCATGGCCAGGCACCACTATCTCTCTATGGAGGACGTCCCAGCCCATGCCTGCTTTGACCAATATGGCGACCCTGGCTCTTGCCGCCAAGCCTGATTGTTCCAGCACCTGTACCCGGCGGCTGCTTGGCAGCGATGTCATGTGGGTTTCCGTCAGTACCAGAATATCTATATTTTCCAGCGTCATTAACTGTTCAGCAAAGTGTAACTTTCCTGTGTCGTTTGGCTCTTTTCTAGTGCCCTGGCCGCACATGTTCCATGTGGCTATTTTAAATGTCCTCTGTGTCAGCTCTATGGGGGGATCATCTGGCACTGCCTCAGCCCCATCCAGGAGCGTCCCTCCAGCCCTTTTGGGGGCCGAGGTCTGTCCTGATGTAGTAAGGGGGGACGGATCGCAATTGGAGCCTGCAGCTCTCCGTCTCGGGGCTGCAGGGTGGGGGTTTTCGCTATTCTGGTTGTTTGTGACACTGGCAGCCACCACACCAGCCAGGGAGGTACCCTGCTGTCCCTCCGCCGTCACCGTCAGCCCCACGGCCCTGAGCCGGGTAGCCGACAGCCTTTGCAGGACATCTTGAGCTTGTGAGTCTGTAATCCATGGAGCTGTGGAGGGGGATTGCCCCGTTAGTGACCTAATTCCTGTGGTAAGGGAACGCCGGAGGGTCATGGCTAATTCCCTTCTAAGTTTTTTGTGGGATGTGTATCGGCCGGGCTGCGCATATCCATAACAGGGGCTGACATAAGTATTCACAGATCAAGGTACATATGCCCTTCGTCCAGGGGCTTGTGAGGGTCAGACAGGGGGGGGCCATCGGTGGATAACAAGGTAAACAAAAGAAAACCGAGCCACAGACCAGATCAATACAATACGAGAATGAATCACATCATTACGCGTTGCGCAAAACCATTACCAGAACTCGTCCTAGGAATCCTCCTGTTCTTCTTGCGCATTCTCAGGGATTTCTGCGTTTGGGGAAATACCTTGGATCCGTTTGCTCTTTTTCGAGCCCCTCGATTCCACAGAGGTTGTATCCGCTTTCTTTCTTCTTGAGGCCTTTCCTTCTGCGATCTCCTTCTGTTTCGCCAGGGCGTGCTTGATGGTACCTGGCACGGCACTTGCATACGTTTCCCTCGCCTCCGTGGCACTTATCCTTGACGCCTTAGCGCTCCCTTGCTTGCTGGCCGCTTCTACGCTGGCCGCCATGTGGATGTTTCTGTCGTTCCACACTTTCCTCCTGACAGCAGAGAAGCCATAGAAGAGGGGGACATATGTGTCGTACATATCAGGGTCCTTGAAGACACATAACGCCAGCCAGGCAGCGGCTGCTGGAGATGCTAGACCATCGCCTACAAGGACTTGAAGGATAGCAAGGGCGGGGTGGTGGTCGTTGTTATCCTTGAAGTGGGGCCGGGGTTCGCCCAGAAGGACTACCAAACCCTCAAAGTCTTGCTGTGCTTGCAGGGTATCCACCGCCTTCACGAAGAGTGGTCTATTCGTATTATAGTTCCTGAGGTCGTTGACGTACTTCAGGAACCTAGGAGTTATGGGCCATGGTGCGACCGCGATTGGAGCCAGCTTAGGCCAGAGTGCATCGACTCTTGGGGAATGGGAGACTCTGTGCCGCCTTATCAGGACACATGTCCTCCACCACTGGTTTTCGAAAGACCTCGTCTCTGGGTCATCATAGAGAAATTCAGGGGTGTCTGTTCCGATATCCATAACTCCTCTCCTTTGTGCGAATGCAAAATCCATCCAATCCCCAGTGGGCTCATGGTCGACGTCCAAGAGATTGAACGCCAGCATAAAGTCTCCTTTGAACTGCTTGACGGCATTCTCAACCTCCTCTATGCTAGCAGTGGGGAATGCGGACAGTAACACTCACCGCATGTGTCGCATATCTACTATTGTTTGCATCCAGGCCAGCGCAGTGGGTAGATCGTTTCCTTGCTTCTCGAGCGTGAGGGAAAGGTGCTCCTCCGTCATGTTGGGGAAAGCCGAGACCATCCTCTTCAGGTTTTGTGAGAACGGCAGATCTTCATATGTGTCAGACGTGGATTGGGTGTCGTATTGGGGTTCCTGGGTGTGAGGCGACATTTTTCCGGATATGGGGGAGGATGGCTTGGGGATGGACCAGGAGTTGCTCCTTTGCTTTCCCTTGCTGGGCTTCGGGACTGTCGCAGGTAGGTCATCCGCAGTTATGCCCGCAGCAGCGATTAGCGCGTCTCCTTGTAATGGCTTGACATGAGAGAATAGTAACGACTCTTCCTCGTTCAAGGGGACCAATGATGGCAGGAGGGGTTCGGAGATGATGGGGAGCTGGACACCAGTCATGATGTCGTCTCTATCTTGTTCGATCGTTCTCCCGAGCGCCAAGGAGGTCAATGCACATTGGACAGCAGGGTGTTTCGCCACGGCTTTGTCCGGCAGGAGTGTGGTGTGGGCTGGCTCGTCTCTGCTCGTCATATCGACGTCTAACAGGCTGTCTGGCCACGTGTATTCTGTGGTCTGCTTATCCTTGCTAAGGGCGGTCACAGCTGCTACAGTCAATTTGGTAGGACTGATGGGCAGTTCTTGAGAGGGAGGTTGGGGGGCCGCTAGCACAGTGCTTTGTGTCTGCGCAACTTCCGCAGGGGGAGGGGTGTACTGATGTGGGATTCACTCTCAGCAGAGGGGCGCGAACCGCCCATGAGTGCGGCTGGCGTCGTAGTGAGAGCCTGTAGCACAGCAGGGGTAGAGTCTGCCCATATGTCAGAAGTTTGTTCCACTTTTCGTGGGGGCATAAATTTTTTCGTACATGTGGCAGCAGCATCGCCTGCTTGGTCCACTTGGTGCACAGCACCTTGTGTAGTGAGAGGCTTAGAGCCTGGGTGGTTATGTGTCAAAGACAGTGGGTCAGTAATTGGCTCTTCCGCCCTCAGGGGAATGGCACCTACTACCGGGTTGTGGGGATGGAGTGCCCATGAGGAATCTGTCGTATTCAAATGACATGACTTGATCTGAGACGGAGGCGGGAAGCCACCCCTCCCTTCTGAGTGCAGATAGGACCACAGGCAGGGAGCCTTTGTGGGACTTACAGAGGAACTGTATCTTCGATCCTGTCAGGCCCATGCCCTCAGTGATATTTCCGTGCAGCTGGAGCATGAGGAACTGGATCAGGTTATCCACTACGCCGTAGGGTGGGTCAGCCTGGGGGGGAGGCGCAGCGATGGACATTCTCGTGTCCCCGTCCACTGAGGAGGCGTTGTCTGCTGCCAGTTCCGCACTGCCCTCCTCTATCACCGACATGGGAGCTGTGCGCGTGGGCTGATGGGGTTTTGCTGTTGCCCACAAAGGAGACGCGGGGACACGCAAAGGCGTTCCAGGGATCTGTGGGATGGGGAGCTCCCATGAAGACTTGTCTAGCGAGATGATCCTTTCTGCAGCCTTCTTCCTGATCACTAGTGACCTGGCTGGGTGGCTGATCAAGCTGTTACCGCCGACTTTCATGAATGGGAGGGGGCATTCTTCCGTAAAGTGATCCATCAAGTAGCAGCATTGGCAAGCGTAGGGATGCCTAGCGCTCCATGTAGGCTTGAAATTAAGGAGAGGGGAGGATTCCAGGACTGAACCGTGCTTGTGTCCCCATGTCATGGACCAGGGCCAGTAGACCGTTGTGGACTCCAGGATGAATGTCCCCCTGAATTTTGATGTCGCGCCTGCTGTCCGAACTCCAAGGATGCGCCACCCCAACCTTGTGTCCCCCATCTCAAACTCCAGGAGGCGTTTACGCATCTGAGTATATATGGCGTTATCGTCTGCCAGAGAACCCTTGACTACCCACTCCAGATCCCTAGCTCTGCCTGCGGGCGCAAACCTCCGAATGACATAGACAGCATTTCCTTCTGCCAGCTGGATAAGGTCATATTTCAGGGCATCTTTTTCGCCATCCAAGTTGGATGGGACTGTGCAAAGCATCCAGTCCTGCCTAGGATCCATTTTCTGCAAGGTTACGGAGCACCTCCACCTAGCCGCGAGCTTCGAGCGGAGCGACGACAACTTTGGATCCTTATACTGAGGACCAACCTGAGCCACCCTAGCAATCATAAAGTGAAATCCTGGGGCGTTGTATATCACAGAGAACTCTTCCCACGTCCAGCTCTTCGCGGGCTCCATTGGGTCTTCATACCTGTTGTTCCAGTGGGACATGCCTTTCGGCACCACCTTAGCCAGTTCCTCCACAGTGTACAGCTCCAGGGGCCGCGGGAGGTATAGCTTGGAGTCTACCAGCTCTTCCATTTTTACGAGGAGGCTGTCGAGGGGTACCTTCCCTTCTGGCGCGGGAAAGAGGGGGGCGACTCTCGTAGCATAATCTTGGTAGTTGGTCTCAGGCCACAACTCCTTGGCAGAGGGGCGGGGGGCTTTCTCAGGGGGGGCATCGTCCGGCACTTCCACAAATGAGGCATTATCCGCGATGGGGTCGTCCCCCATATCTGTGTCCATGGGGTTAGCTCCGCCGTCCAGCATATCTACTATCTTTTCCTGATCCTGGATCTGAAGGGCGAGCTCCCTGGATAAGGCTCGCGTCTGATCAATGTCCAGACCGGGGGTGGGGTTCTCTAGGGCCACCTCTGCTTGTTTGAATCGCTCTAACAGCGCCACCAGCTTCTCGGATTCTGTGGTCAGGGTTTCCTCCTGCAGCCTCTCATCCTCCTGTATCGCGCCGTATTCTGACTTCACCCTAGCCAGGACTGTGGAGAAGAAATCAGTGAGGGCAGGAATACTATCCTTCCAGTCGAAGCCCTCCTGCTTCTTCTTATCTTTAAGCCAGGCTAACGTGTCCTTCCAGGCCGGCACGGCTAGGACGGACAGGAAGATATCCAACTCTGCCTTCAGGGAGTCCATAGTTTCGTCCAGAGGGTCAACAAGAGCCCTCTTCCACTGCGCCGCCAGGGAGCTGGGCCATCTGTTGGGTGGTTGGGCTGCGTAGGGGTGGAAAGGACCTCTACCTTTCTTAGACTTCCCCTTCTGCCATGGTTTCGGGGCGGGGACTCCCAAGGGGATTGCTGGGGTGATCATGGATTGCGGTGGTAGTGGGGGGCGGGTGTGTGGGGGGGGTAGCTGCGGCCGCACATAGGGGTGGGTCAGTGGTCTCTGCGGGTAACCCGCATTATGGCCAGGGTGCAGTCGGTGGGGCAGGTGTGTGCCCACCTTCCACAAGGATTTAGCCTGCAAGAGCGTTATTGCTCCTCGGACAAATCTTCCTTTCATGTGGTAGAGCCCTGGGCTTTGCTCTACTAGGTACGTGCTAAATTTCTCAACCAGGGGGCTGCATAACAGATCAGTGACTGTTGGGTAGTAGCCGAGTTCCACTGTGGCAGAGGGCCAGTTGTGCTCCTGGACTGCCAGCAGGTAGCACAGACCCCGTGGGAAGGAGAGGCCTTGGCAGGGTTGCCAGAGGGCCGCAGCTGGACGCTTATGCGCAGGCTCGTGGGCCTGCTTGATCGGCTTTTTGCCTTGGGCGCTGTCGCGCTTCCTGAGCACAACGTTGTCCAGCGGGCATGTCTTTGGCTTGAGGGCGGGCGCCTCCCGCGCGGCCTGCTTGGGTTTCTTCTTCTTCATCTTAGGGGGGCTTTGTGTTGCCGGCTTCGGGGGCTGGGGGCCGAATAGGCAGTAATTGATGATCGCCACTGCTTTGGCCTTGTCCACCAGGTTCGCACCCAGAAGGGATGTAGAACACATTTCGTTTTTTTTTTTTTTTTTGGTGAGGGGGGCAGCTATACGATCTGTAAAAAGATAGTAGGGTAAGTGGACACCCTTAGGAAAAATTAGTCAAGCCCGCGAGGGTATCCGGAACCCGGGCGCGCTGCCTCCACAAAGACCTGGCTAGGGTCTGTGCTGTCAGTACCTGGCATCAAATCGGGTACATCCAGGCGCGTGATGTGCCTTCGGATGGTAGCTGTTATTTCAGGTGGGGAAGTGTCCACTGGCGTTTATAGTGTATGCCGTCACTTGGATCAAGTCCGGGGCAGAGGGCCCAGTGGTCCCTCTGCTCATGTCAGAACTACAATGCACTCCCCTAGGTCTGCCAGCCATGGGTCAACAGCATGGTGAGGCTCGCTAGGGTGTTGGATATGTGAACTGGGGCACCCTAAGGCCAACCAGTGCAGGCCCAACCTAGTCCGGGCGGGAGACAAAGGCGTAGTGGGTAGGACTTCTACACGCAAGGCGTAGTAGGCATGAGCATGTGGACCTGGAGGGTGCCCGTGTTGAGACGCGCACTGCTGCCAGAGTCCCTTGTCGGTTTTTCAAGTGGGACAAGCCACCAGCGTTTATATGTTTAGCCTGTCGTGTATGCCTGCACGCAGGTGGAGAGAGACTCCCCGTGTGAGTTCCTCCCCAGGGGAGAGGCGTTAACCTGAGCTCACGTAGGCACCAGGAGGGAATGACTCCCAAGGGTAGTGTTTCCCCAGCGGCCAAGACCAATTCGGGGCACCGCGTTTTAGCACACCGGCGAGATAAATCCTGCAGCAATGGCCTTTCCCCCACCTGGGTTAAGGTACTGTGGCCGCCATACCAGGGAATCAGCGATGGCAGAATGCAGCACACACAGCCCCCCAGGACGTGCGGTAGGTGTTAATCTAACACTAATCCAGTCGCGCGTTGTTTTCAAGTGGCACCACCCACTGACCAATTTAGGGGAGGTGTCTCCCCTGGACTGCGATGGGCAAGTCCAACAGGCCACCGTAGTGGAGCGTCACTGTAGCCGCGCGTGTCCTTTAGACACGTGTATCAGTTTCCAGGGAAGTTGTCCATGGATGTGAGAGTGGCGTCCTGACGGACGTCTTATGCTGCTGTCACCCCTACTCCAGGTCAGGTGGGCGTGGGCGCGCATACGGGTGGTGGTGCCCAAGACCTGCCTATGCCCGGGCTGCCTTATGCCTGACCAGTAGCCCGTCCTAACCAGCCTGGCTGGTGTGCGTGACTACTGGGGGCTAGGCCGAGGCCCAGGTGTTTGGGGGCGGCTGGCTACAGCTGCGGTGCTAGCGAATCCACAGAGGGCAGGGGGCGGGACGTAGGGCCCCTGCACTCTAAGCGGGAGGGCTTCTCCAGCCAGCCGTACGTCCATGCCTGTCTTGTGGGGAATACCCCGAAGGGTGTGAGCTCTCCGATGCACAGGATGCAAGCCCGGAGGCCAGGTCATCACATGCATGCGCCGGGGTACTGGGAGGGGGGAACTCACCATGTGGGTATGAGGGAGGGGGGTGTTAGGGAGATGTGACAGGGGTGTGAAGGGAATGTGATGTGTGAAGTGAGGAGGGGCAGAGACAAAGCACTAGGCTGAGTCACCTTGTGCAATGGAATCGGTAATTCCGACAGTCTCCGACAGAGGCACGCAAACGGAAGCCGAGAGAGGAATAAAAGGAGAGCTTGAGGCTAGTCCGTTCGCCGACGGAATTAAGTTCTCCGCTCGTCCACGCACGCCGGCGGGAATATAAACTCGAGGAGAGGAGGAAGGGATGGGTACGACGACTTACGGGCTTGTCGGACCTAATACCCAAGCGACTGCCCAAAAGCACGACGGGCGCCCAATCTGTCTCGGCGGCTACGCGCTCTGACTAGGTACGACACCGAAGGGGCTGACTGAAGCGGGGGTTCGGTCCAGCTGGCTAGCCCGGCGGTGCTACGGGTGGGAATTAGCACATGAGGGTGGGGGAATGGTCCATGCAGTCTTGAGGGCCGAAGTCCGACGGTCAGGGGCGAGCATCGGGATTCTGAGCAAGCGGGGCAGGGCGCACAATAACAAATGTCTATAATCGAGACGTCGAGTGAGGGACATTCCCCATCGAGTCTGAGCTTAAATACAACGTGTAATTTACAAACATGCGGCTACTGGACTGCAGAAGGCGGTGGAGTGGAAAGCGGTGAGGTGGGTGGCATCGCATAGTGTAGGTGGAGCGAAGTGGAGCTTGGACCGGACCACAACCTCCAAGTTGGTTCCAGGCGGGCAATGCCCTCACGGGTAGCTAATAGTGGTCAAGGTGCGTATACTGGCAATCATATCATTTTTCTATCCATTTCCATTCCATCTTCCGTCCGCCATCTTGCGTGCGTTGGGCTGGGGAGTCGACTATGGCTTCGCGAGTCCGTCCGGTTAGAGTCCGGGTAGTCCCCTCCCCCACCCCCCTTCGCATAAGCTCATTCACGTACATCTGGGGTAGTGAGCAGGGCGCTGCAAGCCACACTCCGTAGTCGATGGGACGTATGCGTCTACCATTCAGCCACGTCCGGGGTTTTACTCCCTGGAAACAGGTGTCGTCCTTTTCCTCACTCTGCAGTTACCTGCTGCGTTTACCAAAAGATCCTACATTTTTGCCTGCACTTTCGCTGCGACGCGCGTTGGGGGCCCGCCTCCTTGTGTTTCGTGGCTGATCTGGCGCTTGCCCTCGCGGGGGCTGTCTGTGGTTCTGTGATCTGGGGAGTGAGGCCGTGACGCGGTCCTCGTGTTCGGAAGCGCTCAGGCGCAGCAGGAGCGGATTTGCATTGGCGAATGGGGTGACCAGCCCTTACGCTGTCAAGCTCCAATGCAACACCATTTGGTAGGACCCCCTCGGGGATATCCGGAAGAATGGAAGCAGAACCGGGGGATCACGTCTTCTCCGCCGTGGTGTTTTGTCTGTCGGGCCGGGAGACCATTTCCCTGCAGGCACGCCCGGGGAGGTTGACGTGGCCATTGCTCTAGGCGGGGTCTCACTCCCTGTTGACCGGGCACTGGAAGTCATGTGGAGCAGCAAAGGGTAGCGTAAACCGGGTGTCAAGGAAGGCCGACGCGTAAGCCCCCTTCATGTGCCACCTTATGGGTCCGGCCGGGGGTGAGTGAAATGATCGCTTAGGTCGTGGGTAGTGTACATGCGTAGTAGTAACAAGCGTGATTATGCTGCCTCCACGGAGGGAAAGATGAAAACGGCTATGATTTCACATTGGGTATGCTGCCTCCACGGAGGGAAAGAGAAAAATAGCTATGATCTCAGGGCTATTCACGCGTGTGCACGATGATCCCAATTTGGGTACGGGCCTAACGGCTTCGATGATCCCAGACTTTGCACTCGGAGTGCGTCCTAGCACCCTGGCCCACCTCTGGCGCAACACGTCCTCACACGGCCTATGCGAAAGGTGGAGTGAAGGCGCACCTCTCGTGGAAAGAGGTAGTAAGAAGAGGCGCTGTAATGGCGTGCACGTAACAAGCGCTGCCCCTGAGCCATAACCGTGGTCACGCCATTGGTGCCTGTGAGGTCTTCTTGGCCACTGGGAGATCCCTTGTGGGGTGACGGTAGAGCCTTGCGGACCGAGTGACCGAAGTGACCCCAAGCGCTAGCGCGCACAACCCTTGGAGGCGACCCGCCTAACCACCGGACACTCGGGTTGTCCCGAAAGGGGCCTGGAATTAACTGGGATAGGGGACGATAAAAGGGGGAATTCGGGTGAGAATGGCCCAATGCGGTGTATAGCGCAATACAGTGCTGGCAGCGGGATTGAACCGTGTCGCCCCCGCAGCAGGGTACCCTCTTCCATGGGGTCTACACATCCACGCCTTCGGGTGTTAAATCCAGTGGCAACGTTGTCGCTGAAGTGGGTTGATCGCCTTGTGGACGTTAGTACGGCGGCTTTACTCCCCTTCTTTGTATGTGGGTCACGCTGTGCGAGGCTGGTAGTCCTGACACCCAGGGAATCTGGAGCCGTATGGCTATTACAAACCGGGTGCGGGACAACGGGAAGCGCTGAGCAGCCAGTGGGCTTTGGGCGTGGGCCGTAGCAGTGGCGGGAGAGTTACCTGCCACTGACTTGAGAGAATAGATTATTGCCAGTCGCTCGACCTGCCGATAACAGGCATGTTGTCGGGTTAAGTTATATCCAAGCAACGCGAGTTGTTAGTAGGGTCGCGGCTCAATCCGTGATGAAAATCATGGAGATGTTCACATGTTAGGAATAGTCGGCAACGGCGCCCTAATGGCTTGACAAATTGCGTGGCTTCATTACATGACACGCTGGCCAAGCCAGTCCCTGCGCACTTACTGACGCAACGGATTGAGGAAGAGAACGACGGGAAACCGCTCAGCACCCCGCCTGTCCGTGCGCCTGCCCCCTTAGTGGGCGACCTCACTAAGCTGCCACTCCCTGTGTCTCATCTTCTGGGAAGTGACACTGGGAAGCGGCTGTCTAGCAAAGGTGAGTCAATCCTGCGCGCCATCCGAGCGCCAACTACAAACGAGCGCCTGCACGTCCTCCCAAGAAGGGAGGCGATCTTGCGGGCCCTCACGGACGATGCTTACTCGTAATATGGGGTCAAGCTTTGATTCATTAACACTCCGTTCCACGTCGTCCTCTTCACCCTTTCTTCGCCCTCTGGGGGCGGGTTCTACTCCTGTCGTAAGGCGGGGTATAGCGGATCGTACCTGAGCTCACATTGGGCAGACGGTAGGATCCCAGGGAGGGACGTTAAGCCATTTCTGGGCGGTCCGGTAAGGCGCGCCCTGCCAGCCGCAGGCAGGGGTCATCATCGCCGATGTCGGACTGGAGGCCCCCCGCAGGTTTAGTGGGTATTCCACGGTCACTCCGGCTGCTGGCGACCCCCACACTCCTGGCCACTGAAGCCTTGGAGTCTCGGTCCGTTGCGCTTGAATGCCGGGAGACCAGCTCATTCTTGCACACGGTCGTGAGCGGGGCTGTATTGGTGCCTCCAACAGGCAACAGGGTCTTAAACCAGATTCCTGCGGGTGACGGTAGGGAGAGT
>Ga0307515_10009030_pt1 | contig 19342 bp, 28 predicted proteins | sample 17_EM_MG_FD_194513 | JGI IMG/M metagenome (GOLD analysis project Ga0307515, IMG submission 194513) | Populus trichocarpa ectomycorrhiza microbial communities from riparian zone in the Pacific Northwest, United States - 17_EM | ecosystem: Host-associated > Plants > Roots > Unclassified | place...
GTGGATTTCTGGACCGTACGATTTGAGATGGGTGTATTGATGATATCGTTTAGGTGACCTCGAATCCCAGTCCATTGATATCCGTCACGTTGCATTCCAGCAAATCCGTAACGTGATCAAGACGACGGCCACCCGCCACACTGCACAGACCGCCTTCCGTGCCATAGAAGAGAAAATCGCCCGCCCATGGCTAGGCGGTCCTGGTAGTCCTATCACGAGCGACGGTGAATCCGAATCCGATCTGGGGGACGATGCTGAGGCAGCCGTTCAGCGAAGCATCGACGAGCTAGGCTTCATGCTTCGCGCACCGATCACGATGCTCGCCACTGTGCCCTTTGTGTTCGGTCTCCCCATCTGGCCATGGATGGTCCATTCTCGAGCCTATCACCTCGGGATGGATGTCATCCACGACCGATACAGGGACGAGATTGTGGACCCCTGGATCAGGAGTCTCAAAGATGAAGGAGAGAAGAGCCTTATTGGAACGATCGAGTTCAGTTCGAAGGTCGCGAAAGATTTGGTGACTTCTGCGCTTGAAAGAGAGGATAACCGATACAAGCGAGAACTTGATGGAAAAAACAAGCCCGTGGACCAAGGAACAGTGCAACATCTCATTGCCATATATGGGAACCTCGTAGCGGCAGAGGAGGCATTGAGAGAGTTGTTCGCTCGCGTTGAAGGTTTGCAGAAAAAGAGCGAACAGTGAAGGTGTCTGGACGAATTCTATGCTTGCTGGAACCATGTCTGATAGATCTATCTCATATCTCGGAATTCATATGTACATTTTGATATCATCGAGAGTACCAACGTCCGTCGTCTCACCGTCGCCGTCCTGTAAACTGGATCCTTTTCAACTCTCTATCCACCGCAAGGGCATCCTCGAAGTTACGCCCTAAGGACACAGACCCACTCGCATTGAGGCGTGGTTTCCGTACTTGCTGGATCATATGCATCGACATCTCATTCCGGTAGTGCTTGCAGGAAGCTGGAGAGGAGATCAAAGTAGGGCCGGAAGGGCGCCCGTCGGTGTGGCATCATGATTGATACGCGTCCCCAGCCCTGGGGAAGAGAATGAGGCGTGGCGCGTCCCACTCATGTCTCCAGTGTACGGCATGAATAGGCAGTCCATATTTATTTGAGGTGTAAAGCCTAGAAAGTGCGTTAGCGCCCGATGACGGCCAAAAACTGTCCGCTGACCCCCTTGAGCCCAGAATTGGAAGTCAGTTGGCGGGGAGGGAATACGCGTACGCCGTCATGGACGACTACACTCGTGCGGTTTACACGAGACCGCTGCGGCTAAAGCCGGAGGCTGCCGATGCCTTCAAGCCGTTCCGGGCGGCGGCAGACAATGAGTCTGGGTCCAGGTTGCGCGCGATGATGACCGACAACACGCGCGAGTCGTCGATGGGAGAGGTGCACAATATCTGCGAGCAGGACGGTATTGCGCCGCACACCACCGCTCCGTACCACCCTGCGAATTGGGCGGCTGAGGGCACCATTGAAGTACACACACACCACCGTGGCACCCGCTATGCTATACGACTCCGATCTCCCGGATTCTCTGTAGACAGAGGTCTTCAGCACCGTGACCTACGTACACAACAAGGCGCCCACGAGGGCGTTGGATAGACGTACCCCGTTCAAGGTTCGCTATGGTGCGAAGCCCGACCTTGCACACTTGCGCGCGTTTGGGGCGCCATGCCCTGTCGTGCAGCCGCTGGAGAAATTGAGGAAACTTGATGCCCGGTCGAGGATGTGTTTCTTCGTCGGCTACAAGTATGAGGGAGGCGGTTACAGGGTTTAAGACCCGCGCAAGGGGGTCGCCGAGTCCAGATATGTCTGTCGTTTTCAGTGAGACGGCCTGCCACCGCCCACCTCAACGAGTCACGTCAGCAGTCCGCCGACGCGGATGAGCTGGTTGTACAGCCTGCAGTAATTTGCAAGCGTGACAACGGTGTAGTGGTGCGTCCATGGTGGAGTCAACAAGGTCACGAGAAGCGGAGTTTGAATGTAAACGTGCTCAAACAAATAAGGACAGCGGTTATCTACTCTGACAGTGGTGACTTACCGGTGATTTCAATCTGACACCTGCCTGTCAGCTGTCAGGTTTTCCAAGGGGGTGATATATTAGGTTGTTTATCGTAGGTTATATGTCTCCCGAGACTGCTGGCATCCGCTGACAAACACGTACCGCTCACTCTCTACTCTTTTCATGTACTGATACCCTCGGATAGAATAATACATGTCAGGATTAGATGCGAGGTTTGAGGGAAGTGACCCGAGCCGAAACTGGTCGGTCAGGTGGGCGCTGAAGTTGCAATGATCAGGTAACACACTAGAGGAAAAATCAGAGACATTGACGCGCTCATGCCAGCCCGATCTTTGTACGTCGCGTTCGTACGTGGCTCCAGACCCTGCTGGACCAATTGTTTCATTGCACACTCTACAAATGCCGGTTTGGTTTTGCGCTCCTTAGATGGTGTTTCCATCGTGACCTTCGCTTTGCCATTTACAGCGGGTTCAGGATTTGTGGTGAGAATGAATCTTGCCCTTGACCCGCATTATCCCTTACCTTGTCTCAGCCGTTACATGATTATTTGTCGGTGAGATCGCAAAACTTATGTACTCGTGTCTTACCATTTGTCGTCATCATTCACTGTGGTGGTCTCCAAGGTCTCCATGTCTCCATGCTCCGAGACACTTCGTGCTTGCAGGTAACAGCTTCGCCTTTGTTCAACCAATAGTGCGCATCATCAATAAATCCACTCGACATAAAGGCATCAAGGCACCAGCTTGCGGATCGGCACCGATCGTTCCCTCTTAAAGCGCCCAACCTTATCCTCTTCCCCCGCCTCCCATCATGGCGGATCCCTCAACGATTCTTGCCATTCTGCAGTTCATCGGCGCAGCAGCCATGGCAGTGTGCCAGGCAGTCGACAAGGCGATCGAGCTCGCCGAACACGAGGAGAAACAAGCTCTGAAGGAGCTCCGCAAGGGGGTCGAGAGCCTAAAGTCCGACACACTGGTGTACAATGTCCTCCTGAACGCCATAGAGACCGATGCCGATCTTGATACGCGCTCCCCGTATGCGCGCTTTATCCAACGGTACGTGATGGGGTTGCGCTCAAGCTCATATGTTCACAGAGCTAATGATTTACAATATCACAGACAGGACGGGAGGGAAGCGATGAAAAGCCTTGAAAGAGCGCTCAAGGATACGAAATTACTGCTTGAGGAAAACCCAGCAGGAAATCGCCAGGAAGTCGCAGTGAATCCCTCCGGGAGCAAGAAACCTAGGAGGGCTCTCAACTTTGTACTCAACGTCCTCAAGGCCAACTTTCGGCCAGGACATCGTCAAGGGCTCATCGGCGAGCTCAAAGACGCGACCTACGAAATCTTTGTGTGCCAACAGAATAACGAACGTGCATTCAAACTTGCATGGAATCTTTATGTGGTCGTTCAGCAGTCGACTGGTGGCCGCTCCTCTGTCGATAGCATAGGCAATCTTCAGGACCCTGTCGGGCAGGCCCTCGATTCCGTTCTTCACGCCTTTCGCCTCCATCCTTTTGCTGTCTCACCAGAAGGAGATAGTCCCGTTAGCCTACCTACACCTGCGATCCTCGACCACAACCACGACACCGCCACTCGACACGAGCAGCTAGCTCGACGAATCGGCAAGGCCTGGGTGGATGACCGCATCCGCAAGTACGATACGCAGGTTCGAGATATTTCTGCCTTGCAAACCTTGCTGTTTGAGCTATTGTGGAGCGGGACAGTAGAACAACTAAAGCGGGACAGTCCGTACTCCTCCGACGATCCTGAGCGACCAGAGTTCGAGAGGGCTGTGGATGAGCTGGAAAAGGCGTTGCAAGAGGCAATCGTACGCTCGAAGAGGCAACGCTCCGCAATTGCCTCAAAGAGGCAACGCGTCGCAATTGCATTCTGCGGAATGGTCAAAGCCGGCAAGTCGTTGTTCTTGAATGCGCTCATGGGTCGCGCTATTCTCCCATCAGATGGTGAGTCTACTAATTTTCGCACGCCACACTCTATACTGAGGATCATTGCAGAGCTCCCTTCTACAGCTTGGCCATGCCGGATTCGCCATGTCGAAGGCCAGACAGTCCCTGAACTGCAATTCCAGGCTGAACCATTCGTCATCGCGCTGAGGAAGCTTCAGGACCATCAGTATGGCCGGAAGATGCAGACCTACCAACCTCCTCCGGAGGATATGTTCGAAGCACTGATCTCTGGCGCCCCATCCGAACCTTCGGAAGAAGAAGTTCTACTCAGGACGATACACAGCCAATGGATTGACCTCCATGCTGCTACCCGCGATAACCTACTGAAGTTTGAGACACCTGGATTTAAATTGCCTCCAATGGCGACTGGGGAACAGAACGTGAAGTCCCTGGTGAGTTGCATGTCCTTCTGGACAGCTCTATTTTCAACTGAATGGTATTTCCAGCTAGGTCAGTTGAACGATATCGTCCGATTGTGCCAACGATTCGACCTCAAGTTTGATATGAGCGAGGTCGACTGGCCGTTGCTCACGGTCGAGTTCAACTCACTGCGTGGTCACAAAATGGATGGTATTTACGAGGTTGGTCGCAATACTCTTATGGTCTTTGCCAATTTCTGATCCTCATATTCAGTTCATCGACTTACCAGTGAGTATCTCTGAATGTAAGAACACCACTTTAGCTGTGACTGATTCACCACCAGGGTATCGGTGACGGTTTCCGTGATGTGAGGTTTCTGTTGTTGCCAAGTGATCAGGCCTGACCTTCGTTCCCCAGTTCAATTTTGAATCGCTCGTCCGCCTCGTGGCATCTGACTCGAACGCGATCGTACCGGTTGTGTCGTTCAAGGAGATCCCAGATAGTGACTGGAAACGTCTCCCTGAACTTGTCACGAACGGGTTCAATGGGAGGGCGAACGTGGTGGTTTGCACTCACTTGGACCAAGTCTCGCAGGACAATATGGGTGAGCAACTGAAGACTGTGACAAAGGCATTCTGGCCGAAGGGTGTTTTGAACACCAATCGTGTGATCCCTTGCTCCTCCCTCATGGGTCTAAGTGCGAGGGATTTGCTCGGCAAGTCCGGTATGACCAAACCTCCGTTTGAGACCATCTGGGATAAGCACGTTGTGGGTTATCATGTACGTGGGCCACTATTCTCAATAGCCTGCGCTGAGCAGCCATCCAGTGCGCCGCCAAAATTCTCGGGGTGGGAGCCCCAGAATCTACTTATGACCAGTTCTCCATCCAAACATGGAAGGACCAAATCCAAGAGGAACTCCGTGCCAGTGGTCTTCCCGGGGCCACCCACTGGCTGACTGAAGGAATGGTCGACATCGCTCGAACCAACGCGTTCCTTAGAGAGGCAGATACGATCGTCAAACTATTACAGGAAATGAGTAACGTTCAAGAGTGCGTCCTATTTCTGTTATAGCTCGCCTTCATTCGACTTAGTCCTTCAGACGAAAGCTCCTTGGGCCAAAGTGGATCGACGCCGAATACGACGCCGCCAAAAAAAACTATGACCAAGCGCTTGAGATATCTCAAGCCGTTTTGGATACCTGGGATAGGATAGAGTCTATGCAGACTCAGGAGATCCGTTTCCTCCTGGAACAGGAATTAGAGGTGGTCTCACAGAAGACGTGCGGGTTGATCAATCGGACGATTAAGCAATCATTGCTAGATTGCGGTCTGTCGCTCGAAGATATGGATGTTAGTCATGGCATCCGGGGCGCCTCAAGCGGCAAGAGAGGAGTAAGTGTGTTACAGTACGCTGGCTGGGCCCAGACACCGAGAGAGTGGCCTGATCATGCAGTCTTTGGGTGTCCAGTTGGAGAATGGAGGTATCAATGACAGATTACAAGAATCCTCTTCTACGGAAGCTGGAGTGAGTCACTTCGCTTGGATGATCCCATTTAACGTACCGCCAATAGTACAGCAAAGTCCTGATTACAGAGACTAAAGCCCGGGCAAAGGATTTCTTACGTCTAAGTGAACGTGAGCTCAACTCAGTTCTTGAGACGTTTGAGAGAGAATATACTGCAATGATCCTTGACCTGGCTAGTACAGCAAAATCCAAACTGCTCAAAGTTGTACGAGGTATGATCAAACAGGCTGAGCTTCGACCACGACCCGAAGATTGGGAAAACCGCATTGGTGAGATTCTTTCCATTTTCCGTATCTATCCCCTAATTCCTCCCTAGGCGAGCTTGCAACACCTTCCCTCAACATTGATAGACTTGCCTTCCCGGAAATCCGTGGAGTGATCAACAGCCGGCAGTTGTCGCTCCTTAACCGGCAGTATAGCATCGAGATGGACACTCTTCACGACCGATTCAAGGACGAGATCATTAATCCATTGATAAGGAAACTGAAAGCGGAAGGAGAGAAAGCTCTTCTCGGAGCCACTGAGACGAGCTTGTTGGCCGCGAAGGAATTGATCACCTCTGCCCTTCTTGAGAGAAAAGATCGATGCAAGCGAGAGCTAGATGACAAGGAAAACCTTGTCCGCGAAGAAAGAGTGCCGCATCTTACGGCCGTATACAGCAACCTTGTGGCGGCTGAAGGGGCGTTGAAGGAATTGCTCGTTCGCGCTGAGGCTCTGCAGCCCCTGTAATATTCTCGTTAATCATATTCTCGTGTCCGCTGGCCATCCCCATTTCTTTAACCTCGAGTGACGATGAACTGATGAACTGTGCACTCGCTGCGCTCTATTTCAAAAATAGAGATGTGGGCTAAGGAAGCAGCTAGATTACGTTACATACAGCAGTACGACATCCATGCTCTATTTCCAGCAAACACCAACCGCTATATATATATTCAGCAGGGCACAACTAGCTATGTGTGGTCTGTCGCTTACTCTCCCGATGAGCGGCGCATCATCTCTCCGTCTACTGACAAGACCATTCAAACTTGGGGTGCCAAGACTGACGCCGCAGTTGGCAAGCCTCTAGAGGGGCATACTCACTGCTGATGGACAGCGCATCACCTCTGGATCCAATGACAAGACCATCCGTGTGTGAAACTCATGTCCACATTTTTCCACTTAACATTCCACCTCTTGTAAACCAATGTGTGTCAACCTTTAAGCATGCACCACCAGACCCAGGTGACTTGTCAGAGAATCAGGGGGGCGCTTATTACTATATTGGATACCCCCAGATCGTCGTAGACTGAAGATGGCAAGCTAAAAACCGTAACAACGCGTAACGTGGTTGCTAGAGGACCTACGAGGTAACGTAAGCGAGGGGCGTCTGTTGTATCCGGACACAGAGCATCGTATGGATCAAAAATTGAGAAAAAACCGAATAATTGCGGGAATGAGTTTAAATAAGAAATATGTTATCAAGGCGCTGTTTATTTTGATTCCAACCCATCAGTCTACTGTATGAACACGATTTCAATGGTTGTTAACACGCAATATACATGTTCTTAACGCGCTCCTCCTTTGTTGTTGCACCCAGCTTGGTGCGGAACGTAGACCTTCGGTTGCTATAATTTTTAGCATTACAGTATCGGAGGGTAAAGAAGTACTTGGCGAGGAAACGCGTGATACCTCGATCGGGGTTGAGCGTCTCCTTGTAGGGGTCCCTACAAGAGGAAGTACAGCGAATGACTGGCGTTTGGGCACAGGCGAATGATTGCACAGCGTGACTGAATGCCGAAGGGACGAGTGCTCCTCTAACATCGACGGTGCAGGGCGAAAAGGAGCTCAGGCGGGTGAGGTCGTACCTACCAGGGTGATACCCTGCGTAGTTGTGTGCGCGACGTCCTAGCATCCTCATCAAAGAATCTCGGGAGTCGAAAAGGTATACACCAAGTACTATACACCGGTCAACGTCACACTCGGGCCGGGATATAGGTTGGACATGTTCCACTTCGTCGAGATCCAGATTAAAAATGGTCTGTTTGGGTCTGTTTAGCGACGAGCATAGATCAGACGGAATGCTCGAAAACAGGATTGGTACCCCGGCGGCGAGAGAGATGGGTACTTACAATACACATGCAACGTGTGGCAAGGAGAGAGTGTTGGAATATTGAATCCACCGTCACTTACCGTCTGGGTAGCTCAGTGGTTAAAGCACCCGTCATGAATTGGGGGAGTCCCAGTGTCGAACCCTGTTCCGTCATTTATGTACTTTATCAAGAGGACTCGTGACCATTAGATCTCATCCCGAGGAGTTCGATATCGACGCTGGGTCTTCGGTGAACATCATGCCCATATATATCGACTCGAGCATCTTGCCTAAATGTGCCTGCCTTTCAACAACCTCACCACCTCCTGCCATGGCGGATCCCACAACGATTCTTGCCATTCTGCAGTTCATTTGCACAGCAGCCACAACGGTGAGCGATAACCTCAACAAGCGCTCGAGGTCAAACGACGAGCTTTGAAGGAGCTCCGCAAAGGACCAAGTCTGACACACGGCCCCCCTGGGTGCTATACAGAATGATACAAGTGGGTGTTCTATTCCTAGCATTTCAATCAACTGTACGTGAGGGGTAGCAGTCAAGCCCATATGCTCCAGAGCTACTAATCTGCAATACCACAGACAAGTTGGAAAGGAAGCGATGGAAAACCTTGAAAGAGCGCTCCAGGCTACTACCCTATCACTGTTCGAGAACAACCCTGAAGCCAGCTGGACGAATCGGCAAGGCCTTGACGATCCGCAGATACAATGCGCCGGTTAGAGACATCGGTGCCTTTCAGACCTGGCTGTTTGGGACCTTATGGAGTGAAGAAGTAGAACAACTAAAGGGTACTCCTCCGACGATCCTGAGCACCCAGAGTTCGAGAGGGCAGTGGAGGAGTGGAGAGGATCAAACTTCTCGATTGCGTTCTGCGGGATGGTCAAGGCCGGCAAGTCGGTGTTCTTGGATGCGCTCATGGGCCGGCGATTCTCCGACTAGACGGTGAATCTGACGATTATCACATGCCCCACCTTATCCTGAGTATTACTATGGAGCTCCCTTCTACGGCTTGGCCGTGCCAGCTTCATGTCGAAGGCCAGGTAGCCCCTGAATTATATTCAGGCTCATCAGCACGACTTGAAGATGTTGATTTACCAATCGCTTCTGGAGAATATGTTCAAAGTACTACTCTCTGACGCTCTGTCCGAACCTTCGGACGAAGAGATCTTAGTCAGGGCGCTGCGCAGCCAATGGGTCGACCTGCACGCTTTTACCCGCCATAAATCGTTGAAGTTCGAGACACCTGGATTTGAATTATCACTAATTGCGACTGGGGAATAGAATGTGATCGTGAGGATCTTGGTCTGTTTCGTGTCCTGCTGGATAGTTGATTTTCAACTGAATGCTGTGTTCAGCTAGGTCGATTAAATGATATCTTCCGTTAATTTCTGCCAACGATTCGACCTCAAGTTTGATATGAGCGACGTCGACTGGCCGTTGCTCACAGTCGAGTTCAGGGGATGGTATTTCCGAGGTTGGTTGCAATGCCCTGATGACCCAGTTGCTGACCCCCATATTTAGTTCTTTGACTTGCCTTTGAATACCCTGAGGGGACACCACTTTAGCCGTTACTGACCCACGACCAGGGTACCGGTGAAGGGTTCCGTGATGTGATGTTTCCGTTTTTGCCAAGTGATCACGCCTCACCGTCTTTCCCCAGTTTAATCTTGAATCGCCCGTCCACCTCGTGGCATCCAACTTGAACGTGATTGTACCGCTTGTGCCGTTCGAGGAGCCTCCCCGTAGTGACTGGCGTCTACTTTCTTCTAGAAAAATAAGTCCTGGCCACAACGAATAGCCTGCGAAAAACACGTGCTCCACTGTTACATAATATCGTGCCTATTCCCACAAAGAAACGACCCCATATCGTGCTTCCTTTGTGCTTCCTTTGATGGAATACGCGCGCACGGTATGGGGAATAGGGACAGAATACGTTCGGATTATGTAACAGTGGAGCACGTTTTTCGCAGGCTATTCCCAATTTATTTACACCTGGAATAACTACCTCCACCCGTTGTGGGTTCATGTTTATTGTAGCGTATATGTGCCCCGAGACTGTAAACTGGCTGGCATCTGCCAACGAGTACGTGCCGCTCACACTCTACTCTTTTCGTGTACTGATACCCTCGATAGGGTAATACATGTCAGCATTAGTTGCGAGATTCGATGGAAGCGACCCGAGCCTAAACTGCTCAGCTAGGTGCTGAAGGTCGCAATGATCAGGTGACACATGACAGGAAGGATCGGAGATATGTGCTCATGCCAGCCGGATCTTTGTACGTGGCGTTTGTAGCTCCAGACCCTGCTGGACCAAAGTACTGTTTAATTGCACGTCCTACAGACGCCGAAAGGTTTTGCGCTCCTGAGATGGTGTTTCCATCGTGAACTTCGCTTTGCCCTTGACAGCGGGTTCAGGATTGTGGTGAGACCGCATTTTGCCTTTGACCCGCATTTTCCTTTACTTAGTCTCGGCCGTTACATGATTATTTATCAATAAGATCGCAAAATAATGTACTCGTGTCTTACTGTGGTGGCCTCCAAGGTCTCCACGTCTCCATGCTCCGAACTCCGACCAGCCCGTTCTATGGCACCTCATGCTTGCATATAACCAGCTTCGCCCTTATTTCACCCCAAGCAGTAGTACGCACCATCAATAAAGCCACTCGACATAAAGGCGCAAAGGTGCCAGCTTCGATCGCGGATCGATCTTAACCTCATCCTCTTCCCCCGCGTCCCATCATGGCGGATCCCTCAACGATTCTTGCCATTCTGCAGTTCGTCGGCACAGCAGCCGTGGCAGTGTGCCAGGCAGTCGACAAGGCGAGCGAGCTCGAAAACGAGGAGAAACAAGCTCTGAAGGAGCTACGCGAAGGGGTCGAGAGCCTAAAGTCCGACACATTGGTGTACAAGGTCCTCCTGAATGCCATGGAGAGCGATACTGATCTTGATAAGCGCTCTCCGTATGCGCGCTTTATCCAACGGTACGTGATGGGGTTGCGCTCAAGCTCATATGTTCACAGAGCTAATCATTTATAATATCACAGACAAGACGGAAAGGATGCGATGGAAAGCCTTGAAAGAGCGCTCAAGGCTACCCGACTACTGCTTGAGGAAAACCCAGCGGGAAATCGCCAGGAAGTCGTAGTGAATCCCTCCGGGAGCAAGAAACCTAGGAGCGCTCTCAACTTCGTACTCAACGTCCTCAAGGCCAACCTTCGGCCAGGACATCGTCATGAGCTTATCGGCGAGCTCACAGACGCGACCTACGAAATCTTTGTGTGCCAACAGAATAACGAACGTGCATTCAAACTTGCATGGAATCTTTATGTGGTCGCTCAGCAGTGGACTGGTGCCGATTCCACTGTCGATGGCATCGGCAATACTCAGGACAGCGTCGGGAAGGCCCTCGATTCCGTTTTCCACGCTTTTCACGTCCATCCTTTTGCCGTCTCACCAGAAGGAGATAGTCGAGTTAATCTACCTACATCTGCGATCCTCAACCACAATCACGACACCGCCACTCGACACGAGCGGCTAGCTCGACAAATCGGGAAGGCCTGGGTGGATGACCGCGTCCGCAAATACGATACGCAGGTTCGAGATATTGCCGCCTTGCAAACCTCGCTGTTTGAGTTACTATGGAGCGGCACAGTAGAACAACTAAAGCGGCACAGTGCATACTCCGCCGACGATCCTGAGCGACCAGACTTCGAGAAGGCAGTGGAGGAGCTGGAAAAGGCGTTGCAAGAGGCAATCGTACGCTCGAAGAAGCAACGCTTTGCAATTGCATTCTGCGGAACGGTCAAGGCCGGCAAGTCGTTGTTCTTGAATGCGCTCATGGGTCGTGCGATTCTCCCATCCGATGGTGAGTCTGCCAATTCTCGCACGCCATACTCTATACTGAGTATCGCTGTAGAGCTCCCTTCTACAGCTTGGCCATGCCGGCTTCGCCATGTCGAAGGCCAGACAGTCCCTGAACTGCAATTCCATGCTCAACCATTCGTCGTCGCGCTGAGGAAGCTTCAGGACCATCAGTACGGCCGGAAGATGCAGACCTACCAACCTCCTTCGGAGAATATGTTCAAAGCACAGCTCTCTGACGCGCCATCCGAACCTTCAAAAGAGGAAGTCTTACTCAGGACGATACACAGCCAGTGGGTTGACCTCCATGCTGCTACCCGCGATAACCTACTGAAGTTTGAGACACCTGGGTTTAAATTGCCTCGAATGGCGACTGGGGAACAGAACGTGAAGTCCCTGGTGAGTTGCATGTCCTTCTGGACAGCTCTATTTTCAACTGAATGGTATTTCCAGCTAGGTCAGTTGAACGATATCGTCCGATTGTGCCAACGATTCGACCTCAAGTTTGATATGAGCGAGGTCGACTGGCCGTTGCTCACGGTCGAGTTCAACTCACTGCGTGGTCACAAAATGGATGGTATTTACGAGGTTGGTCGCAATACTCTTACGGTCTTTGCCAAGTGCTGATCTTCATATTCAGTTCATCGACTTGCCAGTGAGTATCTCTAAATGTAATCACACTACTTTAGCTATGACTGATTCACCACCAGGGTATCGGTGAAGGTTTCCACGATGTGGGGTTTCCGTTTTTGCCATATGATCACGCCTGACCTTCTTTCCCCAGTTCAATTTTGAGTCGCTCGTCCGCCTCGTGGCATCCGACTCGAACGCGATCGTACCGATTGTGTCGTTCAAGCAGATCCCACGTAGTGGCTGGAAATGTCTCCCTGAACTTGTCGCGAACGGGTTCAATGGGAGGGCGAACGTGGTTGTTTGTACTCACTTGGACCAAGTCTCACAGGACAATATGGATGAGCAACTGAAGACTGTGACAAAGACATTCTGGCCGAAGGGTGTTTTGAACACCAATCGTGTGATCCCTTGCTCCTCCCTCATGGGTCTAAGTGCGAGGGATTTGCTCGACAGGTCTAGTATTACCAAACCTCCTTTTAGGACCATCTGGGATAGGCACTATGTGGGTTATCATGTAGGTGGACCACTATTCTCAATAGCCCGCGCTGAACAGCCACCCAGTGCGCCGCCAAAATTCTAGGGGTGGGAGCCCCAGCATCTACTTATGGCCAGTTATCCACCCGAACATGGCAGGAACAACTCCAAGAGGAACTCCATGCCAGTGGTCTTCCCGGGGCCATCCAAAAACTGACCAAAGAAATGGTCGACAGCTTTCGAATAAACTCGCTCCTTAGAGAGGCAGATACGATCGTCAGACAGTTACGGGAAATGAGTAACGTTCAAGAGTACGTCCTGTTTTCTATTATAGCTCGCCTTTATTTGACTTAGTCCTTCAGACGAAGGCTCCTTGAAGCAAGACGAACCAAAGACGACTATAACTCCGCAAAAAAGGGGTATGATCGAGCGCGCGAACAATTCCAGGCCGCGTTGGATACTTGGAACAGAGAGGAGCATATGCAGATCCAAGAGAACCGCCTGCTCCTCGACAAGGCGTCGTCAATGATCTCGTGGAAAGCATATGGATTTATTGGGCAGGCAATTGAGAGGACATTGCAAGACTGGAGACTCGGAGCCATTCAGTCAGAGGACGGGGACCTAGGCCGTGGACCCCGAGGTGCCTCTGCAGGTGAAAAAGGAGTAAGTGTGTAGGGACATCCCGCTTTGACAAGGTGTACTCAACAAGGGACCTATAGGGCGTTAAGGTACTGACTGTGAAGACTGTCGCGCATGCCGAAGAGTTCCTGCGGTTAAGTCAGCGAGAACTCCACTCGGCCTTGAATACTGTCAAGTTGGAGTACGTGACGGCTATCCGAAAGCTGGCCGAGACAGCAAAGGATAAGCGTTTCAAGGCTCTTCGGGATGCAATCAAGCTCTTGGATCCCAAGCTTCAGCCTAAACTTCGTGAGGCGATTGTTGGTACGTGGATTTCTGGACCGTACGAAGTGAGATGGGTGTATTGATGATATCGTTTAGGTGACCTCGAATCGTGGTCCATTGATATCCGTCACGTTGCATTCCAGCAAATCCGTAACGTGATCAAGACGACGGCCACCCGCCACACGACAGAGACCGCCTTCCGTGTCATAGAAGGGAAGCTCGCCCGCCTATGGCTAGGTCCTGGCAGTCCTATCACGAGCGACGGTGAATCCGAATCCGATCTGGGGGACGATGCTGAGGCAACCATCATCGACGAACGAGGCTTCGTGCTTCGCGCACCGATCACGATGCTCGCTTCTGTGCCCTCTGTGTTCGGTCTCCCCATCTGGCCACGGAAGGTCAATTCTCGAGCCTATCACCTCGATATGGATGTCATCCACAACCGATACAAGGACGATATTGTGGACCCCTGGATCAGGGGTCTCAAAGAGGAAGGAGAGAAGAGCCTTATTGGAACGATCGAGTTCAGTTCGAAGGTGGCGAAAGATTTGGTGACTTCTGCGCTTGAAAGAGAGGATAACCGATACAAGCGAGAACTTGATGGAAAAAACAAGCCTGTGGACCAAGGAACAGTGCAACATCTCATTGCCATATACGGGAACCTCGTAGCGGCAGAGGAGGCATTGAGAGAGTTGTTCGCTCGCGTCGAAGGTTTGCAGAGAAAAAGCGAACAGTGAAGGTGTCTGGACGAATTTTATGCTTGCTGGGAACCATGTCTGAAGGATCTATCTCATATCTCAGAATTCATATGTACACTTTGTTATCATCGAGAGTACCGACGTCCGTCGTCTCATCATCGTCATCCTGTAAACCGAATCCTTGTCAGCTCTCTATCCACCACAAGGGCATCCCCGAAGTGACGCCCTAAGGACACAGACCCACTGGCATTGGGGCGCGGTTTCCGTATTTGCTCGATTGTATGCGTCGACATCTCATTCCGGTAGTGCTTGTAGGAGATCGAAGTAGGGCCAGAAGTGCGCCAGTTCGGTGTAGCATCATGATTGATATGCGTCCCTGGGGAAGTGAATTGAGGCGTGGCGCGTTCCCCAGTTGTGCGGCGTGGATAGGCAATCCACATTTCTTTGAGGTATAAAGCCTAGAAAGTGCGTCAGTGCCCGATGGCGGCCAAAAGCTATCCGCCGACCCTCTTGGGCCCAGAGTTGTCCTATGAACGTATCGCCACTACGCATTATATATATTTGGTCATCGACGGGTGCCATGTTTTGGGGCCATTCGAGAGCTGCGAGGTGTGGGGAAGCGGTAGAGGTCTCAACATAATATATGCGACGTATGAAGGATGCCAAAGAAACTGTTATGGTTATTGGTACGGCTGCAAAGGACCAATCAATATGCTGACTCAGCAATGCAATGGGGTGGTCAATTCCGTACCCAGACGGAAAGACAGGGTACGCTGTAGACATGAAGGTCAACAACGTACGACCAGTAGGGTCTGCGTGTATTCGAGGGCTGGGTATATACAGCCATTGATCTACCGAAGCGCCATTAGGGGTATCAAATGGATGGAACAAAATCAAGTCCGCGTACCTTAGAGCGGAGGTTATTTATAGTGAAATACTAGTGAGGTACGGTAGAGGCGTAGAAGATATCGGAGGAATTAACTTTGGTTTCCGAACGAGCGCCAGAAGAACGGCAGCGACTGACGGGCCTTCTACATAATGATTGGTTTTCCGCCTTGAATATAGATGGGCGGGTTGGCGACTCACGTGAGGCACCGATAGTTGGGCAATCGTCGATCGTCATGCCACTGTTAAGTCTTAACGGTGAGTGCCCTCTATCAGTTATCCTTGAACCGATCTCAGTGTACACACCGACTCCTCAAATGGCACTAGTGTCCACCTGAGACCCTATTGAAGCGCCTCCTGGTCGCAGTGGTGCCACTCCTGCTTCTCAGACGGTGACTACGACGCACTCCGCTTTTCCGGCACCGTTCTGGCTGTCCAACCGCTCTCGTGCGGTGATCACCAGTGATCCCACCGCCCTGCATCTTAGCGCCACTACTGTAAACGCCGCTGCCAGAATCTGCACAACGGGTACTGAGTTGTAATGGGCTCGGCCTGGTTTTGGGACCACAGATGGAGTGATTCCTGATTTCGGGGCTCTGTATAGGGCTCGCTCGCACCCATTATAGCCCCCCAGTCACGCTGCTCCTGCTCATAACTCTTGATTGAGGTGTCGACATCGCTCTGCTCGGCGGGTCTATCGACGCTCTCGGGAGGGCAACTGCTGGAACCGGTGAGCAGTTGAGACTGCGCGACACAGAATGGTGATTGCGTCGCAGGCCAGAGGCACGAGGGTGGGGTACCTGGCTCGAAATCGAGGAAGCCCATAGTTGTCTGCTCTAGCACGCGAAGAGAGGTGAAGGTGGTCAGAAGGTGCATTAGAGCCTTTTCTGCTTCTGGTAATGGTGATACCTAGAGTAGCATCATCAGGACGAGTACTGGAAGGCTCCGGTTCATCCGAGGAAGACTCGGAGATTGATCCAATCAGCAATCCTTCTGATCTTGTTACGATTGCAGCGTCGTCTGAGTCGTCAAGACGAGTGCTTATTGGGACGCTGATAGTGGGGATTAGGGGCAGAGCAGGGATTAGGTAAGTTCGAGGATTCAGTCCTCTGATATGCTCGAAGCCTCGACCATATCCCAGCCGCGTGTTGCTGTCGGTTTGCTGTGTCCGAACTTGGAGTTGAATCAAACCCTCCTCTGGAGTGAGCGATGCAGAATTCCCGGGCTCAGATACGTCGTGAGGGCAGCCGAGACCGCTCAATGGACCGATGCGACCATCTTCGTGGCGGCAGAGCGGGAGGGAGCCGACTGGGGACGGTGGTGCGCCTCCGAACGGTCAAGTTAACCTTGACGGGCGGAGGGGAAAGAGTTCGCAGGGCTAGGTCACCCAAGGAGGTGGGAAGGAGGCCCCGTGTGTTTCTCTCTCCTGTTTTGGGGGACTGAATAGAGGATCCGCAAAACCCGGCTCTTCCTCGTTCAGCGAGTTGCTTGCATGCGAGGTTACTACGTTTTGTTCATGGGTATTTGTGGACGTGATACCGCTGATGGAGTATCCTGAGGGGAATGGGGGACTCCTGGCAATGAACGAGCTGGCAATGGGTGGTAGGCGTCCTTAAGTTTGCATGGATCGATCGCCTCCTCGGTGCAGGGCCTCCTTGGGCATAGGGCCCTTGACTCTTCGGCAAACTGATCGATAGTCGATGGGGTCAAGTATATCTGGAGGCGACGGCAACCGTAGAGGGCGAGACCTGTCAGAGTATGAACTTGCCCCACGTTCTGAGCGTCGTCCTGATTTCTGCTAGGGATATGGTCGGTGAGGTCTTCGGTCGGCGACGGAACGGGTTTAAGGGCGCGAGGGTGAGTACACGAAATGTAAGTTTCCCCGCTGACCTCTCCGGCTGCGTGGTTCGGAGGCTGGGTGTCAATTTCGGCGGGTTTATTATACATCTTGGACGTCCGCGACGGATCCATCGCCATGCAACACGGGGGCGGTTCCCTCATAAAGTGTCACATCCCTGTTCCCCCTAACTCTAATCCGTGGGGTGCAGACACTCAACCGCCCCCATACTTGTACCCCACTCCCCAACAGCTCCTTGGGTAGTGTAACCCTCACTACGCATGTGCCCTACGTCCGGTTTGTGCCATAAAAAATGCTCATATGGTGTTGTCCCTCGTTCGTCTTCGTACATAAAAGTCGCCATGGCTTCAGTCCAGAAGCGCGCCGGGAGGTTCGAGTCGCGCAGCATGGTGTGGATGCCGTTGGTGACGAGTCGTTCGGCGACTCCATTCGATGACGGTGAGTATAATCCGAATCCCCTGTTGCTCACGGAATTCATCCGTCCTTCCTGCTGCCAGTTCCTTCGCATTATCAAACAGAATCCCCCTCCCTTTTCCATTCTGCATCATGGTAGCTCACTTCTCGAACTCTACAGGTGCATCAAGCTTCGTTCTCAGGGGCAGTACCCAACTCGCACGCGTCCACTGGTATGAAACAGTATTTGCTCCGACTGATTGATTCGACAGGCATGGGCCGAGCAGGTCGCCGTGGACGGGTTCCAGTGGCTCTAATGTGTGAGCGAACAGTTTTGAACGGAAGGCGTTGCGCTTTTATGAGCGCACAGGATGGGCAACTATCGAGCTTTGGTGGGTCTTCAGGTACATCATTCAGTACTAACCCATTCGTTCGCCATGTCGATAATCGTCTTCATACAGCGGTGGCCCATCCTCCTATGGCAACCTTATAAGCTAATCGCTTCCGATCTTTCTCCAGTGGTGAAAGCTACCAGAGGGTGTTCGCCTTTGTGCTGCAGGGCGCTCGCACTCTCCTCTTCTTCGGGAAGTAAGTCGACCTTGTTTGCTACGAGGAGGTTCGGGTCGGCGTGTGCACGGACGTCTGTAAGCCATTCTTCTGCGTGCAGGAAGGACGCGCGTGAGGTTGCGTGGTAAACGATGAACGCGCCGGCTGCTCCACGATAATACGAGGGCACGATTGAGCGGAAGTATTCCGTTCCTGTGTGTCTCAGCCTAGAGTGCCGTCAATACAGTCAGATTGGGGAAACAACAACCGGCCCACGGTTAGAAATTAACAGTGGAGGTGGAGATCGAACACCCACATTGTAGTTTGACAGTCTTGTTTTCGTCCGGAATGTATATCAATTTGCTTCCAAACTCCACACCGAGCTATCAAGCAACCGAACCTCGTCAGCCTCCCTTTCCCAGTAGCCAAATACATCCAGAACCCCATAGGATCCGTATGGACGGACGATCATGTACTAACAGTGGCATCCGTGTTGGTCAAGAAGCGTTGGTCGGTAAGTCGAACCAACAATGAGGGTTTACCGACCGAGGCGTCACGAATATCGGGATATAGTCCCTGTAATGGCATGTTGGCATGTTTGTAGATTATACTGGGGCTGCTAGAGGTGCCGACAGCCCGTCGTTGAATGGAGAGGATCCCGACCTTGCGAGGGTTGACATATTGTATAGGATATTCGACGGTATGCATCGCTGCGGTGTACGGATAAGTCAACGTTGGTATTGTTACAGCGCGGTCAAGCGGTGTTGTGGTTCGCTTCAGGATCAATAGTCATTGTTTCGTCCTCGTGCCTTGTCCAACTTACTTGGCGCTAATGACCTGACCGGTCCCTGTCAAACAAGTGCGGATCCCACGTTCCTCTTCCCTTCTCCCAGACCTCGCAATAGTCCCCTCAAAGTGATCAAACATGGCGACTCAACCACCCAGGACAGAGAACCTGTGAGCGATGGCTATACCGCGTGGCATTATGATGGTGGCTGACGATCAACCTAAGCCTCGTTCTAGACAGTGCGGCGCTTCGCTTCAGTTTTGGTCTATCCCCGCTGACTTCGGGCAACATGCAGATATCACACTTCAAGACACC
>Ga0307515_10009031_pt1 | contig 19342 bp, 8 predicted proteins | sample 17_EM_MG_FD_194513 | JGI IMG/M metagenome (GOLD analysis project Ga0307515, IMG submission 194513) | Populus trichocarpa ectomycorrhiza microbial communities from riparian zone in the Pacific Northwest, United States - 17_EM | ecosystem: Host-associated > Plants > Roots > Unclassified | place...
CAATTGTCCTCCGTTATTAGTTCAATTGTAAATTACCACAGGAAATATTCATTTTTGTTCTGTTAAATCTAATCAACAATCATGGAGCTCTTCCCGTATCTCTCTCTCTCTCTCTCTCTCTCTCTCCATTTTTTTTATAAAAAAAAAATTTATACTAGTCAAGTCTATATTCTTTCATTGAATCAATAGGGGTACGCATGCACGTTTTGTGGAAGAAATCATTAATATTGTTTTGCCATTTCCAAGTTCAATGATACATGTTTCCAAGGAGCAGGGTTCAATTCACGTCCAACCACTTTTATTTATTTTATATGAGAAAAAATCCATTTAAAATAAGACACAAGATGATACTTCATTGACTTTCTTCCCCTTCAAATTTCTTTATCCAACTTTTAATAATGAAGATCCTGTACACTTTGTATGAGATTTGTTTCAAATTTAAATTGGTAACTGAGGTTTTGTAGAATCAAAGTTTAAAAATACTTTTCTAATTAAAGAGATTTTATAAAAAAATAAATTTATTTCATATATTGTAAATAAAAATTTTCATTAATGTATACTGTCTTAAAAAATAGAGGTATTCAATATTGGTCCTGACATTGCAATCCAACTGTATTTTTAAATAATTTTGAATTTTTTTAGTTTCAAATTAATTTTTTGGTTTTTTTGGATTGTTTTAATGTGTTGATATTATAAATAAATTTTAAAAAATAAAAAATATTATTTTAATATATTTATAATAAAAAAATATTTTTAAAAAATAATATTAAAATAAAATTAGTTTCCAATTGACTTACGAATTTTATATCCCCAAGTCATTAGGCAGCCGGGTTATAGATTTTAGGCTTAATGACTTGAAACAACTTTGGCTGACTGATAGTTTTAGGTTAGAATCTAGCCATGTGATATTACTTCTTATTTCTATTCATTAGCAAAAATTTATTATATTCGCATTTTGTATATTTGTAATGATGTTATTATAATTATTAAATTTGCTCAATTTATAATCTTGTTTGGATCTTGTTTTACATATATAAAAAATAAATTTAAAAAATCAATATATTATAATTAAGATAAAAACTCAAATTAATCCACAATTCGATTTAGTGGTGAAAGAACAAGGGTTGGGGCCTGGCACCTAAAAAAAAAAAAAAACTTAATAATATTCTCGCATGAAACCAATAAGATTTAAATCTGGAGCTAAAAACTAGTAAAAATTAGATTTTGCCCCCTGGAATTAATTCTTAACTCCATTCTCAGCCTGGATGATTTCATCAAAATCCATCAACTTTATAAAATATATTTTTAAAACAATATTGTTTTAATTTTTTTTATAAAAAATATTATTAAGTGGCCTGACTCATGACCACGCCGTGCACCAAGTTGTTGATCTCCTATCAAGTTTGATAATTATTGATGTCGCAGTGTTAATGCGGTCACAATATCAAATCCATTATCCATGCTGGCAAATTTATACCTAGCTAAAAAAATCTATATATTTTTTTTAAAATATTTTTTATGTGAATATTTTTCAGAAACAGATTATTTTATACCCACTATTTCCCATCAAAACGGTCATTGAACTACACAAATCTTCCTTTGATGATGCTCAATCTCCTCATTTTACAACAATACGGTGCCGTAAAAATATATTTTTTTTGCACTAAAAATCATGTGGTCCAAGTTCAGCTAAATAAAACCCACAAAAACAAAAAAAAAATAATATATTATAAGCTTGTAAATATTTGATTCAAAAATACAATTTGAATCCAAGATCTTCCATGAGCCTATAACCAATTGATCACCGTCCAAAAAACAAATATCATACGGGGATATCATTGGATCGTGTGGTGCATTAACCATGCTGGTCTCTCGAATCAAGAAGGGCATATTTGAAGAGATTTATCATTGACAGGACCCATTTGTGTCTGCTGTCTTTGATCATGAAAACAAAATAATATTTCGGGGCCCAATATTACTTTATCTTTGTTTCCTAGCCGAGTGGCTGTGGGTCTTCATTTATAAGGTGGCCCGGCCTAGTTTTAATTTAACCCTGGAGGCTATTTCTAAATTGAATCAGCTTCTCCGGGCCCAGAAGGTCAGCTATATAAATTTCGATTTTTTTTTTGTGAGAATTAGTTGCTGTTTATCACCTTCATATGGTTGGATTTGGATTAAAAAACTAAATCGAATAGACTTTAATCAATGAATTTTTAGCTGGGTATTTTTTTTATATGCTTTAATAAATCAATTGGCTCAGTTTGTTCATTTTGGGTTATTTAAAAAAAAAATCTAAAATTTAACTAAACCAATTTTTTTAAAACTTTACAGCCAAAATTATACAATAATTTTGCAACATCATTAAATTCAGTTAATTTTTAATTTTAATATATAAATTTCAAATTAAAAAAATATAAATACCATTAAAAACTAAAAATACCAATAGCAGAGCCAATAATAAGAAAAATATTTCTAGCGGAACCACGGGAAGACAACACAGAACGGTACCGTAAAGCAACAAACAAAAAGTTCCTGCATGGGCCCCACTCTCACATGGCGAAATCTCTATGGTCATAGAACTAATTAACAGAGAGTCGGAGTCAACATCGTTGACTAAAATCAGTTCAATAAATAAACAAATAAATAAATTACCCCAAGGCACGTGCTTGAATCCCATGTGCTTCAAATTAGCAGAAGATATTTTTTTTAGTTTTCGAACATCATATTTTAAAATAATATATATATTTTTATTTTAAATAAGCTCTGAGTTACCTTAATTATATTTTATTTTAATTTTTCTCCATCACATCAAAATTATTCGTGGATTACTTTTCCACTATACTTTTAATTACTCGTAGATTACTTTTAAATACCCTCCCTCAAACTTTTCTTTATTAAATTTAACTTTATTAAATTTTAAAAGTTTAATAAAAGGAACAAAAAATAAAATATTTGTATTGTGATAGATTCTATTTTTTACTAGGTTATAGGAAAAAATTATTTGATTAATTAAATACTTTATATTTTTAGTATTTAGCTTTATATATAATTATTTGTGTTTTAAAATTTGATTTTATTTAAGTTAAAATAATTTATTTTTTATTCATGAAAACATGTTTTTTATTTATTTTACAAGTAAAAATTCACTCCATAACAGTTTAACTAAATACATATATTTTTTTAAACTATAACTACAAAAACTACTTATATAATCTTATTAATATCTTACATAAAAAAAAATTCAACACTTTTTTTTCTTGTGTTTTAATAATAATAATTTTTGACACTATTTGTCAAAGATTACCATGGTTCATTTTTTTTTCTAAATTTATTAAACAATGTTTGATTATTATCTTCTAATGAAAAAGATTGAGATAATAGAAACAAAGATAAATATCTCATTGTATTTACTATTTTAAAAATATAAATATCTATTCTAAAACTATGCCAAAAAATAAAATTATTTCAAGTTTTTATCGTTGTTTTTTTAATCAAATATATTTTATATCTTTTATGTTTTAAAATATTAGCAAAAACTAATTTTATAATTTACATGTTAATATTATATATGTACAAATCTGTTCTTTAAAAAACAAGTTTTTCTTTATATATAAAATATCTATGAAATTTGTTTATTAACATCTAAATCATATTATAAGATTAGATAAACAACTAGTTTCTATAATATTATTATTGACCGAATTAGATCCATGAAATAATTAATGACATAATTAGTAAAATTCTATTTCCAGAAGAATTACCATATTTTTATTCCAGATTGACTGAGTTGGCAAAGAAAAACTTGAGTGATTTCTTGAAATTGTGCCTTTTAGGGCACAAAATTTAGAAAAGAAAAAAAAGGAAGAAGGAAAGAAATCAAAATCCGAATATCATTTAAAAAAAATAATCAAAATCAATAATTTTCAATAACCCTCTCTCACTCTCTACTTCACTCTCATTAAAACCAAACAGGCTTCACTTTCCCTAATATTTCCTTTTTCTCTCACTTTCTCTCCAACCAAACACCACAAAGCCCAATTCCTCGAATCCAAAGGCCGTCGCAGAATCTTCGTTTTCGACATATTCTCTCGTCGTTTTGTGAAAAGCTAATAATCCTTTCCTTTATTCGTCGATTCCGCCGGGTTTTTTTTTCGACGATTCGAGATTGAATCGATTGGTTTTGCGATTTTGTTAGCTGACCGAGGTTTTGTTTTTGGTAATGCGAGGGTTTGGAGGAGCTGAAAGTGAGTGATTTAGAGTTTAAATGAGGCAATGTGTGTGTTTGTAGGTGGATTTTGTTGCGGTGGTGGTGATGGTGAGATGTGTAGGGTTTTGTTAGAGTTTTGATTACGTCTAAAACGGAGGGAATGGCTGCTTTGGAGCCGACGTTGAGAGTTGGCCCCTTAGAGAGAGACATTGAATTGGTAATTATATATATATTTTTATATTTTGTTGTTGTTTATTGATATAATAAAGTGCTGATGATATTGATTGAGGTTTAGTGAATGTATTTTGATTTATATCTTGGTAATGACTGAGAAGGTTTAGTGTTATGTTTGTATGATTTTTTTTTTTTATGGTTGTGTTTTTGTGATTAGGGTGCAACGTGGTTGTGTTAAAAGCTCAAGCTTGTAAACAGAGATTGCCTATTAATTGCTATGGATTAATAAGTTGAGCATTGATTTGAATGTTTAGGCTCATAAATTGTTTGAAATTAGTGAAATGGAATTTGAGTTTTTTTTTTTTTTTTCAAAAAAGCGAAACCGGGTCAAATGTTGTGGAACTGTTGGTTACTGTTCAAGCTAATAAGAGCATTAAGAGTCTGGTAATATCTGTTATTTCAATGGGATCGAGTAGTATAACCTTTCCTTTTATTTGTTCATAAGTGTTTGCATTGCGAAATGTTAGTATAGGATGTGTGTGGGTCAACATGTTGTCATATGCGGGTTTTTTTTAGCAAGTCTTAATGGACTATTCTAGCTGGCTTTTTCGGGTAAGCTAATTGGTTTTTGTGCATTTTCTTAAGAGTACATAAATGAGTCTTACATGAGCATTAACACATGAGTGCTAGTGATGTTAGGATGCATGGCAAAGCATCGAGAATCAGTGTCAAGACATGCATGCTTTTCTGGATTTTTTCAAAGAATTGCGATAATATATAAATAAATAGTCAACCAAATGTTATTAGCGAGTGTTCATATCTCTCTGGCATCAATGAGTTGTAAATATTCACTCAAATGGAAACCATTTCACGGGCTTAATACAAAATACCTGTAATTGTTACCTCTGGGCTGGGCAGTGCACCATACCCATTTATTTCTATATTAGAAACCAAGTCTTATGTTGTTGTCTGGGATAAGTGAAAAAAGGATTTGAGTAAATCATGGATCATGAACTTAAAAATAACTGAAGAAAAAAGAGACAAGAACCTGCTTATTGTGAGATATAATCATGCGGCTGCACTATTAGATGTTTCTCCAGATGAGAAATATTTCTACATCTCCTGAAATCTGACTTATGCATAGCCTGCTTAGTTTATTTTCAATTGATTTTCTTGCTGCATTCTTTGCCACAGGCCATCACTGCTCTTAAAAGGGGCACTCAGTTGCTCAAGTATGGCCGTAGAGGGAAGCCCAAATTTTGCCCCTTCAGGCTGTCGAATGTAAGATTATATTTAAGGCATGCTTTTAAATGTAACCTTTTCTCTTTCTTATTTTGAGACAAATCAGTATGGGATCAAGAAATTTGTGGTTAGCTATTTGTGTTTGTTTATTTTCCCTCAATGGAAGCTAGCTATGGTACTGCCTCCTCTTCAAGTAGATCGATTCGTAAATTCATTTGCATCTGTTAATCTGTTTTTATGATGCGTGCTCTGATAATAGCATATTATTATGGATGTTCTGTAATTTTTGCTGCTCTTTACCAAGTTTAGATCACGATGCAGTGTTGAGAATTGGATGATTTAGAAAGTGCCTTTGTCTCTGAATGCATTGGTCTCATGGAAGGTTAAATGAATAAAATTAGGTCTACTGTTTCACAAAATCTTAGCAGAATATGCTTCCAGAACAGTTCTAAAATGGTGATGGTATTGTGAATGAATAAAATAAAGGCAGTAGTGGTGTTGTCATCAAGGTAGAAAAGCAAGTGTCCTAACCCTTATATCCATGGAAATAAGGGCCTCCAGGGCTCTATGAAGAAAATACCCTAGTGGCATCTACTTTTACATTGGACTTGAAAACTACTTGAAAGATCTTTAGCTGGTTATCCTGCACAGCACAGCGCCTCTCCTCTGTTTCTATGTAAACATGGGCTTGCTGGAGAAACTGAAGATCTATTAGATTGATTATTGAAGCTGAAAAATATGAGTTAGTGACGAGGCTTATGATGGTGCTGATCTTGCTGGCAGGCCACTTGGTTTTCCTAACCTTGGTCTGTGCTGCTTCCTAATCAAAAGATAAGAGAGCACCTTTCCCTGCAGTTTAAGGTTTCACTATCAATGTCTGAAGGCATGCATGCAATGTAGTAACTTTTTGATGTTTCACCCTATTATTTTTATGCCAAGCTCTATCATGTACTTTCATAGGCGCTGCATTTAATTGCTGCAAGGCAGTTGGTAATTTAATATTTTTTTGGCCATTTCTAAATGGTAAGCTTCTTGCATGCTGCTTCTGGTAATTTATCTAAATGTGTTGTTTTGGGTATATTCTGTTTGATGTTGTTGGATATTGACTATTGAGCTTTGCTGTAATTCACCTTTATTAAATTTATGTATGCTGTAATACGTATGCCTTTGCTTTTGGTTCATTCAGGATGAATCTGTTCTAATTTGGATATCTGGGAAAGAGGAGAAGCATCTTAAACTAAGCCATGTCTCCAGAATTATCCCTGGTCAGCGCACTGTAAGTTTATCCATATTGAGATCCTGGTCAACTTTTGTATGATGCTTAATGCAATAGCCCCATGCTTTTCATAGTTTTGCAGCAAATCATTTTTTTTTCAAGTTAATAATCATTTTAGTATTGTGAATAACTTGGGTTTCCAAAATGGTTGAGGTTCAGCAGCCTTTGCATATTGATGCTTTACTTTGCACTTCACCAGATCAGGGATGAATGTTCATAAATGCAAAGTTTTGATGAATGAATCTGTCTATTTTTATGTGACATAGTGGAAAGGAAATTGCAAGAATACTGGTTATGTTACTTTATCAAATACTATGACATTTGAAACTTCTATTTTAGAATTTACTTTGAAGCAATGTGTTTATGTGCATGTACTGTCTTCTAGCTTTCAAAAATCTGTAATATTCATTCCTAGGTGTTAGAGAATAATATAAATCATATCTTGAAGCCTCACCTAACAGCTTAAGCTATTGGGTTGAGATGGTTCTTTGACATGGTATCAGAGCCTTAATGACCAAGCGGTCATGAGTTCGAATCTCACCATCCCCATTTATTTGATAAAAATTAAGCACAAGGTAATGTGGGCCTGTGCAAGTTTCAAGCTCAAAAGGGCTTTCACTTGAGGGGGTGTGTTAGAGAATAATATAAATCATATCCTGGGACCTTACCTAACAGCTTAAGCTATTGGGTTGAGATGGTTCTTTGACACTAGGAAGAGTCGTGGTGGCATTTTTTGTTATATAGAAAAATGGTTTTTGATGGACACTTCATTTTTGTGATGTTTTCTACATTTACCTTGAATATTGGAGCTAGCAACAAAATCACGAGGGACAGTGAAGCTATGCTTGAAAATTATTTATTTTATTTGTGATTTTTTATTTTATGTGATTCATATATTTTGTCTGCTTCCAGTTTTTATGGCTTTTGTTTTGTTCTTTCTTTCCCCTTGAGAAAATATGGAAATTAAATCCTTTTGCTTGTAAGTTTCTGCTAGTTTTTCAATTATTTTTAATCATTTTATTGGAACCATGATCTACTAACTGATTATTCTCAATTCTGCTTTACTACAGCCAATTTTTCAGAGATATCCTCGTCCTGAGAAGGAATACCAGTCATTTTCTCTAATATACAGTGACAGGTCTTTAGATTTGGTAGGCATATTCTTTTTAAAGGCCAGCTCTTCATTCTTTGTCATCAAAGTCATGCCATGTTCAAAATTTTAGGGAGTCCACTTTCTGTATTTTCACAACACAGTTCCTTTTAAGTATTAGCTGAAAATTTTGATCATCTGCTTATCATGCTCTGTTTTGCCAGATATGCAAGGACAAAGAAGAAGCTGAAGTCTGGTTTACTGGTCTAAAGGCACTAATATCAAATCGCCAGATTTGGAAAAAGAGAGAAGAAACTACAAATGATGGACTTTTATCAGAGGCAAATAGTCCTAGGGCATACACCATTAGAAGTTCTCCTTTGAGCTTTGCATTTGGTAGTGATGATAGTTCACTGAAGGTACTGTTCTATGTTCGTTCTCAAAATTATGTTTTGCTGCTGTGTGCTTTAATGTAAATTCTCTTGGCACTGATATAGGATGGAATGGATCCTCTTCGTCTTCGTACGCCATATGACAGTCCTCCAAATACTGGTTTAGAGAAGGCATTGTCTGATGTAGTATACACTGCGCCTCCTAAGGTTTTATTTCCATTAGAATCTGCTTGTGCGCCAGCTCAGTCTCAGTTATTAGGAGGCTCAGATGAAACAACAGGGCGTGCAAAGGTTACGAACACAGATAATTTTAGGGTTAGTTTATCAAGTGCTGTTAGCTCATCAAGTCAAGGCTCTGGTCGTGATGAAAATGATGCATTAGGGGATGTTTATATTTGGGGGGAGGGCACTGGTGATGGCATTCTAGGTGGTGGAGTTCATAGAATTGGAGGTTCTGGTGTTCAGATGGATTCTTTTGTGCCAAAAGCTTTGGAATCTGCAGTTTTACTAGATGTTCAGGCTATAGCTTGTGGTCGGCAACATGCTGCTTTGGTAACAAAACAAGGGGAGGTTTTCTCTTGGGGAGAGGAACTAGGAGGCAGACTCGGACATGGTGTAGACTCTGATGTTTCACATCCAAAGTTTGTAGATGGACTAAAAAATTTCAATGTTGAACTTGTAGCATGTGGAGAATATCATTCTTGTGCGGTAACACTTTCTGGTGATTTGTACATATGGGGTGGTAATGCTTATAATTTTGGACTCTTGGGCTGTGGAAGTGAAGCTACTCAGTGGGTTCCAAGAAAGTTGGATGGACCACTTGAGGGAATACATGTCTCATCAGTTTCATGTGGACCATGGCACACAGCTGTTGTAACCTCTGCTGGCCAATTGTTTACTTTTGGAGATGGAACCTTTGGGGTTTTAGGACATGGGGACCGCATAAGCGTGTCAATACCAAGAGAGGTCGAGTCTCTTAAGGGCCTCCGCACCATGCGAGCAGCTTGTGGTGTGTGGCACACAGCTGCAGTTGTTGAAATCATGGTTGGGTCATCAAATTCCAGTAATTGTTCTTCAGGAAAGCTCTTCACATGGGGAGATGGAGATAAATGTCGTCTTGGGCATGGTGATAAGGAAGCTAGACTGGTGCCCACTTGTGTTGCTACTCTTGTTGAACCCAACTTCTGTCAAGTTGCCTGTGGTCACAGCCTCACTGCTGCACTTACAACCACAGGTCAGGTTTACACCATGGGAAGCCCTGTATATGGTCAATTGGGGAATCCCCAAGCTGATGGCATGCTCCCTACTCGTGTTGAGGGAAAGCTCATGAAAAATTTTGTTGAAGAATTAGCCTGTGGTGCTTATCATGTTGCAGTTTTGACCTCAAGAACTGAAGTTTACACATGGGGAAAGGGTGCAAATGGCAGGCTAGGTCATGGTGATGCAGATGATAGAAATTCCCCATCTGTAGTTGAAGCTTTGAAAGACAAACAGGTTAAAGGTATTGTCTGCGGCACTAGTTTTACTGCAGCTATCTGTCTTCATAAATGGGTATCCGGTATCGATCAATCAATGTGTTCAGGTTGCCACCTCCCATTTAATTTCAAACGGAAACGGCACAATTGTTATAATTGTGGGCTTGTTTTCTGCCATTCATGTAGTAATAAAAAGTCTCTCAAGGCTTCAATGGCTCCAAATCCTAACAAACCTTATCGTGTCTGTGATAATTGTCTTAGCAAACTTAGAAGAAGCTCTGAAACTGACTCTTCAGTTCACTCTGCTCTTAGTAGAAGAGGAAGTGTCAATCAGGGACTAAATGAAGTCGCAGAAAAGACTGAAAATTCAAATTCAAAATCGCATGCTAAGCTTGGAAGAAACTTCTCTATGGAATCATCTAAAGAGGTGGAAAGTATATCTTCCAGAAGAAACAGGAAGTCAAACTCCAATAGCATTCAGGTTTCACCCTCTGGAAATGATGTTTCTCGGCGCAATACATTTAATAACTCTAAATCATTTGGATCCTCCAAGAAATTTTTCTCAGCTTCTCTTCCTGGATCAAGAATTGTGTCTCGAGCAACATCTCCAACATCAAGACGATCCAGTCCCCCTCGTGCTGCAACACCAACCCCAACTCTCTCAGCTAATGAGTTGCCCAAACTAGCTGTAGATGGTGCTGGGAGGTTAAATGACAGCCTGCGAGAAGAAATTGTAAAATTAAGAGCTCAGGTAGATATAAATTAACTCGTATGATTTCAGTAATCTGTTCCTAAATTTCTTGTTTTGAGCAATAATAGATGCACCCAGGCTGCCATGCATTAACCTAGAAATTTATTGTCCGTGGCTGAACATGTATTCTCTCAAACATTTTTGGTAAGATTGGAAGTGTGTATGTCATGCGGTATGATACTGCGTAAAATTGTAAAGTATATCAAGTCTCCTTATTAACAACTAGAGAAAAACGGTCTTGTCCTGTGGCACAAATCCTTTTGTTGTTGTATTGAGAGTCTCTATTTTATCCTTTGGTTATAGTTTGTTGTGAGTTTCTTTGCTTGCTTCTTTATGCTTTAATTTTCCCTGTTTGGACATGGACAAAGTGTTCTGCAATATTTTTTTTGTCACAATTAACATAAAGACGAAGGTCTGTGCTGGGGACAGGTCTAATTTTGAAACCTCTTATGGTCATTGTAACTATGGTTAATGATTTGGTTAGATTAAGATCCAGTTTAGAGATGCATGGCCATAATGAAACAACAGTATATGTCTTTAGAGACTTTCTACTGGCCATATCATTGTGCTTGAAAAGTACTTTGCTTAGGCCACTTCATTGGTTGATTATGGCTGACTGTTTGTGTAATGTAGGTTGAAGAGCTTACAAATAAAGCTCAGCTTCAGGATGTTGAGCTGGAAAGAACAACCAAGCAGTTGAAGGAGGCTATTGCAGTTGCGGAGGAGGAAACTACTAAATGCAAGGCAGCAAAGGAAGTAATTAAGTCACTCACGGCCCAAGTAAGTAAAAACTCGAGTTTATAACTTCCTAGTCCTACTGTAGATAACTAATTTTACATCACAAGTAACCTTAGGCAAGAAAGTTTAGAAATGTGCGCTAAATATATGCTATCTTGCATTGACTAGACTGGTCCTAGATTTGACACGAGCAAAGTTTGTCTCGAAAAGTAGGTTTAGAGGACAATATTTGCACAATGCTTTTGGTATTATATGATTGTATTTTGGAATCTCTAGGACTTGACCGTTAGATGTGCATCATCATGTCCACCTTAGAGATGTGCTGGCCTTAATGAGTTGCCTGATGAAAATAAATTAAATTGCCTGTGTCGTACTAAATACTAAGGTTGACATGAACTCGGGTTGGAAGTGTCCTTGCCGTATGAATGTTGATCGACAGCGAGCTCATGTGCATACTAAAATTTTGTAGGTTTTTTAATAGGTAAGCTGTCTTCTTAATTTATGTGTGATTAATCTTTTTATTATAGTTGAAAGAAGTGGCTGAAAGGGTACCTGTTGGAGCATCAAGAAACAGCAACTCGCCCTCTTTTTATTGCTCTAGCAACACAACTCCATGGGACGTTTCTCCTGGAATTCTTGAGCAGCTCAGTAGTCCCACGGCATGTCATGAACAAGATTCAAAAGGATCAAACAGCCTGGTAATTTCGAATGTGTCAGGGACTACTACTACTACTAATCAGACTCCACATCACTCCGAAGTGACACAGATAGAAACAACAGTGAGGAATAAGAACAGAATAGCAAAAGTTGAACCCACTAATGGCGATGAATGGGTTGAACAAGACGAACCAGGTGTATATATTACCCTTGTTTCCTTGCATGGAGGTGCGAAGGATCTCAAACGTGTCCGCTTCAGGTATTCTTAAGTCATCACACACTATTATCCTGTTCTCTTCCACTTCTCCCCCACCTGCCCCCCTTCTATGATTGCTTTGCTTCTCCCCTCTTTAACAACAAGGTAACTACTTGGCCCATGATATTTTCCAATAATGTAATGTGGCCCCGTGTCCTTAACTAAGGTGGTAGAGTTCCTGGCTGCTTTCAGGCCCACTTTTTGCAAATAGATGAGTTTGGACCAACAGGTTTCTGTACAGTTGGAAGCCTCCGAGTGGGGAACTAAATCATTGCAACTTAATAATTGCTCTGTCTTTATTGGAAATCTTATGCTATTGTATTTTGAACTCCCTTTGCTGCAGTCGGAAGCGGTTCAGCGAAAAACAAGCAGAACAATGGTGGGCAGCCAACAGAGCGAGAGTATACCAGCAATACAACGTTCCCATGGGTGACAGGTCTATTGTTAGTGTGGGAAGGGAAGGGTTAACTCAATGACCTGCGACGTCTAATATGCAACTTGACTCACATTTTGCCAATGCTATTCTTTGCGAGATCTGAAATTCGTTTTCAATTTCTGCTCGAGATTGGAATATGGAGGAAGCCGATTTTTTTTTCTAGAGGGTGGAGGTGGGTGGAAATTTTTTCTCCCCTCAATCTTTTGCTTTCGATTTCTTCCCACAGATGTATCCATATTTTCTCTCTTCCTATAATTTTTTTTTTTTTGAGGGAAGTGTGAAAACTCGCTAGGGGTATGTAAATTCTTTTTAAGTAGGTCGCTGACTTCAAAATCAAACACAGCTGCCTTGTAAATTCAGAAGCAAAATACTATACAGATTGTCTGCCATTCATAGACTGAATGCATCTTCCACCGTTTTTAAAATCTTAAAATCTAAAGAATATACAGAGTTGTGGGAAAAAAATATTTTAAAAAAATTATAAAGTTATAATTATAAAAATTTTATTGTATCAAAGTTTTTAAAATGTCTTTAGTTAATATTTTATTAAGATTGAATATTAATTAAAATTGCTTAGGTTAATATTAATCAAACCCTACAATCCTTAGTCAACACTTGCCAACTCGTTCCATTCCACCAGTGGTCTAAACCTACACACGCATATATAAAATTTATTTTTATACCTTCATCTTTATTCTTGTTTTTTTAATCAAAGATATTTAATATTTCTATCCCTTTTTTCTAAGATGGGGCAGGGGAGAGAATTTTCCTGTCAATCACAGTAATTTTTTTATGTTTTTTTTTTTTTTTGCCAATGTTAGAGACAAATAAAGATGCATCTTCCAATCTATCTTTATATCTTGAAAGGTCTATGTCATAGATGCATGTCGGGTGATACAAATCAAGGTTAAATGAATAGCAAACAGTTTCATCCATCTATCTTGTGGAAAAATAAATCAATTCAGAAGCTTTGAAGAACATGATTTTGTCGTTCATTCCTGTACATAACTGGGTATGATTCTTACAAACAATGAAAGGAGTTTCTTCAAGTTCTCTCCCACCTACCAAATATATATACATCCCCAAGGGTACAGAATGGACAAACAGGAGCCAAAACAAAGCTCTTAGAAAATGAGGGTCAAGGTTTTGTTGCGGGGGTATCCTAAGAGATTAGTCAAGGAATAGATTGAGAAAAAAATTCAATTAGCACTTGTTCCCAGCTGTGAATGGCAAACTCTGCCATTTATACTTTGAGAAACAATGAATCAAAAATAATCTGCCCAGGTTTTTCAAACAAGAGGAGTGGAATTATTTGAATTCAACTGCCACATATATCACTTGATTGAAATCATCATCAGCACAAGATATGGTGGCTCGAGATCATCACAAGAACTGTACAGAGAAAGATAACAGGAGTTTTTGTTACACCAGCAGGATAAGCAAATGAGATTTGCAGTGATAAGAACATATAAGTAAGATAATTAGGTCTCCAGATAAGGAAAAAAAATATCGTTACCTTTTACGCTCTTGAACCTGTATGCACAAAGCTAAGGTGGGCCAAGTAGTCGCTCTCAGCAAAATCATGTAGAGATCGGTGGAGCCGTGCCCCTGCATGGTCAGTTTTACTTGACTCTTCTTTCAAAACTCTTCTACAACCATCAGCATCCTAAAGGAAAAGCAAGTAAAAAATCAAACTGGGCCTTGAGTCCTAAATTAGATGAAAAGGGCATGTGATAAAAAAGCCAAAGCAGGGGAAGGGTTAAGTCAGGGATTTAGCAGAAGAAAAATAAAATCTTTTACTAATCCTTTAATGCTGCAGAAAAATACAGACATTAAAGTAATGGTTGCTAACAGGTTAAATAACAAAATAGTGACATAAAAGAAAAGGCAATCAGACCAAAATCAAAACAGTTTGGCTTATATATTCTCATTAAATAAAAAATAAAGGAGCTTCTACATCATCTACCTGTAGGAATTCTAGCATTTGCTCCTCAATTGTACCACGCATGGCTAAAGTCTCCACATTGATGGGGCGAGTAGCGCCCATCCGATGAGCTCGACTTATCACTTGTTCTTCCATGCTGATAGCATTCAACAAAGAAGAATTTTTAATTAAAAAAAAAAGTAAAAGAGGGAGAGACAGAGAGAGGTGTGTCAAGCATTCTATTCAACAAAAACCATTATTTTTCCATATAGCAGCGTGATATTGTGGCTAACAATACTGAAATCAGGATGCAAGATACCTATTAGTAAGAACAGAAAAGAGAAATAATGAACAGTTTAGGATTTGAAAAAAATACTACCTTCTGTCCCAGATTGGCTCCATTAAGAATACATGAGTTACAAAGCTCAAATCAAGGCCCAATGCAGCACTGCCATCCATTAACAGAGCCATACATGTGGCGTCATGCTGGAAGGTGGCCAGTGATTTCATCTGAACAGCCAAAGAATGTATCAAGAAAAAGGAAAAGGAACAAAAAAATAAAAAGAAGACAAACTAATTTCAATACCTTGTTGATTTGAGGCATTGGACTATACATTCCAGCAAATTTAATACCGGCAAATGCTAACTGGCCGAAGAAAAGAAGGCCCAGGATCATTACACTTTTGAGGAAAAGATAAAGCCACACTTGTTAAGAACTCATAATGCAATCATAAGTACCTGCTGTTCAATCACATGTATATGCTCAAGAAATTGAGAAAATATTATAACTTTCTCCATGGCTGCCCTGTTAACACTAAAGCAGTCCTGCTGAAGCACTAAACTAGAAACACTTATTTGAGTATCCTTGTCAATGGACCAGCTACTCTCTCTACTGGCCTCCTGCAATGCTTTCAGCTTCTGTACAAGGTACGCAACTTTACTGCTAGATGTTGACTGCCAATCTGGATCCCAGTCATCCTGTACAAATACCAGAAAAATACATGTGATAACGCTTCCTGCGAATCCTTTATACATAAAAAAAGTATTTCAAAATGAGAGCAAAATACTTGCCTGTTTATAGGAAGGTTGCAACTCAATAAGATCTTTGGGGACAGGCCATTTCGGGTTTGGATTTTCTGGTCGGGTCAATACTTCTGGACTTTGCATCTCATATGAGTAACCACAGCCAGGAAAAGTACACTTTTCACTATTCAAAGCAACACAATCAAGGCACAAAAGATGCCTACATGGCGTGATGAAAGGTAGACGACACCATTCCTTGCATCTAAACAACAAAGAGGAAAGAAGAAAAAAACAAATGTGCAAAATCAATGGTGGTAAACCCATGTCAGAAGATATCATTTAATATTCAGAGTGAAGCAAAAAAGAGCTCAAAAAGTTACCTGAGACAGTTACCACCATACTGAAGATAGTATTTTATCAAAGCATGCTCCTCTGAAATGGGATCAAGTCCTTTTTCAATCAGAATATCCATTGTTTCCTGAATATCTTCACCAACTTCTGCCACTTTAATATGCCCTGCCACACAACAAGATAGCCTGACATTTCTAATAAGGGTACTTCGAAACTTCCACTGCTTTGGGTTAAGCAAACTCTCAACATGAGAAGGATCATTCCAGTCAGCAGTTAGAATATTACGTCGCACAGTAACTACCAATTCATTATAGCTTCTTGCATGATCCTTGGTAAAATTGAGGAATGTCACCTTCTTGATGCATGGAGGGATAGTTTTCAAATCTGTCTTCCTAGAACTAATCAAGCATCTGTGGAGCAAATGCAACAAGCGTGTGCGGCCTTCTTCCATCTCGGCTTCAAATGGTCTAAGAACGCCGGCTTCCCATGACTTTTGATTCAGCCCATACGCTTCCTCCTGTAGAAACTTAAGCATTGGCTGGAGATGAGACAGCTGGCTATTGGGTGTGTTAGGTGTTGGTGTTCCTGTTAGTAACCAGCGATTTGAAGCCATCAATGACATAGCCATTTGCAATTTGTTTGTCAAGCTCAGACTAGAGCCAAGGGTGTGTCCCTCATCTAACATGACCCGGAGAAAATGCACTTGCATCAGAGGACTTTTTTTCCTGGGACCCCACTCAGCACTTAATCGACTGAAGGTTGTTATAACAACATCATAATCCCATGCCAGACTGTGAGCAGAAGGCTTTTTATGATTAGTCCAGACACACAGCCGCAACTGGCCAGGTTTGACATGCTTTTCTATCTGGGTTTTCCAATGATCAACTAGATTTGCTGGGACAACAACTAGGGTTGCTCTTGATAAATATAACCTGACTGAATCCAACGGCTTGCAGATAGCAATTCTAAAAGCAGCCAAATCAAATGCTAAGTTTTCAAGTTTCTGCGGGTAACACCACTTACTGGCTCCCTTTTCTACTCTCCGTACAAGACCAAATGCTTCAAATATTTTATGAAACCCATGGGAATCTCCACCACCAGATACAGAACCAGTACCTACGACCGGACTTGCCAAACCAATTGTTTCCATTAAAGAAAGTCTTTCTGGAGAAAGTTTAGCCAGCCAAGTCAAAGCTTTCTTGGTTTTAGAGTTTATCATGGAATAGTGCTCCTTGAGAACACTAATGAAAAATGACACATTTTGCTCCTCCCCCCCTGAAGTTCCTTTGGTGTGAAATCCCGGTACATGAGTTAAGGAACAGCTGTCATCCCAAGCTTCTTCAGCATCTCTACAACTCTGACGTTCAGGGTTTGTATTCATGCTACAAAACCATGCAGCATCAGTATCTGCTACACTGCTTGTAAGCTTCCTCCACTTTCTGCATGCATCGCATTGAACCCAAGTCTCATTAAAATCCCTAAAATGTCCAGTAATCAAATTCAACCTGCGTGCTCTATCATGCCGTTGTTCCTCTGAGACATATATAGGGGCATTAGAACGATGCTTCCTCTTTTTCTTGTTACTAAAAACAGGTGTTTCATCATATTCATGGAGAAGATTTCTCTTCACGCGACTCAATTGAACTACACGTGCTGTTTGATCTGAAGATGGAGCTGGTGACGATTCCATTCCATTAACTGGACAAGAATTGCTAAACCCCTCAATCTGTTGACCTGGATCATTCATCAGAGTGGATTTATCCAAAGATAATTGTCCCCTGCGTGCACTCTGGTTCATTACCCTTTTTGCCAGGGGTGTGTTATTAGGAGTGAAGTTTCTGCCATCAACCTCGTAATAGCCACATCTCTGTTCTCCATTATGTGTACACCAGGTTATTTGAACTCCATCTGGTGGGTCAGCTACTGTTCCTCTTGTCTTCAGAATAAGAGAAAGAGCAGTGATAGTCTTTCCTAAGCCAGGTTCATCACAGAACATTCCCCCATGAAAGTCTCTTACAGTTGGAGCTACTCCAGTAATTATTTCACCAGAAACAGTACTTACATGAAATGTAAACCCATCTTCTGTGGATAAATTAGTGTACAGAGGATGTGGCAAGACTTGAGCATTCCGCTCGCGCTGTAACATCCACTCAACTGCTGCCTGCTGATGAGGAAATAATTTAAGTTTCATACATGGCATAATTGAAACAGCCAGGGATCTCAAATGGTGACAGGTTGCAGCAACCCTGACAAGGTCCTTTGGACCAAGTGCAGAAAGAATGCTCATCAAGATATCACCAGTTAAATCCCAAATACCAGATTCCAAAGAGTTATCCGCTGGTTTTACTCTTGAAGAGTAATACTGTTCCTTATTTTCCGTGCTGGGTAAACCTTTAAAAATTTCATGAAGTTCAAAACGCTTTTTGCTTGAAGAATCAGGGACATCACAATGCAAATTGCATCCAAGAACATGACAACCAGAAAGATTCCAAATGCTCCTATGATCTCCAAGAGCATTTTTAAAATACTCTCCTCCATCAACAAGCATGGACCTCCTCTTCTCCCAATCGCAACTGCAAACTTCAACCATGTTACCAACATAGATAACTAATGAAAAATCAAGAAAGCACTAAATTAAAACATTGCAATTTAACCAAACATATAGTAGTTCAACTCCACAACAAGATTCAAGAAAAGAGAAGATGCGTTGCTAAAGGACAACTAAACTATCAAGAACGTAATATATATATATATATAGTGTCCAGATTCTAAAGCTAAAAATGTCAAACTAAGTTAGATCCTATGCATCCTCGAACCAAAAGTCTAAAACCAAGCAGCTAGAGAAATTTTGTTACTTAACGACCATCAGTAATTTCAACAGTCCATCCACTAAAGTACAAAAGGAAAATAATAAAAAAAAAACCCTCCAGGTTAGCCGCATATTGCTACTTGAACACAAAATTACACTATCTATACTCAGAAAAACCAATCTAAACTAAATTGTGAAACGCCTTCAACACTTAGCTAAATAGTGAACAGACAAGTGCAACAAAACTAGAGAAAAAATCCAGAAAAAAAAAAAAGGAAAGGAAAAGGAAAACGCACATTGTAAAATAAATTCAAAATTGAGTGAAAAACATTACTCCTTTCGTAAAGCTAGGAGCTTTATCCATCTCATTTACTTAAACACACAAATGGAAGAAGACCAAATCATATATTACAGATAAAATTAGCTAAAAATAAAACAAACCCACGTTATAATAAACGAAACTCAGAAAATAAAACCCAAAAACACAAACCTCAAGTGCCGAAAGAGAGATCCAGCAATTGGCCCAGACTTGGGAAACTGC
>Ga0307515_10009032_pt1 | contig 19342 bp, 14 predicted proteins | sample 17_EM_MG_FD_194513 | JGI IMG/M metagenome (GOLD analysis project Ga0307515, IMG submission 194513) | Populus trichocarpa ectomycorrhiza microbial communities from riparian zone in the Pacific Northwest, United States - 17_EM | ecosystem: Host-associated > Plants > Roots > Unclassified | place...
GATGTCGCCTGGTCGCAGAAGGAAGACATCGACGACGATCTCAAGCGGCTCAACCTGTCGCGCCAGCGCGAGCTCAAGCAGCTCCGCGACGAGTTCAAGGACATCCTCGACGCCGGGACGTCGAAGCCGTCGGCGCCCAGGAAGCCCGAGATGCCCGCGCCCGAGGCCGCGCCCGGCGGCAGCCCCGACAAGGCCACCGGCGATGGCCGCACCCAGCGCGTCGCGCCGACCGGTGACCGACCGGCCGCGCCCGCTGCCCCGGCGGTCAAGCCCGGCGACGCCGCCCGGCCGGCGGCCAAGAAGTCCGCCGGCGGCCGGCCGGATGCAAAGACCGACGGCAAGAAGTCCGGCGCGAAGGGAGGCTCGCGATGACCGGGCGCAGTCGCGTCGTCCTCGCCGTCCTGGCCGGCGTCCTCGCGCTCGGCCCGTCGCTCGGCGCGCGCGTGCAGGCTCAGCCGGGCGCAACGGATCCGGCGCCCGTGCCGGCGGCTCCCGCGCAGCCAGCGCCCGCGCCGGGCGCACCGCCCAGCGGCGTCCCGCTCGGCAGCCCCAGCGGTCCGGGCGTCGGACAGCCGGTGCGGCCGCCGGTGCCGGTCCCGGTCAACATCAATCCGATCCAGCTCTCGCCCCGGGAGAAGGACGCGCTCCGCGACGTCGAGGCCGAGTACGAGCGGTTCGTCGGCGCCGCGACCGATCACGATCGACGGATGCGTGCGATCGCCCGGCGCGAGTACGACACCCGCACCGGCGATCTCCAGAAGCGCTACGCCGACAAGATCGCCAAGGCCGAGGCCGATCGGGTGCGGCGCCACGGCGACACCGTCGCGCTGCTCGAGAAGTTCCTGAAGAACCACCCCGGCCACGACCAGTTCACGCCCGACGCGATGTTCCGGCTCGCCACGCTGTACCTCGATCAGGCCGACGAGGAGATCGAGGCCCAGATCGCCGCGCAGGAGAAGGCGCCGCCCGGTCCGGGCGTGCTCGACGCCGCCGCGCTGGTCGCGGACTACTCGAAGTCGACCGCGCTGTGGCAGGACATCCTGACCCGGTTCCCGAGCTACCGCCAGACGCCGTCCACGCTGTACCTCCTGGCGTACTACGGCAAGACCAAGGACGAGCGCCGCTCGCTCCAGGTGTTCCTCGCGCTGGCGTGCGCCAACAAGTTCAAGTGGAACGATCCGCCGAGCAAGCCGCCGACCCGCGAGGAGGCGCTCAAGCGGATCGAGCGCAAGGACCTGCGCGACCCGTACGCCGACTGCACGCCGTACCCCGGCGCCGAGACCGAGCTGGTGCGCCACGCCTGGATCCGCGGCGTCGCCGACTACCACTTCACGATCCCGGGCGAGCTCGACGAGGCGATCGCCTCGTACCTCAAGGTCGCCAACGGCGGCAACGAGTCCCGGCTGTACGCCGAGTCGCTCTACAAGCTGGCGTGGAGCTACTACAAGCGCGACCGGCTGAGCGACTCGATCCGGCGGTTCGACGACAGCGTCAAGCTCTACGACTCGATCGTCGCGGCGGGCGCGCCGCCGCCGCTCGAGCTGCGCGAGGAGTCGATCCAGTACATCGCGGTCGCGTTCACCGATCCGTGGGAGGGCGAGACCGAGACCAACCCGACCCGGTCGTTCGACCGCGCGAAGGCGTTCTACAAGGGCCGCGAGAACGAGGCCCACGTCCGCGACGTCTGGGTCGCGATGGGCAAGGCGTTCACCGAGCTCCAGGCCTGGGACCAGGCGATCGACTCGTACCGGACCGCGATCGGCCCGCCGTGGGAGCTGAACCCCGGCAACCCGGTGGTCCACCAGGAGATGGTCAACGTGTTCGAGGCCAAGGGCGACAAGTTCGCGGCCGACGCGGCGGCCGCCGAGCTCGCCACCCGCTACGCCCCGGGCACGCCGTGGTACGCGGCCAACGAGAAGGACCGCGAGGCGATGGACAACCAGCGCCGGATCGCAGAGCGCGCGCTGTACGCGGCGACCCGCAACACCCACTCGGCCGCGACCACGCTGCGCAAGGACTACGAGGCCTCGGCCAAGAAGGACCCGGCCGCCAAGCAGGAATACCTGGCGCTGTACGGCAAGGCGGTCGAGCTCTACCGCCAGTTCATCGCGACCTACGCCGAGTCGGACTACGTCTACGAGTTCAGCTTCCTCGAGGGCGAGGCGCTGTACTGGAGCGAGCGTTACCCCGAGGCGGTCGCCCAGTACAAGTGGGTCCGCGATCACCGCGACCTCGGCACCGCGTACTACATCGACGCCGCGCGCAGCGTGGTCCAGTCGTACGAGGCCGAGGCCCAGCGCGAGGTCGACGCCGGTCGGCTCCAGCCGCTCAAGGTGCCGACCGTCGCCGAGCTCAAGGCGCTGCCGCAGCCGTGGCAGACCCAGCCGATCCCCGAGGTCTACGCCGAGCTCCAGGCCGAGTACGACAGCTACCAGAACATCGTCGCCGATCCCAAGGCGGCGCCGCAGCAGGGCATCAACGCCGCGCTGATCAGCCTCGCGTACTTCCACGTCGACGACGCGGTCGTCCGGTTCGGCAAGGTGATGGACAAGTTCTGCGGCTCGGAGGAGGCCGGCAAGGCCAAGGACGGGATCCTGGCGATCTACGAGGCCCAGGCCAACTTCGACGCGATCGAGACCACCAACAAGCGGTTCATCGCGGCGCGGTGCGGCGACGAGAAGTCGATCCAGCTCGCGCTGTCGCAGAACCGCTCGCTCAACTTCTCGCGCGCCGACGAGCGCTACAAGAAGGGCGAGTACGCCGCCGCCGCCGAGGCGTTCTACCGGTTCTACAAGACCGCGGCCGACAACGACCCCGACCTGCCGGTGGCGCTGTTCAACGCCGGGGTCAGCTACAAGCTCGCCGACAAGCCCAAGACCGCGATCGCGCTGTTCAAGGAGTTCACCGAGAAGAAGTCGCGGAGCTTCCAGGACAGCCCGTTCTTGCTCAAGGCGATGGGCCTGCAGGCCGCGAGCTACCAGGCCGCGTTCGACTACGACAACGCGGTCAAGACCTACCTGGCGCTGTACGAGACCACGCGCAAGGCCAAGCGGCTGGGGATCAAGGCGCCCGAGCCGCTGCCCGGCGAGAAGCCGCAGACGCTCGACCAGATCGGTCTCGACGCGATGTACAACGCCGCGCTGGCCTCGGAGCTCAACCGCGACTTCAAGAAGGCGGTCGAGGTCTACACCCAGTACGGCGCGATCGAACCCGATCGCCGCCGCAAGGACCGCGCGCTGTGGTCGATCGCGGGGATCTACCGCCAGCAGGGCGACATCAACTCGATGTCCGAGGCGTTCGACCGCTGGCGCGCGCGCTACGGCCGCGACGCGGGCAACGAGGACGACTACGTCCAGTCGTTCCACGACACCGCCGCGGCCAACAAGCGCAAGGGCCGCGGCCCGGCCGCCAGGGCCGCGGGCGAGGCGACGATCGCGGCGTGGAAGGCGCGCGGCTCGATCAAGAACAGCCGCGGCGCCCGGCTCGCCGGTGAGTGGCAGCTCCAGTTCGCCGAGGACTGGTACGCCGCGAACTGGGAGCCGTACCAGCTCAAGACTGCGGCGCGCACCCTGGCCGAGGCCAAGGCGCAGGCCGCCCAGCTCGACAAGCTCAAGGTCGCCGCCGAGGACCGCTACCTCGCGCTCGATCCGTACGGCGTGGTCGAGTACTCGATGGCCGCCAAGGTCCGGTTCGGCGACATCCAGTACAGCGCGGCCCAGAAGATCGCCGATGCGCCGATCCCGGTGCCGGTGGCCAGGAGCAACAACGAGGACGTGGTCGCGGCCTACGAGACCCAGCGCGACGCCAACCTCAAGAAGAAGCTCGACGAGGCCAAGCTGCAGTGGACCGAGGTCTACGACCTGGCCAAGCAGGGCGGCCTGTCCAACAAGTGGAGCCGCAAGGCGCTCGAGAACCTCGGCCGAGAGTTCCCCGGCGAATACACGCCGTTGCGCCAGGAGATCATCCAAGGAACGGACGCCCCATGAGCCGCGCCATGACGCTGCCAGACCGCCCGGGCGAGGCCCGCGTTGCTAGCCCCATGCCCCGGTTCGTGGTCTGCCTTGTCGCCTGCCTCGGTGCCTGCGGCGGCGGGGACAAGAAGGAGAAGACCACGCCCGACAAGGTCAAGGCCGGCGACTCGCAGTCGATGAACGACTTCGGCGATCCGGCCGATTCGGCCAACCCCAACGGTGCCGGCCACGCGACCGCGCCGGGCGCCGCGCAAGGTCCGGGTGGGACGGGTCGCTCCGGGTCCGACGCCGCGGGCGGAGCTGCGGACGCCGGCGGCGCGAACCGCGCCGGCGGTCCCGAGATGGCGGCCACGCCGGTGGTCTCGATGCCCAACTACGACCCGGATCCGGGACAGGCCCGGAGCCAGGTCGATCAGCACCTCCAGGTCGCGCGGACCGCGCTGTCGCACGCGATGCCCGACGCCGAGACCGCGCTGCGCGAGGCCCGGCTCGCGCTCGAGATCGACGCCGCCAACGTCGACGCCGCGGCGATGGTCGCGTTCGCCTACTACCACAAGCGGCTCTACGACACGGCCGAGCTGGTGCTCGACGATCTGTTCAAGCGCGAGGCCGCCAAGCAGAACGCCAACGTGTACTACGTCTACGGCCTGGTCTACGACCACACCAACCGGCCCGAGCAGGCGGTGCTGTCGTTCAAGAAGGCGGTCGAGCTCAACCCCGGCCACGCCAGCGCGCTGGTCAACCTCGGCGTCCACCAGCTGCAGAACAGCCAGTACGGCGAGGCGCTGCAGACCTTCGATCGACTGGTCCGCCAGTTCGGCCGCAGCGACGTGGTGACCCTGACCTCGCTCGGCTCGGCCTACCGCGGCCGCGCCGCCGACTACCCGGCGACCAGCCCCGAGCACGACGACAACGTCCGCCGCGCCGAGGCCGCCTACAAGCGCGCGCTGCAGGCCAGCAGCAACTACGGCCCGGCCTACTACAACCTCGGCCTGCTCTACCTCGACAACGATCCGTTCCCGGGGCTGTCCGACCAGCTGCTCCGGCTCAACACGTCGAAGAGCTACTTCGACCAGTACAAGAACATGCCGGGCGTCGACATGAAGCTGTACGACGACCGGATGAAGGACGTGACCAAGGCGATCAAGCGCGTCGAGAAGCAGCAGAAGCGGGGCAAGGCCGGGTCCGCGCCGCCGGCGGCGCCGGCCAAGGCCAAGGGCGGCGTCAAGCGCCAGGATCAGCCGAGCAGGAACCACCAGCCATGAAGCAGCTCGCACCCACCCTCGTCACCGCCGCGGTCGCAATCGCCGCGGTTCTCGGCCCGCGTGCGGTGCGCGCCGAGGGCTGCCCCGACGACAGCACGGCGGAGGGCGAGAGGAAGCAGGGCAAGTTCCACATCGAGTACATCAACGGCAAGCCGGTCACGGTGATCGACACGATCGTGTCGGTGTGCGGCAAGGTCCCCCGGCCCAGCGTGGTCTACGTGCTCACCGCCAAGAACATCGACTACGAGTGGGAGAGCCTCAAGCAGGACTTCCTGCCGCTGATCCTCGCGACCGTCAAGAAGGCGCCGTTCTGATGGCGGCGACGGCGGCGCGGCAGGACCAGGCGGCGGCGCCGGCGGGCCAACGCCCGCGGATCCTGCGCATCGGCATCCTGCTCGGCGGCAAGATCGTCGAGGAGCGGCTGATCCGCGAGCGCGTGCCGGTGACGATCGGCCAGTCGATGCGCAACACGTTCTCGATCCCGGTCGAGGGCCTGCCGCTCGAGTTCACGCTGTTCGCGATCGACGAGCACCGCTACTCGCTCCGGTTCCTGCCCCGGATGGACGGCCGGCTCAGCGACAGCGGCGGCCAGGTCAACACGCTCGAGGCGCTCAAGACCCGCGGCGCGCACAACCACGGCGACTACTTCCAGGTGCCGCTGACCCAGGGCGCGCGGGGCAAGCTGTCGCTGGGCGATCTGACGATCCTGTTCCAGTTCGTCACCGAGCCGCCGCGCCAGCCCAAGCCGATGCTGCCCGCGTCGGTACGCGGCACGTTCGCCGACCGGTTCGACGCGCGGCTGTCGGTGATCATGGGCGCGTCGATCGCCCTGCACTTCGCGATCGTGATCATCGCGCTGTTCACCGATGTCGAGACCGACAACGGCATCGCGGAGCGCGCCTACAACCTGACGTTCAAGCAGGACACCTACACGGTCGACCTGAGCCAGCCCAAGCCGGACGCCAACCAGGGCTCGGCGGCGGGCAGCGCCGCGCCGGAGAAGAAGCCCGACAAGGGTCGGCCGGTCCGGACGCCGGACAAGGGCGACAACGGCGGCGGCAAGCCCGACGAGGCGGTGCTGCGCGAGGAGGCCTCCAAGTTCGCCGACCTGCTCACCGGCGAGGGCCAGAACGGCACCAGCGAGGGCGACATGAGCAAGCGGCGCCCGGGCGCCGACCTCGGCGCGCAGATCACCGAGGTCCGCGAGGGCGGCCAGACCGTCAAGGTCGGCGGCGGCGCCGGCAGGACGTCGCGCGGCGACGGCGATGTCCGGGTCGGCACCGGCCACGGCCCCAACATCAACGGCCCGACCGGCCCGGAGAGCGCCGGCGGCGGCAAGACCGCGGAGAAGAGCCCGAGCGGCCGGATCTCGGTCGCGGACAAGCAGACGTTCGACGAGTCGAGCCTGAGTCCGGACATCGTGATGTCCAAGATCCAGTCGGCGTACATGGCCGGCCTCAAGCGCTGCTACAAGGAGTTCCTGAAGAAGGACGCCAGCGCCCGCGGCAAGGTCACGCTGGCGTTCACGGTCAACCAGACCGGCCGCGCGGTGAAGGGCGCCGCCCACGGCTTCTCCGGCGAGGTCGACGAGTGCATCGGCGGCCTGATGAACGGCTGGCGGTTCCCGGTCCCCAAGGACAAGGACGGCGAGGCCACCGAGGCCAGCTTCTCGATCACCCTGCAGCTGGTCCCGGACTGACCGCGGGCCCGTCGTCGCGCCGCAGCACGATGCAGGTCGTGGTGAACGGCCGGAACATCCAGCGCAGCCGGTCGCGGTACGCCCGGGCGATCTCGCCGCGCCGCCGCATCGCCGCGACCAGGCTGCCCAGGCCGCGGCCAAGCCCGGTGAGCCCGTGGCCGAACAGCTCGCCGGCGTAGCTCGAGTCGGCGATGACCTCGCCGCGCAGCATCGCGAACCCCGGGAACAGCGCCGCGAGCTCGTCGGGCGACGGCCGGAACCCGGTGTCGATCGGATCGGCGTGGTACGGGTACGAGCGCGGCACCGTGGCCACGACGACGCCGCCGGGCTCGACCAGCGCGCCGATCGCGCGCGCGAGCTCGCCCGGCGCGGTGACGTGCTCGAGCAGGTTCGAGGTCAGCGCCGCCCGCGGCCGCCGCGCGCGGAGCTGGGCCTGGACCCGGGCATCGGCCAGATCGCCGGCGATGTCGACGCCGGCCTCGGGCTTGAGGTCGGTGTGGATGACCTCGACCCCGCGCTCGCGCAGCGGCGCGAAGATCACCGCCTCGATGTGGGGCTGGCGGCGCTCGCGGAACTCGCGTGTCGACGAACCGATGTTGACCAGCGGCGAGATCTGGTCGGGCGTGAACCCGGCCAGCTGCGCGGCGATCCAGTACGCCTCGGCCGGCCTCATGACCGCTCGGGCTCCGCGGCGGCGGGCGCGCGGCCCGGCCGCAGCCTGCGCCTGAGGCCGGCGAGCTCGGCGCCGAGCCAGGCGAAGTCACCGCGGCCGCGCCGCAGCCACACCCAGACGATCGCGACCGCGACCGCGGCCCCGAGCACGCAGACGATCGCGAGCGTGACCGCCGCGGGCAGCCCCGCGCCGCGCAGCGCGCCGGCGATCGGCCACGCGCTGGCGCCTGTGACGCCGCCCAGGGCGAGCCCGGGCAGGTGCGCTGCGCCGAACCCGCGCCAGGTCAGCGCCGCGCGCTGCATGCCGAGCCACGCGCACAAGAGGTACATCACGCCGATCGACGCCGCGGTCGACACCGCGACGCCCGGGATGCCCCACGGGATGGTCAGCGCGGCCCCGGCGATCACGCAGATCGCGTAGAGCACGTTGACGGTGGCGAGCGCGTAGACGGCGCCGGCGGCAGACGCGACGACCACGCCCACCTTGTAGCTGACCCGCATCACCATGACCAGCGCGAGGATCTGGAACGGCAGCACCGCGTCGCCCCAGCGCGGCCCCATCAGGATCCGGATCGCCTCGGGCGCGATCACGATCAGCACCGCGCTGGCGGGCAGGAGCACGAGCGCGTTGACGAAGATGATCCGGCGAAACCCCGCGCCCAGCCGCTCCGGATCGTCCTGCAGCCGGGAGAACGCCGGGAACAGCACGTTGCCGACGACGTTGGTGAACACCGCCCCGGGCAGCTTGATCAGGTCGTAGGCCCGCGAGTAGTAGCCCAGCGCGGTGGGCCCCAGCGCGTGGCCGACGACGATGTTGTCGCCCTGGGTGGCGATGATGTTGACGATCTGGAACAGCGTCTGGCCGGTGCCGAACCCGAGCAGGTCGCGCAGCCGGGCGCGGTCGATCCGCAGGGTGAATGGCGGCGGCTGGAGCACCAGGAACGCGACGGTGCTGGTGGCCTCCTCGAGCAGGTAGCCGGCGACCAGCGACCACGGCCCCAGCCCCGCGATCGCGAGCGCGATGCTCGCGATCGAGCCCGCGCTGTACGCCGCGGTGTCGATCAGCGCGACTGCGCGGAAGTTCATCGCGCGCTGGCAGGTCATCTGCGAGGTCATCGCCACCCCGCGCAGCACGAAGATCGCCGCGAGCGCGCGGAGCAGCTCGACGCACTCCGGGCTGTGGTACAGCCGGCCGACCAGCGGCGCGGTCGCGACCACCAGGCCGGCGAGCACGACCCCGAGGTACGTCGACACCGCGAACGCGGTCGCGACGTGGCCGGGCGCGAGGTCCTGGCGCTGGATCAGCGCCGGGCCGATGCCGAGGTCGCGGACCATGTGCAGGATCGCGATCACCGACAGGGCCGCGGCGACCACCCCGAAGTCGTGCGAGCCCAGGACCCGGCCCAGGACCACGACCACCAGGACCCGCATCGCGTTGGTCGAGGCCGCCCCGACGAGGTTCCACGAGATTCCGCGGCGGACCTGGCGTGGGAGCTGGGCCTGGTCGGTCACGCGGCGGCAAGCCTAGCACCCCGCGAGCTGCGCTATCGTGTGGCCATGGAACGCGTCATCGTCGTCGGCAGCGGAGGCCACGCCAAGGTCGTGATCACCACGGCGCGGGCCGCCGGCCTCGAGGTCACGGCGCTCACCGACGACGATCCGGCGCGCTGGGGCCAGTTCGTGCTCGGGGTCGAGATCATCGGCCCGGCGCCGCCGATCCTCGACGATCCGCGCCAGGTCGCGGTGCTCGCGATCGGCGGCAACCGCGCGCGGCAGCGCCGGGCGCTCGCGGCGCGGTGCCAGTTCGCCACGCTGGTCCACCCGGGGGCGATCGTCGATGCCTCGGTGCGGCTCGGCGCCGGCACGGTGGTGTTCGCGGGCGCGGTGATCCAGCCCGACGCCGTGCTCGGCGCCCACGTGATCGTCAACACCGGCGCGTCGATCGACCACGACTGCGCGATCGGTGACTTCGCCCACATCGCCCCGGGCGCCCACCTCGCCGGGGGCGTCGAGCTGGGCGAGGGCGGCTTCCTCGGCATCGGCGCGGTGGTGATCCCGAATGTTCGGATAGGCGCGTGGACCACCGTCGGCGCGGGCGCCGCAGTCGTCGACGACCTGGCGGCAAACCTCGTCGCGGCCGGCGTGCCGGCGCGCCCGCTGGCGCAATCGTCCGAATAACCGGCGGTACTCGCTGCGCAATTTTGGGACGCCCGATGCGACGGCAGTCGCTCCCGCACCCGGCGCTTCGAACATGGTGGGTCGGTCCGGCAACTAACCGGCACTCCACGATTTCGCCCACGATTTCGCCCACGATTTCGCCGCCCCACTTCGCCGCCCCCACTTCGCTCGCCAATGATCCTCTCGATCACCCCCTCGATCACCCAGCACCGAGCGAGGCCGACGTGGCCCAGGTGAAGATCCCCGGCACGGTGATGGGGATGGCGCACGAGACCGCGCGCCTGCTGCGCGATCCGCGGCTGCTGGTCTGGGCGCTGTTCGTGTTCATGATCCCGTTCTACGTGTTCTCGAGCGGGCTGCCGCAGCCCGGCGACATCCTGGTCATCCCGCTCGCGCTGCTCGCGCTGGCCGCGTGGAACGGCCGGCTCGATCGCAGCGCGCGGCGGCCGCTGTCGACCCTGCTGGTGTTCACGCTCTGGGTGATCGTCGTCGACTGGGGCTGGGCGATCGCGCTGGGCAACTTCGGGCTGTTCGGCCCCGACACGTTTCTGCTGTGGCCGATGTACTACGTCTACAACACGCTGGTGTTCCTGATCGTCTGCGTGCTGTACCAGCGCTACGGCGCGCGGTTTCTGTGGCTGACGTTGAACGCGGTGCTGGTCACCGTCATCGTCCAGGCCGCGGCGTCGGTCCTGGTGCACCGCGAGCACACGTTCCGCGGCGCCGGGTTCTTCAACAACCCCAACCAGCTCGGGTTCTTCGCGCTGGTCTGCGCGTCGCTCCTCGCCCTCGGCAAGCGCTCGCTGGGCTTTGGCTCGATCAAGACCGGCGTCGGCCTCACGATGTGCTTCTACCTCGCGCTGGTCTCGGCGTCGCGCGCCGCGGTGATCGGCAGCGGCATCCTGTTCGCGCTGACCGTGATCGCCAACCCGCGTCGGGTCGTGGTGGTGGGCCTCCTGATCGCCGGGCTCGTCGCGATCGGCGGGCCGCTCAGCAACGCGCTCGACGACACCCAGCAGCGCCTGGTCGCCAATCGCTACCCCCAGTTCAGCTTCTTCGAGGAGCGCGGCTACGACCGGATCCTGGGCAACAAGGAGTACTGGGTGCTCGGCGCGGGCGAGGGCGGCACCAGCCGGTTCGTCGACACCACGCTGATCGGCGCCACCGAGATCCACTCGTCGCTCGGCACGATCTTCTTCTGCTACGGCATCGTCGGCATCGCGCTGTTCCTGGTGTTCCTGCTCCGCGTGGTCGAGGGCTCGTCGCTGCGCTCGACGCTGATGCTGCTCCCGGCGCTGTCCTACACCATCGCGCACCAGGGCCTCCGATCCACGCCGATCTGGATCCTGTTCGGCGTGTTCGCTTGCCTCAAGCACCTGCAGCGCACGGCCCCGGCGCCGCGCACCGGGCGCATCGCGCCCAGACTGGCCCACGCGGCAACCCCATGACCTCCGAGATCCTCCTCATCACCCGGATTCGAACCAACAACAAGGGCAACCAGGCCCTGTCGTCGGCGTGGGCCGCGATGCTGGCGCGGGCGTTCCCGGACGCCGCGGTGCGCGCGCTCGAGCGCCGGCCACCGCACTTCCTGCAGTACACGCTCGCCGAGTTCGCTCGGGCGCGCGATCCGTTCCGGCTGTTCGACACCGTGACCAGCGAGCTGGCGCGGCTCGCGCCGGGCCCGGGCGCAATCGCCGCGGTCGACGGCGCGCCGCGGATCCGGCTCGAGGAGACGATCGCACAGCCGCCCCGGTTCGCGGCGCTCGCGGCGGTCACCGCGCTGCGGCGCCGGCTCAACCTCCGGCGCTGGGCCGCGCGCGCGGGGCGCTACCGCGCGGACTACCGCCGCCGGCTCGCCGCCTGCCAGCGCGCCGCGCTCGTGGTAGTCAACCCCGCCGGCGAGTTCTTCCCCGAGGATCCGGCGCCGGCGCTGTACCACCTGCTCGACGCCTACGTCGCCCACAAGCTCGGCCGGCCGACCGCGATCGTCAACCACACGATGGACATCGCGGATCCGACCCTGCGCCGGCTGATCCCGCGGATCTACCGCGACCTCGATCTGGTCGGGTTCCGCGACGAGAAGAGCGTGGTCGCGTTCCGCGACATGGGCGGCGATCTCGGCAACGTGCTGGTCACGCCGGATCTCGCGCTGATGACCCGGATCCCCGACCGGCGGCCGCCGTCGCGCGGCCGGATCGCGGTCGCGGTCCACTCGCCGGCGGCGTCGTGGATCGGCCGCTCGACGCCGTGGCTCGACGTGATCACCGGGCTGCGCGCGAAGGGCTTCGACGTCGTGCTGGTGTCCAACGAGATGCCGGCCGACCGCGAGTTCTTCGCCCAGATCAAGCAGCAAATCGCGATCACCGTCGAGGGCGCCGAGCTCGAGTTCGAGCGCTACTGCGAGCTGCTCGGCGGCTTCGACTTCGTGGTGTCGAGCCGGATGCACACCAGCATCCTCGCCATGGTCGCCGGCACGCCGGTGATCCCGGTCGAGGGCCCGTCGTTCAAGATCTCGGGGCTGTTCGCCGAGCTCGGGCTGTCGACCCGCGTGATCCAGCCGACGTCGACCGGCTGGACCGACGAGGTCATCGACGCCGCGGTGCGGCTGCGCGATCGCCGCGACGCCGCGGCCGCCGAGGTCACCGCGCAGATCGGCGCGGTCCGCGAGCGGATCACCTCGGCGCTGGTGCCGCGGCTGCAGCAGGCGGTGCGGTCGTGACGCCGGTGGTCGCGCCGGTCGCGGTGTCGCCGATCCTGTCGGTGATGATCCCCAACTACAACTACGCGCGCTACATCGTCGAGACCATCCGCAGCGTGCTCGATCAGGCGCCCGCCGATCTGGAGATCGTCGTGGCCGACAACGCGAGCACCGACGACTCGGTCGCGCAGGTCCGCGGGCTGGGCGATCCGCGGGTCCGGGTCGAGGTCAACCGGAAAAACCTCGGGTTCGCGCCCAACCTCGAGCGCGTCGCGCAGATGGCGCGCGGCCGCTGGATGCTGCTGCTGTCGTCCGACGACCGGATGCAGCCCGGCGCGATCGCCGCGTACCTGGCGCTGGCGCGCGCGCTCGGCGACCGGGCGCCGCGCTCGATCTGGGGCTGCCCTACCTGGGTGATCGACGCCGCCGGCCAGCGCACCGGACGCCGCGATCCGGACCCCAAGCTGTGGCGCGGCGCGCGCGACGAGCCGGAGCTCGGCCGCGCGGTCGGCCACCCGGTGCGCTCGATGCCGGCCGCCGACATGCTGCGGCGCTCGCTCGAGCTCCTGCGCACACCGCTGCCGTTCGCGACCACGTGCTACCCGCGCACGCTGCACGATGCGGCGGGTGGCTACACCGGCGGCCGGCTGATCAACCCCGACAAGTGGTTCCTGTGGAAGCTGCTCGCCGCCGCCGAGACGATCTACGTCATCGACGAGCCGCTGTTCGACTACCGCGTCCACGACGCCGGGCAAGGGCCGCAGGAGCAGCGCTCGGGCGCGCTCAAGTACCTGGTCGATCAGTACGTCTCGACCTTCAGCCTGCCCGACGACGTCCACGCCCGGGCCGGGCTCGACAAGCAGGCGCTCGCCGCCGCGTTCATCGAGCAGGACGTCGCGCTGCGCGGCCTGGTGGCGCTCGCGAGCGGCCAGCGCGCACACGCGCGCCGCGCCGTGCACTTCGCGATGGCGACCTACCCGGAGCTCGCGCGCGCCAATCGCAAGGTCTGGGCGCTGCGCGCCTTGCTCGCCCTGGGCCCGGCCGGGCCCGCGATCGCCCGCGCGCTTCGCGGCCGCGCCGAGGAGCGCTGGCGCACGCGTGAGAGTGGCCTCGAGTCATGACGCGGCGCGGGTCACTGCTGGATCATGCGCTTCGTGCTAGTCCTGTGTTCGTAACTTGCCGTCATCAGATTGCCAAACTAGAGATTGCCAAACTCACTGCGCAGTTGTGGCCATTTGCAAGGATACCAATATGCTGAGACATAGCATCTCGAGATACTTCCTCATCATGTGTGTATTCGGGGCGGCGATGCTGCCCGCGCTGAGTGGCTGCATGACCGGGCCGAGCACGGCGGACAATCCGGAGCTCGGCACCGTGTCGGGCGATCTCGCGCTGCCGCCGCCGACCAACCTGCGCGGCACCGCGACCGCGCCGAACCGGATCGACATCCAGTGGGATCCGGTGGTCTCGGCGAACCTCAAGAACTACGTCGTCGATCGCGGCCTCGCGCCCGGCACCGAGACCTCGCTGACCTCGGTGGCGCCCGACAGGACCACGTGGACCTCGACCAACCTGACCCCCAACACGCAGTACTGCTGGGACGTCCGGACCATCACGCTCAACAACGAGCGCTCGGGTCCGTCGAACGAGGTCTGCCTGACCACGCCGGCGACGTCGACCACGCCGGCCCCGGCCAACGTCACCGCGACCGCGATCTCGGATACCCGGATCACGGTGGCGTGGAGCGCGGTCACCGGCGCGAGCGTTTACCACGTGTTCATGGCGCAGGTCACCGGCACCACCACCGGGACGTTCAGCCAGGTCGCCACGGTCACCGCGCCGGCGACGTCGGTCACGATCGCGAACCTGGCGCCGGCGACCCGCTACGCGTTCCACGTCACCGCCGTGACCGTCGGCGGCGAGTCGCTGAACTCGGCGCCCGACGCCATCGCGATGACGTTCGGCGCCGGCCTCGAAGGCTACTGGAAGTTCGACGAGACCGCCGGGGCCACCGCGGCCGACTCGTCGGGGTTCCACCGCGACGCCGCGCTCGCCGGCGCCGGATTCTCGACCGATCACGCATCGGCCAACGTGGTCAACCAGACCGCGCTGGCGATCTCGGAGGGCTCGGGCTCGCAGGCCACCGTGCCGTCGACCGGCGCGTTCCGGTTCGCCGGCGGCGCGTTCTCGCTGTCGACCTGGGTCAAGCTCGCGTCGCCGACCCCGACCGACATCGTCGGGATGCGCACCGCCGGCTGCGGCGCGCTGGGCTGGAAGCTCGGCCAGGACGCGACCAACCAGCTCAACGTCACCAGCGCCGGCGGGACCCGCAGCTTCGGCACCGCGATCGCGGTCGGCGCGTGGACCCAGGTCGCGTTCACCTACGACCCGGCCGCCGGGACGCTCGCCATGTACGTCAACGGCGCCAGGGTCGCGGCCAGCGTGTATGCCCCGCGCAACGGCCTGACGACCGTGCCACTGAGCTTCGGCCACGTCGGCGGCTGCGGCGGCGGTGGCGCGCTGATCGACGAGCTCCGGATCTACTCGCGCACGCTGTCGGATGCCGAGGTCGCCGTGCTCGGCACCCTGCCGTCGGCGTCGCCGGCGCTGACCGTGACCGCGCCGGACGCCAGCCACGAGGTCCTGAACTGGACCGCGGTGCCCGGCGCCAACCTGTACTACGTGTTCCGCGGCAGCGCGGCCGGCGACGAGGAGTTCCTGACCAGCGTGGCCGCGACGTCGCTGACGTTCACCGGCCAGCACCTCGATCCGCTGACCCAGTACTCGTGGTTCGTGCGCGCGACGATCGGCGGCGATCCGTACTCGAGCTCGAACGAGGCCGTGGTGTCGACGCCCGATGTGCTGCCGGCGCCGGCCACGGTCACCGCGACCCGGGTCAACGCCACGCGGGTCACGGTGGCGTGGAGCGCGGTCACCGGCGCGACCAGCTACAAGGTCTTCCAGTCGACGACCGGGCCGGCCGGACCGTTCTCGCAGATCGGCGCCGTGCTGACCCCGACGACCACGTTCCCGGTCGTCAACCTGACCACCGGGACCACGTACTGGTACGAGGTGCTCGCGGTGGACAGCGGCGCCAACCTGGGCCACCTGTCCACCCCGGTCAGCGTGACGCCCTGAGCTGCCCCCGATGAAGCTCGAACAACGGTTCATCGCAGACGAGAAGTCCGTCGTCTACCAGCGGACCGGCATCAAGGGCCTGCTGTACCGTGCGCTGCCGACGTCGGCGTACGACTACTTGCGCGGCGCGCGGCTCAAGCTCGCGTCGTCGCCGCTGGGCGCGCGGCTGAGCCTGGCGCGCGCGGCGGCGTACGACGCGATGGCGCAGAGCGGCGTGCTCAGCGGGCTGTACTACGCGCTGGGCTCGCGGACCTACGATCGCGAGCACCGCGCCACGCTCACCGCGCGCGCCAAGTACCTGCGCGACGTCTACACCGGCGAAGGCAACGTGTTCGTGCTCCGCCGCAACGTCCACAAGCTCGAGAAGGCGCTGGTGATGAAGCCGCGCCGCGCGCTGTTCGCGCTGGCCTACCTGCGCGAGACCGTGGTGTCGTACGCCGACTGCGTCGCGCGCATGGAGGCGGGCCAGCTCCAGGACGGCGACACGCTCGAGTGGTCGCGCCAGGTGCTGCGGGTGTACTTCGCGGCGATCCAGAAATCGCACCCGATCGTCGACGAGTCGCGCGCGATCTTCGAGGCCGCGGCGGGCAAGCTGCCGCCCACCGGCGACCAGCCGCGCGTGCCGTTCGCGCGGACCTCGTCCGAGCTGCCGTCGTACGAATCGCTGCTGAGGCTCGCGCTGCAGCGCCGCTCGGTGCGCTGGTTCGACGGCCGGCCGGTCCCGCGCGAGCTGATCGACCGCGCGGTGCTCGTCGCGGGGCTGTCGCCGTCGGCGTGCAACCGCCAGCCGTTCCGGTTCGCGATCTTCGACGAGCCGGAGCTGTGTCAGAAGGTCGCCGCGATCCCCAAGGGCACGCCGGGCTGGGTCCACAACATCCCGTGCTTCCTGGTGATCGTCGGGACGCTGGCGGCGTTCGACCGCGAGAAGGACCGCCACATCCCCTACATCGACGGCGCGCTCGCGGCGATGGCGCTGTGCTTCGCGCTCGAGAGCCAGGGCGTGTCGAGCTGCTGCGTCAACTGGCCCGATCTGGCCGACACCGAGGCGCGGATGGCCAAGACCCTCGGGCTGTCGCCGTACGAGCGGCCGATCATGTGCATGGCGATCGGCTACCCCGACATGAACGAGCACGTGCCGTACTCGCAGAAGCTGCCGCTCGACGAGCTGCGCAGCTACAACCGGATCCCGAAGTAGCCCGCCGTCACGATCCGGGCGGCGCCGCGAGCACCGCCTGGTACTCGTCGGGCGTGCCGCAGAAGATGACCTGGTCGCGCGCGATGACGTGGTAGCGGATGTCGCGGCCGTTCGCGATCAGCCGGTTGTACAGCGGCGCGACGTAGAGCTCGCCCGCGCTCCACGACGCGGCGCCGCCGGCGGCCGCGGCCGCGAACGCGTCGACGAAGTCGCCGGCCCGGCGGAAGTAGTACAGCCCGGTGCAGCACAGGTTCGAGATCGGATCCTTCTCGGTGGTCCGCGCGACGGTCCGGGCCGCGGGATCCCGGGGCGCGACGAACGACCAGTTCTTGCCCTCGCCCTCGAACACCTCGAGGTAGCCGTCGACCGCGTCGAGCGCGAAGCCGTCGGGCGGGCGCCAGTGGGGGCGAAACGTGTCGATGTTGAAGATCATCGCGGCGTCGTCGGGCGCGATCCGGCCGGCGAGCCCGAGCGCCACGGTCTCGGCCTGGCCGCGGGTCGGCGCGTCGAGCAGGTGGATGTCGTACGCGGCCACGCCCATCGCCCGGCACTCGGCGGCGATGAACGCCGATGTCTCGGCGACGTCGCGCGCGATGAACAACAGGCGCATGTCGCCGCCGTGGCCGAGGAAGCCCTCGACCGCGTGGCGGAACAGGCTCCGGCCGTGGGCCTCGAGCATGTACTTGGGCACGGTGAACCCGGCGCGCGCGAACCGCTCGCTGAGCCCGGCCATCGGGAAGATCAGCCACCGGGTCGGTGCCGAGGTCGACGATCGAGTCATCGGCTCACCGCCGCGCCGCCCTGGTCGAGCTCGACGAACAACCGCAGCGCGTTGGCGACGAACGCGCGCTGGCGCGCCGGATCCTCGTCGTGCAGCGGCAGCATCGCGAGGAACAGCAGCACCGACGCGGCCTGGATCGCCGGGTCCGAGCCGCGGATCGCGGTCGAGAACATGCGCTCGGCGAACAGGCCCTGGACGTCCCGGTGCGTGGCCTCGACCGGGAACGCGAGCGAGAAGTGGCGCGGATCGGGGCTATCGAGCCAGTAGCGCCCGGCGAGCAGGAAGTCGTAGAGCCCGATCACCGAGTGGTGGAGCTTGGCGACGTCGTAGCGCGGGTCGCCGTGCAGATCGACGCCGCCGCGCGGATCGATCAGCTTCACCGCGCCGGCGCGGTGGTCGTACAGGATGTTGCTGAAGCAGAAGTCGCCGTGGATCACGCACAGCTCGGCTTCCGTGATCGCCGGGATCGCCTGGGCGGCGAGCTCGGCGATCCGGCGCAACCCGGGCAGCTTGCGGTCGCCGAGCACCAGCTCGCGGTCGATCGGGAAGTCGGTGTCACGCGCGAAGTCCTCGAGCCGCGCCAGGGTCTTGGGCAGGTAGAGCTGGCGGGCCTGCTCGGCGTGGCCCGCGGGCGCCGGGTACTTGCGGCACTCGGTCAGCCAGTCGTCGCAGGCGTCGAAGATCGAGCTCCACACCAGCTGGGGCAGCTGGCCGAACACCAGCAGATCGCCCAGCGGGATCAGCCGCAGCAACTCGAGCTCGTAGTGGCCGCCGTCGTCGGTCCGCCCCGACGACAGCAGCTGCGGGGTGAACCGCCGGAGCGGCCCGGGCAGCCGGCCGAACCACTCGGCCTCGCCGGCGAGCTTGTCGGCGTTGACGCTGCGCTTGGTGATCACGTGCTCGCCGGCGCGCAGCTGGTTGAACGACCGCGCCGTCGGGTAGCGGGCGCGCGACGCGAAGTAGGTCTGGAGATGGCCGAAGTCGTACCAGTCGCCGGTGACCTCGGGGCGCAGCCCGCGCGACGCCGAGTACAGGTTGAGCGCGCGGATGAAGCTGCCGCGCGCGGTGGCGAGCGCGCGGATCAGGAGCGCCGCGTCGGAGAACGCGAAGTAGCCGGCCACGACCAGCGACTCCTTGGGTCGCCACAGCCCCTCCTTGAACGTGGCCACGCCGGCGGCATCGGTCTGGTACTCGGCCCACGGGTAATACGACGCCGCACGGCCGGAGCTGAACATGTCGTCGCGGTCGAGCGGCAGGCTGCGCATCAGCGTGTCGCCGTGCAGCACGCGCACCGATCCGAGGAACAGCCCGGTCGTGGTCAGGACGTAGAGCAGCGACTCGGCGAGCGACAGCCCGGTCGGGACCGAGACCACGGTGACCTCGAGCTCGCGCAGCTTCTCGGCGTCGACGCGCTCGAGCGGGAAGCCCTCGGGCACCGTCAGGTAGACGTCGTGATCGCGGCGCGGGAACAGCGCGACCTGGTGCTCGAACAGCCGGCGGCTGTGCAGCGGCAGGAACGCCGGCGGCAGATTGCCGATCTCCGCGGCGATCTCGTGGCTGACGTACGCGGCCGAGGTGATGATGACGGAGCGCCGCATGCAGCCGGTCTCTCGATGGTGGCGCAATTCGTCGCCGCGCGCCAGCCAGCCGGTGCCGCGAGGGAACCGCAGGGCGCATCGTGTAGCGCGGTGGGTCGTGGAGCGCGGTGGGTCGTGGAGCGCGGTGGGTCGTGGGGCGCGGTGGGT
>Ga0307515_10009033_pt1 | contig 19341 bp, 11 predicted proteins | sample 17_EM_MG_FD_194513 | JGI IMG/M metagenome (GOLD analysis project Ga0307515, IMG submission 194513) | Populus trichocarpa ectomycorrhiza microbial communities from riparian zone in the Pacific Northwest, United States - 17_EM | ecosystem: Host-associated > Plants > Roots > Unclassified | place...
GATATTTTTTTTTAATAGATTGATATAGTGAATTTCAAAATTATTTTTAGTCATGCACAATGAATCTTCCAAGTGTACCTGGTTCTATCTATCTATTTATATCTAGGATGAATAACTTGATCTTGATTAAATTTCTGGGAGAGCTAGGAGCGCTGAATCTACATTCTTAAGCCTGTATATTTTTATGGAGAACATTTATCGACATGGAAACCTTGTTTGCCTTTCAACACATGCATGCATGCTAGTGTTATGCCCTGGTCTACATGGAAAATGAACCATAGCCTAAATGAAAATGAGTTTGAGCTCCAAGTTGGATGCTAAGTGCTCCAGTGCGCTATGTTTTTGAGTGTCCAATCCTTTTCAAAACACCCTCTCCCTCGTCGAATATGGTGACATGAATGATTTGGATTGTACTGAGTTAATTTTTATCAATAACTACGTTACAGTGTTTTTTTTTTATGATAAATGATATTTTTTTTGAGAGATACAAAGAGGAGTACTTTTTTCTTCCCGAATTTAATCATAGTTTATGTCTTTTATGTATGTGACGAATTGACGGTGATGATAAGTATTTATTACCTAAACATGATAATGCGAGAAATGTCTTGTTCGAGAAGTTCCAAGAAAAAATGTATTTATATTGCATTTAAATAATAAACAAGATTTCGAAAGGCCTCTAGAGCCAGTATCTCGGACCATTTGCCTCCCCAATGATCGAGGCTACCCTGATTTTACTAGCCAATTTATTTTTAAATTTTGCTTTCCATTAATTTGGAAATACTTCTTAATTTCCTTTCCTTTCATTTTTATTTTCTCTGTCGTTTGCATTCATTGTCTAAAAAAACTGTATATATATATATGAAAAAAAACTTTATTAATTCATCCAAGAAAAAAGGGCTTGTTTTTTTTTTAGATTTAAAAAGAAATTAATTACAATTTGAGCTAATTATGGTCATATCCATTTGATCAAACATATAGGTCGAAGGTAGGACTCCATGCTAGTAGATCAATTATGCAGGCATAGCTTTTATTGATATGATGCATCGATCATCTATCTTTTTTTCGGCCGCACACGTAGACGCAACTCTAACACCATTGACTTAAGAAACAAATATGGATACTAATAATTATGTTCTAATTAGTGTCTATTTTTCTTGTAAGAAATTAAAGCTCATTACCTAAAATCAAATAATAACATCGTGGATGTGATTTTATGATTGCTTTATGGTTTATAAGTCGCCCTCAAGATTATAATACTAATAATAACAAAAATATAATTATATGAATAAGAAATGAGAACAAATAAAGGGTTAAAAGAGTGGAAGCTGACATAATTAACATCATAATTACAGCCTTATCTGGAGAATTACTGCCGGAAATGTATGGTGTATCGCAATGATAAAAATGGTGATCATATGTTGTAACTAGACAGACTCGTCGTCCATATATAAAAATAGTAAAAAATTAATTAAGTTGGAAGCACAACGTCATGCTCACTCAATTATAAATTAATCTAGACTTTTAATGAAAAATATTATCACAATTAATTATACTTGATTTATTTCCAGCAGTATATCCACCATAAGTTTTCATGGAAAATGATATCATCCATGACAACAGTTTGTTGCACAACAGTGTCACTCAAATCTATATATAAAAGTATGGATTTATGTATAGAATTAATGGTATATATTATAGAAAGAAACAGACTTAATTCAATCACATCGGAGAATAAATTAATTACTTTTCAGTATTGATATAATCTTGATTTGATAATGATTATTACTTGGGAACATGACTAATCAACTCTCTTCACGAGGGGGGACTGACAACTTATTAATACCTAAACATGAAGACAATATTCCCGTATATATATAGTTTATGTAATATTTACCAGTTAATTAATATAAAAAAATATAAATTCTCAAAAATGATATGTAAACCTTAAATTTTTTTAATACGCTATCATGTGAGCAGTTATTTTTACTTATTACTTATTATTTTTATATTATTATTGTACCATAAAATAAAAGAATGTGAAAAGAAACGGTGACAATCACTGTTACTCATATTCAGATATATTATTGAACGGTGCAATTTTATTTCAGTTATTGAATTTTATTTCTTTACAATTTTATCTTTTGAAATTATATTAACATAATTTTATGTATTGAGAATTTTTTGTTTTTGCATGATTTTATATAGTTAAAGGATATTCCAACTATAAATTAAAAATTAATTGCAAAACATAATTTTATGTTATAGTTAAAAAGAAATTAAAAGAATAAAAACTAGATTTAATAATATAACAAAACAAAATAAACCCCTATATCATTTTGGCACAAAAAACTTTGATTTGGCCATTGAAATTTCAGTTTATGTATTGTTTAGTACATGTTATTCTAGCATTTTAAATTTTAATCTCCAACTTTATTTTTTCATATTTCAGTCTTTATATATTAAGAGATGAAAGAAAAAATTATAAAAAAAATCGAGGAGAGAAAAAGTACTTGTAAGCCTACATTCCATAAAAAAAAATTAATTTTGATGTTAATGAATTTATATTTTCAAAAAAATTTCAAGGGAGAAGGTGTTCCTCTTTAACCACTATAAAAAAATAAATCAGGGTTCATAATGTTCTTTTATTCATTTGATTTTTATATTTTTAGAGTGATTAAGATTTATAGGTTATTTTAAAATGTTTTTAGGTGAATGCAGTTTGAGAAATATGTTTTTAGGATACAAAGACTCAAATCCTAATTTTTCAATCAACAAAAATAATTGAGAAATTGTCTAATAAATATAGACAAAATATTCTCTATTAATAAAAATAAAAGCAGATGATGCCTTGTCCACCCTTAAGAAAAAAATCAACTGAGTGCATAGGCTTTTTCAAGCTTGTTTAGGTGTGTGAGTTTAGTTTGCCTTAACAGTGCTTAACTTTTTTAGCGATATATTTAGTCAGGTTGAACAGTGTAAAAGTCAAAGGCACTTGAAGTAGGATGGGCCCATCAAACCTTGTTATAATTAATATAAATTTAGCGTAGTAAGTCCAACTTGCCTTCTTAATGTTTAAATTAGGCCCATGTCCCCCATGCCCACAGACACCTAAGCCTGTTAATGTATGTGGCCCAAACCTGCTACGTACCATTGTAAAATGGAGTAATTTTGCTGAGCTCCTCTTTACAAAATACAAATCAAACAACAGTCCACTTTAGAGGGTTTTTTTTTTTTTTTTTAAAAAAAGAAAACAAAACAAAAGGCAGTTCATATTAGTCTCATTTGTATAATAATTTTTCCATTCGAAAGTAAAAAAAATGATAACAAGTCCACTATCCTTCTAAATGCAATGTGATGAGCGTCCATTTGCCTGAAAAACTTCATCTATGGAGCTACATTTTGCTATACAAAAGAGGGGATAAATAAAATCCACTCTCATAAATATGGCTGCCCCTCCTGGATGCCGATGCAATAAGCTACAACACTTTCTTCAGATTAAAGAACATACAGTGAAACAATAATGCAGGGAATTTATATACATATATAGCATCAAAGTCCGGCAGCAAATTGCACACCATATATAATTAGCTGGTAAAAACCATGATTTGCCTGCCGCCTGTGAAGTTTGCGACTGTGAATTTTGATGCTTCTTCTTCACTAGCTATAACCCGGTAACCAGGCCATTACCTCGTCCACTAGTCGAAGCTCCAGGACTGGTGTTCTTGTACTCTCCATAATACAAAGTGTTTTGAGCAAAATTACCATCGCATTCTACCCAACCTGCTGGATCCACCAAAGAATCAAGATAAGTTGAGAGAAAAACTGTGCGAGTACGGCATCGATCCATGATCTTCCTAAGTATGCTTTGAATGATCTAAGGCCTTCTGAAGCCAAGAGTTGTGAGTTGTTTTAAATTCTTGGTTCAGGGCATGGGGTTTTATAGCACCATGAATCCATTTCATTGGAGGTGATACTTGAGAGTGTTGGTGAAAACAGCGAGCAAAAGTTTATGAACAAAAACTTTGTAGCCATTTTTGAAGGCCTAATAACTCTTGAAATTTCAAAAGGCAAGTTTGTGACATAGATGGAAGGGACAGAATCGAATGATACAAAAGCTAAGATGCAAGAGCAAAGATTGTGGATGCTTGTCTTATTATACTTTGTCTATAAAAGTATGTTATTCCGGCCTTAAGAAATGACCATTTATGTTGGAATACTTAGATTGCTTGCTAAACTGAAAGAGAAGAGAGATTACAAGAAGTCAATTAAAAAATAAAAACATAAACGGGAGATCAAACTAATTAGTCCATAATATATTCAGGATTTCTAAATAAATTAGATCCTGTGTAACTGAATTTTTAACCGAAGATTTTAACCAAAAAGCATTGCCATTGCTTGTACCAATTGGCATTACAGTGACAACATGCTTGTTTTTACAGTCCCCTCTCAAGACTTCTCTCGCTCAAATGCTCTTCATTCTCCCAACCTTGATCCCTCTAGTAAGGTGATAAGGTCAAATATATGAAGATCCTCCTTTACCTAGCTATAATCACGGCCCTCTTATTTTCAACATGTATGAAAATGCAACTTCTAAAGGAAGAGAGAAACATTAGAACACATATATGAAGCTAATCCGATTAGCAACTTTAGTCATTTTAGCAACTGCTAAATCACAAAACAAAAGTTGGGTTAGGAAAATTGAGGCATTTTTATGGACATCGAAGTAGAAAAATAAAGATATGTATGGCACACCTGTTAAGGTTCAATATCTTTCATCTCTGCTACCTTTAAAAATTAATGGTAGATAGACATACCTGCCTAAGGAATGATTCAATCATGAGGCGACTATATATGAACAACTTCAAATTGGAATTAGAGGTTATAATATGAGCCAAGAGCGCCACCATGATCGAGCTGCAGGAAAATATCAGAACTTAAATTATTTAAAACGTTAGATACTAATTGATCTTCCAAATTAATACTATTAAATAAAATTTCAGAAATAATTTTGTATTACTTTATAACATTTCATTAGAAAAACAAGGAGAAGAAAGAAAATAAGGAGGAAATTCCAAACTGACCTCCATTCGAAGTAGCAAGTCTACTGTCCAAGAAATCAAGGTATCGCTGTGTCCAATCAGAGAATGCACGAATCGGCCGTAGAGAATGGAACCGATTCCTCAGCCAATTTATGCTGTTTGTCACCTCTTCAAAGCCGAAAAACTGAGCATTTTCTCCTGGAAGATCATTGTCAGATTCGTCACGCAGCTCATACCGGCAAACAGGACAAGTGTTATGCAAGTTCAACCAAGGAACAACACAATCAGAATGGTACAAATGCTTGCACGGTAACTCCATCACGTCACCACCAACCTCAAATATCTCCTTACATACAGGACAACGCATATCGTTCATCAAATGCTGTTCTGTAACTTTCACAATTGGCAATGCTTCAATTGCTGAAACTGGTGCAGGAGGTGGTCCTGGCAGATCAGAATGATCAATCATATCTTGAGTGAGCAGATCATTCTCAGCATTACCGATATTGTCAACATTGCTTCTGTTTATAGCATTATTACTAGGTGGAACAGCAGGAGCTGGTGCCGCAATAGTGGGCCTTTGTAGGCTCGGAGGTTCAACAAACTGGAGGGTAATCCAAGGTCCATTGGCACTTCCGAGCACCCATCTGATTCTTCTACCAGAATCAGCATCCTGCCCCCTCGTAGGAGGATCAAGCATTTGCGCCAACGAAACCAAAAACCGTGCACCCGGAGAGGACTCTAAGCCAGTTATATCAGCAAAAAACCTTGGCCTTGACACATCAAGCTCATGATTCATTCCACTATAGCAATTTGGACAAAAGATTTCTAGCCTGTTTATGGAGGTGAACCAGCTTGAAATACTTTGGCAATTTTGACACCAGAAGAAATGAAAAGTTCTCATTCTTCTGATTCCATTGACTGTAACACGAGGGCGATTGATCAACGACATGTTTCAGAGGGTAACAAGTACTTGCCTTTTTTTAGGTGTAGTATGATTAAATGAAGAAGGTTGTACAATCTCTTATACGTGAGCTTGTTACATTAAATAATGACTTTTTTGGAGGCACAGGAAGATATTCTTTTTCTCTGTACAGAGGTGTTAAAGTCGTGCCTCATTTCCATTTTCTTCCTTGAACATTTTCTTCTCACTTCTTGACAAAGCAATGAATGGTTTAGAAATGGTGCAATGTATCCGAATCCCTGACTGTGAAAGACAAGCTAAATCAAGCCATCAAGCTATGTTCAAAACCAATCACATGGGCTTTGCAAAAGACAAGTTTTGGAACCCACAAAAAAGATTGCTTTTGGATAACTAAGCCGACAAGATTCCATGGCATCCAAGTATAAGTATAAAAAGCGAAGTTATGAAACCGGGTCTCACCCATGATTTATTCAAGGTATGGGATTAAGGTAACAAATTGAATGAATTGACTTGAGTTAATTAAAATAATATTGTTTTATTTTCTTTTAAAAAGTTCAAATAAATTTTGATTGGCTTGTATATCAAATCAATCCACTAATCTTGACCATGTTTAACACAATATAAAAAAGCATATAAGAAAACAAAAAACTAACACTCAAGCTTATTTAAAATACGTAATCCAAGTTAGCCCCATTTACAGGTATGGTATAGTGAGCCAGACTCATTACGGCTTCAATTCCAAAATCCTAAACCCCAAATTTTCAAATTTGCGTTTTAATGAACAAGATTCCAAATATTTTAATTCCGTAGTTATTTCTTTGTAAGGAAATTAATTAGAGGCTTCAATAGTTTTTTTTTTAATAGACTTAATAATGGAAATGGTGATTGTTTTCCCAGTACGGCTGCTTGTAATGCGATTAATCTTTAGAGGGATTTGTGTGAAAAAGTTGATTTCTGGAGGCATTTGATTATTTTTTGGAATTAAAATATTTTGGTGCTAAATTTACCATAACGGGTTTGTGGGAAAATATATTAAAGTTCGATATATTGCGTGAAAGAATTAAAGGTTAATTCCAACTCTTTCCCAGCGGTAGAATTAAAGTTCGATATCATGAACATATTTCCAATGCGATTCACGGATGAATGATCATTTTTATTGGACAAATATCTTGAAGAAAAGTTTTGAACTATTACAAGGGAATAAAAAAATTATGGAAATGTTGAAACAAGGAAAGAATAAGCAGATTGAAACAATCAACGGTATTGAAGGGGACTTTCAACATCATGAATTAAAGTCCAGAGGAAAATGGGACACCGGTAGCTGGCAACCATGACCTTCCAGCTATGAAGTTTGCAACCGTGAATCTTGATGCTTCGGTTGCACTTGTTATAACCCTGTAACCACGCCACTTAACTCTTCCACTAGTGGAAGCTCCAGGACCAGAATTTCTGTACTCTCCATAATACAAAGTGTTTAGAGCAAAATTACCATCCCACTCCAACCAACCTGCTGCATCCACCAAAGAATCAAGATAAGTTTGAAGAAAAACTGTACGGGAGTACTCCTTCCATGGCCTTCCTAAGAAAGTTTTGAATGAGCTAAGCACTGGTCTAAGGTCCGATGAAGCCATGACTCTTGAATTATGGATTGAAATCCCTGTATTTTGATTAGCGTCAGTCCTGCCTTGAGCTGTTACTACGTTCTTTTGCTTATCCATTGGCCTTCTTGCATATATCATGCAGTTTTGTAAGACCACAGCTGCATTTCCAAAGATGAAATCTACAGTGCCATAGATGTCGCATTCCTTGTAGAATTGCCTTTGAGAGTGGACATACAAGGTGTCTTGGTAACCTTCGAAGCCGCAGCGGTAGAAGACAGAGAGATCAGCGCCTGATCGGAGGGCCACAGCCTGGTGGTTTTGTGGACCAGCTGTGTTGCGGAATGTGATACCACGAGCAATGAATCCACCCCCAGTCACGGCTGAAAATTCATGAAAATTTATCGGAATGTACTTTTGGATTACACATATTATATGCCAAAATTAATGTTGCAAAGAAAAATAAAACTAGTGGTTCTAAGATATATAACTTGTTCACTGAATTTTTTTAATTAATTATAATGCTTATCCAATGTTTTAAAATTTGTTCAATAAAATTATTTTTAAAATTTTATCTAATAATTTAAATTTTTAAGTTAATATCATTTTTTGATATAGCATCTAAGTCTTTGTTATTAAATGACCATAAATTAAATCTCAATAGATTATTCTTTATTTAATAACTTAAATTTTTTAGTTAAAACATGCATGTACATTTTCTTCTTACTTTAGGGAAAAAGAATAGAGAACTTGTCAATTTGTCTAACTTTTTATTTCCCTTGTAGATAAAAAAAATGATAAATTTGAACCTTTTCAGTAATTTATCAGAACTTCCTAAAACATTCGAAGGTAAAAGAAGATAATTAATTAAGGAGAGGGTGCATAAAGCTTACCAACAGTTGCAGAATTGAAAGTAGTAGAACCTCCTCCAACACTTCGACTACCGGTGATGATGGTATTTTTCAAACCATCACCAACAAGCATAATATTCTTTAAGTTCTTGCCAATATCAAGATTTTCTCTATAAACCCCAGTCTTAATACGAATAACAAACCTCCCACTCCCACTTCTCTTCGCTGCCGCGTCGAGTGCTGCCTTTATGGTGCGGTGATTCCCTGAACCATCTTGAGCCACCACAAGATTTGAAGTTGATGAAGATGCCAGCAAGAGCTTTCTATCACCTGGTTTAACCCAACTTGGAAAACCATCATTATAAGTTTGAGGAGGATTTGACGAGGCATTGTCTTTTAAAGCCAAGGAGTTGCGAATTAGCTTTGAAACATTGTTAGACATGAGAGGCAGCATGAAATCTGAAACCCCAAAATCCTTGAACCCTGCTTTGCAAGTTTCAAGATTGGTTAAAGCAGTGCTAAGCCAAGTTTGAGCATCAAAATCGGTGCATTTTGTGTGGGAGTCGAGGGTGTGGTTGAGTTCAACAATGGTGTCCTCATAGAGACTTAAGCAGTCAGCCCATGCAGCCCTCTCTTTCTCATTGCGGCATTTTGACCCTAGCCCTTTGTTGTGACTTAGAGCAGTATGAGCACGTTGCATGGATAATTCGATTGCCAGTTTACGAAAGTCAGATTTTTTCTGAGGTACAAAGTGTTTTGGGTTTTGCTTCATGAAGTATTTGCATGGTTCAGGGTTTGGGGTTTTGTTGCACCAATAATCTATCTGATCATGATCATGATTAGAGGCAACAGAGGATGAAAGCAATGAGCAAAAGCATATGAACAAAAGAGATATAAAAAGCTTTGTGGCCATTTTTGGCAGGCCTAATAATTGTTGGAATTTGAAGATATATATCAAGGTTGTGATGATCAAGGCTGTGGACGTGGTTCTTTATATAGGCTAAGGAAGGTGGAATTTCTTATGTCATGCATGGTAATTAAACCTGGTGACATCTAACTGTTGGCCAGGTTTGAACTTTATTGAAAATAAAAATTCAAATGATGAATAAGCTAATACATAAAAACATAGATTCTCTACTCTTGTCTTCGTAATACTTTTGTCTTAAAAAGAATATATGTTATCCTCTTTCACAAATATATACACATATGTGGTCAAACCCAACTTATATGACATAGTCAAAGAGAGACTCTTTTTTTTTGTATGGAAAATTGAATTGGATGCCACTTGCATGGATTTAGTTAATTTCCATGCAATTAAGTTCACAAGAGAGCACATTAATTTTCCTTTGCTGGCTATAAGAACTTGTCTTTCCACTTTTGATGTCTATTTTCCTCTCTTTTGATTTAGTTTGTTAATTCCCAATGATTGTAATTTAAGGGCAAGATTAAAACCAATTTATAGTATAAGAACACACAATTTAAATTCTACATGGAAAGCTTCACATGGAAAAGGATGCAACTTCAATATGTATTGAGGTAATTAAGTTTAAATTACAGAATTAATAACTCAATATGGGGATCCAAATTTTCAAATAAATTCATAAAACTATGTGTCTAGATAATCAAAATACAATTCAAGCACAGGGGAAAACTTCGCTGAAAATTATTCATGCATCTCTTACTATTCTCATAAAGGCTTTCCGTCTTCTATAAACTAGCTATATATGCGTCTACCAAGTATCTTTGCTCCCTTTTTGAACCATAAAAGAAAAGGAAGAATATCTGTAGCTCTTCTTATATGTGTAGCCATCCTAATTGAATTATTACTCTAGGAATTAGGACACAGTAATTTGACCTGGTAGCGTGGAAATTTCACCCATAATTAAGTGAAGACTGACGGGAAAAGAATAAAAATAAAATTCATGACGTGCCCATGGTATTCTCTTGAAGAATATGACATGCTTCACTTTTGTATGTTGTTGTTGACCTTGAACTCCTATAGTTTAACAGGCAGCTACACCAGTTAACGCGTTATAGAGATAAGTCGAAGGCATATAATTTGATTGATTCAATGGCATGTAAACAAATCTTGCTAAGACTCCATGTAAATAGATGGCCAAGTACTTAATTATAGACGGTAAATTGTGGGATTTACAAAATTTAAATATTTGATTGGATTTATAAATATAATGATTATATATATATCAGTTTTTTTTCCTGAAAATCTTTCAGATTTATGTCTCTGAGTGTAACATATTATTCAAAAAATAATTTTGATTATTGAATAATTGAATGAGTATTCAATGATTTTCATACTTCTAATTATGTAAATAAAATAAAAATATAGTCACCTTCCACTTCTTTTCTCATTTTTTATTTATTTATCAAGTTAACAAATTCTATTTTTGGCCATGACATCCCACAGGTTGAGCCAATCAGCTAATATTGTACTAATCACCTTTGCTCTTGAGAAATTATCTCTAAACCTCCATGAATTATTAGAACGAAGACCGCAACAATTGAACCCAGTTTCGGGTCTATCCATTGTTTTGTTTTTTTTATATATAAAGAAAATATTTGAATATAAAACCTTTTTTTTTTTGGAAAACAATAATATCAATCAACTTATTGACACAGATCTAACTACATGCATCTATGGGCATGGTTGCTATTTCTAGATGCTTATCTCATAAGAGAAATATAAATATAAAAAAGAGAGAAAATCATATCTGGTTTTCTTGAAAAAAACGATAAGAATTCTCTCTACTGTTAAAACAAATATATTTTTTAATTTTTTTTTATGTATATTTCTTTCCCATGCTATAAATATCATGTAATTAATCCTACTCAGTGGTCAAATTCCAGGTTTGCTTTCTAGAGATCACCAGTTTGAGTCTTACAGACCTTAGGGTCACTGGAGATTTATATGGTCATTAACTTTAAAACCCGTAAAATTAATTAAAATATGTATAAACTGGTCCGAATACCTATATTAATAAAAAAAAATCATCTAATTATGATACGCAACATCATAAAATTTCCCAACAGTTTTTTTTTTTTTTGAATGAGGTATGATGAGTAATCTAAGGCTATAAGTAAACGACGAGGGAGATTTGTACACGTATGCAAAACATGTAGCCGAGAATTACTAGTACTTTTGGGCAGGTGCGGCGCCAGCTTCGTGAGCTTCCCGATGGAGAGTACTGGTTAGACATTATATTATCAAAGTTAGGATAACTAAATTCCTTACTTTCGTACCAAAATAATTTAAGATTCAAAAAGCTTGGCCTTGTGAGATATCACTATCTCAAAAGTCATAACGAAATCGAGCACGGAACAAGCAGCTGTCTCATTGAATTATTTTTTTAAAAAAATATTGAAAATCATGCCAGAAAAAAATGAAGGGATAAATTTTGTAGTTAATGAGATTTGCTTCTTCTCTGAATTCAAGTTTTAAGATAAAAATCTAAGAAGATTTATTCACTTAGTTAATACACTGAATTGATGTAAAAATATACTCTTAAAATCATTAAAAAAATTTAATTTTGATAGAAACTAGTTCGGAAAAAACTATTAATTGTTGACTATTTATTCCATGTTCTCCATGTAAACTAAGCCCAATACTTTAGACAACATGCATTTCTACGAGGGAGGTAGTTTTGGGTTAGAGTAGGCCATAATCTATGAAAATTTTGTATGTTCACGACTTCATGCATGCAGATATGGTTCAAATTAATATTTAATTGATTGGTGCAGTGAATCTGTGTTCATAAATTGCGTATAAGTTTGATCTTGTTTAGGGTTTTATACTCTCACTGTTAAATATTGTTCTACTTATATAAATAAAAATGATGACTAATATATTGTTCGAAACTCTTATTATTTTCAACTTGATATCAGAAAATTGCATCTTAACACTTTTCTTTTCTTTCTTATGGATCCAACACAAAATCACAACAAGAGAGCTCCCACCACCGTTGTTGTCCTTGATTTAGTTCTCTCATTCTCACCCATGGTATCTGCATTAATATTGTCTTTTTTTTTTTTTGTTGAATCTGCCAATGGTTTTTTTGAAGACATAGGTGAAAATGAAGAAATTGAAAGTTTAATGGTTAATTTGCATAAATCCAAGACCAATGATAAAAAAAAGGCACTAAAATCTGGGGCTGATATTGATGTTCGGTAAGGGCAAAATTGCATAAAATTAGAAGTTTGAGGTCAATTAATGATGCAATTGGAAGAAATTAAAAGCCAAAGGACTAAATTAAACTTTGATCAAATCCCTAAATTAAAACACTAAAGTCAAAATGAAGCTGTTTTGACAAACAAAAAAAAAACCTGACGACAAGTTGTCTGGTTATTGTTCATCACCCCTACCTTTTACCCGAAAAATCGCTTTGGTAGTTATCTTTTCAGAGTATTTAATGCTTTGTCTCTCAACCAAACTGGATAGACCCTATACTACTATGGTGGCCTGACATTGTACTACACCCCAGAGTAGGTCTCGTTGTCTGGTTGCCCTAATAGTTGTCGCGACATCGCTCCAAATGGCCAACTTGACCAGCATTCAACAACCATTTTTCACGGACTATGATGTTACATTTGAGCCAACAATTAAGATCCTTCTTAATTGAATCAAGGGCTAAGATTTATTCTCAATAAAGATAAAATACCCCTCTTCCACCCATTATAAATAAGGGTGGATTACAAATTGGAAAACAAGAAATTCGAGTATAAAATTGGCAAAAAACCAGCTTTTCCCCCGGTTTTCACCAGCTAACCTTTCCTCTATTCCTTTGTTGTGCCTTCATCATCGTTGCCGCCACCAAAAACACGTTGGACTTCCCAGCACCACTAGGAACACCACCAACAGCTCTTTTCCTCCGGTCAGATGAGCCTTTTTCATTCCCTAAAAAAAACCCTAGATCTATCTCTACCAAACCAGTAGCCACTATAATTTTTTTCTCTTTCCCTGATCTCTCCTCCACCACACAACCCTTCCAGCATAACCCAAAAACATTTAAATCCCCACAGCATAGCCCCCACAGTCTTCAACCTCCAGCCACAACCTTACCCACACAAAAAAAAAACCATCTGACCCTGGTCCCAAACACCAACACCCAGCCTCTCCCCTCTACTACCAACCATCGATCCACAACTAAAATGTCGGCCCCCGATCTCTCCTTCATCTCCCAACCCAAAAAACCGACAATCACTTTTCTTCTCCATTTAAGTCGTTGCCCGCAGCCCTCTCAACTTCAACATTACCAGTGACAGTGGGTTTCCCCAAGAAAACACTAGCTTCTTTATTTTTTTCAACCAGCCTCCAGCAGCAGCCCATACATGGCAGGGCCCATAGACCCAACAACCCTCTCATTTGATTCCAATCGTGGTCATCAACACCACAGCTCGTCACTGCCACTAACAATAGTAGAAACACAGTCACGCCAGCGACCTCTTGGTCTTACCGCTAGCTACCTGAAATAGAGAAGAAGAAAGTGAAACCAAAATAAAAGGCAAATATGTTTGGAGGAAAAAAAAACAAACTGCTTGTGAAAATTATTTTTACAGATAACGGTGATCTTCACCGCCGGCTCAGGGAGAAAGAAAGGAAAAGGAGATCGAAGTTTTGGAAGACCAGATCTCACTCCTCGAAGGGCGTGGAGGAACATTGTCGGTGTAGAAGTGGAGAGGAGAGGAGACCGTGAGGCTTCAGATCCAGTAGCCCACCATCCTCCAGCAGCTTCGACGAGTGAATCCACGTGTCAGCAATGGTGGTGGCTCGTGGTACACACACCGCCATTATCCCAGCGGCCCTTTTGACCCGATTGCAATAGCTCCTGGATATGCTAAACAACTCAAAATGTCAATTCATTACCTCAAATTAGTTTTTGACAAATTGCTATAATGTTGTGGAATTTGAGACATCTTTATTGTTTTTGTATAATATTTGGACTATTTGGACACTATTGATTTGAATTGATTTATGTTTTTGATTTGATAATTTATGGTGGACGGTGTGTTTACTTTTTGGAGTGTGATTTGTTTTTTAATTTATGGTTTATGTTTTGGTTTGGTGTTTGCTTGACTTTGAGTTGATATCAAATAACAAATAATTTATTTTTTAAAATTGATATCTTATTCGATTTAAAATATATTATTGTGTTTTGTCGAACGCCACTTTAGTCAAAATTTCAAAGGTATGATGATAATTTTGCAATTAATTTTGATTTCCTCACTTTTGTTTTCACATTTTCATATTTAATATTTGGAATTGTAACCTACACGCGATATGATTTTTCGGTATTAAACGAATTGGTTCCCTCCCATAAAAAAAAAACAACAAAAAAAATCTTTCCTTCCAAAATACAATTTCTATATTAATTTGCATATGGTCAAGTCTCTCAAAAATAGATTATAAATGCATATTTCCCTATATACAAAAATCATAAAAAAAATATAGTTTTTACTTTGCGTGTATTTTTTGGATTTAATAACCAGTTTATTAAAGCCATGAGAACTTAGCCTACATTTCAAAAAATACCAAAATATTATTTTGTTTTCTTTTAGTATCCAAGATTATAAACTTATACGTAAAACGTATTCCCAATATTAGATGAAAAGGTAGTTCATTTTGTTTTTATATTGACATTAGAAAAATTATGTTTTTAAACTGATAAGATAAGAATTTCTTTACTGAGAATGATTTTTCTTTAGCCATAAACAGACTAACGATTAGAAAAAATAACAATATCTTAGTTTACATCAGACAAATGAACAATGCAGCTTATCTCAAGGAAAACATATTAATTATGGGTGCTAATATATTTTCTTTACGCAATCAATCTCTTTACCTGAATTCTGAGACTGGTTAGGGTTTCTAGTGACCAAAATATTATGTGACAACTCTCATTCCCTTCTTTTCTTGTCCTTTCTCCCCATACCTTTCCTCCCGCACCATTCCCGATCTAGAAGGATGATCGCCACAATATTATACATGTGCGACACTTTAGATAAGAAAAAAATTATTGTACTTTATTTTCTTTAATAAAATTTGACACATTCACCGAAGAAAAACAAACAAATGTATTTTCTTTTCTAGTTGCTCCAGTCAATTAAATAATATTTATAAATTAACTTGTACATTCAGTGTGTTAAAATGTACAAAAAAAAAATTGAATTGCAAAATAAATACAGTGAAAAATACCACAGCATAGATGGTCAAAGGTCAGAAGTAAATGGGACTTTGGTTGCTGGCAACCATGAATCTCCAGCGATGAGGTTTCTAACAGTGAAACGTGAGGCCACACCAGGGCTAGTTATAACATGATATCCTTTCCAAGCAACCCTCCTTTTGGTTGAAGAGCCAGGCCCAAAATTTTTATACTCTCCATAATACAATGTGTCTTGAGCAAAGTTACTAGTACGTAGCCATGGTGACCAACCTGATGGATTAATAAAACTATCAATGTAAGTTCGAAGAATAACAGTCCTAGAATATTGCATCCATGGCCTCCCCAAGTATGTTTCAAACGCTCCAACTACCGGCTTCAAGTCAGGCGCCGGTAGAATTCGAGAATTATGGATAGAAATTCCGGTGTTTTGGAAAGGGTCATTACGGCCTTGTGCTGTTATCATATTTGCTTGACCCTTCAAAGGCCTCCTCACATAAATAATAGAATTTTGGAACACGACTGCTGCATTACCAAAAATGAAGTCTATGGTGCCAAAGATGTAGCATTCTCTATAGAATTGCCTTTGAGAGTGGACAAAAAGGGTGTCTTGATATCCTTGAATGGAACATCGATAGAAAACTGAGAGATCTGAGGCTGATCGGAGCGCAACTGCTTGACCCTTTAGTGGACCTGCCGTGTTTATGAAGGTAATGCCACGAGCCACAAAGCGAAGGCCATCAATACCTACAAATCAATATTTAGGTAAATTAGGCTTATTTCTTTAGCTTAGTGGACAAGCTAGTAAATAATGGAGCACAACCATAAGTTATCACTCCAGTTAAAGGTACTGAAAAACTTGGATCATATTATAATTAAAATCATGTCTAACATCATTTCAAACAATTAAAATTGCCGAAAAATATATAGAATTACTTGTAATGGTTTTTGTTAGAATTAAAAGCTAAAAAAAGGCAAAATCATGGATATTTGATTGAGAATCAAGACATCTCTAGCTAAAATATATATAATTACTATATCCATTCTTTATTATGAAATCGTAGCTTTTAAGGGAAGAGAGCAAAGCACTAAAACATTATACGTACATAAACAATTCAGCAATTGCCTATTTAATTATTAACTCTATGAATTCTTCTCCTAAATATTCCTATACCAACAAAGCTTCATTCTTCTCCCTTTCTGTTCATCTCAATCAAAATTCTTGGTCCTCGAAAATATATTTGATCGTATGTTAAAACTAAAGTTAACTTGATAGAAGGATAGCGGATAGCAATTATCATGGATAAATTTAAGCATGAAAAGATATAATTTCTTACCAGCGGTTGCAGAACTATAAGTTGTATAACCAGCCCCAACACTCCGGCTACTTGTAATTATAGTATCTCTCAATCCATCTCCAACCAGCCAAATATTGTTGCTGTTAACTCTAACTACAATATTTTCCCTGTAAACTCCTCTTTTCACATATATAATAAACCTAGTTCTGAACATCCTCTTTGAGGCTGCATCAATAGCTGCCTGAATAGTCCTAAAATTCCCTAAACCACTTTTTGACACGACTAGATTCGCCTTTGCTGCTATTGATGTAGATTGCAATAGCCGTCTGTTTTGGCCCGAGAACCAGCTAGGAAAGTACCCTTGTGTGTTATTATCTTCAGTTGCAAGCGAAACCCCATTGATAGCCAGAGTATTGCTAATGAGCTCAGACAAGTTTTTCGACGCGGCTGGCATCGTAAAATCTGTCACATTGAGGTCCAAGGACCCGGTTCGGCATGTTTGGATGTTGGTTAGAGCCGTGCTTAGCCATGTTTGTGCATCAAGATCTGTACACGGAAGCCTCTTCTTTTCTAAACCAATTAGGGTGCGGTTAAGTTGAAGAATGGTATTAGAGTGAAGTTTTAAACAATCCGACCATACAGCTCTTTGGTTCTGGTTCTCACAATTCTGTTCGAATTGTGAGACCTGACCTTCTGCAATGAGGGCGCTCTCAAGGGCTAATTGGATAGACATTATCCGAAATTGGGACCTATGTTTGAGAGAAAAATGATGGTGGCTATGGCTCATGTGGTACATGCAAGCTGAAGGGTGTGGTGTGTGGTTGCACCACCAAGTTATGTTGGCTTCGGTGCTCTTTGATGCTGCAAATGAGAGCATTGAAGAGAAGAATAACAATGTTGCAAATAGCCTAACCTTGGTTGACATGATTGTGTTTCGTTTCATTTTTTCTGATTTGGATCTTGAGGCTCTCATCAAGGGTCATATATAATAGCTTGTTAGCAGAGGGTCTCTTGATTATTTGAAAGTGCAGAGTAATATTCCATATATATGAAAATGCAAGATAACATGTTGAGTACTCCACTCCATGTTGTCTTTGCTTAGTGCACAAACGAAAATTAATACTCCTTTTGCGTAAATAACTATTTCTGCATACAAAATCAATTAAAGTAAAGCAAGAGGCAAGAGACAAGACATGAGTTAACTATTTGTTAAATAGCAATGTTATTAAAGTCATACAGTACAGTACGATGACTCAACAACTCAATTGACGAGATAAATGATTAATTAAGTAATTAAAAAAATATTATTTTAATATAATACTATTATTTTTTTATATTAAATAAAATTTTAATCAAATCAATGGATATAGATTCATTCATTGAGTAGTAGATGAAGTAATATTAAATTAATTTATATTTTAATTTTAAAAAATATAGATTGAATTAGATCCCAAATTCATTTATTGAGCTCAATCGAGTTTAATAAAAATATTGAATAAAATAGATTATTTTATTTTTCTAAATCATACATTCATAAAAAATAAAAATAAAAATCCTCAGTACAGTGTTGGTAGGGTGGTACAATAATTTAACTACATATAGTATCAGATTTCACAACATATTGTAATCAAATCCTCCAAGAAGGAAGTTCATAATCTTCGATAATTATCATATTATCTTCTTTGTTATCGTTAACCTTGACAGAAGTCACTATAGAAAAGAAAACCCTTGACAAAAGTGCATAGGATTGCCCTCTTTCTGGGTCAATTACGTAATGCATAGAATAATAAGCAGACCAATTAAAGCAGATCGGTGATTATTACGAAGAGAAGACATGCTATGCTTGCAAGAGAAAACGTATGCCATGAAATCAGCTTGAATAATTATATTCGTAAATAAAACTTTATTTGATCAACTTGCTTAATTAACCGTACGTTAATTAACTATGAAACTATCTGTCATAATTATTTAATAACGTTGAGGCAAATCTTTGTAAATAAATTCTTATTTTGTCAATGCTTTAATTAGCAGCTGTTCCGCTTGATGTGATTTAGTTAAGCTTTGAATTACATATATAAACCAAGTTTTTTTTGTAAAGGTTGTAATGATAACAAAGAAGAATAAACATTAATTATTCTTTGTTCTATATATTTATTTATAATACTTCTTAAGTACAGTGGAAGTAAAAGTTCCTTCAAAAGGAAGAAATAATTTTATTCAACTATATATTACTCGAACAGTTCTGATGATCAAAGATCCATACAAAAAATATGAATGAACATGTGCTTTCTAGATTGTAGGGCAAGCCAAATATCCACAAATTAATTATGGCAATTTTTACCATTTCAACATTATTTTTATAATTGGAGCAAAACTCATTCTTTTAAGAGCTAAGTCAGACCCAATAATTTTTCCAGGACCTGACCCAGCCCAGCCTAGCTATTAGGGCAAATCTTAA
>Ga0307515_10009034_pt1 | contig 19341 bp, 12 predicted proteins | sample 17_EM_MG_FD_194513 | JGI IMG/M metagenome (GOLD analysis project Ga0307515, IMG submission 194513) | Populus trichocarpa ectomycorrhiza microbial communities from riparian zone in the Pacific Northwest, United States - 17_EM | ecosystem: Host-associated > Plants > Roots > Unclassified | place...
TGCTTGCAAGGCGTAACAGCATGCCCAACATGACTCAAGCCACTATGCTCAAGTCCATATATCTTGGTAGCAATTGGGTTTGAACGTGGTAGCCCGAGCCAAAGGGATGCTCTTTGGGATTTTTAAGGGATTTTTGTGGTTTTTTGAAGGGTTTTTTTAACCCATTTTATTTGGATCCATTAAGAACTATTTTAATCTTCATTCTCATTCTTTCCTATTAAAACTTCTCCCTTCTAGATTGGAGAGAAGGGTAATGGAGGGGAGGAAAATACTAAAAATATTTTGGACTTGAATTTATGATTATAGTCTTATTTTACTTGAGATGATTTATATATAATAGAGTAAGTTTTGATTTATATAATTTATAAAAATTATTAAATTTATTTTCAATCTACACTCATGTTAACTTTTTTTGTTTAAATTGACTAAATTATTTATACATATGATATGACTTAATATTATACTTAAGAGAGAAGCTACACATCAGAGAAAGGGGCAATTGCACCCATTGATTTTTTGAGTTCTCCTTTTTAATCCTTATATTTTTCTTATCTTTTAAAGATCAAATAAAAATTATCAATTGCTCATCCTATTTTTTATTTTTCTTATTAATGAAAATTTTTCCCCTCTTAACTATTATACTAAAAATGACTATAAGGTCTATAGATTTGCTAATCATGATTGCGAGGATAGCTTCAGTGTGACATTGAGTCATGATGTTGATTTTATCGAGATAGAAGAGATGAAGAAGAACATATATGTTCCCCAAAACATGTAAGAATCAACCTTAGTTTTTAATGATTTTAGTCTGATTTTTTTTTTATTTTACATGATTTTACACAATAAATATATGTTGACACGTAAAATCATATAATTTTACAAGTAAACTCATGTTTGTAACAACTTTGTTTCCCACAATAGTTTTTTATGCACTCTAAGTGTCATTGGCAAATGATGTTTTGGTTCGAGTAGCTCAATCAATCTTGAGATCTTTCTTTCTTATCAAAACAAAAAAAAATTCAAAAAATTGATCCATGCTTCTATCAAAAGTTGAATTAATGGAAAAGTCATACAGAAAAAGGGATAATAAAGAGGTAAAAAGAATTTCCACTCCTGACAGCATTAATCCTAGCAACAGCACTAAGAGCATCTCCAATGCAAAATGCTATTTTGAAAAGCTAAATTGATAAAATAGCATTTTAAATAGTGTAAATATAGCTTTTTTTACCATATCTATTCCAATGAAAAAAAGCCATTTGAAGAACCATTTATATTGGAGTGGAAGAAACAAGTGTCTTATTATTTCTTAATAAATTTGATGTTACTTTTTTTTTCCACATGTCTACATTTAATTGGTTTATTTTTTTAGCGGCCCCACTTTGTTGGTTTTGGCTCTTTAAAGAGATGTAGGAATAGCATTTGTGAAAGAGAAAAGCCATTTTAGCATTTTGTTTGGCTTTCTCCTTGGAGTGTGCAAAACAAACAAAGAGAAGCTAAAAAAAAATTCAAAAAATTGATCCATGCTTCTATCAAAAGTTGAATTAATGGAAAAGTCATACAGAAAAAAGGATAATAAAGAGGTAAAAAGAATTTCCACTCCTGACAGCATTAATCCTAGCAACAGCACTAATAAAAAAATACATAAGTTACATAGAACTTGAAGAAAAACCTTTTTCTTTCCTGTTATATATTAAACTATATTTGTTTCTTTCTTGTCACAAAAAAACCTAATACATTAAAAAAAAAAAAAAAAAGGAAATAAAAAGAATGCCTGCTTACAAATAATCCTCCAATGCAATATCGACTGGAACCTCATATCCAAAAATCATGGAGTAATCATCTAACTCATCAGATGTAAACTTTGGCATCCTCCAGCTTCTTGCAACTTCAGAGTCATGCCCACTGGTTAGAAGCTCTAACACCTACTCAGAAAGCAAAGAAAACAAGAAATGGGCTCAATCAGGTTAGTTGTTTGCCATTCTCAAATGGACTATGGACTTGTATATATATGTTCAGCGCATAATAATGTTACGCGCACCTCACTCATTGATGGACGCCATGTAGAGGATTCTCTCACACAATATGAAGCTGTTAGAACAACTCTATCCACTTGTTCTGAATCAAATTTCCCTTCCAGTTCTGGATCAGCTAGTTCCGTGATGTTTCCAGATTCCATTAGAGGCTTTGCCTGCACACATGTAAGCCATTTTAATGATATGAGAAGTTTCAGTTTAGTTTTTGAGACGGACTTAAAGAGAGAATCAAAAATCAAAACTAGAAATTGGGTTTGTCTCTGGGTAACATTTTGTTACTGGGATTCAATTTATGATCGTTTAAATTGTTGGATTTTGAAGTAGCATAGGATTTGGTAATCGATCAAGATAAGAATCCAGTTATCTCTACATACCCATAAGAGAAGGTTTTGCTTCGACGAGTCCACAGGCCTCCGGCCCGTTATGATCTCCAAAAGAAGAACTCCAAATGCAAAAACATCAGTTTTCTCATCCACAATTCCGTGCATGAAGTACTCTGGTGCTAAGTATCCAAATGTACCCTCAATTGGAATCACAGCATGGTGAGTCACCTTGTTAGGAAGCCATTTTGCAAGCCCAAAATCAGTTATCTACAGAAGAAAGAAATGCTTATTATCCTTTGAACCTTTCATTGGCTTTAAAAATTAAAGCAGTGATAGAGTATGCTTGCAACATTCACCTGCGGCTCATAATCAGGCCCTAGAAGAACATTAGAGGCTTTTATGTCTCGATGTATTATTCGGTGCTTGCAGCATTTGTGCAGATAATGCAGACCTCTAGCCACTCCAAGGGCGATCTTGTATCGTATTGGCCACTGAAGTGACTCACCTGTTTTACCTGATGATCATCCAATAAAAAAAAATATCTGTCAAGTAAACAGGCATCATTTATTTCATCATCCATAACTGTGCTTCAAATCATGAACGATTCCTGTACTCAGAAATCTCGAGAGCTATTCTATTACTGTAGAATTTTATTAACACATGCTTTGCTACGACCAGCATTTCCTTTATACCTGCATTTTTCAATCCCTTTTTGAGTAGCATTCTAGAGTTATTGAGAAGAAAGTGCAGTAACTTATTACCGTGCAACGCAGATGCCAAATTTCCATTCTGAGAGAAATTGAAAATCAGATAGAGTCCATTTTCAATACAGCACCCAAGTAAGTTTGCTGTATTGGGATGGAAAACATGCCCAATAATGCCCAATTCCATGAGGAACTCTTTCTCTTTGGAAGCATCCCTGTTGTCCTTGGCTAGCATCTTTACCGCGATAGCTCTCCCGTCAGAAAGATCACCTCTATATACTTCTGAATACCCGCCTCTACCGACTATATTGTCTGATGATGCTCAAAGCAAAACAAACGAGCATTAGACTTGTTAATTAATTTCATCTGTGAGTCACTAAATCAGATAGCCTAGCACATGACCACGTAAGATTAGTGGAAGTTTACCTGGGTGGAAGTTATTTGTTGCATTGGCAATCTCCTCAAAGGTGAAGCACTTTAACAAAGGCTGCTGCTTTTCTTTGTTCAAAAAGATCCTATTTCTTTTTCTCATTGGTGAAGCAAAAATTGAAGAGATAAGTTTACAGGTAGATATTTGCTTCTTTGTCTTTGATCGGCCATTGATATTGGTAGCCAGAGGAGGGGACTCTGTAGTGCTTGAGTCTCCTAAACTTAAGGTATCATCTTCTGTACTGTGAGATTCTGCTTCAAGTTGATGTAATACAGTCCTTGGTGAAGAGTTCTGTTTCTCTGTTTCTGAGTTGATGTGATTTTCAATGGTGGAGGAAGTGCTGCCACTACGAGTGTTACCATCAGCGTTCTTGCTCAACCACCATGAACTTGGTTGAAGATTTTCTGCTATAAATGGAACATTAGATAGGTGTTCTAGATTAAGTTATACACTATCTACATGAATTTTCTTTTAAAGTAAAACCAACCTTTTATAGTTGCTGCATTCTTCTGTGGTTCACATTTCCCTAATGAAAGTACCGTGCAGGTTTCTGGGGCATGCTCAAAACAATACCTTATAACTTCATGCCAAGTTCTAATATAGGGAAACGAAAAAAGAGAAGTGTTTTATCATTTATGAGCTATAATATCAAAGCATAAATGAGATTCTCTGATTACTAATCTGGTTTTCTCACCTATTTGATCGGTTTCTCGAGCCACGAAGAAGAAGATAATCAGCCGAAATGGATTTTGCTTCCTCGATTAGAACTCTAGCAATATCAGAGCTAAATCCTACTCTAGCCTCCAAATTTATCTGAAAAAATTTCAATCCACTATAATCTCTAATTTCAATGATATTTCAGTAGAAAAATATTGGAACAAGCATTATTCAACATTTGACAAACATTCAGAAGGTTATAATGTTAAATACCTGCTTAGACTGGCATGTCCTGGCAAATTCTCCAAGAACAGTTATAACATGTGCTTTTGCTTGTCGAATCTGCCATTGTTTTTTCTTTATTAATTCGCGCTTCTTTGACTCCTCACCAACTGTTTTTAATCAAACATGCAGAACATTACTATGCCAAGTATAAGTAGAAGCAACGTAGGCTACTGATCTATTTGATAAATTCAACTCATTTAAACAGGACTTGACTTGAGCAAAACCATGCAACAATAGCGTTCACACTGGTAAACTACTCAGTTCATATTTGATTCAGCAGGAAATCGAGATGAAAACGCATAGATATACAGTCGAAGTCATAATGCATGGAGATATATGTATTTATTCGTAGAAGTAGAACTAAAGATGCTGACCAAGAACATGGATGGCAACAATGGTGTCGTTTGATTGAGCTAGAACTCTAGTTGCCCATGAAAGGAGCTCAATGCTATGATCTGGGTCTAACGAGATGCCAATGAGTATCTTGGAAGCACCTGGAGGGATCATGTTGTCTCCAACAAGTTGGCCGACCAGATTGAAAGCTCTTTGAGCTGAGAAAGGAAAGGGTATTCAGTTATTTGCTCTGTTGACGAGTTCTGTCCATGATGGAAGCACAGGAAGCTTAATAACATGTAGAAGGGAGCAACAGCATGATTAAGGTTAGTAGAGTGAGGTGAGGACACATTGGCAGGCTCTCATTCCATTATTCTTGTATAAGAAGCATGGTATGCCCTTTACAGTGGCAAGAAGAGGAGTGATTAATCTCTCCAAAGAAATCTCTGTGATGGAAGAATTAAGTGGTATGGTTGGGTGCTTTGGGGTATAAGCAAAGGTGATGGAAAGTATTGATATGTCTTGACATCTAAGCCAAAACTTCAAAATTGGCAAAAAAAGAAGAGCTGCTTTGATGGGTTTGGTAGGAGGCCAGGGGGGCTCTTCGCCACTCAAAAAGAGACCTAACCCTTTATCAAAACGTTCAGAAGAAACTAAAGGTTTCACTTTCCACATGGAAAGATGACAGAGAGATTCTTTGTACTTGAAGGACAGGGATAATGCATGACATTGACATGGCGACATGATCTGGTCTTAATTGTATACGATGCTTGCATATTTACAAGTAGATGTTTGCAAATCATTAGGCTTAATCTATCAATTACTACATTACTTTCAACATTTTTTCTTCAATCAATTTCACACCTAAAAGAACAAAACTATTTGAATTTCATCCCTACTTCAAAAAAAAAAATCCCTCTTCTAAGAGCATCTCTATGATTAGGAAACAATACCACCAAAATAGGATGAAATATCACTATGATTATCAAGACTATGTGAATCTTTTGCTAGAACTGAAGTGCTAAGATAAATGCATTTTTTTAAATTTCTTCCACAAGCATCATATAAAGTTAAACTAAAACCAAGTATGCAACCTATTAATTCAATCCCCTACCTTGTCCATAAAATATATATATATATATATCACGTACATGTCCATTACGACATTACAAACTATTATGTACAAAGTAATGATCGATTTATTAAAAATTATTAAGGAAGAGAAACTCAATAAAAGAGGACAAACCGTAAAAAAAAAGGAGAAATTTCATGGTGAACTTCAAATTCGTCAAAAGAAATTCTGTGTAGTCCATTTACTTTTCTTTTCCTTACTTTGCAGCCTTCTTAGTCTTTGTAATTTTAATTTTAGTCAAATAATTCATTTTTTTAACATTTCAATCCCTAAATTTCAGACAGGAAAGACAAAGTTGCCTACAAAAAATGAAGGAAATTTTTTTTGGCAAATGACTACTTTTTGGTGATGAAACTTATCGTTCTTAGTGACAACAAATTTCATTTGATGAGATAATTTCAATTGTGGGTATTTTTCTATAAACATACTTGAAAAAACATATCAGATTCCACCTAGATTTTTTTATTTGGTTGGTTTTGTTTTTTTAAGTGATTTTTTTGTTGGTAAGTGGTTTATAAAGATTTTTGTGATGCTTTTGAGTGTTTTCAGGTAAAAATATTTAAAATTAAGTTTTTAAATTAATAAATATAACTGAAAAATATGACATTATCGAAAAGTTTTTCATAACTTGAAGATTCCCTTTTTTTCATTCAAATTATTTTCATTTGACCAACAATGTAGCTCAAAGCAATTATCTATTCACCTTCTAAACTAATATTCACTTAAAAATAGTTTTGTAAAAAAAAATCATTTTAGTCTTTGTGATTTCTTAAAAAGTTATTTTGGTTCTTAAATGTTATTTTTTTAATTTTGAAGTTTTTTTTGTTCTCAAAGTTTTTTTTTTTTTAAATGTATCCCTAAATTATAAAGTTTGTGCAATCAAGTCTTCGTATTTTATTTAAAAAAAAAACAATTAGCAGGCATCAACCAAGTATAATGTTACTCACCCACAAGTCATATTAACAGGTATTTATTTTATTACCTGATCGGCCTTGGATATTTTTAACTGGTATTTATTAGGCCAGCCAGAAGAGATATCCGCTTCATACCCGCCATTGCCGTCCCTGTACAGGACTCCGTGTGGAAGGATGCTTGTGCCTCTGTAAGTCACATGATGGCCACATAATGGAGGCTTCACGTTAGCTTACCCAACCAGCTGCCGCTAGTCCTGTCACTTTAGTTCGAAGTTTCTTTTATGAAATAAAATTCCAAAGTAACTTTCCTTGCACATAACCATACACACAAATTTAAATTGATTGACTTTACAATCCATACAGCTCATAAAAATATAATTTGATTATAAAAAATTTCAGAATAATATTTTTTTAATATTAAAATAACATATTAAATTAATTTAGATCAATCCAGATTAACAAGTTAAATATACGACCCGAGTTTTGAGATTATGATAAGCTCATAGAAAGCAAATTAAAATAATTATGAAGCATAATTTTCAATCAACTTAATGTTGAAGGATGAAATAAAAAAAATTAAAAAATGACCTAAAAAATGACCCGAGTTAACCTATCAAACTCGTGACTCATGTCATAAGATTGAGATAACTCCATGGAAAGCAAAATGAAACAAATTGCAAATTTCAATCTCCAATCAGCCTAATGTTGAAGGATTAGATTTAAAAAATCAATTAAAAAAAGAACATAAAAAATGATTTGAGTCAATCTGCTAAACCCATGACCCGGGTCATCAAACCGAGATAATCTCATAGAAAGAAAATAAAAAACAAATGACTTGATTTAACCCAGGTTAACCTGCTAAATTCATAATTTTGGTCATGAGATTGAAATGACTCCATAAATAGCAAATCAAAACAAATTATGAAGCTCGATTTTCAATCGTCTTCGTCGGATCCAATGTTGAACAATGAAATTTAAAACAATTACACGAAAAATAAGCCAAGTCAACTCGGGTTAACCAGTTAAGCACTATTATCAAGTCATGATGCCAGGACAACCTAATAAAAAGCAAACCAAAATAAATCATGAAGGCTAATTCCAAATCAAAACAAACATAATATTAAATGATGAAATTGAAAATAAATAAATAAATAATTGAGTCAATTGGATTAACCTGTCAACTCAATAAAAAGTAAATCCAATATTGAAGGACTCATGACCCATGTCATGAGATAAAGATAATCTATTTGAAAGAAAACAAAAAAATAACCCAATTTAACCAGGGTTAAAATGCCAAAACCCGTGATCTTGATCATGAGGCCAAGATATCCTCTTAGAAAGTAAATAAAAAAAAAATTATGAAGCTCAATTCCTAATTGACCTGGTATTGAATGATGAAATTGAAAAAAAATCAATTAAAAAAATGTCACAAAAAAATAACTCAAATCTACTTAAGTTAATCCATTAAGCACTATTTTCGGGTCATGAGGCTGAAGTAACATAATAGAAAGTAAATAAAACAAATCATGCAGTCTAATTCTCATTCAACCGAATATTAAATGATGAAATTGAAAAAAAAATAATTAAGAAAAAAAACTTGAATCAACCAGGTTAACCTGCTAAACCCACGATTCATGTCATAAGAGTATAATGACTCAATAAAAAAAAATCTTATATTAAATGATGAAATTAAAAACAAAATCATTGATTGAAAAAAATCAAAGAAAAAAAAGCAAAGCACTATAATGAATAATGTTTTCTGATGAAGAATACAATAAAATCCCTTCTTTTTTAGTTTATAGTTAATTTTCTTTTTTATTTTATTTGATTAGCAAGAAGTAAAAAATAATTAATAAATAAATATTTTCACCACTTTTATTAAACCTGACCCATTTTCTTGCCCAATTAGGATATCCATAAAAAATCAGATTTTATTTGACCTCATCGATCTTGCGAGTCAACCAATAATCTGATTATTGATTTTTTTAAAAACAACATTATTTTAATTTTAAAAAACTGATTGATTTACATGAACCCAAATTAATTTATCTAATTTATAACTCAAGTTTTGTATATATCAATCACCACAAATCGAGTTTAACTATACTTTTATTCTATCACTGCCATGTTTTTCTATAAACATTAGTAATTCAGATGAGGAGACGAGAGAAGATTTTAACATCTTAACTCCATGCAGTGCATCAATTTAGATTGTTTGATTTTCAAATGAAAGCAAATAGAAATTCAACTATTTATCATCGATCGAAATAGACAGCCGGGTCCAAGAGAGTCGGTTCAGTGGGCTAAGCCTACCGATCACTGTTTGGAACCCCAGCAGGCCGATCCATCAGCTCTATACTGGATTGTTTGTATTTAAGTGATCATTAACCTTTTAAGCTTGGGCTGCGAGCTCTCTTGTAGTTAGGACTGGCAGATGTATTCGTGTTACGATGCTGTTAGAATTTTAAGTTAATTTTGGATGTGAAATAAAAGCATCTAGTATTATAAAATTCATTAATTAAAAAATAGAAAGATGATATTTGTATTTAATATAATAGGTTAATAAATATATTAATGATAAATAAAAAATTATAAATGCTGATTAATGATTAAAGTGAGAAATTATTTTTTCTAGTAATATGTAAAAGGACTTTTTCGTCTTCAGCAAACCTACCTACCTATAAGTAGAAGATCCTTAGAAGGTATAGATACAAATAAATATATTTTACCTTCAGTATCCTTTCCATTTTATACACATTCTTTTATTTATTATGGAGATTTACTCTAGTTTGTTAAATACATATAATTTTTGTTTTTATAAATATATAATGCATTACAATTATTCTTTTTTTTTTTATCTTTTAAAAAAATAGATAGATGTCACATCATCCATTCAATTATTTTTTTCTTAAAAATATATTTAATGAACCATCATCTATTTGACAAGTAAAACTATTGTGCATTAGTACATTTCTCAATCATATTTGATGATCAGAAAAGCAAGGTTTGAATTTTGAGACCCAAAATACTTATTTTTTCAATTTATTGTTGTTTGAAAACACTCTAAAAATAAAAACATCATAGGAAGCTCAATAACTTAATTTTCAATCCTAAAAACTCTCTAATCACTTTTAAAATCAAATATCTAGCTAAATAAATAAATAAAAATTACGAGCTCTGATCTATCTTCTTCTGACATGGTCACAGAGCAACTCCATTTTCATTTAACTTCTCTTTTCAGGATGAATCCATTGACCCCATATTTGATTTTTTTGTGATCAGAATATAGTTGGATAAGCCTTTTCTCTCTCTCTGTTTTTTTTATGACTTTATCTCTTCTCTCTCAACATCTAGAGTCTGAAATGCGATAAAAATAAAGTTAAAGATCAAAATATAAAAATCTAAAAAGGATCAAATATGAAAAAACTAAAACTTAAGGGACCAAATCAAAGTTTTCTGCTCCTTTTGAATAGTGAAAATGAAACAAAAAATACTATGTTATTTATATATATATTAATTTCTTCCTTGTTTTTTTATATATATTTTTTAACAATAATCTAAAATTTTATTTTGTAAAACCTATCTTTCTTTTATTGTCAAAATATCCTTTAGCATCTAGTGAACACAAAAGCATACAAATTGAAACAAATCTCAGATTAGAAAACCATGCCAACATAACTTCTAAGGACCAAATTAAGAAAATAAAGTTCAATAATCAAGAAGGATAGAACTAAAAACTTGAGAGACCTAGAAGGAAAAAGGGGTCCATGAACAGTGTTATGAATAGTAAATTGAGTGTAGATAAACAATAAATGGAGCAATACTGTTTTGCTTATCTCCACTATTGCTCCATTTGAAAAATAAAATTATCTATCTTTAAGCTAATTCCTTTACATTTTATAAACCGTAATCATTTGCAAATGACGCTTATAGCATATATTTTAAATTTGCAAATGATCCAATATATTTACATATCTGATGCTTCACAAATATATAATAAATTCCGAGAAATTGGAAACTTAAAAAAAATGCTAGTTATTAAATCTAAAATCTATGCTATCAAAAAAAAAAATTTAAGATTATTTTTGTCGAGCGTGCTTTTATTTATATTTATAGATTAATTTGCAAACTATTCTTGATATGAAATTAATAAGAACAGATGAACAATATTAAAATCAAGATGCAATGTCTTTGACGATAATAATATTTTTGAATCACCTTACACCTCAAACTAAAATTAAATTCCTCCCCGAAATAATATTAAATTTAATGTGGATTAATAAGAATATAAATTAAAAACAATTTTTTATAGTTAACCGCATGTTTTTTTTTTTAAGTTGCTTCATACAATTTGGAGATGCACCTAATCAAGTTATATAAACTTGATTAATAGAATATAAATTAATTAGATTTTGTCTTTTTTAATTAATTACTAATATACTATGATATTATTAGCCATAATATCAACTCACGCTAGCTAACCAGATGGCAATCCTATATACAAATGACTCTCTCTCTCTCTCTCTCATATATATATATATATATTGAGCTTTTAGAATTCAATTTTTTAACTAGGATTTTATTTATGTGAGTGATCTCAATTTCTTATTAATCATAATTATAAAAAGTATAATAAATTTTTATTCCATGATTTTCTTAACTTTTTCTTATGTTTTGATTATTTGAATTCTTTTCTAAATTAAGATTTGACTACTCTTATTAAAAATTCATTTATTTTTGTGTTTTAAAAGCACTTTAAAAAAAAATATATATATATTTTTTTATATTTTAAATTAATATTTTTTTAGTATTTTTTAGATTATTTTGATGTGGTGATGTCAAAAATAAATTTTAAAAAATAAAAAAATATATATTATTTTGATGCATTTTCAAGCGAAAAATACTTTAAAAAACAATCACTATCGCACTTCCAAATACCCCTCTAAATCTATCTTTTCCAATCATCTACATCAAAACTAAAAAATAATGTGATATTTTATTTAACTAAAAAATATATTATTTAATGGAACAATATAATTTAACAAGGATTGGGCTCCTTTTAAGTTAATTAGTACTAAACATGATGTTTCATGCTAAGTAAAAGAAAACCCCTTTGATTTCTCTTACATGAATATATAATACATAATGTTGGCACTAACCTGGGAGGATTCACACTAACTTCAAAGGAACTCAATCCGACAGAATCATATCAAGTTAGGTTTTTGTTTTGGATTCTTGTCTGATAGTTGCGAAGAAAAAATAAAGAATAAAGAATAAAAAAACCTCGTTTTGAAAGAGTCCAAAATCTTGACAGTGTGACGATTACAACAACTCAAGTATATGATATTCTCAAAGGTTATACAAAACAAGATGAAGCGGACAAGGATTAAAAGTGTCAATTATAAATATATTTTAACAGTAGCAACTTCACTACACCATTCCTTATCTCCTGCCATGGAATTTTACTTGTTCATGCCGACAAAGAGCTAGCATACATGTACTAACTCATTTCTCACATATTTTTTCCTATTTTCTTGCCATCTCCATGACGCTTATAAGGGTCTTGCATGTTTTGCACCTCCATGGGACCAAAAACTCCATACTCACTTTCCTCAAGACCACCACCATCATTTTCACCGTCACTAGTCTGGTCAAGTTCCAGCAATTCTTCCTTGTACTTGACACTTTTAATTCTTGTTTGCATCACCTTGCCTCTTGGATCATACCCTTTTAGCATGCTAACAACAACCTTCATGGTAGGCCTATTTTCAGGCTCACTTTGAACACATAAGGCCGCAACATTAATACTTTGCTTGAATTGGTTTTCATCAAAATTGCCTCTAAGTTTTGGATCAGCAAGGTCCTTGAACCTCCCTTTGGTTATCAATGGTTCTGCCCATTCTGTTACTGTCCTTTTAACACCACCAGGGAGCTTCTCTATCGGTTTCCTTCCTGTGACAATTTCTAGCAAGAGAATACCAAAGCTGTACACATCACAGCTCTCTGATACCTTACCCCACATGGCATATTCAGGAGCTAGGTACCCTAAAGTTCCCTTAACACGAGTGGTCATGTGGCTAACTCCTTCTGGGATTAGCTTCGCAAAACCAAAATCAGCAACAAGAGGCTCAAAATCTGAATCCAGAAGTACATTGCTTGCCTTTATGTCCCTATGAATGATGTGGGGTGTGACCTCATGGTGCAAGTACCTAATAAAATTGGAATGAATCATTTTTTGTAGAATTTTTGAATGGAACAGAATTTTATTTGGGTGCTCCAGCTAAAATGTTTCTATTTTTGGTACAAAAAAAGAGAGAGAATCTTGCTTTAAAATGAAAACTAGACTTGATTAAATCTTAATTAACATAGAAATCCTTATTTTACTATTGTTACATGGGTCTAGTTCAAACAATATTTTACCAGGATTGATATATATGACAGAAATAAATATGGAACAATGTATTGCAAGCTTACGCGTACAGCAACCATTGACAAACATTTTTAATTTCTACAAAATCTGCACGTGATATTTGTGGAAAAATTCAATTCATTTGGCTATGTAAATGAGAGTCAGATAGAGGAACTTGGGAAACTTACAGTAGGCCTTCTGCTGACCCAATGGCAATCTTCATCCTTTTCTTCCAATCTAGCTGAACGTCCCCAGCAAAATGACCATGGAGATGAGACAGCAAGCTGAGGTTAGGCATGTAATCATATACTATGAGCCGTTGATCAGTGCCAGCACAATAGCCCCTAAGGCCTAGCAAATTCTTGTGCCGAACCCTTCCAAGAACTTCAACTTCTACAGCAAATTCCATTTCGGCTTTCGAATTCATTGCCTTCAACTTTTTCACCGCAATCTTCATTTTGAAGAGCAAAATTAGAATAATGTCAGATCATTGTGACCAAAATAACATGTATAAATGCTTTCCCCACATAATTATGAGATAAAATGAAGAAAAGATAATTAATAATTACCTGAAGACCATCAGAAGTTCTACCCCAGTAGACACTTCCAAAGCCTCCTTCTCCAAGCTTATTATCCTCACTAAAACCATTAGTCGCTGTATGCAACTCCTTGTATGTGAATATCCTCCATGTATTGTTACCAGCTCCACCTATTATGTTTGTCCTGCAAAATCTCGCAACCCACATCAAAGTATATGTTAATCGAATACATCATTTACTTTTGTCATCAGGCATATCTAATGCAACTACACAATAACTCTAACTCATTAAATTTTCATCAATATTAACGATGGATTCTACGTACGCTTCATCAACCTTGTCGTTTCCACAGCAACTCAAGTATGAACCCATAGTTAGCACCAGGGAATATTTTTGCAAATTTCATTTGAGCTTCTCCAAAGGAGCTTCATCTTTTAAACAAGACAAATGGTAATGTGGTCATTTTCATTGCCATGCCAGCCGACTCGGCCGGCTTGTTTAACTTGCAAGGCTGTTTATATTATAAGGAGATGTAACCAAGTAGGGACCATATTGAATAAAATAAGTGAAAATTCAGGAACACCTTCAATTTATAGGGATCAGTAGTACTTGTTTTAACCATAAAAGCATATGCTTGAGTTCTAGATTGATCCGTCAACGAACGCAATGCAATTCACCTTAAAACATGCTATAGCCCTTGATTACTCTCTCTCTTTTCCATGACAAAGGTCTCACAGGAATCATATAACCTAACCTTTTTTTTTATGAGTTGATCACGCCAAAATATGTGTGTGTGTGTGGGACTAACGTAACTAATCCGGAGTATTAGAAAGCTGGAGGTGGGTCATTTTTACTTCAAGCTTAATTATGCTTAATTTTATTTTATAAACCATTATCAAGAAGTAAATACAAAGTTTCTATAGAAGGATTTTAGACTAAAGGGGACAATTCATTACTTAATAACCCCAAGTTATCAAGCTTGGAATTAATCCAGTTTCTTAGGGTATTAGATAGCCCTTGATGTGTAAAGAAGAACTACGCTATAAACCATTGTTTTGATATGAAAGGTTTGATATAACTGTGGGTGTTAATTAAATATTGTTGAAGCTAGATGACTGACCAAGTATATGATTGACTACTAATAACAGGGGTTTCGTGGGCACAGTTGCTACGATTAACACATGCTTCTTCGATCGCGTCTAAGAGCTGCCAATTGGCCTCAACTTGTTGGTCAAAACAACCAGTTATCAAATGTCTTGTTGTTGGCTTGTTGCTTGTTATGCCTTTTTCTATTTGAAGATGCATGATTAGCAGTAATTAAGAAATGGCTTACGATTAGATTATAGATGCGGAAACTGAAATATATATAGCAGTAGTTAATTAAATTGTTATAAAATTTCCTCCCTTTTCAAATCTAGAGCTTGCCTTGAAGGCTTTAATTTCAATCGCTGTTTGGCCACACATATATATGGTCATGGAGATGAATGTATTCAAACCAACCATATTTAGCTAGACATTTGGCAACCTCTCAAAATTTAGGGGACTTTCTATCTTATTTCAACTTTAATTTGTAATTTTAAGAAGAAAATGAAGATTTTAAGAATTTGAGAGTGATTTTGGGGTTTAGATTAATGATTTTGGCTTGCTTCTCGTGTTATGTAGGACAAGAAAAAGGTGTTTGATCAAATTAATTAATTATGGGTTTTCAGATATTCATTGTTGTATTATTGAATTTTATAGCTCAGTTTGGATTTATAAAAAATACATTTAAGATTTCTCGGCCAGTAGCTCAATCTCTACTTTACTTATTGCTTTGTTTTCTTGTAATTAATTATTAATTCTACGCGCAATGGTTTGTTTAACATATTGTTCATTCACATGATCTTCTTTCTTCTATCTTTTATTTTTACTTAGAAGATATATCTTAATTGCGACTTAATTAGTAAGAAACATGTTTAACATATTGTTCATTCACATTAATTCTGCTATTTTTATTCCATTCTTTGAGTCTATACATGAGTCCATGACACCGAGTCCATCATGTAATTGGCACATAATTCTCATCAGACTACTATAGTCCAATGTTTTCGTGTTGTTCTATATATTTATTTATTCATTTTTTTGTGGAATTAACTTTTAGCTAAGAGATGCTCTTACTATCTCTTTGTAAGTCTCGTAAATCTTTTTTTTTTGTTTATTTAATGAAATCTTTTATCTCATTCATAAAACAAATTATTGAACCACAGAAAACTGCATGGTGAATAAGCAGGAGTTCGTATGTTAATTACCTCTTTATCAATACAAAAGATGCTAGCTAGTTTTAAGTTTAACGTGGACACATTTGAAGCTAGTGGGAGGGTTAATAAGCATAAAGTTTAAATTTTGACCCCAAAAAGCAAGTTAACATTACTTGTGGTTAAGAGAGTTCATAATCTATTCAGATTATGAGTCCTTGAAATATCTATAAAGATAAGGCTAGTTGAATAGAAAATATGCAAAATGAGTTGAATTCATTGAGACTTGTCTTTATGTAATCAAATATAAGCAAGGCAAAAAGAACATAGTGGTTGATGCACTTTCAAGCATGTATATTCTTCTAAACACTATAAGTGCTAGATTTCTAGTCTTTGAAAATGTGAAGGCATTGTATGCTAATGACTCTAACTTTATCAAAATATATAATGTATGTGGACATTTAATTTTTGGTAAGTTTTATTTGATGAATGGTTACTTGTTCAAAGAGAATTGATTGTGTGTTCCTGCTAGTTCTTTGCGTGAATTGCTTGTTTGTGAAGTATATTTGGGTGGTTTAATGGGTCATTTTGGGGTTGCAGAAACTTTGGATGTATTGCATGACCATTTATATTTGCCAAATATAAAAAAGGGATGTGCAACGAATTTATGAACAATTACATGGACTGTATACACCATTTCTTGTACCTATCACTACCAGAAAATTGACGAAAACCAACGGAATTATCGACGGAATTTTTTCGTTGGTAATTTTTATCGACAGAAATAATTTCGTCTCTAATTTTATAGGTATATACCGACAGTCCATTTCTGTCTGCGATACAGTCGGTATATACCGATAGATGTATTCCATCGGTATATACCGACCATATTGCCGACGAATTATACAGATTTTTGTGAAGTTAAAACGGTGTGATGACGTGGATTTTTTTAGATGATTTTACCGACGGAATGACCGAGGGATTAAAATCAGGATCTCCGTATAATGACGTGGCACAGTCACCGACGAACTCACCAACGGGTATACCGACGGAAATTTTTCGTTGGTGATTCCATCTGTAAAAGCCAATATATACCCACTCTGCCGACTCTCTCTTCCTCTATTTCTCCTTCTTCTTCCCCATCCCAACTCTCCTCTCCCAAACTGCAGCCAACCACCCATCCCAACTCTCCCCCTCTTCTCAACACAACAACTCAAGTTAACTTTTCAATGTCACTTTTAATTATTGTTTGTTACATATAGATTCATTGACATAATGAAAAATAGTCAGTGATATTTAGGGGTTTCTGAAAAATTTCAATAAAATTGAAAATTTTAATTAGATGTTACATACGGAAACACATACGTAAATATTAAAAATATTAATATTTAATTTTCTATTTGTAAGCCGTTGGTAAAACCATTGGAAAAAAGCTCCAAATTAAAACACAAGAATCCCTAAAATCATATCAGACACGTTTCTCTCTTCTTCTCTCTTCCTCTATGTTTCTCTCCCTCCTTCTCACCTCCTCAAGTCCCTCTTTTCTCTTTTTTTTCTCCTCCATGCATGCTAGATATGTACTTCTCTTCTCTTCTCATTTGTCCTTTCTTTTTTTTGTTAATTAACATCTCTTGCCTATTTGTTTTTTGTTTTTTTTTATTCTCAGCTGAAATTCACAACTAAATTAAGGTAATAACTTTTTTGTTAATTTTTTTTACTTTATTGCATCATTTTTTTTTGAAAATTTTTATGTTCTTAATAATTGTTTGAATGTTGTTATTGAACTTTTGTTTTCATATAAGAATTTTATTGAATTTTAGTTGTTTTGTTTTCTATTTTTTTTGTTCAATTTCAATTAAATGTATATGATTAATTTTAATTATTATTTAATATTTTTGTAAATTAGGGTTCAATTGATGAAATATATTGTTTAATTTAGTGATTAATTTCACGTTTGTATAATTTGTGGTTTAGGGTTTTGAGTTGTTGAAATGTAAGAGTTACTTGATATAATTTTGAGTTGTTGTAAATTAAGGATTTATGAAAATTTTGATTTAGATGCTAAATTAGGTTGATTTTGATGTTTTAAATAATGTTTAGAAATGCATGAGTTGTGTATGAATGTTGAAATGTAGAATTATGAAAAGTAAATCAATAATATTATTAGAAAGAAAAAACAAGACCCTTTTACTATTGAATTTTAGAAATTAACCAAATTGTTATACATTAATGGAAATACCAAGGGACACTAATTTTTTTTAAAAATAATAATAAAAAAACTTGATTGAGTACAATTTGAGTGAACTCTTCACTCAATGACAAGGAAAAAAAATTGATATTAATCAATTGGTTTGTGACAATTGAATTTAAATTGTTTTGTATTCGCAAGTTTAAAATTTTTGGGTAGTCTTCCATATATATAAGGCAGATGCTGCTATTTTTTTTTAAAAAAATAAAAATGATTTACGGTATCTTAATCCTTTAATTTGTGTAGATGCCTAGGAGAAAGCCAATAGTGCATTGTATGAACAAGACCACTGCTAGTTCTTCTTGCAGCACTTCTGATGACTATGATTCGTTAAGTGCTGATCAAGAACAGACACCCGAGACACAAGCAGCCACGCTCGATGCGAGCTCGTTGAGTGCGATGCCATCACGTTGAGGGAGATCCCTTCATAATAGGATCCATTTGCCCAGAAGTACCAGGCCTAGTGGAAGAACGACCTTCCAATGTAAGTTTGTTTTCCTTTCACAACGACATGTTAATAATTTTTGAAAATTTAATTTCAATTAACGAATGCAATTTCAAGTTTACAAAACATTGAAGTTGCTAGAACCATAACATTGCAGATGAAATCATCGATGAAAATTCTATTGTTTTAATGGAGTCTTTCCAAATATCTTGAATGGAAACTATGATAGATGCATGGTTTGGAAGGTTTAAGGTTAGTATTAACTTAAATATTTTATTATTATTATTATGTGAATTCGGTTAGTTTATTAATATTAATGAAATTTTTCTCTTCCAAATTTTAATTTGCAAGGAAAAATTTGAATGGGATAAAGCTAACAATGTTATTGCAATGAGGGTTTGAGAGAATCATGTTGCAACTAGGTAAGATTGGAATCAAGATAAAAAAGTTTAATCCTTTTATTCAATTTTATTTTTCATTTACTAACAGATAATTCATTTGTACCATATAGGTTGCACGATTTTTGGTACGAAACGCAAAAGAAAGCCAAAAAATATACTTAAGAAAAAGAGCTTTCAGGCTGGAAGGATATGGTGGTTTTGAAGGATTTCAGACCACTATACATCTCGCAGGCTGTGTGGGTGAAATATATTCA
>Ga0307515_10009035_pt1 | contig 19341 bp, 17 predicted proteins | sample 17_EM_MG_FD_194513 | JGI IMG/M metagenome (GOLD analysis project Ga0307515, IMG submission 194513) | Populus trichocarpa ectomycorrhiza microbial communities from riparian zone in the Pacific Northwest, United States - 17_EM | ecosystem: Host-associated > Plants > Roots > Unclassified | place...
TACAGGGAGGACTGGCCTGTCGTGGTCAAAAACGCCGCCCGAGGAATCACGCTGATACATAGTTTCGATGAAACGGCCGAACTCCACGGACGGCACAGGCACCGGTAATGCACCACGGCCGCAAAGCCGCCCGCGGCAGGGTATTGTGCATGAGATTTACGTTCCGCGGATTGCGCAGCGAATGCCCGAGCGAGATTTTTTTTATAAACCCTTTTCGAGAACCACATGCGCTCGTCTCGGGTAAAATGCCAAATCCCAACGGAGAACGGGGATCCAAGACAGATGGTAGGTGAATCACCATGGTGAGGACTGCATACGATAAATATATAATCAAAAACACGAGTAAGCAAATACCTTAGCTCTATGAAAATCTAGACCTGCGCTTTGGATCGATACAGAACGAGATGAAAAGGAAACGAGCAGAGCTAATGTTACACGAACTAAACCCAATATACGGACTGGAGGTAGGATAGCTAGTACGGGCAGGTGCGGGAGGTGTGGAGGGGGCGCGTCTACGAGTGCCACGAAATGTACCAAAAATGGGACTTGCATATAGACTCCTCGTGACGGGAGTAAAGAGAAAAAGGTCAGAACAAACGTATGTGTAAATGTATATGAAACGTCTAGTCCGTTGTGGAGACCCTGGAGTGGTCTCGATGTCACAGCCGAGCCAGCCTGAGACCGATCACAACATATAAGATGGTCAGCGGAGGTGTGAGTATACAGTAGGACCAGAAGATTGTCTTGCTGATGAGGCGCTCGAAGGCGTCTCCCGAGGCCGCTTGGGTGATCTGGATTCAAGTGTAAGTGATCGACAAGAACGAACGATGATTGGCGTACCTGGGCAAGCGTCAAAGCGGGAGGGGATGAGACTAAGAGCACGTTTGATACGATGAAGACAGGACTGTGCGATAACGAACGTGTGTCAACGCGATCTTAACAATGGGCGGGATGATGGATGTGAAACATACTCTTTAAACACCTCGTGCCAATCGTACTTGGCACATAAGATGATCAAGGGCATCAGCAAGGCAGGCGTGATGATCATCCTCGATACGATTGCAATGACCACAGTCTTGGTCTCCCCTGGTCGAGAATCATCATCCCTGGACCTTCGTTTACCCCTCGAAGCGCTGGTGAGATTGAGCATGCTTCGGACACTTCCCGCGAATGATAGCGTGGAATCGCTGTGCGTGCTCTCCCGGCGTCTGGAATCGACCTCAGAAGGTGGTGTATAGAAGTAAGCTCCAAGGACGACAAGAGTCAGGGGGATAGAACAATGCCCAGCGTTGTTGAGCGCTCCCTTGATGGGCTGGACGTCGTTCTTCAGGAATTCTTGCAGGGGGGCAACGCATGCCACGACGAAAGACGCGAGTGCAGCCCAGAGTGGCACGGTCATGAACTCGTTAAGCGCCTTGGCAGATTTGACTATCCTTCGTTTGGTTCTCCTGAGGATCGAGTGCAGCCTGGACCGCGTCGGTTCCGCAACAGGGCGAGACCGTGGGAGTTCATCGTCACCGTCATCTTCGTCGTCAGACCCATAGGGGGTTTGCAAATCGCTGGAGTTATCCGGTAGCTGAACCACCGATAGAGCAGGGGTGTTGGGAAACGAGTAGAACACGTTGGGAGTGTTTTTCCTTGGAGCTACGCCAGGGGGCGGTTGGGGGCCCAAGACTTTGATGTTGGGAATGTGCTCGCTATCAAGCGAATCTGAATTGTATGATAGTCGCCCCTCGAGTCGATCCTCGGGCCCCATCGGCTCGTCCACGATGGGACTACCCTCTACACCGTCTGGATCTGCCTGTGACAGCAGTCGTACGCCATAACTCCAACGGACCACCATACCAAGAGTGCTGTAGAGAACGAGGTAGGTCAAAGCACGTGCGAGCATCGAGTTTTTGTCGTCGTCCGCTTCCCAACGAAGCGCAGGGACCGTTACGACAAGACTCTGCATGAGGGCGATGGGGAGGGAGTTGGAATTCATGAACATCGAAGCTGCGACTGCGAAGCTTCTCTGGGAACGTTTGAGTTGCAAGGTCCAGCCAAGCAGGAAGGCCACAGCCATGGAGAGCGCAGTCACGATTACGAAGAATATTGGGATAACCCATAGCTCCCGTAGCTTCTCTTTTGTGCCACATGAGATCCTGCACACGAACCCGACGAGGTAACGGACGTACGAGGTGTCAGGAAGAACGCGACCTTTGAGAAGAGTAGAGATGGTGTGAAGAGGGAGACATTGAGACGGTTGAGTTGCTGTGTGTAGAGTATTAGGAACCTGGCGCGTCAGAGATCGTGAAATCGCGCACCCTTTGGGTCTTCTTATCTAGGATGCCTTGTTTCGCAAGGAAGTAGCCGGTGACGCAGAGGATGAACACTTCGAAAATGGACTGTGGACCATTAATCCTCCAACGAGGTAGGGAGATAGGAGCTTTTGGGGCGAGCTCACCTCGAAGACGGTCACGACAAGGGGCCAGTACGGTGTTCCCATCCGAAGAACAAGGTCGTGGGGATAGAGGAGATGGTGGTGGAAGGAGGAGGAGGGATTATTGCCGTGGCCCTAGCATCACTCTAAGTCTATGTACTTCCCGATACAATTCACACGTGCCCTTCTTCACATTCTTTCACGGGTGGCTCACTCCCGCCCTCCCCTCCCTCCCCAAAATGGCCACCAAGGAGGATCAGGACACCCTCCGTCTCCTCGTCCAATATGTCTCTCGAGCCTTTTACGAACCAAAATTCACAATTATCATGGACCAACTCGCGAGGAACCCTGTGTAAGTATGATCCCTGACACGGCGCTCGGTTATAAAACAGCGTTCAACCCCAATAGTCTCAAAGACGACGACCTCGCAGGACGTTTGGGCCTTCAGCTGAAAGAGCTCACCAAGTTAGTGACTGTACTTGACAAAGCTGGTCTCGTCAAAACGTAAATCTTCACCCTCCAAAAACCGCTGGACGCACCAAACTCACCGTACGCAGACACCGCCAAAACGAACTCAAAGAGGGCGCACAGCGTTCGGTCGGTCGACAGTACTATTACATCGACTACCAACACTTTTGCAATGTCGTCAAGTGGCGTGTGGCAGAAATGCGAAGGATCATCGATACCGGCCTACGAAACGTCCGTTTCTCCTAGATCTCCGTTTTTTCCTCTCAGATGCGTTAAAAGTGTCGGATAGGAACTCGACAGCAAAGGCTACGTCTGTCCTCAATGCGGAAAATCGTTTTCGACGCTCGAAGTGGACCGGTTAATCGATTTCAATCTCGGAGCGTTCGTCTGCGACGTTTGTCGTGCAGAACTTATTGACAACGAGAGCGCGGACGCTGCAAAGGGCAATCAAGACCGAATGCAACGTTTCAACTTTCAAATGAGATTCATTCGTGAAGGTTTACGAAAAACAGAAGAGATGGTTCTCCCTGCGTGAGTCTCCTGACCCTACACATGCCCTACGTGGGCCCTGATCGTGGCGTATGACGTGTTTCCTTCAAGTTTCGACGTTGTGACCTGGATAAAACAACATATTCAAGAAACGGCCCAACAACGTTCCGGTGAAGCCGCGACCGGAGACGGTCTTAAGATAGCCGGTTCGACGCCCGGCCAACACAAGGACGACGGGATTGCGATCGAGATGGCTACAGATAAGGACGAAGCCACCCAGAGACGGGAACGTCAAGAAGCAGCCGAAGCCAAACGACAACAGAACATCCTGCCCTCGTGGCATTTAAAGAGTACGATATCTGGTGATTTGACGGCGCTTGGTATCGCGGAAAGTGCGAGGAACGCCGAGGCAGCCGCGGTGACAGCGCCTTCATCGAACGAGGACATTCTGAGGAGTTTGGGTGCGAAGAGTTTACAGAGAAGCACAGATCAGTCGTATTTGGAGGTCAAGCAGGAGGATGTGAAGCCGATCATATCGCAGCAGCAGCGAGAACACGATTGTGGGTTCTCTTTCCTCTTCTTCCACTCGCAGAAAAGCTAATAATATTCATCGCGGTCTAGTCTATGACCAGTACTACGCATCCCTCGCAGCCTCTTCTCAACCCACACCAGTACTGGAAACGGGTGGGAGTGACTTTGGAGAAGAGGAGGAAGACGTCAAACCGTCCATCGAATACCTGAACTCACTGAACGAGTACCGGAAACGGTCAAGGAGCACGGAAGACGTCGGGTTTGCAACCTCGAATTCGGGCAAGAAGGTAGTTAAGCTCGGCTACGACAACCCAGGGCCGGGTCCGATCATCGCATCTACGACTCCCATGTTGGAGGCGTTGGTGAAAGAACGGCCTCTAGACGTGGGGGTCCCAGGACAAGATCCTATCGTCTACGGTACGCCACCATTCCTTGTGGTCTTGACCCTCCCGTTTTCATAGTTTTGACCCGCCGTTTTTTTTTTTTTGCCGTGACAGTGAATGGAGAACCCATGTCATTCTCAACCATCACGGAGGATCACCAAGATCTGATGACGCCAGAAGAGTATACGACATACTTCGAGGTATACCAGCAGTTAAATCCGTAACGCATCGTGAGGACTCCCGCCCTACCTCAGTCGACTTTTGTCTTCTTTGATCTTGTCATTTTTCTTTCATCAGGGACTTTAGCAGACACCGTCATTCGTACCCCTCTTATCGTACTTAACCTGTACTTACCTACATTCATGTCGCTCGTTCACTATTTACTCTCAACCTCCTTCGTGTACATATGTAACCTTGTAAACCAACGGGGGATAATCCAGTTTCGATACACTCGAATTATTTTATTTAAACGAGAATCACCGTGTAGCATAAATCCTCGAAGCCAAAAGGTACAGATACAAATTACAAACAAGGAGGTTGTCGAAAGCAAGCGAGTGTAAAAGATGTGGTCAATGAGGTATGCAAAGGTCGGGTTGTCGCCAACTGTCATCGTATCTCGGGGCGCCACAGGATGCAACTAAGTAAATAACCGTACACCAAACCAAGTGAAACAAGAGGGAAGGAGGAAAAGAATCCACAGAAGACCGCAACGTAGAATACAAGGAGGCCAGCTCAAACCTCTGGAGCACCTCCGTACCGACCTCTCAACGGCACGAGAGGGTCGTTCGGAGTCAGGGGGTAACCGGTAGCCCCACCAGTGGAAGGATCATAAAGCAGGGTTGGAAGCGTGGGAGGGCCGGACGGGCGATACGCCGTTTGTGGAGGGTCTGGCGGTCGGGCGTAAACCGGCGGAGGCTCGTACTTGGGGTATTCCGGGGCTTCGTCACTCTTCATGAAAGCGCTGGAAGGTGCAACCCTGGACCGCCTCCTCCTTATGATGAACCAGACGACGAGAGCGGCGAGCATACCGAGGGCGGCGAGGCCTCCTACGACACCCCCAGCGATGGCACCGACATTAGGACCTCCTCCCCCGCTGGAACTTCTGGGAGTGTTTGTCGGAGTGAGGCTGCCGGTGTTGCTGGAAAATAAACTGGTGGATACAGGAGATTCCACACCGGTAGATTCAGGCTGGTCTGAGAAGACACGACGGTCGGTGAACGAAAACACCCTTAGAAGATAAGCCAAGGACTGACCTATGACAGTCCTGGCAACGATCGGATCCCACATCCCAATCACTGTAACGTTAAGGTACGCCCAGTGTGGTACGGCAGTGCCGCTAGGAACATCTAGGATCAATGGGACTATCAGTATTCAATGACCCGTGACACACCCTTGCGCGTCGGTCCCACGTGAAGGCGGCCGAGGAAGCCACGTAAGATAAATCACGTACCCAATGGGTACCTGATCACCGCAATCAGAGATAAAGTGAATTCACCGTCAATCGCAGAGAGGATGGTCAGAGCTTCGAGAAAAGCAACGTACTGTGTCACATAGACAGCGTCGCAATACTGCGCCCAAAAATCCCAGCTATGTGGGAACGTGGAAGGGAGAATGGGTCAGCGACGGTCACGATACCGGTTGGAGGGTACGGAAGTGAGTGAGTTTACCTTTGAAGTTGCTGCTCTTGGCACCCGGTGCATGCCATGAAAAGCCTATACCACAACAACAACAAAGCGCGATCATCGGTCACACCGCCCGCATGAAGCACGAAATAGAAAAAGGAAGGGGGCTGCGCGAGCGACATACGAGTACATGATGGTGTTACATTCGCAAGGGAGTGCTGAACCCTCCTGAGGCGTAACGTAGTTCGTTCCGTTAAGAGGACCCAGAGTGTACAGACCTACTCGTGACGTGAATTACACATCGAGAGCACACAAGAAACGCGAGGACGTGCCTAACCCTCTACAGGGTGCCTCAAGAGCGCCGGCAATGGCACACGGATTCTGATTCAAAGAATTAGAGGCCCACTCCCAGCCGGGATCGCACTGGGCAGCTGATATCCCGAGTCAGTTCTGGTTTTCGGTAACGGTCGAGGACGAGGAACAGACTCATGGCGGTAAGGGAACAAGGGACGGCGATTGTTGTGGGGAGAGGCTAGAAATCCGTGCCTGTTCTCGGATCGCCCGACTGCCGGTTGTCGCTCGGGTTGTATGGTAACTTCTATATATTGCAACCGCCCGCTGTCCAGATTTATCATCCCCTCTATTTTTAAGAAAGTAGGGAATCACCATCGGAAATGGACCGTGTACACTACACATATCCTATGGGCGAATGTCTCACATGAGTCCACACACAGCCCATCGGCGATCGAGGGTCGTCAAAAATACCATCCACGAACGGTGGGGCCTAGGGAGTGATCCGACCCGAAGACACGAAAGCAGGCTGCAGGCCAATGGACGAACCAACACGGTGCCTAGATAATCGCTAGGCAAATCAATCACAGAAAGGCGAAGGTCAAGGCATGATAACACAGAAAAGGAAGTAAATTATGTGAGGAATAGCGATGCGGAAGAAAAGCAAGTGACTAAGAAAGCTGTAGAAACGTGGTGGAAATGCAATGAGACAACAATAACCGTGCAAACATCACGCAACCAATAGGTGCGACAGAAAATGAGCTCCAAAGGACAACGGGCGGGAAGGAGAAGACTGTCGATCAAGGCGAGTCCATCGGTTCCTCTTCATCGTCGCTGTCGACAATAAGGCATCTTTCCGCATAGCATGGCCACTGAAAGGGCGCAGCTGCGGGTTTCGAAAGTAACTCCACAGACCTAAACATAGCGCAAAAAATGGCCACAAAGTAAAATAAGCGCACACTCAACACGATTCAACGAAACAAACCGATTCGATTCTTCCCACAGTGCATAAATCTGTTTCCTCTCCTCTTTAGTTTTGGCGGCTTTGAATCGCTCCATAATCCGTTTCGACTCCTCGATCTGTTGAGCGAGTCGTTGCCGCTTGAAGGCGATATTCGCTGACGACCCAAACGCATCAACGGATCCTCGCTTCTTGCTCAGACGTCCCTGTATGGCGATATCAAGCCTCTCCGGATCACTAGGAAACCCCTGAGCAGCTTGTAGAGTATCGGCAATGAATGAGGTTGCGAGTAACTCTAGACTCTCCGAGGTCACAATGCTGTCGGGGATCTGTGATACAGGCGGGGGTGAGACAATCCTGAAAAGAGTATCAGGCCCGGGACCAATAGCCGTGGATGGAGTCGACGTCAATGAAGACTGTTCGCTACCCCTACTCATAATCCTGGTCTGTTTCATTGCCAATAACCTCACCCGCAACTGCTGCTCCAGGGAGGAACCTCCGGTCATAGGCGTTTCGGGAGTGGAAGTAGGAGATTGCGTATCGTGTGCTGAAGTTCCTCCGTTCGGAGAAGGTGCTCTGCCTGGGTGATTTATCATTTCCGGGGTCGAGCTAGGGTACCTGAGTGAAGGTGGGGACCCAGTTGGCGTTCGCTCTCGTTGGGTGGTCTCCGGTGGGGATGAGCGAGGGTGGGGTGGAGCCTTGGTACAGGAGATCAACGACACGGGCGGTGAAAGTGAAACGGGTGGATGCGAAGGAATGTGCTCGGACCATCCCTGGGATTTATCAGTGACCAGGTCCGCTGGACTTGATCGTTGTCTCTGTTCTTCCGGGTCGGCCTTGATGAGCGGAATAACCATATAAAGGGATCCTGGTCGTGAGGTAGACGTGGGAGCCGTCGATGACCGCACAGGAAGGTTGACATCCGGTAGGCCGCGTCCCGGCGGTGGTAGAGAAAGCCCCTTCCCCTTTGACTGAGCTATTCCCCCACTCTCGGCAGTTCCTGCCAGCGGAGTTGAATCATCGATGTCCATCGACACAGGTTCTTCGACTCCAGGGGTGGTGTTGGAGATTGTGTCGATCAGAACGCTCCTCACTTCCTCGGTGGCGCCTGTGCTCCCGTTCGTGGTGATTGTCGGGGAGGAGACAGTACCCCCCACCTGGGGCCTGTACCAAAACACCCTGACGTGCATAGCCCTCTTGTACGGTCCATCGCGCAATCTTGGGCTATCGTACGCCCTTTCCGCAACCTCTCTCGACGGGAACTCAATCAATGCCTTCCCGCCGCCATTCAAGTAGACCGCGATTGCCGAAAACTGGTCGCTCCAAGACCTGACAAACTTTGTGGTCCTGCAGTGGGCAGGGAGATCTTCCATAACCAACGAGCGCTGGGAGTCGGGTTGGATGACTTGGCCGGAAGTGGACCAGTGCACGTGGTTGGGCGTTGGGACCAAGTTGAAGGTTCCCCTGTCTGGAAACCCGGGTTCAGGGATCCACCCGATGTTGCGTTTGCGGGCTTGGCGTTTCTGCTTCAATACCAGGGGGTCCATCTCTATCGCCACAGAGGAGGGATCTGAATTTAAGGTGGGAGTAAGGGTAGAGACGGGTTTCAGGTTATCTTCTTGGGGCGCAGACGGGGGGACGGGAGTGGGAGTTGCCTTGGAGTTTGACTTCGGGCTAGAGTTAGAGACTGGTTTAGGAGGAAGGCTAGGGGCGTGAAGTTGCGGCTGGACGGCTACGGGGTCAGGTTGCGGAGGTATTAAAGAAAAGGGGGGCAAGGGGAAGGTTGGGCTTGGTGTAAAGCACATCTGAGCGAGTTGGAATGCGGCCATTGGGTCTGCGGCGGCAGCTGCTTGCATCGTTTGTGGCATGTTCGCCATCGCGAGACCGCTCATCATAGAGATATAGAGGTCTGATGGGGAAAAAGGAACAGGAGGGGGAGATGAAATTACCGTCGGTGAAGGCAGTGACGTTCGAGCTGGAGCCAGTCGTCTAGGAGGATTTGAGGGAGGATTGGGAAGAACCGGCTTCTGCGCCTTCGCTTCCCGTTGGGAACGCGTCTGAGAGGTTTCCTTCATTACAGGTTGTTCGATCTTGGATGTTGAGGCTACGGGTTTCTTTGGTGGTCTGATGATCTTCACGGGCGCCTTTCGAGGAGGAGGCACAGGAGACGGGCTACGCGACACGGAGGTCAAGCGATAGCCTATCCCAGCCCTAAGCTTCCGGAGTTCAATCGACAAGGGCCGGACGTCCCCTGGAAGAAGGTGAGTATGCAACAGATGTGCCGGATACGTAGCGGGAATTCGCAGAACCTCGCAAATTTGGACCGAGCCCGTGGTCGGGCTTGTAACCCATCGCTATCATCATATCATAGGCACTACCGTGCCCTCTGAAGGTGTAGACACCTGAAGGGGACATACCGAGATATCTTTTTTGCGGGACGGCGTTTACCCCAAGGGGACGGGGGATGCAATCTTCCCCTTCGCTTTCGTCATCAGACGAGAGGAGGATGGGAGATTCCTTGGTTCCCGCGTGCAGTTTCGTGGATGGGATCGCCTCGTGGGTGACGGGAGGTTTGAGCTTCTGAACCGCTTTGCAGACCATGGTCTCGCAAGGGGCTGGGAAGGTTAAGAGGTGGAAGATGTGGTTAGAGTTAGAGAGTGGCCGGTGGAGCCGACTCTTGTCAGTCGATCACATTGCGCCCTCCGGCCCGGTCAGGCTCGGCAGATACTCTCACTCTACGTTTTTTTGGGCAGAAAATCACGAAAAATATATGGCTGTGTGTATTCTAACCGACAGGTTAAGGATCTCTTTGTATCAGACCAACTCCCACAATAACTCCGTCCGAAAGAATGTCAGAGGTCTTGCGGTCATGGGCATGCTTCTTTGCCTGCTTCACAAATTCGGCCTTGACCTGTTGAGCCCGGGCAATCTAGCAGAGCACGTTCCCGCCATTAGTAAATGGTAGGTTCGGGAGGACCGGCGGGCCTTACTTCCTGCGTCCGATGAAGACATTCTAGGTAGTCATCGGCCTGGGCCTTGCATTGACTCGGAGCATCCGCCTGCGCATAGCACTGCAGCAATAATCATGAACAACACTGTCCGAAAGTCTCGTGCGGTCAATTTACTTTGGAGAACTCTTGCCAGTATGAGAAGCACCGGGAACGACCTGGGCAGCCGGTTACAGCCACGTATGCGATTCAGAGAAGACATGGCGACATACCGGCGTTGTAGCTAAACCCTGACTACGAACCGCAAGACGCTTGTCAGACCAAGAGGACGACCATAAGGACAACAGAGACTGACCGCCATGAGATTGAGAAACGAGTTTGAGAGAGCGTGACAAAGGACGGGGGCGTGACTTTCTGTCACAGACCCCTCCACCCAATCCTCATCCGATTACTTACTAGCAAGTACTCATGGCGGAACAGGCTGAAGCCACGTTTCTCAAGAATTTTGTCGGGGTAATCGGAAACCAACCTGTTAACTACCCCGACGATTTTCAGGCTCCCCCAGAACAAACTCTCAGAAAAATTCCCGTTGTTCCTGTCCGTTTTCCCGTACCGTGACATAGCAAGCTTCCGTCTCACCGATATCCTTTATCTCCGGTAGCTCCCCCTTCCTGACCCTCCCAAACGAGAGCAAGTCACCCCCACGTCAGCAGGTCGGCAACATGTAATTTTCTCATATCGCAAATCCGCTAATCTTTCGTTACAGACTCGTTGAGCATAGTGATAAAGTCACTTAAACCTCTCAAAACCTACACGTTGGCCGTTCAATCAAGCGACACCATCGCAGACATCAAATCCTACCTTGCTTCGCAACCCGGTGCTCCCCCGGTCGACGTACAACGTTTACTCCTCAAAGGCAAAGCTCTCGCAGACGCAAAGTTACTCAAAGAATATAACATCAAGGACGGTGATACAGTAAATCTAATGGTTAAACCAGGATATGATTGGAATCAGTCTGCCGCCCCTTCCAAGTTGGAGATCCCGGTGCCTGAGCCGGTGCCCTCTGCAGAAGAACCCACTTCCACTACGCTTGAACCTGGAGCCGGGCCAGGGCGCCACCGGAGGGTCCCTTCCGTTATCTTATCACCCTCGCCCAACACCCTCACCCCGTTACGGGAAGGTCCTCCTCCTATCGACGTCGCACTCAGTCTCGATGATGGAGACATCCTTCCTCCCGCCCATGCACCACCGACCCCATACCAGAGCGTTATCTCATCCCCTGGTTTCTGGGTCGACTTGCTGGACTTCCTGAGGTTAGCGAAACAGAGTTCGATCAACGCTCACGTATCTTTAACTGTCCTCTCTAGCTCACGTTTCGCCACACGGTCGGACGTCGAGAATGCGTTCGAGGAGTTCTTCAGAGCGAGCAAGGGTTCACTCACACCCCACCAAATCGCCAAGATTCGGGACCACGTCGGTATCACGGGGATGGCAGGGGTTTAGAGGGTTTAAACTCGCAATGTGTATTCGTCATATTTGGATCTTGGATCGTTCTAGTCGATTGTAAAACCGTCACGAATGAAGATCATTGCAGATCGTCCCATTACTCATCCACACTGTTGTACCCCCACCCAAATCAGGAACAGCGGACTTTTTTCCAATCTCCCTCGTGATGACGATCACCGCGTCGCTTCCGCCTTATCCATCTAAAAATGCCCAAAAATCGCTTTCACCCTCCCAGCTCTCGACTCTGAACCGGAAGATCGCACTTGGGCTCGCTCAAGTGCTCGATCTCCCTCAGCAGAAACGAGACGACCAATCCTGCAGGGAGTTTGTGGCTTCCTACGCTCAGGATGTGGCTTTTCACACTCTAGAGGCTCTTATCTGGGGGAAGAGCGACGATTTGGATCCCGATAAGTGGACAAAAGATGAAAAGCTGGTTCGACAGAGGACGCTATTGCTCGCGGAGAGGCTCGCTGCGAGCAAAGCGTCCAATTCTGCCAGCTTGGACTTGTCAACTTTGCTGGACCTCAATATCGTCTTTTACCCCACCTATCCTGCTCGCATTCGCTCCCTATTCTCGACAGCGTTGGCGTCAAGCCCTTCCCTCAAAATCGCGGTCGAGATGGAAACCATCCCAGCGTTCATCCAACTTTTATCTCCCTCCGGCAGTGGCGTGACCAACACAGGTCTCTACGGACTCCGCAAGGCAGCACAGTGCCTCAAATACTTCATCATAGCCTCCCCTCCCGAGTTCACTCGCTTATTCGCGCTCGACAAGAAATTCGTTGTTGCCCTGGCAGAGGCGTACGATCGTGGGCTTTCCTCTATCGCAGCATCATACGGATTCACCGGATCGGAGGACGACCCAAACGTTCAGGATCAGAAGATCTTCGTGGAGACAAAGGTGGCTCTAATGGACTCCTTTCACGCGACGGTCAAGTATGGAATGGTCGACGCCATTGTGTCGGGAGAAAGCAACGGAGTTACCCAGAAAGTTCTAGACGTACTTCTCGCGCTGGCGGATCCCCCCACCACATCGTTACCCCAGATCTTATCGAACACGCCGGTAACAGAACCCGTGCCCTTCCTAAACCGGACACTACTCGAAGATTACCACGATGCGTACGATTTCACAAAGACCCTTACCGCGGCGTTGAGGAAGAAAGAACAGGACGACGCCCGGATAGACCTGTTCGAGGCTCGATTACATTCCATTCGATTGGTAGGAGGCAGCGAACGCCGTCCTGGAGCTCTAAAGATCCTACTTCATTCTTCTGGCGCCCCACCACGCCGAGTTGACCGCAAAGGCAAGGGGAGGGCCGACCCTGACAGGGTAGACACCCCGCCTCCGGTGGATCCCTCAGATGATCTGGATATGAAGGTCACGCAGGTGCTAGATATACTACCGGATAAATCCCCAGACTACGTTCGCGCCTTGCTCCAGCACCCCGACTATCCGTTCAGAGGAAACCCGGAACGCGTCATTGAGGCACTATTAGAGGGTACCGTTCCACCAATGGAAGCACTACACCAGCCCACAATGGAACATCCTCCCCAGTTCCAAGAGCCTGCACAAGAACAATTCGTGTATACCCAAGAGAGGAGAAATATCTTTGATGACCAGGAGATGGATCTGACCCATGTACGCATCGGGAAGAAGAGGTGAGACGGGGTACAATGTCTCCAGTGAGGCACCACTTACCGTCTCCTAGCGAAGACGCCTCGGCCATTCTCCAAGACAAGTCTGAGATCAAGCGGATGAAAGCGTATACCCTACAAAGGCTCGAGGAGCTCTCAGATGAGGAAGAAGAATCCGAAGGGGAGGATTACGACGAAGATGATGTCGTCAAGGTGAAACTCGGGGGGGACGGAGAGGAAAGTGATGAGGAAGCGGGCGAGAGATCCGAGGCGCGAAATGTTGAGACAATCTTGGAACTCGCTTACATTGCGGATCCAAAACAATTCGACCGGGATGCCCAGACGAGGCGAAGTCAGACGCGGGAGAAGCTTAGAGCTCAAACTGGTGAGAACTTTTACGGCTGGTGCTCTCTCATTCACTCATTGTACTTGCTGTAGGCTTGGCAAATGAACAAATTGAAGGGTGGAGGGTGATATTGGAGCGCAACGTGAGCGAAGGGTGTGGTTTGGTTGGTAAACTCAACACTGATGCTGATCGATCTTTACAGCCAAAGAAGGACAGAATCCTCCAGAAACATGAATTTTCTGGGAATAAACCTGGACCAATTGAATTCTCACGAGGGGAGGGAGGATCCAGACAGAGTCATGAGACAGCAGAGGGCTCAGGTCGTGGCCGTGGAGGAGGGAGGGGTAGGGGCGGCAGGGGCAGGGGACATGGCGGAAGAGGCGGAGGGGGAGGCGGAGATGCCCGTGACAGAGCTATGAAGGATAGGAACAAATCTTCGAGGGGCAATCACAACAGGAAGCGAGGCCATGACAAGAAGATGGCGAGGGCAGGCCCCCCGCCTGCATAGTGAGATAATACATTGATATGCTGTAGAATTAGAAAGACGAGGACATGTGATTTTTGTAGATGGATTTGGTGGATGCAGGGAAGCCTGAAGCAGCAGGGTCTAGAAAAACATTTCCCTTATTTCTTTGTGAGGACCGTGGATCATTTCGACCAGGTCATTCGCAAGTTGCATGTCTGTGGAAGTCGATCGCATGAACCTCAAAGAACCGATGTAGGAGCTGAGGACTGAGCTCACCGAGGTCTCGTCCCATGTTGATACAGGTCATCATCTTGATCTTATTCGCAGTAACAACTGTTCCGATGAACTCTGCATAGTCCTCGATGGTCGGCGCGCCCTGTTCCCGTCAGGTAAATTCATGTATTGAAACATCGCAGGTCAAAGGATCCTTGCCGGTGTCATGGCCACCTCGATAGTGATACCGTCCGAAGCTTCCACAACAGCGGTGTTCCCCACGATCTGATCAGGTGCAGAGAGGAGTGAGGTCGGCTCTTCACGTGTCAGGCGGGGAGTAAACGCGTACTTTGGTGACCTTACATATCAAGCGGACAGGGCGGCCGATATAGTCGTTCATTCTGGCACCGTTCACGCGAGGGCTGATGTCAGTCATATCGAGGGGGTCGTGGCACTGGCAAAGGGGAGAATGATGATCGCTGAGTCGGACTCGACGCGTCGCGAAGATTGCACACGTGACAGCCTCCGGATGTTAACTCTTTCCGTCCTCCCGTTCTAGTATCTGCCAGTCGAATCGTTCGGATTGAAATGCGATATCTTCCTGGGGGTTAACCGTTGACCAGGGGATGAGTGCTTGAGCCATTGGGAACCAGTGGACTATCACATACAATACGGTCGGAACACAGGGTCGTGATCGAGTTTCACCTGGGCTTTGAATTTGAGTGGTTCCGCTGCTCCTCCGCACACTGCAGTATGCATAGGTTCCGTCTGCCCCGCACGTTCCCCAGTCCCTTGCGGAAAGCTACTCGTTACAACATACGATCTTTTGGATCCCACGTCTCGCTTCCTATCGGAAACTTCTCCTACAAGTGGTTACGCGACTCCTGTCCAAGTGCAGAATCAATCCACCCTCCCACACGCCAGAAACTTCATCGTACTACAGATGCAGCCAAGGACTCCAGGCCAAAGTCTGTGAGCGCGGATAAAGATGGATTACGGATTGAATGGCAGTCCGGTCACAAGTCCTTCTATCCCACCGAATACCTTGCGAGGTATTCCGGTTACGGCCGGCTTTCGGCTTTCCACCACGATGTGCGCCAGCAGCCATGGAACCTGATCAAGATCTCCGCCAATGAACATCTGTTCACCCCGTACGAATCGATCCGGACTGACCCTGGGCGGTTGGCTGCGATGACGCAGCTGGAACAAGATGGTCTGGTGTTTATCCAGGACGTACCGAATGCAGAAACCTCGAACGAGACATGCGAATTACGCCGGGTGGCGGAGGTTTTTGGCGAAATCAGACATACCTTTTACGGTCCCCTGTGGGACGTCAAGAACATCAAGAACAGCCGTAACATCGCGTACACAAATCTCGATCTTGGCCTACATATGGACCTGCTGTGGGTATCCCGTTCTCGGTCCTTCTGCGTATCGTATTTACTCGTGAACAGATACTTCGAAAATCCTCCTCGATACCAATTCCTTCACTGCCTACGTAATCGAGTCGAAGGTGGGTCCTCGATCTTTGTGGACGCCCTCAACGCGGCAAATACCCTACGAACCACATCCCCCTCTGACTTCGATATCCTCACCACAACCCCCGTCTCGTTCCACTACATCAACGATGGCCACCACCTCCACTACGACCATCCTACTATTCAACTGGGAGTATTCCCCGACGAGCATGGCGTCCTTCCAATCAAATTCGTCAACTACTCCCCTCCGTTCCAAGCACCTCTACACCTTTCTACACCCCCTCAATTCTACGACGCACTGGAGAAGTTCGTCGAGATTCTGGAAAATCCGGAAAACCGATACGAATACCTCTTGAAGGAAGGTGACGTCGTGGTGTTTGACAATCGTCGTGTTTTGCATGGCAGAGCCGCTTTCACTAGCAAGAACCTTAAGGATGACGGTGGTACTGATAGGTGGTTAAAGGGATGCTATATCGAGGCGGACGCTCTTTCGGATAGGGCCAGGGTGTTGAGGTCAAAGGCATAAAGACGAAACAATTTATATTTTCCATTGCATATACCACACAACTAGCCGCAAGAAATAAATATCGCTACAAAGACGTCAGGAAGAATCAATCAATACATGAGAGAGAACATCAGCTACGGAGGGTATATTAACGACGGCCTGGGTCGGGTTCAGTAAAACTCAGATTCATGGTGTGTTCGAGAAGGCTCGAATCGCTTCCACTACCATAGTTGCCGGTTTCCACGGAATTTGTGGTTGTATAGGTGCTGCCTGCGATGCCGACAGCACTGTCGTCGTAATAATACGGTCTGGGGGACCAATGTTGTGGGGGGTGGTACTCGAAGTTACGTGCGATCGATGGCCTCTCCGGTGGAATATCAGATATGGGAGGAGGGGGTTGGGCGGGGTAGTAATTATCGTAGTAACTCTGGGATTCTGTCTCCGAAATCTCTCTTGTGATATTGGTCATCTCCGTAAAGTCCGCGTCCAGTTGCTTCTCATTCCACCGGTACTCCAAGAGATTGCGATGCAGCTGGAGTTGGGGATATCTGGGTTCCGAACGGTATGGTAGGAGGTGTAGAAGTTGGCGATTATAATCTATCGCCTCGTCCAGGTGGGGGGCGGAATTGAGTGTCACGTACATCCGGTGTGACGCGGTCACGAGGTTGTGGATGGCTCCAGTACGTCGACAATCATCGGGGGGAAGGAGGTTTAGTGCCTCTCTGCTGCACTTGGCGAGTTCCGTGAGGGTTTGGGAGTCGTGCGAGAGGTAAGTTAACAGGTGCCCTAAGTATATCAGAGATTCCGACCGCTTGTCAGCAGTGAGAACCTCCGACGCTAGTAGGCGGGCGTAGTGAATGGATTGTCGTAGGTCGCTGAGCCTCTTTTGCCACTGATACCGGGTAAAAAGGAAGGTGGATAGTTTTATGCGTGAATGCGGTAGCCTTGGATCATCCGAAGGAAATAGATCCACGGCCACAGTGGAGTTAGATATCGCGCCGTCCAAGTCATTATATGGTGGTTGGAAATCCCTCCGGCCGATAGATGCCTGATATCGGTCGTACAATGCCACGGAAAGGACCATGAGAGTTTCTGCCCGGGCAGGGTGATCACTGGGATACAACCTTGCTGCCTCTGAGCTATACCCAACCACAGCTTCGATGTTTCCTTGTTGAGGGTCACGACTGTAATCGACGTGGTGCGCTTTGGCAAGGATAAGAAGCGCGTCCGGTCGAATTGGGTCATCTGCGGTTGTCCGTCGTTCCACTTCAGAGCTTTTCTCTATTGATTGTTTGATATCATGTGGGTTTTGTGAGATTTCATGACGTTCGTAGTAGTGACCAGCCAGACGTGTGAGAGACTGTAACCGCCCCGGGTGCGAGTGGAGGTATGCGAATACTGCCTCTTGCTCGTGCTTGATGGCCCAATCCAGGTTTTCAACTCCACGGCCCTGTCGGTAGTAACAGCAGAAGCGTTCCGCTAATTCGCGTAAATTCTCTGCCGCAGAGTTGTTACAATGGGGAGGTGCTATCGTCCTATTCTCTTCCTCTTCATCGTTGTCGCGTTCGAGGTTCTCGCCGCGTGGGGTAACAGAATCTGGATTGTTATCGTGAGTTCCAGTCTTCTGTATAACTTACGTCCACGGAGGCTTACCTGAATTTTGCGTGTTTTCCGAGGAACTGTACAACGTAATCAGCGAAAAACTTTCCGGTTCATCAGTGGTGCGAGCGTCGTAATCAAGGGGAGGTGTCGGAGTCCATTGTGCAGCCGCAGTTGCAAGGCAACGAGCCACCCTCGGCGCATCCGGACGATGGAAATGGTATTCCTTCCAGCACTCTTTGACGGTTTCCCACACGGGATCAGTAAAACCAATCGCGTGAGATAGGCGGGGCCTTTCTGGCCTGATCCCGCGCACAATCCGCATCATTACTGCACCCGCTCCAACTTCGTAAAACGGCACCTTTCCGGTGAGGACCTTTAAAGTATCAGGACGACAAGCCTGTTGGTGGATGTGGTAAATGAAACGCACCTCGTATATTGTCATTCCAAGGGAATAACAGTCCGATTCCTTTGAGGGTTGACAAGACCTAAAGCCAAACGCGGAAGGATCTAGGAGTTCTGGAGCACTCCACCGAGGAGTGCCTATCCCGCCAACGGAGGTGTGTGTGTCTACGGCATTTGTGTCCTTCATAATGGACATAAGACCGAAATCCGCAATGCGGGGCATGAATTTGTCGTCCACGAGTATGTTTGCCTAATCCAGCAGTTGAAGTGGTGATGTATCAGCATAAAGATTGAAGACGTACTCCTTTCAGGTCACCATGGACAAGATCTAAATCGTGTAAGTAGCTCAAACCTTCACCAACATGGGCCAGCTGGTTCATTTAGAGGGTGTACAAAAATACGGAGGCGTGGAACTCACAAGTAGTAGGCGATTTGCACTGGGCCAAATTCTAAGGTATTCCATTATGTTCCCGTGGCTCATAAGATTAGATACCATACGTAAAGCATGGCCGTTTGTTGATACCCCAAGCAACGGGAGTATGTTAGGGTGCGATAGCCTCCTCCAAATCACCACCTCTTTGCAGAACCTCTGTAAATCTTTAGAATAGCACTCCTGAAGCGCAAGGTCACTTACCTTATATATTTTCGTAAAGTCGTCCTTTTCATGGACATGAAGTTGCTTAATTGCGACTTGCGTGCCCCTGTATGTGCCCTGCCACACGTCTGCAAATCCTCCCCTACCAATCCGTGTTTCTGTCTCGACGAGTTCGTGACCTAGCACGCACCCGGTGGGAAGGAGTTGGCTTAAGCCGCATAGCTTGCATAGCACGCGTAGCGCCCCCTTCCGAAGCGCTTCAGTTAGCTGCGGGGAGTCAATTGCCTGCATCGTCACGCCGTAAACATCGGTCAGCTTCCGGAACTGAGAGTCATTACACAGTTACACACCTGGTTGAGTGAATCCACAACCCTCTGTGCCTCCAGACCAGTCAGCTTATAGATAGCTTTTAAATCTTCCTGTGACTTCAACAAGGCCTTGAGGGTCGGCGCAAGGTTGGTAGAAGTCATCTCCAAAG
>Ga0307515_10009036_pt1 | contig 19340 bp, 8 predicted proteins | sample 17_EM_MG_FD_194513 | JGI IMG/M metagenome (GOLD analysis project Ga0307515, IMG submission 194513) | Populus trichocarpa ectomycorrhiza microbial communities from riparian zone in the Pacific Northwest, United States - 17_EM | ecosystem: Host-associated > Plants > Roots > Unclassified | place...
TACTGAGCATAGTATGCTAGGCTAGACGCATGGCCCATAAAGAAAGGGCCCACGTGAGCCCTTAATTTTTTTAAAAAATTGATATGTTGTAAGCTCTAATTTTTTTTGAAAAAAAATAAATAAAGAGAATATCATCTAAAATTACTTAAATTTTGATTATTGTGTTGGCCAAAAAATAAAAAAAAAATTTCTTTTTAGAAATTAATTTTCAACTTATTTTTTAATTTAAAATATTTAGAAAATACTCTAAACACCTTAATAAATCTATAAATATCAATAAAAATACCTAAAAAAAACCCAAAGATTTGGACTAGGTATATATAATGTTTGGTGTTGACAGACGCGTGTGGGGAAAAATCAAGAAAGAGATGGTATTTTGTATTTGTTTTGGGAGAGAGGAGAGGGAGGGTTGGGTCAGTTTGCAAGAATTAGGAAAGGACGGCATTGACAACAACTCTTATCCATACCATAAACCAAAAGCATCCAAACGTGCACGCGTTTTCGCTTTTGCATTTCTACGAGCGCGTGTAAATCAGTGGGATCGAATATTAACAGATTAATTACTCAGTAGATAACTACCTAATCATCGAAAACCAAAGATTTATCTTTTTCATCGGTTGGCTTGCACATTATATATATATATATATATATATATATATATATATTACCTAGCTGTGTCATGTCCTACCTACAAACTTAATCATTTTTTTTAATCATTTAGTTAGGTATTGTACTCTGATTGGTATAATAATTGCTTTCTAAAATGATAATTTGAAGCTTTTAAGAAAGAAAAGAGAATTACTTTTAGCCTGATGAATATCAAAATTCAAAATGATTAGCAATAAGATTAATATATTAGATAATTGATTGATTTTTTAATTTAACTAATTTACTTCATTTTTTATAATCAAAGTACTAGGTGATTTAATATGAAAAGTTTAAAGGATTATTAACTGATAGCATGTGATGTTTGATAAGCGAAGTGATCGATAACTATGGTAATAACAGGTAATACCTGGTAAGCCTAGGTAACCGATAACTTTGGTAGTAACAGGTAATGCCTAGTAAGCCTAGGTCGGTAGCTGATACTTGCAAAAACTCATATTTGATGGACGCGGGGACTCTCTGATGGTAAAGTCAGTAATTTTATAGAGAGAGAAAGTGCATTGATATTTTATAGAAATAGACTCTTAAAATATGTATGCTAAAAATATTAAGAATGCAGAGATTGTGAACCTTTGGCTTGAAGGATTCATGGTGTATTTATCACCTATGAATTTTATCATTTTATGAAGAGGAGGAGCTGAAGTATAATTTAACTTTTGTGATATTTTGAGTTGAATTATACACAAAACAATATATATTGGATCAATATAAAGTATTGAGGGACCCGTGTGGGTCCTTGAAAAATTTCTTGGTAAATGTTGGGCTTGGGCCACGTGTTCGAGCCAATGGAGGTGTTGGGCTCGGGATGTGTGCCTAAGCCCATGAGATTTTTTTGGGTCTATTTGGGTTTTTTTTTGTCCATTTTATTTGAATCATCAGTAGCCCCCCAAGTCTTTTTGGTATTAATTCGTAAAGACTTGTAAAAATGCTTAGTTACCATGATAAGTTCGTTAAATTTTCTTCATATGAGAAAAAAGGTTGAAACCCTAGGTAATAAACTGGAGAGCCCGTGTGTAGGGGTGTGTGCCATATTTGAAAAAATTTCTAAGTATGTAGAAGGGAACCATGAAGGAAACCATACTTAGAAAGGTTCTTAGAAAGGTTAGGTGAGATGTAAAAGACTTTATACTTAGAAAAGTTTTCTAAGAGCTCAGGAGAAACTTATAAAGAAGAAACTTTTATTTAGAAAATTTTCTAAGTGCCTGGTAAAAACCCATGAAAGGTGAGTCTGTACTTAGAAAATATTCTAAAAGACTGAGGGGAACTTAATGAGGGTGATCAATGGTGATGCCCATACTTAGAAAAATTTCTAAATGGCAGAGGGGAGCGAACCTATGTGAACGTCCAAACTTAGAAAATATTTTAAAGGGTAAAGGGGATGAATCCATGAAAGGTGGTTCTATTACACCAGGAAAACTAAGTTCATCCCTTAACGAGTGGTCGCACTGAAGTATGGGAGGTATGCGACCTTCCTAGGATGACGTGGGGGCTTAGGAGCCCTTGGGAGGTCGGTAGCATCCCTAGTAATGGCGTGTGGGCTTGGGAGGCCCGTACTAAAGAGTGGTGTCATTCCGAGACTGCATTGGAGAGGTAGGAGATCCAAGATCAACCCGATGAATTGGTGAGAGGCTATTAGGTATCACCTAGAGAATAGAGGATCCCAGATCAACCCCTAGTGAATTAGTGAGAGGCCTTTAAGTATTACCTAGAGAATGGAGGATTTCAGATCAACCCCTTACGAATTGGTGAAAGCTCTTAGGCATCACCTGAAGAATAAGAGATCCTAAATAACTTCTGGTGAATTGGTGAGAGGCCTCTAGTCATCACCTGAAGAATGGAAGATCCCAGATCAAACCTTGGCGAATCAGTGAGAGGCCCTTAGATATCACCTGAATAATGTGTCAGTCTGAGATTGTACTGTATAGTGAAGGATCTGAGATCAACCTTTGGCGAATTAGTGAGAGACCCTTTGGCATCACCTACAGAATGTGTTAGTCTGAGACTGCACTAGATAGTGAAGGATCTGAGATCAATCCCTAGTGATTATAGGGGTATTGCTTTAGGGAGACCAAGTCAATTCCCTTTCAATGAGAGTGGTTGAAAGTCCCTCACTAAAGATTTGTAGTTAGAAAATGTATGTCAAATATACATTATTATTATTTAAAAAATAAACTCACATTCTCATTGAATATTATGCATCATGAGGTGATTTGTTAGGCTTTAAGGGGCCTGAAGAGTTTAGTGTGAAACAATGAGATTGGTAACTGAGGTCCATCTCGCGGTAGCTGAGGGAGCGTGTTTGGAGCACCAGTTATGTGCAATGGCATCATAATGGCGCGAGCGACCCCTTGAGGGACTTAGCAAGTATGGAGGTAAAATACTCTTTTGGAGATCATTATGCCCAAGCTCTTATAGGTAGTGCAACGAGCTATAGACACTGGGAGCGACCGGTAACGATGGTGATGAGATCAAGTGTGTTACCATAATTGCTAAGACTTGTTAGGGTGTCAAGGTCTGATTGTGACATTAGATTGCCAACACGACTTGAGTGAAGAGTTGCATATGATTGGTGAGTTGTTGAAGGTCTAACTAGGATAGAAGTGTTCATGGTAATGAGTAGATTTGTTTTGCGTCATGACCCATGAGTGTCTTGGTTGTGTGGCATATAATGACCTGAAAAATATCAAAAACAAGTTTTAGAAACTGATGACTTTTTTATCAGTTTCCCATAGACGGCGCCAATTGATGAGTCCCAAAATGCAAGATGTTTAAGAATAAGGTTGATCTCTCTATTCAAGCAATCCGATCCATTCTCCATAATTAAGGTATCTGGTGACTTAATATGAAAAGCTCAAATGATTGGTAACTGATAGCAAGTAATGTCTGGTAAACTAGGTGATTGGTGATTGTTGTAAGCCAAGGTGGTGCCTAGTAAACCCAGATAACCGATAGCTGGTACCTGCAAAAAGTATCATTTAAAGGTCGTGGGGACTCTCTGATAGTATAGTCAATAACTTTATAGAGAGAGAAAATGCATTGATATTTTAGAGAGATAGACTCTGAAAATATATATGCTGAAAATGTTAAGAATAAAGAGATTATGAACTTTTGGCTTGAAGGATTCATGGTGTATTTATAGCCCATAATTCTTGTCCTTTTGTGGAGAGGAAGGATTGAAGTGTAATTTCACATTTGTTATATTTTAAGTTATATTATACATAAAATAATACGTATTGAATCAATATAAAATACCGAAAGATTTGCATGGAGTCCCAAATTTTTTTTATAATGAGTGCATATAATATATTCCTTGAGTTTTGCAAGTACCGACTTGTGGCTAGCTTTAGAGAATTCCTCGTTCTTGTCTTGATATATATATTTGTTTATTTTATTTGAATTCATTAAGGCTGAAGCAATATAAATTAAATTCTAGTTGAAAAATATCCATGTGTTTGTTATTTGTACATATTAACAAACTAGCATATTTTATTTCCTAATATTTTGAAAAAGATAATGATAATTTTCCAATCACATATTAAAAAAAAAAACCAATTTTCTAATTTTTTTTTTTTCAATTTGACATTAAAGATCAAATATATGTTTTCGTATCAGCTTGCACAAAAATAAAAACTAAATCTTTTTCTCGAGCAATCTTTAAAGCACACATTCCACATACATTAATGGAGTATATTTAGAAAATTTTAATTAATTTTAATTTTAAAGTTTGAATCTATGAATTCTAGAAATGAAACATACATTGTTTAATAATCAGGTATTATTCTTCTTTAATAATTTGATTAATTATATTAGGTAATTTGATTTATTTACTAATCTTTTTTTTTTAGTTTAACGTGGATGTTCGGCCAGCTTGCGCGCACCTCGACTAATCCCACGGGCCCTGAAGTTAACGACCATGTAAGCCTCCAGTGGCCATCATATGAGCAACCACATGGCTCGAACCTGAGACTACAGAGGGAGCAAACCTCTTGATCCCAAGTTCTTACCACTGGGCCACCACCTAGATGATTATTTACTAATCTTCTTTAATATCACTTGTCGTAGAGAAAATTGCATTAATAATTGGAGTGAAATGAAGGCCAAACCCAGGTTAAAGGAAACTCGAGTTGCTATAAGTTTAATCGGGTGTAGAAATGTGATAATAATTATTTTTTAAAATATATTTTTAAATAATATCACTTGTCGCAGAGAAAATTGCATGAATAATTGGAGTGAAATGAAGGCCAAACCCAGGTTAAAGGAAACTCGAGTTGCTATAAGTTTAATCGGGTGTAGAAATGTGATAATAATTATTTTTTAAAATATTTTTTATTTAAAAATATATTTAAATATTAAAATGATATATATTAAAAAACTAAAGACCGCTCGTTGAAAGAAAACTGGACGTATACCATCTCATAAGTCATAACAGCGCACAGATGCCTCCATGTGACCTACTTTGGACCCCGTCTCCCTCCCAATTGGGTTTTAAGCACGTGTAGAAATGAAGACCCATCACGTTCCCCGGGATGCCGATCAATCATCATGTGGCCAAGCCTTTTCAGTTTGCAAATTTATTCAGGCCACCAGGTTGGTGGTGGAATACCTTTAGTGACATCGGAAATTTAAGAGAACAATTAGCATTTAAATACTATGCATTGTTCGTTACAGTCTTTGCTTTCAATCATTGACAAAATGGAAGTCAAGACACCAGCAAATTGATTCCCTAACCAATGAAAGAAAAATATTTTTTTTTGGTAAATAATAGGGAAGTCTTACCTTTCATTTATGCATGCATCACGTTCTATTTTTTTTTATTATTGCTAATTTGATTCCCGTGTGCTACGTTATGGGATGAAATTATTATTTTTTTCAATCCAACAAAAAGGTGTAGAAGTTGTTAGTGGTTTTTTTACCATTATTTTTTTAATTATAAACTGAAGATTTTATATCCATATTTAACAAAATAAATCGAGAGTTATATTTAATAATAAATGATAACAAATTTATTGATTCCAATAAAAAAATAAGTCAAAAGTTGAGATAAATATATTATTTTTTTAAAAATTAAATATTTGTTTTAATTTGAAATTGGACCCCTAAACTTTTAATTTGTTTCAATCAATAAAACTAAATTTTATTTTACCAAATCGAGCATTAACTCAAAGTCGAAAATTATTTTTAACATTGTAAGAGTCCTATATAAAGCCAACAAAAACAAAACATTAAACCTAATCACAAGTCAACCTAATAGGAAAGGACTAAATTGACAAATAATTTGTTTTTTTAAAAAAAACCAAAGCAAAACACTACGGGTAAATATTGCAACCTGTATTGTTTTGTGTCTTTCTTCTATGTTGCATTTCCATTATTTTTTAAATATTTTTTCTATCTCACTCTAACCCATCTCTTTTGGGCTCGGCAAAAAGAATAACCCTTCTCTTTTAGGCTCTGCCAAGGGAATGACGCCATCTCCCTTGGGTATGACCAAGTGAATGACCCTCCTCCCTTGGAGGCCAAGGGAACAACCCTCCTCACTTGGGCATGGTTAAGGGAACAACCTATCTCCCTTGAGCACGGTTAAGGGAATGACCCTCTTTTTTTAAGTGTGACTAAGGGAATGACCCTTCTTTATTGAGCTCGATCAAGGGAATAACCTTTCTTTCTTAGGCACGATCAAGAAAATGACCATTCTTCCTTGGACACAACCAAGGGAATGACCTTCCTTCCTTAGGCTCGATCAAGAGAATGACCCTTTTTTCTTGGGCTCGGCCAAGGAAAAGACCCTTCTCCCTTAGGCATGGCCAAGAGAATGACCCTCTTCCCTCGGGTTCAACCAATAAAATGACCTTCCTCCCTTGGACTCTACCAAGAGAATAACCCATCTCCCTTGGACATGACCAATGAAATAACCCATCTTTTTTGGGCTCTTCCAAGGGAATGACGCCATCTCCTTTAGGCAGGACCACAAGAATAACCCTCTTTCCTTAGGCTGAGCTAAAGGAATGGTCCTTCTCCCTTAGGCCTAGCCAAGGGAACAACCAATCTCCCTTGAACACGGCCAAGGGAATGACCCTTCTCCTTTGGGCATGGCTAAATGAATGACCTTTCTCCCTTAGACTTAGCCAAGGGAATAATCATTCTCCATTATGATCAGCCAAGGGAACAACCCATGTCTTTTAGGCATGATCTATCTTCCTTGGACATGACTAAAAGGACAACCCATCTTCCTTGGGCACGGTTAAGGGAATGATCATACACCTTTGGGCACGACCAAGAGAATGAACCTCCTTCATTAGGCTCTGCTAAGGGAATGCCACCATCTCTCTTGGGAATGACCCTTCTCTATTGGGTACAACCAAGGAAATAACCCTCTTCCCTTAGCACAACCAAAGAAATGATCCTTCACCCTTGGGCTCAGCCATTGGAACAACCAATCTACCTTAGGCACGACCAAAGGAATGACCCTTCTCCTTTGGACATGGCCAAGAAAATGACCCTCCTCCTTAAAGCTAAGCCAAGAGAATGACCCTCATCTTTTAGGATCCACAAAGGGAACAACCCATCTTCCATGAGCACGATAAAAGGAATGACGCTCATCTCTTGGGCACGACCAAGGGAATAATTCTTCTCCATTGGGTATGGCCAAAGGAATGACCCTTCTTTCCTGAGAATGACAAAGGAAATGCCCCTTCTTCATTGAGCATGACTAAGGGAATGCCCCTCCTTATTTAGACTTGGCCAAGGGAACAACCCATCTTTCTTGGGCATGACCAATAGAATAACCCACATCTCTTGGGCTTTGCTAAGGAAATGATGTCATCTTATTTGGGTATGACCAAAGTAATGACCCTTCTCCCTTGGGCTAAGCTAAGGGAATGATCCTTCTCTCTTAGGCTTAGTAAAGGAAACAACCCATCTTTTTTGGGCACGATCAAGGGAATGACACATCTCCATTGGGTTCGGCTAACATCTCTATTGGGCTCTACATGAGAATGACTCTTCTCCCTTGGGCATGACCAAAGGAATGGTCATTCTTCTTTGAACTCATCCAAGGGAATGATCCTTCTCCTTTAGGATCATCTAAGGGAATGATCATTCTCCTTTAGGATCGGCCAAGAGAACATCCCATCATCTTTGGACATGGTCAAATGGACGACCCTCCTTCATTAGGCTCAACCAAGGGAATAATCTTTCTCTTTTAAGCTTAACCAAGGGAACAACCCATCTTTTTTGGGCACGGACAAGGGAATAACCCTTCTCCATTAGACACGACTAAATGAATGACCCTCATTCCTTTAGCTTAGCTAAGGGAATGATCGTTCTCCCTTAGACACGGCTAATAGAATGACCTTTCTCCATTGACCCATCTCCCTTGAGCTCGGTCAAAGAAATGACCCTTCTTACTTGGGCTTGGGCTTGGGCAATGAAATGACCCATCTTTTTTTGGCACATGTAATAGAATGATCCTTCTCTTTTAGGTAAAACTAAGGAAATAACCCTCATACTTTAGGCTCTACCAAGGGAATGACACCATCTCCCTTGTGTTCGGGCCATTGAAATGACCATCCTCTCTTGGGCTCAGGTAAAGGAACAACCTATCTCCCTTGGGCAAGGCCAAAGGGATGACCCTACTTCTTTGGGCTTCGTCAAATGAAAGATCCTTCTCCCATCATTTTAGCCAAGGGAACAACCCATCTCTCTTGGGCACTATCAAAGGAATGACCCTTCCTCATTGGACTTGGCCAAGGGAATGACTTACCTTCATTGGGCTCAGCCAAGGAAAGGACCCAATGCACTTGGGTTCATCTATGTGCTGAGCCCAATGCAACATGGGTCTGAAAACTTACTAGACCTAATATAGTTGGGTCCATCCAAAGGACAAGCCTAACTCCATTGGGCTCGACTAAAGGACAAGCCTAACTCCTTTGAGCTTATCCAAGAAAAGGACCTAACTTTCTTGGGCTTAGGCAAAGGAATGACTCACCTCTCTTGGGCTCAACCAAAGGAAGGACCCGTTGGGTCTAGCCTAGGGGAAGAGCTCAACCTCCATGGGCTCAACTAGTTTTTGTATCCTACCTCCTTATACCCCTAGGTGTTTAAAAATCTCTTAAGGGCCTACCATATTTATCCCTTATTAAATGATATTAGGAAAAAATGACATTCCAACCCCTCTTCTACAAAAAACAATAAGACTCATGAATTATAATTACCTTATGAATTCTTCAAGCTCTAGGTTCACAATCTTTTCACTCTTAATATTTGTTAGTATATATATTTTTCAGAGTTTATATCTCTAAAATATTATTGAACTTTCTCTCTCTAAATTGGTACTTACTTAAGCATCTGAGAGTCTCCGCATTCATCAAAGGGGATCTTTTGCAGGTACCTCTTACCAGCCACCTTGGCTTACCAGGCATCACCTATAAACTAACTTGGCTAGAGAGAATTGATCAAATTACTAGAACCAAGTAATTAACTAATTATCTAACATAAGAGCCTTGTTTATAAGTTACTTGGATTTTTTGGGACATCGTCACATAGAAATGAAATCTTTGGCATAAATGCAACAAAGATTTGTAGCTAATATAGGACCTTATATATTAGAATTTGATTCTACAAGTGGTTCAATATGAAAAAAGAAATTTTAAACTCGCTAATAAGAAGAGAGTAAAGGATAAAGCAATGCCACAAGCTCCGTTAATCTATTTTTCATCGATAAAATGATGAGTTCTTTTTCCTTTTTGTGAACCACAGGGAGCGCTTCGATGAGCAAAGCTCATTCTCCTTTCTTAGTAGATAATTAACGACCTCACACTTTCTCGAAATGCATGTCACACCCGGATATCGCGGCGACCGATTAAAGATTTAATTTCATTGAAAAAAGAATAGATCTCTGACATCTTGTTCTTGGGGAAACGATCTAGTTCAAGGAGTCACCACCTAGTATTATGGTCACTAGGAACCCTAACTAGTCAACATAGATTCTAATGGTACGAGATTGGTTACACGAAAGGGAAGATGTTATCACCCCTTAAGCGTCCTACCTGAGGCAGACTACATTGCTGGTTTTGTCTAAAATTGCTAAGAATATGTTCTCCTTTTTCTTTATTCTTCCTCTCATGTTCCTGATTCTGGCGTCAATGAACAGTTCATACGAATATTTCCATCTCTGACATTAGTAAATATTGCACAAACCCAAAAAAATACGATATTCCTGACAAGGTTATTAAAAACGAGTTTTGACTTGTAAAATCGGACGATTTTACGAGTCAAATGGTGTAAAACGTGTAAAATCGGGTTTAAAATTTAAAAACCAGTAAAATCGGTCAAATTCGGTCAAACCCGGTCAAAATCGGGTCAACTCGTAAAAAACATGAAACCGGGTCCGATTTCATGATTTCACGTGAAATAAACTGCTGACTCCCCCGCCTGACACTCCAAGTCCACGTCTCCACCCTTTCCATTTTCGGCTTTCCCCTTTCCCCTTTCCCCAAATCGTTTTAGGTTTGTTAACTTTTAACCTTCTTGCATCAAATCAGCTGATGACATGAACTCACTGATTGACTCGTTGAATTCCAGTGTTCCAACATATTCCTTACAAAGGAAAATGACATCCGCCTTGGTATGTAAGCCAAAAGAAATACTAGTCGAAATGATTTTCTTCTTCATCGAGTCTGGATTTTAAATCTTCTCTGACTTTGGACTTACAAAGCTACTCAACACAGAAAACCCTGCTTCTTCAGTATGGATTTGATTGCATCTCCAGTAAATTACTAATTTACTTTGTTTTAACTTGTCAATTGAAATTACACCCCTGATTTCAAATTGTTACAACTTTTTTTCTCAGCTTCTTAATGTATTTAATGCTTGTAACTCAGATAGTGTTTGGGCAGCATTTAGGGTCCCAGTATGTTTAGATCCAAAATCCTAAGAGCTGGTGTTTGAACTACTTGTCTTAAAATGCTTCTTTTCATCTTTCTGTGTTTCTATGCCTTTGCATGTCACTTAGGTAGTTGGCACTCCTAATTACATGTGTCCTGAGCTCCTAGCAGATATACCTTATGGCTACAAATCAGACATATGGTCACTTGGTAAGAAATCTGGAAGCATGGTTTTGAATTTATCAAATTTACTTCCGCACTGGCAATAACATCTATCTGATGTTTCAGGATGCTGTATGTTTGAAATTGCAGCACATCAACCAGCATTTAGAGCTCCTGTAAGTACAAGCCTGATCTTCTATTACAAATGTAGCATAAATATAATTTGGTTACCAGCATAGCACCTGCAATTTACTTTAGTATGAACTTCAAAGTATGATAGGGAGTTATCTACTCTCGCCGTTGAGATCTAGTCAGTAGTCACTCTTTTAGCCTTCTCGCATCAGATCAACTGAAAAGGTATGTTTGATTACCTCCCTCTTACTGCAATTTTGGTTTGCTTTGTTCTCCAAATCTTAGTCTTTTGCAACGAATATAACTCAATGAGATGGAATTAGCACTAACATAATTGAAAATTGCATTTGATTTTGGGAAGGAAGTGGCCTATTTAGAAAATTTACTCTCTGAATTTGGATCTATATTGTAGAATCTAAATGTTGTCTGACATACTCTCTCGGATTTGTGTATCTTGGCACTTCTCTTTTGGGTTTCTACTTCACCTAGCACTGTTTGGAAATTTGAAATATAGTACGTTGGTGGTTTGTTTCCTTAGTTTTCGCAACTAGGCTGGAATTTTCTTATTTTCAGGCTGTATATGTTTATTTGTTTTATCATCAATCTGTTGGTTGAAATGGAATATGATATGATATCCCAATAATGCTATAAAGTTAGTTGAGATTTGAGGGAAATAAATTTGTTGTTTATTTGAGTTGAATTTTTGTTTTAGGTTTGTTAACTTTTAGTTAATGAAATTCTATGGACATGTATGAATTTTTATTTGAATTATGTATTTTAAGGTGTTTGGATATTTGTATTGTTTATTTCACTTTTATTTTAATTGTGTTATATTATTATTTACTACTTGACTAGATCTTGCAATTTAGTTAAAATATTTTACTTGTGATTTTACGATTTTAGTTAAAATATTTTATTTGTGATTTTACGATTTTACGATTTGAGTTTACGATTCGAGTTTATATTGGATGTTCCGTGTCGTGTCAAAAAAGCGTTTTTGACAACTTTGATTCCTGACTCTGGCGTCAGTGAATAATTTTGCAAAAAAACTGAATTTGAAGAAGAATTTTTCTATGTCATTTTCTTTTTTTTTATCCTTTATTACTATTTGCCCTTGTTAGATGGAAATAATAAAAGCATTGCACAACAGATTTGCATTTAATAATAATAGTTCGCGGATTGAGCACGTAGTAGAAAAAATACAAAACGCAAGAAAAAAATAAAACAAAGTGAGAGGGGCCTATAAATAAATCAACAAAGGTCCTCAAATATTTTTAGAATTTTCTGATATCAAAAAGGGGCTTGTTTGACCAAATATCAAGCTAGAATAGACATAAAAATTATGGTCAAGGCATAAGGGTGTGTTTTGCCCAACACACCCTAGGTAAATGCAATTTAGGCTGGCTGGGCCTAAAGCCCAGAACCGACCCACTCTTTTTTTTTGTTTTTAGGCTGGGTCTAGCCCAACCAGTATGGGCTGGCCTGAACCCAGTCAGCCCACCTTGGTCACTGGCCCAAGCTAGTGACTCGGCTGGGCAGCAGGCACGCATGAATCAACTCATGCGTGCATTGCACAGTGCGAAGGTAATTAATTACCTTTGCACTGTTTTGTAAGAGTTATATTGAAACAAAGCAGGAGAAGAAGACTTTACCTGGCGAAGACGAAGATGAAGATGAAGGTAACGGTCCTAACACCAGCCGGAGAATACTCTCCTCTTCCTCCTCCTTTCAGTCTCTCTTCCCTCTGTTCTTGTGTTTTTTGTTATGGGTTCTCTCCTCTGTTTTCTCTTTTTTCATCCCTCTGCTTTTTCCTTTTTTCTCTCTACTCTTCTCTGTTTTCTCCTTCTGTTTGTTTTCTATGCTTTCTCTCCTTGTTTTTTTGCTTTTTTTCTATGTTTTTCTTCCCTCCTTTTTCGTTTTCTCTGCTTTCTTTCCCTGTTTTCTGCTTTTTTTTTCTCTGTTTTTCTTCCTTTTTTTTTTCGTTGCTCTGCTGATTGTTTGGTATTTATAGGGATCAATCTTCCTCTCCCTCAGCCTACGTCTCTCCTCCTAATAAGCACGGCTGAGGGAGTCAGTTTCTGCTAAGACTTGGATGCGATGTTCAATCCTTATCTCACCGGGTTGTGATCATCATGAAGATAAAGATTGCTTTTCTGTGTTTTGATAGGACTAGGATGCTGGTGTTTCACAATTTCCTTCCCTTCTTTGCAGGCGGGCTTTCAGTGTTTGAAGATGAAGATGAAGAACAACACCTGATTGAAGTGGCGTTGTTTTTGGACTGTGAATGACCATTTTTAATTTGGTCCTTAAAGTTTTGAAATTTTGCATTCAAACCCCTAATCTTTTAATTTTAGGCTTTAACCCCCTTAACATTAAATTGAAAAGCAAATTGGTCAAAATTTGGGTTACAACAATGCATATACGCAACGAAAATGGTAAATTTAGATTTTTTTTAGTAAAAGGTGTTCTTAGTCATTTTAATCAATAAATAAACTTACAAGTTTCATATGATTCCTAATCAAAAGAATCAAATATCATTCTTTACGTAACTTAGTGATTCTTGTTTCATTGGTATGACTTAGTCTATAATGTCGTAAAAAATATGGATATTGATTATCTAATATTTTTTTTCTTGCTATTTATATTGAATCTTAGCATTTCAAGATCAGGCATGTACAAACCATTTGTACAAGTGCCAAATCTATATTAAACATCATTATTATAAAAGGAATAATATTTTCCCTTAATAATAAATTCAAATTCATTCAGAAATGGATACAATGTTTCTAAAAAGTGCTAGGACATAATAACAATTATAAGTTCTAGTATTATCCCACTTGGAAAAGTTAATGCAACAACATTTACTTCATTGCGTATTCATAGGTCCACTTTATCTTTATTCAATCATAAAAACACACGAAGCATAAGCTTCAATAATCATTTTAGTCTTCATAATTATAAGATAATTTTTACAGTTCCTCTTATAGTGACTTTATTTACCATAATGATGACAAGTGTCATTGTCATTCTTGATGCCCCAAGTGGGCTTTCTATACTTATATTATAAGACCAAGTTGACGCTTAACTCATGGTTCATGACAAAACTCAATTGGCCTAATTTCTTTAAAATAACCAATCATCCTCAACATATAGGTGTTCATAGGGGAACCCTTTGTCATCTTATAATGAAACAATTTCATGAGTTTGAGTGACATGCTAGCTAACATCACACATGTAGCATACTCATCATAATCAATATGATATTGATATTCTGTCATAACTTTGTTATCAACATCCTTATTAAGGATATAAGAAATCAGATTTTCAAGCATATATAACCTTGAACAATTCTCATATGTTGGTACCAGTCCAAGAAGTTTGGTTTATTTAATTTATGAGCATCATGTATACTATGTAGGGATATATTTATTTTTACTCATGGTAATCTATTAACCTATTTATGTAAAGATAACGAGTATTGATTTCATGCATAAATATTTGTAACCAAATTCAGATAAGATCTCTAATCTTAACTTGGTCTCCTACTATTTTCTTACAGATTAATATTACTCCCTATTACTTCGGGAAATCCCACTTAGATCTCCTAGTGGGCTAGGATCTCGTTTAATTTATATGACCTTAAGTAACTCAACAAATCAAAATAAATTAAATTAAATAGATAAAATAACTTATCAATTACATCTTTATGTGATTTTTAGATCAAGTAGGTGACAACTCTTTATCTAAAGACATTACATATGTTTCACCTAACTATTACCTCTAATTCTATATGATCATAAGTAATGCATCCAATTTTATATCATTAAACATATTCGATTAACAGTATAACCTTGAGTAGCTCAATAAGTTATCCATGAATAAAATTCTTATTTTATGCCTATAAAATTAGAAGGTAAAAAATCATGTTCTCAACATGTACTTAAATGAGGGATTTAGGGATTTATTATTTTAATTAAATCTCATTCCATTGCATTAGTGATATATCATATATAACAATTATATATAAACATACACCCCTAGCATGTCATTCTATTTAGATGATTATGGATATATCTAAACTAATTTCCTCGAGCCATCGAAGGAAATTATGCGGTCAAAATCTAGGTAGTTGCTACACATCTTCATAAGTCCTTTGCAAGAACCATGGTTGTATCCTTCACCTTTATTCTTTTCTTCGTCTTGGATTATAAAATTATTCCCCTATCTAAATTTTTATATTTATAAATTATATAATATTTACATAATTAATTAAGAAATATCGAGTTACATTCAAGGAAAATTAGATGAGAAAAGTTTTTACAACTCTATAAGAAAAATAGAGAAAAGGCAAGACATGTAGATCCTATTTAATATTACAACCATTCAACTATAAAAACACAATCACATTGATCTTTAAATTTTCATAATCATCCATCATACATAAGAACATATTAATATGTATAATAAAACTATAGCATGCTTAAATTCTAATTGTTGGCTTTAAAATAATATTTATAACACTTAAAAATATCAAATTCAACTCTAATTTGATAATTCTTGAAATATAATAAATTTTTATCTAATATAAGTTTTCATTAAAAAACTATTTTTCAAAATTTAATAAAAAGATTAATCATATTAAAATTCTTATTAATAGCCTAAACTATTTTTGGATCAATTAAATAAAAATATTTTACCTTAAAAACTCCTTTTACATTACAAAAGTCATTTTTCTAAATATTATTTAATTAAACATTCTAATTAAATCCTATACAAAATGTAGTTAGATATAAGTTACATGGATATAATTATAATTCTACCCCTCGAAGAACCTTACACAAAGTTTAGAGGTAGAATCATAATTCTTCCCTTATCTTCTTTTTCTTGGTGCTGATGTCGATGTGGGTTGCCCACACTGGCATCAACATTGAGCAACGACAGCAGTGCTATCGTCGCACCTGGTGTTAGCGTAGGGCAACAGCCGTTGCGCTGTGTGCAATGTCCATGGCTGTACCTAACGCTGGTACTAGCAGCAACTAGCTGTGTGCATAGCACAACCAGGCGCTCCAATTATGCTAGCTTTTGGCGGTGGCTATTGCAGCCACTTAAAACCATTTGTTTTTTAAATTTCAATGGTGGGTTTTAGCTGGGTTAAAAAATTGCAGCTAGATTTAGCTGCAATAGTAGCCCAAAAAATCTTTTTTTTCTAAAGAACAATGAGAGAAAATTACTTTTGAGAAAAAATCAATTTGCACACAGAATTAATTCACAATTAACACTAATAATAACTAAAACATACAATGACAAACCCTAATTGTCTAACGATAGCTCAGATACCATTATAGGGTTTCTCGAAACGCATATACACAGCGAAAAAAATAAGATTAGAATTTTTTAGGAGTCCCAAAGATCCTATTAGATAGATCTAGAGTTGTTTAGGGTTTATATAAACATTACTTGAAGATCAAATGTTCTTTTTAGCTTTGAATAATTTCTATAAAGCTAAGTGTCGCAAACCACAAACCATTCAATTATACGGCCTCTAACTGTAATCCACACAAATCACCAATGAGAAATCTCCTTAACTTTTTTAGGAGAGAGAGATTGCTATTCCTTTGAGTGCTACCTTTTTTCTTTTGTGTTTTATGTGTTTCAGTATGGTGCTATACTTATAGAAAATAAGAGGCATACTTTTTATTTATAGGGAAACCTAAAAACCCTATAAATGAAAAAAATATCAATTTACCCCTTAAATTATATCATATATATTATTTTAGGCTAATTTTAGAAATTTATTCAATCAAGTCCTTAATTAATTGTTTCTAGGTCTAGAATTGTAATCTCTTGTATTAATTACATTCTAGTCTTTATTTTCTAAAACTTATTTACAATCAAGTCACACTTGATTAATCATCTTATTTTAATTTCTGATCAATGATTCTTATGTGTTTGACCTATTAGGTTCCATAATAAGTTAGCTCAAATATAAATCATAACCTTAAATGAAATAAGATTAAATAAATTAAATAATTTAATTTATTATCAATTCAACAATTGATTGATTTATATTTGAAGATCAAATACAATGTCTAACAACCTGTCATGACCGTCAAATATTAAGAAAGTCATAAGTAGTTTGACTTAACATTTTAGTGACTAGTTTTTCAGTGTAATTATTATTCATTTATCAATAATGTTTTGATTTTGACATTGTATCATGGAGTATGTCTAGTTTGTTAAATCATGATAGTTTTCAACATTATAGTCATTAGTTATTTGAATAAGATTTCGAAACTCTTTTCAAGACTCGTTCCGCCTAAGCCAAGAATTTCATAATCAATACTATTTGAGAACATATGTAATATATTTTTTTTAATTCACCTAGGATGATGAATCCTTTCTTGATTACTCAAATACCTTTATATAGTTTATTTTATACCTAATATCTACCTATTTGTTACTCTTGATTTGAACAACGTGTGGTCAGTAGGGGTGTTCACGGTTCGGTTCGGTTTAGACTAAAACAACCAACCGAACCGAATTACATTAATTTTGTGAAATATTAACCGAACCGGACCGAAAACCGGTTCAAACCGAACCAGTCCGGTTCGGTTAAATCCAGTTTTTTTGGCAAAAAACCGGGAAACCTAATCCCATCATATATGGGTTTTTTTTTAATTTTTTAAAATTGGTTTACATTAAATCGAGCTTTAAAATTTTCACGATCTCAGCCAGAACAACTCTTTCATGGTTTTCATTGCCATTAATTCCATCGATCTCAGCCATTATCACGAATACTTACCACAAGAAAGATCGATTGAGAGATTCTTGAAATTGAGAAAAAAAAAGCCCTCAGGTCCCGACCCACAAATGAATAGGAAGCGGGGCGAGGGTCTTTCATTAAAGGGGGTAAAGAAGGGTGGGGCTTTGTTTTGGGGGGTGCCTTTCGCAGCTTTAGAAAGGAGAGCCTCAAGTTGCAGGAGTGAAAGAAAGAGTCTCGACCAAGAACTCAAAGTAGCGGAGTCTGAGGTACAGTTAAGAATGAAAGGGAGGAAAGAAAAGAATAAGAAAAGGAGACAAGTGACAAAGATGGGCAAAGATCATTGTACATCAATTTTCTTTGGATGTGTAAGTGACGTTGAAAAATGTGATCTTCTCATTGAAAGCTCATTCTACAACCCACCAGAAAGGAAGATTGGGAAACTAGGAAAGGAAGATTGAGAATTAATTTAGAGAAAGATTGGGAATTTCTCTGGGCAAAGCGGCGACTTTTTGTGAGAGGCAGTAAAGTTATGTTAATTGTTAGGGTTAGGTTACAATTTAACTATTTATACCTCAAACATTTTTGTAACTTTTGGCTTTTATAGGTCCGGTTCGGTTTGTGCCGGTTTCTGGTTCAAAACCGAAACCGAACCGGACTTGTTAAAATTTATGGTTTTGACAATCGGTTTAATCCGTTTTTCATTTCGGTTCAGTTTTTTCGGTTAATTTTTCTTTGGTTTTCTCTGTTAATCGGTTATTTGAACACCCCTAGTGGTCAGGATCAAAACATAACACTCCTTATATAAAATAACTTAGTGATATGAAGTCTAAAGATCACTTACACTACTATCACGTGAGCCTTTCCATTGACATATGATCAATTATTTCTTACACCTCAGTTTATGAAAGAAATTGCTTCTTTTAATAAATTAAGGAACATTGCATCAATTTCAACAGTTCTAATTAATGTTCAATCTTAATAGAACATTGATTAGAAACATTTAGGAACAATACTTCGATACAATAGAAATCTCAAAATTACAACAACTTTATAATTTCTTATATAAAACGTTTTTATTCCATGAACTTTATCTTTACTCTAGATTCATTAATTAAATATCAAATTCATTAATCAAATATAATTGAATATTAAAGATAAAAAAAAACTTTATTAATAATAAATATGTTTTACATGAATAAAATCAATACTGTATGTAACCAATTAATTGGCTACATGACATATTCACTAACAACTAAACCTCCATAATGTTAGAACTAGGTTACTTTCTCGTGCTATATTACGGGTTGGACTGATTTCTTTTATATATATAAAAAAAAAACCCAAGCACTTGGATTCAAAGGAATCCTGGATGTCTAATAAAAGTTTGGTCTAAATTTAAAAAAAAATAATTCAAGGTGACATTTTTCTAAAAAGCAAATATTGAGACGACGACATATTAAATCAATTTGGGTTAACCTAGGTTAATATGTTAAACTCGCGAACCGGGTCATGAGATTATGATAACCTTATAAAAAACAAATCAAAATAAATTAATCCGACAAAAACCAAACCGAAACATATTATGAAGACCAATTCAAAATAAATCAAATGCTTTAAAAAAATTCAAGATGATATTATTTTTAAAAACAATATTAAAATGACAATATATTAGACAAACCCAAACTTCACAGTTTAATCCATCAAACTTATGACCTGAGTCATTGACTCATTTGAGT
>Ga0307515_10009037_pt1 | contig 19339 bp, 7 predicted proteins | sample 17_EM_MG_FD_194513 | JGI IMG/M metagenome (GOLD analysis project Ga0307515, IMG submission 194513) | Populus trichocarpa ectomycorrhiza microbial communities from riparian zone in the Pacific Northwest, United States - 17_EM | ecosystem: Host-associated > Plants > Roots > Unclassified | place...
CATGTATATAGACGTGTCCTTTCCTCGACCTTCTTCCAGACCTCGTCTTGGAATTCTCGTTCACTGGCTACCAATAGATTCTTGTTCTTTTGACTGAGCCTTCACACCCCTTACGTATAAGTCTTCCTCCGTTATAACCGCAGTTAATGCAGCCTATAATATAAATATAAGCGTCTCCCACATTAATCCCCTTTTTAACCGGCTTTTACTCCCGGGACTCCTTCCATAACCTAGCGCGGCGCGCAAACGCCCACCTGCACTTCACTAAAGGTTTCGCAAGGAAGTAGTTTTGCTAGTATCTAACGCACACCAGAAAATGCATTATTGCGGTGATAGTTTGAGCCTCCTTAGTTTGTATAGTTGTGAAGGCTGCGATAACGTTACTTCTATAATCGCGGTGTGATTATTTTAAAATCCGATGGTAGAAGCTATAGGTAAGAGACTTCTTAGGATCGCTTAACCGAAAAGAGCGAAGGAGACCACTTATTATTACCAGCACTGCAATTACGCCGGTACTTCCCTTGCGCCGATATCTCCGCGCCCCTATTTTGGCCCATTTCAACGCTAAAATTCACTCCACGCCTATGTCCTTAGTTGTTCAGCGTAGCTACAAACATGCGGTCGACATCCGAACTCTACTGACCAAGTGAAGGATAGAGTTTACCGTATGAAGTTTCTGAACTAAAGGTCTTGGCGTTGGTTTAATCTGGAGGTCTGCGTTCCAGATTTCAGATTCAGTTTAATCTGGAGCCTTGTGTTTAAGCCACGAACACGTGTACAAATCCGGACAAACGCGTCTTTTCTGCCGGAAGAAAGCACGGATCAACGTCAGATTGAAAAAGCTCCAGATTGCAACCGAACACGCCCTAAGACGTTACCATTATGTGACTACGAAACACATAATGTAACTCCAGGCGTCGCGCTGCGCGCTCCGCTTCGAAAAACGGAATTCTCTCCTTTGAAAGTACACTTTGGTCACTAGCATTTGGACAGAGATGAATATCTGCAGGAAATACGAAACGGAATCCTAATTTACGTTGCATTACTGTCACACAACTGACAAACGCGTGATGCCCCATTGTTGGAGTCCTACGTTCACAGGCTTTCCGTCGCCGGTAGTTGCTTGGCCACCATTTCTAACCTTTTCTCTGCCGCATATGATAGCGGCGTCCGACCATATTTATCTCTCGAATCTGCCTCGACGCTGTCCCGCTCCCCCAACAGCTTGACCACCGCCTTATGCCTATTCTCAAGCACTTCGTTGTAGGAGCTTCATCACGGCCTCATGGCCATTCGCCACGGCCTTAGACAGTGGCGTCCGACCATCATTGTCTGCCATGTCTACTTCAGCGCCATTCGCAAGCAGTAGCTTAACCACTGCCTCATGCCCTCTTTCTGCAGCGCGCCACAGCGGTGACCGGCCATATTGAACGTCGATAGAGTCTACATAGGCACCGTTCTCAAGCAGCAGCTTGACCACAGCTGTATGTCCTCCCTCTGCAGCCTTTGACAGAGGCGTCCGACCGCGTTCATCGTCCATAAGGTCCGCACTCGCGCCATGCTCGAGGAGCAGCTTGACCATCGCTTCTTGTCCTCTCTCTATAGCCCATACCAGCGGAGTCCGCCGATTTTTATCTCTACAGTCTGGATCGGCATTATTCTCGAGTAGCGCTTTGACCGTCGCCGCGTTTCCGAAATACGTGGCCCAGGACAGCGGCGTCCGGCCATATACGTCCTTGGAGTTGACGTCGGCACCCGTCGTGAGAAGCAGCTTGACTGTTGGCTCGTACCCCATCAACGCTGCCAACGCCAGCGGCGTCCGGTCCAGGTGGTCCTTGGAGTCTGCTTTGGTATCATATTCAAGCAGTAGCTTCACCACGGCCTCGTGCCCATTCGCCGCGGCCATCGACAGAGGCGTTCGGCCATATACACCGTCTATGGAGTCTGCGTTGGCTCCATGCTCGAGCAGCAACTTGACGACTGCTTCGTGGCCGTGCGTTGCAGCCCGTGAGAGCGGCGTTTGATCATTGCCATCTATTAAGTCTACCTTTGCGTTTTTCGCAAGTAGCAGCTTGACCACTGCGTCATGCCCTCTTTCTGCAGCCCGTGACAGCGGTGTTTGATCATTGCCATCTGTCAAGTCTACCTTTGCGTTTTTCGCAAGTAGCAGCTTGACCACTGCGTCATGCCCTCTTTCTGCAGCCCGTGACAGCGGTGTTTGATCATTGCCATCTTTCAAGTCTACCGTTGCGTTTTTCGCAAGTAGCAGCTTGACCACTACGTCATGCCCTCTTTCTGCAGCCCGTGACAGCGGCGTTTGATCATTGCCATCTTTCAAGTCTACCGTTGCGCCCTCCGCAAGCAGCAGCTTGACCACTACGTCATGCCCTCTTTCTGCAGCCCGTGACAGCGGCGTTTGATCATTACGATCTGTCAAGTCTACCTCTGCGCTGCCCGCAAGTAGCAGCTTAACCACCGCGTCATGCCCTTCTCCTGCAGCCCAACACAACGATGTCCGGCCATATTCAATGTCTGTGGAGTTCACGTTAATGCCATTCTCCAGCAGGAGCCTCACCGCCATCCCGTCACCATTATTTGCAGCCCATAATAGCAGAGTTCGGCCATATTCAGTGTTCGTAGAGAGTGTGTCAGCGCCATACTCGAGGAACAGCTTGGCAACCGTCATGTGTCCACGCATTACGGCCTTTGACAGCGGTGTGTTACCATTAGTGTCTTTCAAATTCACATCGGCACCATTTTCGAGAAGTAGCTTAGCCACTGCCTCATGCCCTCTTTCTGCAGCGTGCCACAGCGGTGTCCAGCCAACAGTATCCTTAGAGTTAACGCCAGCATTATGCTCGAGCAACAGCTTAACCCCTTCTTCATCCCCGTTTGCTGCAGCTTGTGACAGCGGTGTCTGACCACTAATATCTTTCAAATTTACCTTCGCGCCTTTTTCGAGGAGCAGCTTCATTATTGCTCTATGCATATCTTTGGTAGCTCGCCACAACGGCCTTCGCCTATTTTTATCCTTGGAGTTCGCGTCGGCGCCATTCTCAAGAAACAGCTCAACCATCACTTCATGCCTATTTTCAACAGCGCATGACAATGGCGTCCAGCCATTTTTATCCTCGGAATTAACGTCTGCACCGTTTTTGAGAAGCAGCTTGGCCACCATTTCATGCCCATTCCACGTCGCTAACACCAGTGGCGTCCGACCAAGTCTATTTATGGAATTGGCGTTGGCGCCACGCTTAAGAAGAAGCTGAACCACACTTTGATGTCCATTACCGGCAGCTTTTGATAAGGGTGTGTCACCACCGATATCATCCAATTCCACCTTTGCTCCTGCTTGAAGCAGTAATCTCACTACTGCCTCATATCCGGACTCAGCAACTCGTAACAACGGCGTCCGACTCTCATTATCTCTCACATCCACTTCCGCATCATTTTTCAGGAGTAGTCCGACTATTGCCTCATGCCCACCACACGCCGCCCACATCAGAGGTGCGTAGCCAAGGTCCCTTCCGGAGTTGACGTCTACCCCATTTCGGAGTAGCAGCCTGACCAACTTCTCGTGGCCTTTTCCTGCTGCCCAACAAAATACGTTTAGGCGACTATTGTGTTTAGAGTCTGCCTCTGTGTCCTTCTCTAACAGCAGCATGGCCGTCGCTTCGCTTTTGTTAATAATTGCCCATCTCAGAGGTGTATCACCATATCGGTCTACGGAAACAACGCTAGCGCCATTCTCGACCAGCAGCTTGATAACAGCTTCATGATTGTGCAACGTTGCCAACAATAACGGCGTTCGGCCAACTGAATTTTCAGAGCTGATGTCGACCCCATGTTCGAGCAGTAATTTGACCGCTGCCTCGTGCCCGTTCATTGCTGCGTACGACAGCGGCGTCTGTCCGTAGTTAGGGTTAGATTCCGGGTCGACTCTGCCCGTCGCCAGCAGCAGCTTGACCACCGCCTCGTGCCCGTTCATTGCTGCGTACGACAGCGGCGTCTGTCCGTCGTTGGCCTTGGAGTCCGGGTCGACTCTACCCATCGCCAGCAGCAGCTTGACCACCGCCTCGTGCCCGTTCCGTCCCGCATGCAACAGCGGCGTCTCGCCCCACTCATCCTTGGAGTTCACGTCGACTCGGCCCGTCGCCAGCAGTAGCTTGACCACCACCTCGTGCCCGTTCTCTGCCGCCCACGACAGCGGCACCCGTCCGGATTTAGAATCCTTGGAGTCCGGGTCGACTTTTTCCGTGGCGAGCAGCAGCTTGACCACCGCCTCGTGCCCCTTCTCTGCCGCATACCACAGCGGCGTCCGTCTGTAGCTATCTTTAGGGTCTGGATCATGCCCTTTCTTGAGTAAGGCTATAATCACTTCTCCTAGTCTGAAATATGCTGCAAGGTGTACTCCTGTCATTTCCCTTGGCACACTTTGACTAGTACCTGAGTAGCTTCTAGAAGCCATCATTGCCTGGCTGGAGGCGGATACCTTAGCTTCACTCTTAAGAAGATCCAGAATTAACTGTTCATCTTTTATTAAAGCCGCGCGAGCATGATGTCCCCAATTTCGCGCAGCATAATCGTAAAGAGCGTTGGACTGTAGTCGTGCATCAAATTCCTTATCCGTTAGGCAGAACCCGGTTCCAAAAGCGTTGAAGGACAGGTAGGTAACACATATCTTGGTGATATCAGTCTGGGCATTAGGAAACCATGACTCCCAGGTCCGTTCAAAGTATTCTTGTGTTGTGTAATGGACCAACCGGATAATGTCGCTCTCTTTATCAACAGTAACCAATCCGGCGCAGACAGAAACCATATCTTCAATCTCTCGAATGTTCTCTTTATCAAGTTCAGGGTCACCAATATTCACTGCAAGAGCGTGCTGCAGTTCCAACGTAGTAAGCGGTCGTTTTGCACAGATGATCCAAGAAAGAACCTTCTTTGCAAGCTGCCAAAGGCCAGATTTCTGCCCGTTAATCCGCTCCATTGCGTGCTTGTATGCTTGAGCTAATGCGCCGAGTTTCTTATCCTCGGCTAATCTCCCTTGATTTTGCTTTTGGAGCTCCTTTAGTGCACTTTTTATTTCCCTTGCCGAAGTCTTGTCTTCAAGCGAGTCGAGATAGAGTTGTGCTAAGAGAAACCTAGCTAGACGTTAGTGAAAGAGTCTCGGCTAAAAAGTCTCTAAGGCATGTACATTCCCTCCACGGCTCGTGTAATTTCATTCTTAATCTCTTCCTGTAGATCTGGCCTCTTTAAGATAAATGCTGGGAGTTGTGAAATGTGACCATTAAGATATCTGCGTACATCTTCATCGCTTGCAAGGATCTCACGTGAAACGCAACCCTTGAACTCTCTCTCAATGTCCAGGATTGGTCGCGAGGTTGCAAAAAGATTTACTCCGGTCCTGGCTCGAAGATTAAACATCTCTGATAAGAACTTCGATCGACACCTATCCGTTATTTGACATTCATCAAGAGCATCAACAATAAGGAATAGTCTCGCAAAATTTGTCGCGACTAAATATAAAGCTCTTGAAATTTCGTCAGCCGAAGGCCGCGTCCGTTTCTTCTTGTGGCAGTTATAAATGTCTTTTATATTGTTAGGCAGATACGGTTGTTCCTGAGCCAATTGCTTTAGAAGACTCGCGAGGAGGCCTTCTAGCTTCTGTTCGCCCTGGCGTTGGAAGTTGCAATAGATATAGGCGATACCAACCTTAGTATTATCTTTATATCTTGTACGAAGGTAATCGATCACGGTCGCGGTAATAATTGTCTTCCCTGCTCCTGGAATTCCTGGACAGAACAGTATCTGATTACTAGTGTTCACCCATGTCTGAAACTCTGCTGAGTCTAATAGCCATTGGCCAGTTCCCGGTTGTCGTCTTCTGAAGTAGTCGCTCTGCTGGGGAGCGTAGTCAATAGGCGTAAGCCACTCAAGGATAGTCTCACACTCTTGATCATGTTGCCTACGGAGAAGTTTGCCAACGCCCTCTTGGACGCCTGCCGTAACTACGCACGATTAATATTTGTGAATAGGATGATACTTAGACTTCCTTGGACTAACCAGAGAGAATATCGACGATCTTCTTCTCAGCCTCAACCCTATTAGGTGGGATTCGACAAAGAAGGTCTTTCGCGTATGCAGCCGCCGCCATTGCTGCATACCCTTGCCACTCCTTGTTCTTATGGGAGTCTGAGTAGTCGCATACGCCGCGAATAACCAGACAGGGAAAGTGGTTCATTAACCCTGCCGCTTCCATTTCAAAACACAGAACGTCCTTTTCCGCTATAAGTCTATCCCGAACCAAAGCGTCCTTTATTAACTGGTTCGCCGAAGCAATTAAGCCGTAATGGATTGCCGGATTATCCTCATCTTTAATCCGTTCGGGCCGCAATATTAAGTTTAATGAATTATCACCACAGGCTGCCGTACAGCTTGATTCATCGTTCGGATGAACGACTCTAGTTTGATACAGCCTGTCGCTACTTGGGCCCGGTCGCTTGTACTTCTGTCGCAGTCTTGGTTTCTTCTCGAGAACGCTGTTAATAGCCTCTTCAAGCTGATGTCCTTCGCTCTCATACTGTGCCTTAAGTCCACTCACCACTGTCCGCAGGACTATTGGTGGCTGGTTTAAGAACCCTGTTGGTCGGAAGCTCTGATCTTGGATCGTTTTGCCGAAGTCGTACTGGAATACCCCGCCTTTCCCATCACGAGGAGTACTAACAACGATATCGCCTAGACGGATATCATGCTTCTGACTTGGCGCACCGCCGCCGATGCCGACCATTAGACCGATTCTGACGTTAGGAAAGCTGTGTAACATATCTCGTGCGACACTTGCTGCAGTAGATGTGCCGTACTCCCCATCAGGTAAGACGGCAATGACGACATTGTGTTTCCCAACTTTGCCAAGTATGTAATCGTTACTGTCATTGCGGGACACATATTCCGGTCCGTCGTGCTTTTCATCGAGAAAAGCTTGCGCGGCAACGTACTCCGTAGTTATGGCGCAGATCCAGCCTACGGTGTAGTTGTTAGGATCAGACATACAGGCGGAGCACTATGGAGGCAAGTCGAGACGTGAGATATTTAGGAGGATGAATTCGGATTCGGGTGTTCAATCGGATTTAGTCGGTTCTGTTCGGTCGCAAGTTCGGTAGCCTTAACTTGCTTAAAACGAAATCAAGCGTATAGCATCTCGCAAGGAGCAGGAGATTTAGATCCCGTTGAATGAAACAGGATGAATTGCGAGAGCCCATAAGAAGGAAAAGGGAATGGAAGATGAGGTGGGTATAATCGCGACTGATTCAGCCTCACGCGCCGAAACCTGGCGGGGTGCCGGGCACCATACAAACGGACAGGATCCGCACAGTAACTCTTGGCAGTAACTTTACTGTCCGAATCTTTTGATCGGCGACGGCTCAGCAGGCGGTAAAGGAAGCCAAGACACTACTCAGGGCCTATTTTAGCCCCCCCGTTATCTTTCTTGCCACATGTTTCCCCTTACGCGTCTCCTTCTACACGTCTCCTTCTACGCGTCTCCTTCTACGCGTCTCCTTCTACGCGTCTCCTTCTACGCGTCTCCTTCTACGCGTCTCCTTCTACGCGTCTCTCTCTACGCGTCTCTCTCTACGCGTCTCTCTCTACGCGTCTCTCTCTACGCGTCTCTCTCTACGCGTCTCTCTCTACGCGTCTCTCTCTACGCGTCTCTTTCTACGTGTCTCTTTCTACACGTCTTTTTCTATATATCTCTCTCTACGTATCTCCCTTTATAAGAGAGGTATAGATAAAATATAGGTAGAGATATAAGTAGAGATATAAGTAGAGCTATCCCTTAACCCGTTAGCGTCTCTAGAGTAAGTAGTCCGTGCGGGAACGTTATACTCTAAACTTCGCAGTTATATATAGAAATAATTAACTAATATATCTATTAATTATGCCTTATAAACGCACTGCAACTAACGTTAATCTTATTTAACTAACTTAATATAAGGTTAAGCCTACTAAGGAAGCCAAAAAGCTACCCCTAAAGCTATGGCCTCTACCCAATTTCACACTACTTTAGGTAGAAGATTTCGACGCCCTAGAACGCCTAAACCTTCCTCCTAAGCTCGATCTACACAATCCTCTAGCTATATTTAGGCTCTTCTTTATAGATAAAATTATAGATAAGCTAGTAGAGTGGACGAATTAATATATAAATAAAAACTTAATGCCAAAGCAAAAGGCACTAAAACACTATAAACGTATATAGCACCCTACTATAAAGGAAGAACTCTAAGCGTACTTAGTAGTACTTATTTATATAGGAATTACTACTAAAGGCGCCACTAAGGACTACTAGGGCGTTTTAGACCCAAATAATACGTCCTATCCTATCCGAAAATATATAGGCTGTTTAAGGTTTAAGCAACTCGACCGCTATTTTTAATGTACTAAACCGTAGCTAAAGGACTATACAACGCTAATAACTACATTTAATTAAGTTTACAACTTTAGTAAATGTATTAGGCTTTAATATAGAGAGCTTTATACCTTAGGAACGCACTTAATTATTAATAAGACAATCCAACGCTTTACGGGCCGGGTATTAAAAATTATTAATATTCCAACCAAACTAACGCCTAAGGGCTTTAAAATATAGGTCTTAGCAAATAAGGGCTATATATTAGACTTTATATAGCACGCTAGAGGCGATGGCCCTATTAATCTAGATAAGACATTTATAAAAGACGAAGGCTTTTATCAATCGGTAGTCCGTACACTAATAAGTAAGTAAAAAATAAGGACTCTATCTATTTAAACTATAAAGAAAAGAAGCTATTTATATATAAGGTAGGTATCTAAAATAGGAAAAGTAGGGGGGTCTATAACTAAAATAGGGGTAGTAGTATACCTAGAATAAGAATAAGGATAGGGTAATAGGCTAAATCTAACCTAAATCGATATACCCAGCTTTAAGCCCTTATAGGTCAAAGCTGCATCGCGAGTCTTAGTATAGTATTAAGTTAAATAACTACGGTCTTTGTATAAGGACGATAGGTTATAAAGGAATTCTAAAAGCTTGCTTAAAGCTCTTATAGCGTTAGGTTTAGTAGTCTTATACTTCTTTATTAGCTCTTCCTTAAAGGATTAAAGTCTTAGTACGTTCTCTCTATGGCTAATCGCCACAATATTATCAATATAAACGTAGTAGTTCTTACGTATCTGTTTCTTAGGAACTGCTTCTAAACGCGTTATTCTTTATATTAAGGGTCCGAAAGGCCCTACTAGGGCTAGTTCTATAGTCTTGTCTAGGGTAGGAGGACCTAGGGTAGGAGTAGCTGTAGGAGTCTTATATAGGGTAGGTTTTTAGGTAGGTAGATTTAGTACAAAATTGTCCTTTAAGTTTTGTAGGCAGATTACGTCATTATTTTAAGGACCGATCTCTTCTTAATCGGTTACTTAATCTTAATTTCAACTAAAATCTACCTATTAACTTCTATTAATATCCTTACCTAAAGTCTTAACCTCCTTATCTAATGTCTTATTAAGCTTATCTAAGCTCTCCTAAAGTCCTTTTTAAAGTCCTTAATTAGGAATAGGGTTTACTAAGGCCTTACTTAAGGTCCTTGGTCATGGCTTGTAATACTTAAGCATTAATTGCTTATAATGGCGCTCGTAATAGGCGAACGTCTTATAATCGTCTTTATAATATAGTAGGTTCTTTTTATTGTCCCACTATATATTCTTATTGTTAAACTTATCTAAACAGGCTAAATTTATATAGAACGCCGGTATATATGCTGCGTTAGCTAGTAGGATCCTCCTAGGGCCTACTAGCGTCTAAATCGTAACTACTGCCGTCCCTATGCCCTTAACTAGATCTAGGCCCGTTCCGGCGTATATAAAGTTATTACTTAGCCAAAGCTTATTGATAAATCTTAATTAATCGTTAATAACGTATATCGTAGTTCTGTTATTAAGAATCACGCTATTATATAGCTTATAGTCAGTACCCGCCTTATAGGTGCCTACTTTATATACAGCGAAGATACCGTAGATATCTTCCTTTTAACTTCCGTCTAGGTTCTATACAGCCTCCTTTTAATCTAAAGCCTGCTTATTAACGTCTTCCGACTTCTTATTTTATAGAGCTAACTTCTATACTCTCTTTATTTTAGCCTTTAGTTCTAGTAACATATTAGCGATCTTCTAATTAACTGTCTTTTAAACTAACTTAGTAGGTTTCTACCAGCTTAGTTAATTAACCTTATTTAAATACCAGCAAATATAGTAGGGGTAACGTCCGCTATATACACATGGCTCCCTCCTACTATCTTCCTTTAACGACCCAGGCCCCGTTTTAGGCTCGTCAGCTAGCTCTCCCTTAAAGCTTACTATATTGGCGCTAAATTAAGCTCTATTCTCCTATTAGGCGGCCTTTAGTTATTAATAGTTCCAATATATTTTAACTAGTCAATTTATAGATACCATCTAGTTACTAGCCTAGTCGTATTTATTAAATTCAACCCTCCACGTTAAGGCCTAATTTGGTAATACTGGCTCTATAGCCAGCAGAAAGTCTCTAATTACTTAGTCGCCGTTTACGTCTAGCAATTTAATCTTTTTGCAGTCGTTATATATCTTTTCCTATTGCTATAGCTAGGCCTTAAAGTTCTAATTCTTTGGGCCCTTTTTAACTTTAGTATATTAAGTGGATAGGTACAGCTTACGTGCTATATTAGTAGGGGCAACCCTCTCCTTAAGAGCTACTAGGGTATTATATACTGAGTCGATACCTAATATATAGGTGTTAAGGTTCCTAGCCACTATACCGGTAATATAGCTTTATAAAGAGGTTAAAGCTGCTTTCTACTTCTTATATTCCTTCTCTACTGTCTTATACCTCTTACGGAGAATTTAAAGCTCGTCCTTCTCGTCCTTAGAAAGAGTTGCATATAATGTTATTCCTAACTTTATATCTTAAGGCCTAGGAAAGACTAGCTTAAGTAATAAAGGCAACTTATCCCATTTAGTTAAGGGGTCGACGTACTCCTATACGTCTCCTGTTCGAGCTTAAAGCCTAATAAAATCGATTTATTTGTCCCAATTAGCTTAGCTCAATAATATTACCATCGTGGTAATAGCTTAGATATGTTAAGAAGTTATATTAAGAGGTGCTTGTAAAGACGAATAAAGTATTTAATAAGGGGTACAATTAATTAAATCAATTAGTTAAATAGGTACAATATAGCAAGCCACCCAGGCTTATAACTGTTAATTAGTAGTCCGTATACTAATAAGTAAGTAAAGAATAAGGACTCTATCTATTTAAACTATAAAAAAAGAAGCTATTTATATATAAGGTAGGTGTCTAAAATAGAAAAGGTAGGGGGGTAGTAGTACACCTAGAATAAGAATAAGAATAGGGTAATAGGCTAAATCCAACCTAAATCGACAGCTTTTCACTAACGTAGGCCGTCATCCTTAACCTTTTAATATAGGAGAACCCCAAAACGCACGAGCGCCTTTACGCCCCAGAAAAGCATGTAGTTTAGCTTAATAACCTCTTTACTAGTATTAACCTTCTTACCCAATTACGAGAGCTAGGAATTGGAGGCGCAGGAACCGTTTAAACTACTAAAATAGAGCGTAAGCAGAAGGGTAAGGGCGAGGGCAATATTCGGGTTAATATTTATAAGGGAGGCGGTAGGAAAAAGGTTAAAGTTCTAGCCGAGTAGATTAACCGTAAGCTTGCTAAACTTAAATTGACTTATACAGCTTAAATACAATAGGGGACGCTCTATAAAACTACCTTAGAGGATTACCTAAGAGATAATATGTAAGTTAGGTCAAGTTATAAAATCTTTTTACTACCCTTTTAATACTTACAGCATATAGGCAGACTACACCTTTATACGTAATCCTATCTTTAAGGCCCTAATATTACCGCATCACTAATGCGCCTTGAGGCTGCGCTATAGTAGCCCCTACCTTACTGAACTGGAGAAGGGTTTATATAATATATATCATTGCTATACCTTGGAGGCACAGCACCTAAGGTAAACCGTTGCGTATAAGTGTTGTATTAAGCGGTATATATCTACATCCCTTAACCTAGAATGTCTACTGCCTTAAGGGAGAAGGTTATACGGCCCTTAGTTTAAATAACCTAAAGTAACTTCTGTAACTAAGGCCTATAAATTAGCTGAGCGGAACCATATATAAGGGTCCTACCATTATAAGGGGAACGGAAGCCGGCGCGAGGCCTTAAAGCCTTGGCGATTTGGGATATGCCTTATACAGCATAATGGACAGCAGTGGAAGCAGTTAATTAGCTTATACTAGGAGCTCTAAAGACTCTACTACATGGGTAAACGGCACGAAGCGTCCTATTTGGGCTTAGAAACCACCTAAGCTAGGTTTATCTTACGTAATCAGACCAGGGGCTTAGCAATATAGAGCAGAAATCCTTAGTTAAGAATATCCCCTAAGATACTACCCCGTCTTTAAGCGGGAACCTATATTATACAAGATAGTAAGAAGTGGTATTTAAACCCTAGCGTTCGCACTTCTTAGATAAACTTATCTCCCTTTTTAGACAACCCTACCTTCTTTTAAACAAACCTACCGTATATCTTAGTAATGGATTATTCTAACTTTAAATATCCTCTTAAGCATTTCTCTATCTCCGAAACCACTCGTTTAAGGTTAGCATAGGTAGATTCTATACTTAATTCTACTGGTCCTATTCCTCTTATATTTAAAGATACCTTTACGGGATTTAAAGCCGACGAAACTCTAAGCAGAAAGACTTACGTAATTTCTATAATATTTACTGCTAATAGCCTGGTGGCTACGGAGCTTATAAGTAAGTCCCCTATATCCCACTGAAAGTATTTCTTAATTAGTAACGAGTAAGGCTTAGCCATAACCAATTCTCTTAACCCTAAACCTTCTATTAACGAAATTATGCCGGAGGACGTTTAAGCCTATAATACTCAATTTAAACAAACCTTTTACTACTCTAACTACTTCTCTAAAACGGCAAATACTTCTATAATGACGGCTGACCAAATAATAGAGGAATTTGGAGGGCGCGTATCTATAGAAGACTCTGGCTCTAAAAATATAACCAAGCTGCGCGCTTGCTTTAATACTATAAAAGTTTACTCTAACGAAGGTAATATGGCGTATATTCTTCTATATTAGCCCTAATAAATACTAACTAAAGTCTATAAAAGAGGAGTAGATAGGTATAAAAGATAATAAGCAGCTAGGTAAACTTATTTAGCAATACTAAGATTTAGAGCAAATCCTTAGGCACGATTATTAAAGTTTATTTAGATCTTTTAAAGGTATACTAAAATATAAAAAGAGGTAAAAAGAGAATACCGTATATATACTAATAATTATATAGATTACCTAATCCTTATTAAAGAGGGATTTAACGCTCCTATACGCTAGAAGTATCCTAGGTATATAAAGAAAACTACTACTCTAGATAAAGCCAGGCGGTTATAATATAGTAATTAGCTTAATCTAGAAGCTTTAAAATCTAAGATACGGTTTAAGTAGGAGGAAGTATAAGTAGGCTGGATTTAGATAGAAGAGATTTTCTATAAATAAGAATACTAAGTTTTATAAAGAAGCTTGCAAAAGTTTAAAAAGACTTTAGAAGAAGGGTTAAAAACTACATACTCTTTTAAGAATTCTAGGCTTTGTAAATAGCAACTTATAAAGCTCTAAAAGGGGTACTATAAAGGTTAACTAAGAGCAATAAAACAATTAGGAGGCCTGTTTATAAGTATAAAAAGCTACTATATTACCTAGCTAAGTATAAAAGTATACTTTATTTAAGAGAGATATAGAACAGATTAAAGTTTAATTACCTTATATCCTCGCTGAAAAGGTAGCAATAGTTATTATAACGTAGCATTTAGGTGGCTTTTAGGTTTTTTATATCTACCTAAACTACCTATTAAACTAAATTTACCGGTTATATAATAATATATATATAGTGTAAGTAGTCTCTGTTAATAGCAAGCTAACTTAAGTTAATATTATCGGCCGAGAGTTAATCTATTAAACTTTAAGAGTCGTATTAGTCCTTCCTAATAAATTATAGGTACCCTCGTCTTGCTTTTTAGTAAAGAGGCTGTAGCAATATAGCTATACTTCTATCTTTAACTTCTTGCTAGCTTTATAGTCGTGATTTCTAGAATACCGGTAATACGAATCTTAAAACTACGCGTATACTATAAGTAAAGCCTAGGAATCTAGCTTAACCCAATACTTACTAACTCTTTTTATTTATTCGCGACGTAGTAGGTTTATAATGGCCTTTTCTTATTTTAGGTAAAGTTGGGAGCCAAAACAAGGTAGCTTAAAGTCCTCTCTATAAAGAATAACGCCTTCTTTAAGTAATAGCCGAATAAAAGTAATCTTGACTGGGTTATATATAGCTACCTCTTATATAAAGCGGTCTAGTCGTGCTCTAGCGTCCCACAGTATATATATAATCTCTTTTTAGCTATAGGAAATGGCTGCATTTAACGGGATACGTCTATTAGTAGGCTTGACTTTGGCCCTATACTCGAGTAATAGTTTAACGATTTCTATGTTACTCCTCTACAAAAGTTCTAAGAGTACGCTTTCGCCTTCTCTTAGCGCGTTAATAAGCGCGCCCTATTCTAGTAGTAGGCGAACTACATTTATATAACCTTCCTCTACGGCTAATAGCAAGGGCTTAATAAGGTCGTTAACGTTAATAAATAAAATAGCCTTCTAAGCGGTGCTAGCTAGCCTAAACTTCGCTACCTAGTATATCGCGGAGCTGCTATCGCGTTTATAAAGCTTATTATTTAATATACGGTAGAAGTAATAGCCCGCAATAATAAGAGCATTAACGTTATATACGCGTTTAAGATACTCCGCTATTATAAGAATTAATTTAGTAGTTAGATAAAGTATAGACATTTCTAATAGTTAAGAGTGCTGTTTAAGGAATAGCAGGAGTAAACTAGTTTTCCCCTTATTTTAAGTCCTTAGAGTATTAAACTAAAGTCCCTAGAAATATTTGGTTATTAGCGGCGTTATATACTATTTTAGCCGATAATATCTAAACTCTTACAATAGTTAACGGCATTATTATAGATAATTTTTTAAGCAATAATTATATATACGCTTACTTTAATAATACTATTTATTTATACTATACACTCTCTTATATATATAAGAGATAAAGATTAAAACTAGCACCTAGTAGAAGATAGAGGGCTAAGGTATTAGTGGATAAAAGCTACTATTCCGCGCTATGGTTGCTTTCCTCCTCTTTATACTTTAGGCATACCCTATCTTCCTAACGGTATCTATTATAAAAGCTATGCTTTTAGTAATCCACTATTAGTACTAACTCCTCTAATAAATACCCTTCCTTATATACTATGTATTTCTTTATTATTTTTGGGTAATACCCTAGAAATCTCTCTCCCTTAACGTATTCTTTAGAAACCCTATTTAGCTATTAATATTCTAACTCTTTCTAATAGTCTTTAATCCTTCTTAGCATCTTTACCTTTTCCTCTAGTGCTAAACACTTTAGTACTTATTTTCGCACTCTTTTTCTAATTAACATTATTATATATCCTGCTCTTTGCCACTTTATTTCTATAATATAATCTACTGCATCTTAAGTATTAATATTCTTAAGGATATTTACAATTAAATTATCCTCGCCAATTATTATAAACTTTTTAATGATTTTTTTATCTAAACTATAGTAAATCACCCAGAGGTTCCACCTAGGCAATTCCTCTATTATCTCCACGGCCTTAATATATTTAGAAACTTTATTCGCAAGATTATAGAAGCTAAAACTCATTTTAACCGTTAAAGATACTAAAATTTAGCTTAGTGTAAAATTTAGAGCAATAACTAAACTAAATCTTATAGATTTAAATTTAGGAGGCGATCTAGTAACTAAGGAATCCCTATACGCGACGGGGACCAAGATAAATGCAAAGGTAAAGTAATAGAAACTATTTTTATCTGCCTTAAAGAGCTTACTAGATAGGTATAGAGGGCTAGTAAAAGATTTAGTGTTAATGGTATAGAAGAATAGAGCGATCTATACTTGCGCCAATTAGATATAAAATAGCGGGTTAGCCTATATAGGTAACTATTAGTCCTATTTAGGTATAGTGCATTAGATTTAGACTAGAGGATTAGAGTAGATTTAACGCTAATTTAAATAGATTACTAAAAGAATATATTTACCAAGAGCACGAGAGCTTATTAACTTTAAACTTAACCTTTTAATAACTAGGGAGGAACAAACGGATAGCTTTTAGGGATGAAATGGTCCGCCTTTAGGAAAAAATAGGCCTATAAGAAAGAACCTATCTACATAAAGGAGCTAGTTAAGGAGAAAAAGTTAGCAGTATAAGGTCGCTACAGTTTTAGGTACCTTATTAGATATTATAGTTTTCTTATCTACCGCAACTTACTTTCGGATAAGAGTCTCCTATATTAAAATGTCGTCTTTATATACAAATTCGAATATAAATCGGATATAATCGTATACGCAGTACTTTTTTTACTTAAAATATATAAAGCTCTATTTCTTACTAGCTTCTCTATCACTAAGTCTTAGCAGGTATTGCCTACTTAAATTACGAGCCAAAAGGACGGTGCAATAAGGGCGTAATAGGCGAAGGCCGTACTCAATTATCCGACGAGCTTCCCCCCTTACCAGCTATACTCTGCCTAGCCGTATAAGGTAACGCGGATCTGCTAAACACGGTAGGAGGAAGCCTTAAGCTTATAGTAAAGAAATAGAGTTAAGAAAGTATACGTATATAATTATATTTAATTTGTATATAAAGATAATATTTTAATATAAGAGGCACTTATTTAGAAGCGAGTTGTAGTATATAAGAAAACTACAATATTACCACCATACCTTATTTTAATGTCCCTTAAATTTCCAAGGCAATATAATCCTAGAAATTTTTAAAATTTAGGTAATAAAAAGTTTTCTATTTTATTAGATACCTTTTAGGGATAGCTATAGTCGTTAGCGAAACCGGCCTCCGCCTTAGGGCGCTATTAGAAGTTTTCCTTCGCTCTTAACTGGGGTCCACTAAACTAAATTTGGTTAAGTATTGTATCTAGCTATAGGCGCCCGAACCGGCCTTATTATCGGCAACGTATCTTTTTTAAGAGCTTTAAATACGTCTAAGAATAGGATTAAACTTATAACTTTTCATTTTTAGCCACATATAGCTAAACCTTACTACCTCGCAGCTTGACGTAATTCGCTCCGCTCCTAAATTATAATCTTATTCCTCTCTTATTAGTATTAGGAATCAAATAATAAGGTTATATACTTACTACATAGCGGGGCGACAGCGTCTGTAATCCCGCCTACTTATAACCCCAGTAATATTAGACAGAAGAGTACCGTCCGCGCTTATGCTTGCTAATTACATTACATATACTATATTCTATTACAGTTTTATAAACTATAAATTACTAACGCTAGGAATAAATGTTACTCCAGTAATTATTCCACCTACCCCCTAGAGTCCGCTGCCTATAAATAGCTTAGATACCTACGTTCTCTACTATATAATAACCTTTAGAGGATCTGCTTCGTTTATTAGTCTTATAATAGAATTCTGCAAACACTGCTACTTTGTTATATTTATATGGCAGCTATATATTATACTTAAATAGACGGTTTAAGAGAATGGACTTCTATATATTATAAAGGTATTATAAAGGGATATCACAAAACGCGTGTATTATTTATTATAGGAATAATAGGCACAGCTTCTTGCATACTAGCGTCTATAGACAACTCCAGTTTCCTATAACTATATAGCGCTAGTATATAACTCGGTCACTTAATTCTATACTACTATTATTACTAATACTTAACATTGCTAATACTCTTATCTTTACTTAATTCAAACTAGCAGAATGTTATACTAACTAGATTTTACGCTCCATTATATAGTATAGCGAGGCGTAGAACTAGTATAAAAGATATCTCTTTATATCCCAAAATATACTTTTTCCTCCTAGCTACTTATAGGTTGTATTTCTATTTATAACACTTAATCCTTAGGAAGTAAGATAGTTATATAACTAAACCTTTAAAAGCCTAACGAGTTAAAGACGTATAAAATCCTCTACTTTCTATCCTTTTTAATGTTAACACTTTTGGGTTATATATTTGTCTTCTCTTTTAAGTTTCCTTTTTTAAAGCCATTTTTAGTGCATTAAGTAAAAGGTATAAGGCGGTAGGCTAATATAAGAAGTAGTATAAAGCTAACGAGTTAAAGAGTATTAGAAAGCTATTATTAGTCATTTACTGCTCTATCTAGGCATTAAAGAGGCAAAAATAAAGCCGAACTTTATTAGGCTGGTTTTATCCTTTATTAAAATTTATAAGTTGCTTTTTATAGGAGACTAAGCATCCTATTAGAATATCTATAGAAAATTAACCCTAAAATTATGTATAAGGCTACTACCGGCTTCACTATCGGCTGCTTTAAAGATAAGGATAGTAAACTATAACCAAGAGATCTATATAGGTATTTATAAAGTTAGAACCTTAATAGCTAACTCTATAAGGCTTAGTGGCACTAGGCCGGGGCAGGCTCGATTTAATAATTAATACTTTAAACTTTTATTTGGTAGGAAAGGTATATAAACAGTATAAAAGTATATATATTTTAATCTTCGGTAGTTAAGAAATGCTAATTCTTAACCTTTTATAGTCTCTTATAAAATCGGGTTCTTATATAGCTAAGATTTTGCCCCACCTATAAGTAAATGTCTTGGCGGTCGCCTTAGCAAACACATCTTAATAAGTAGGGGTCTACTTTTTAAGGTTAGTAAATAGAGAAAGTATAAGTAGAGAAAGTGGGCTATAGTTGGGACTAATAACGGTAATAAGCTTAGCGTTATGGCGAATAAGCACCGCTGTATCTACTAATATTACTAGCTATAGACCCTCCCATTAGCTAAACTTAGCTATAATAATAAGTAAAGGTTGTTTATTACCTCAGCGAGCTTAGACGTGAATTTTTTTTTTAGCTAGCGTCGGAATAATAGTCTTCCAACTTGCAAAATTACCTTTAAGGTAAAAGCGTAAGCAAAAATCTTAGTTTTAGCGATTTTATAAGGGGATTTCCTCTACAACATAATAAAATAAAGTCTTTAGAAGTTTATAAATAAATCTTAGGGGGCTACTTTATATACTAAATACCTTAGAATTACGTTACCCCCTCCTAAATCTAAGATTAATTTTGTTAAAGTTAAAATGACCGCTTAGTGCGAGAGA
>Ga0307515_10009038_pt1 | contig 19338 bp, 25 predicted proteins | sample 17_EM_MG_FD_194513 | JGI IMG/M metagenome (GOLD analysis project Ga0307515, IMG submission 194513) | Populus trichocarpa ectomycorrhiza microbial communities from riparian zone in the Pacific Northwest, United States - 17_EM | ecosystem: Host-associated > Plants > Roots > Unclassified | place...
GTGCCCGGGCGGACGAACCAGCCTCAACACCCGTCTTCAATGTCTTTTTAAGTTCAACAGAAAATATCAAGGGAACAGAATGGACGGACTGGGCCGACGATGGCACTTCGATCATGCGCTATTTCGACCCCCCCCCTTCGACCCCCCTCTCTTGACGGCGCGCAGTTCAATTGGCGAATCGGTAGGCCGTTTTTGAAGAAGAAAAACCCTCTGTTCTTCTTTCTTCCCTTGCCCCCACACATGCACCACAGCCTTACTGTGTTTAATTGCCTTGTAAAGCGTACACACCGTAAAATCATTGGGCAATAGAAGACGCTAAGGCCGTGGACATAAACGTCCTGGGAATGAACTGCAATTACAATAAAGTTTCGACAATGCTGGCACCCCTCGCTCTTTGGCAGAGGCTGTGTCATTCCATATTTGCGAGGATCTTCAAGATGTTGTCTCTCCAGATTGGTGCGTCAGGATCCGGGTGAAATTGGTTCGCCTGTTTGGTGTACCAAGCAGCCATGTCTTTCGAAACAGCTACGTGCGGAGGTGAATGTGCAATGAACTTGCAGAACCAGGGTGAACGCGTACCGGGGAAGTCTGTCCCAAATACAAGCCTCTCCGGCCCGACGAAGGATTGCATTGTCGTGAGAGTGGACTCGTGCGAGCTCAACGCGGTGTCGTAGTAGAACGTCTTGAAATCGTCCAAGATGTCTTCTGGAGTCAACTCGCTCCCCATGTAATTCGACAACACCGCCACTCGTGGAGCAAGGAACGGCGTGCTCCCTCCAAGATGAGCCAAGATGAAATTGATGTTTGGGTATTTTCGTTTTCTGCCTGAAACCACGAGAGATGCGGCGGCTTTGAAGGTTTCGTGAGGGACTTCCACAATTGGCACGACGAGGAAATCGTGTGGGTCTGGTCGTTCTGGACGGGTCTGGGCCCCGTGAAGGAAGACCGCCGCTCGACGTCCATTTAGTTCTTCCCAGATCGGGTCGAACATGCAGTCCCCCAGGTATACTGCGGGGAAGGAGCGAGCTGTGTTGACAAGAATCGTTATACCAGATAATGCTAACTCACCCGCACTTCGTGCTTCCCCATAGGAAGAGGTTATGCTAACCCCGTTTGCCTTGAGGACGTCAAATGCATATCTTATCTCTTCGATCACCTCTAGAAGAAATCGGAGGCAAATGGGTTTAGCCTCAGCGCGATGGATTAGGGTAAGGGTCCAATATCCCTCGAAATAGTTAGGCAGTTAAACGGGAGCACATGTGTACCTTTCGTATTCCTCAGATCACCAAGTGTAGCCCAAAATCCGAACCTCGTGGGATATCGGTCGCGCATTCTCTTTAGTTCTTCGTTCGCCGCACGAACATCCCTCTGATCAGAAGGGTACCCTGCGGGAAGGGATAGAATTGCTTTGTCGATTCTGAGCTTCTCCATCGCACCCAGACTGATCTCCAGAGACCAGTGCCGTCCCTCGGCGGTCATCTTCCATCCTAGGGCTTCAGAGCTTGCGGCTTTCGCTACTTGCAACGCAGGAGGGAATGCGTGGTGGTGAACGTCGATGCGAGTGAAATCGTTCATGCTGGAGATTGGGGGAAGTGGACGGAGACCTCCTTGCGTTTCTCTGACCGAACTTGGCATGTAGTTCTCCATAAGTGGATGTACATTAGTTCAAGGCCACAGCACCCAGGGTCAAATATTTTTGCGTTTGCGGTGCCTTCAATCGAGAGAGATAATCGATAACCATGTACAACGCGAAGATCAATATCGCTTCTACTTCCTCCGTCATTTCTTCTGATATTCTTCCAACTCCGGGGCCGTGTGATTGATGAATTGGCCATGTAATTCCCTCTTGGCTTTGAGGACTAACGATGCAATGAGGTAACCAGAAGTGTCGGGGGAGATCAGGGTCCTTTCCGCGTGTGCCTTGAAAAATATCCGGTGGTCAGCTGGCGTCATCTTGTCTGGGGAATCACGGAGCACAGTTTGCATCTGCGGCCGGGATCCGGAATTAGCCACATAAATGGTGGAAAGAGGTATCGGAGACAAACATTAGTGTCAACGAGACCCGGACGGAGGGCTATAGCAGTGATATCTGGTTCTTCGTTCGCAAGTGTTCTGACTCTGGTTAGGCATCTAATCGTCGGACAAGGACCAATCGGCATTACCTGCACAGCGAGTTCAAGGCAGCTTTGGAGGCATTATATGGTCCCCAACCAGCCAAACCACCAACAGCAGCCCCAGAAGACACAAAAATCACTCTCCCTTGTGCTGAACGCAGCGCTGGCAGAGATGCTCGGAGTGCGGGAATCAAAGAGAAGACGTTGACATCAAAGTGGGATTTCCAAGCAGCCAGAGGAACGCCCTCGTCCGCGATGGGGCCGAGCGGTTCGAGCACGCCAGCATTCAGCACCAGACCATCAAGTCGATTGTGGGTCTTGATAAAAGTCGAGATCACGTCGGTCAGCGCAACTTCGTTCGCACTAGACCCGGTGACGGTCAAGAAGTCGCTCGTGCATCAGGGAGATCGACGGACATATCGCATTGGTATATTTCCAGGGAGTCACCATGGGCCCGCTCAAGCTGAGATAACTCGGCGGGCTTGGATCGGGATATCGCCCCGACGATGGAGTTAGACTCTGTGAGTAGAGCCTTTGTGACGCCCAATCCGATGCCTCTGCGCGAACGAGATCAGCGGGTATTTCTGAGGAATCTGTTGAACAATCAAACCGTGACGCTCCGGTGACGATAACCACGGGTCTGGTCATCTTTGATACGGCCGGGTGGGTCGAGATGGACGTTGTAAGCGTCGGAGGAGATCGAATGAGACCCCTTCGGAAAACCATCCGGAATGTTCCGTCCCAGATCCCCTACCCTTTGTACTTCCCACCACTCGTCGACGCGTTCCTTCCCGATACCCTCCGCAATGGCCACTAGGTCTGCTCTCTCTCGCGTCGCTCCTACTCTCCTTAGGGCCAGGTCACAAACCTCGCCTTCAAAAGCCTCTCGTGCCGCCTTCTTGGCTGCACGGGGCTACGCCTCCGAGGCTGGTCACTCGGTCAGTCCGTTTTGCCCCAACAGAGCGACGCACCCTTCTGGTGCTAAAACGGACCTTCGGACTTGCAGATGACCGTGCGTGAGGCTCTGAACACCGCCATGGAGGAGGAAATGCTGCGTGACGAGAAGGTGTTTATCATGGGGGAGGAAGTTGCCCGGTACAATGGCGCTTATAAGGTACGGTAATTCGGCGGAGCTGATTCTTGTATGCTCAGTTGTCCGAATAGGTCACCAAAGGTCTGCTAGACAAGTTTGGTGAGAAGCGTGTCGTTGATACACCGATCACCGAGATGGGCTTCGCGGGTATTGCGACTGGTGCTGCTTTGGCCGGTCTCCGACCTATGTACGTCCCTTAAACGTGTGCCCACCACCAGAAAGTTCACCTTTACTCGGAAAGATGCGAATTCATGACTTTCAACTTCGCAATGCAAGCCATTGACCAAATTGTCAATTCTGCCGGCAAGACACATTACATGTCTGGAGGAAATGTTCCATGCCCAGTCGTCTTCCGTGGACCTAATGGTGCCGCTGCTGGTGTTGGCGCCCAACACTCGCAGGATTACGCCGCTTGGTACGGCTCCATTCCTGGACTCAAGGTCGTTTCTCCCTGGAGTGCGGAGGACTGCAAGGGACTTCTCAAGGTATAAGCCGCTGTTCTATCGCAGTCAAGATTTTCCAACTCATCCACTCGTTCTGCAGGCGGCCATCCGGGATCCCAATCCAGTCGTTTTCCTGGAGAACGAGATGCTCTACGGTGTCACCTTCCCAATGCCCGCCGAGGCTATGTCCGACGAATTCCTTATCCCCATCGGAAAGGCCAAGATCGAGCGGGAAGGAAGCGACGTAACCATCGTCGCCCATAGCAAGATGGTCACTCACTCTCTGGAAGCCGCTGAGGAACTCTCCAAAGAGGGCATCAAGGCTGAGATCATCAACCTCCGTTCCATTCGCCCTCTCGACATCGACACCATTAAGGCGTCCGTCAAGAAGACCAACAGGCTGGTCATCGTTGAGGGTGGCTTCCCCATGTTTGGTGTTGGCAGCGAGATCTGTGCTCAGATCGTCGAAAGCGAGGCTTTCGATTACTTGGATGCCCCGGTTGAGCGTGTAACTGGCGCTGACGTTCCCACTCCTGTACGTCTCACATTTTGATCTCATGTTTGCGCTACCTGACCGTCATATTACAGTACGCCAAAAACCTTGAGGACAAGGCCTTCCCCGATACACCCCTCATCGTGAAGGTCGCCCGTCGTGCTCTCTACCGTACCAACTGAGCGTGATCAGCTCATATACTCGCATACATCCGCCCCTTTTACTTGCTCTGCCACTAGGATTATTGTAGACGTATATTACACTCGCACTTAGATCTGGCCCCGATGTGTGTCAAAGTCCTCCTCATAAAACCGACAAGGCCAAACTCTATGCTTGCAATTCGCGTAGGCGGATTCTGACCGCGTTCGCGTGGGCACCGAGTCCTTCGACGTCTGCCAGCGTGGCGACGATAGGTCCAAGGACCTTCAGACCGTCTGCTGTGAGTTCTTGGGAAGTGATGTGTTTTTGGAAAGATTGGGTGTTGACCCCACTGAACTGGCGAGCGTATCCATTTGTCGGAAGCGTGTGATTCGTGCCAGAGGCGTAGTCTCCACAACTGTTAGATGTTAGGATGGCTCGTAGACACCAGTAGCAACTAGGCTCACCTCTCCGGCGAGTATGGCCCAACAAACACACTACCAGCGTTCTGAACCTCCTCTGCTACAGTCTTCGCGTCATGTAGATGTAAAATCAGATGCTCAGGAGCGTAATCGTTGCTGAAATCCATCGCCTCTTTGACCGATCGCGTTCGGACCAAGATACTCTTCGGGATGGATTGACGCATGATATCTGCTCGTGGAAGAGCCCGTGCTTGTGTGTCGACCTCATCTTCGATTTTTGCGATGGTTTCGGGGGGGAGGTTGACCGCGAGGAGGACAACTTGGGAGTCGACGCCGTGTTCGGCTTGGGAGAGGAGATCGGCAGCGACGAATGCAGGGTTGGCGGTTCCGTCGGCGATAACCTAGATATACGTGTCAATCTCGACCCGATCAAATAATCTGGTTCGCGAAAGGGCACACCAGAACTTCTGAAGGGCCAGCTGGCATATCGATGGAAACCAGAGCATCCGTATCGTTCTGCACTAACATCTTCGCAGCGGTAACCCATTGATTCCCGGGTCCAAAGATCTTGTCGACCTTGGGTACGCTTTCCGTTCCATAAGCCAACGCCGCGACGGCTTGAGCGCCACCAGCCTTGAGGATCGCTGAAGCCCCGATGAGATGGGCGACGTACACCACTTCAGGAGAAATGGTACCATCGCATCTGGGAGGGGTGGCGAACACGACTTCGTGACATCCCGCGACCTGTGCGGGAATACCAAGCATGAGAGCTGTGGAGGGTAGGACCGCCGTCCCTCCTGGGATGTACAGCCCCACCCTGGCGATCGGTCGAGCGAACCGTGAACAAACGACCCCCGGCATAGTCTCCACGACGAGGGCATCGTCCTTAACCTGGGCCTGGTGGAATTTATGGATATTCGAATACGCCTTGTCAATAGCCTCGCGGACACCGTCGCTCAACGCCATTAACTCAGGCGGATACGGAGGAAGGAGCACTGGAGACTGAAGCTTGACTTTATCGAACTTTGCGGTCAAGTCTAGAAGCGCCGCGTCGCCTTTAAGACGGACTTCTTCCACGATGGGTTGGACCTTGGATATCATCTCTGACGACTTGAGTACGGGCCGGCGAAGGAGGTCAGCGCGTTGGGGGGGTGATATTTGGCAAAGATCGTATGTGCGCATTCGGATGGGGTCAAATGGATCGATTTCGACCTCCTGTAGGGGTGGGGGAGCTGCGGGTATCGGCTGCGGTTTTGGTGGGAGAGGCTTGATAACTTCTGGTGTGGCGCTGGTCCACTGAGGTTTGGCGTCGCCTTTCCTCCTGGTGATCTTTCTCGCCTTCGCGTCGAGGGAGCGCTCGATGTCAGCCACGCTGACACCAGCGGCTACGCATCGTGTGAGGGCGAAGTAGATGAGGTCTGCCGCTTCGAAAGCGATATCTTCTGGGGTTGCGGCTCGGCATAACTCTTCCGCCTCTTCCATAATTTTGGATCTGAGGAGAGCCGAGTCATTGAAAAGTCGTGCGGTGTAAGACCCCTCGGGAGCAGACTCGAGCCTAGCTTGTAATGTCTTCTCGAGGGCGGCCAAACCTGCGGGTTCCCCGAAACAAGACGACCGGCCTAGGTGGCAGAATCCTTCGCCATGCTGAATGACGCTGAATTGGAGTGCGTCGCAGTCGCAGTCGAGACGAATCTTGACCACTTCTTGGATAGCTCCAGAGGTTTCGCCTTTCCTCCAGAGTCCATGTTTCCTGGATTGATAGACACCTTTTCCGGTAACGATAGTTTCCTTGATGGATTCGAGGGAAGAGTAGACGAGACCGAGCGCGGCGTCTCCCTGGGTGTAGGAAGAGACGACGGTAGGGAAGAGACCGTCAGGGCGATCAGAGGTGATGGACGCCAGGAAGGCGTCTGCGATGTGGATGCGTTGATCGGCAGAAGCGGACATGGATAATTGGTCGGTGGCGATGACCAGGGCGGCGCCAACGCTCGAAAGCTCACGAATTGAGGACCGTGACAGCTGATATTGGCTTGTTGGCAGAACAAAGGTCGCCGATTTAGAGAAGAATTTTGAAACGGAGGATACGAGCTCGGGATCAAGCGTAGGGGCTTTGAGAAGTACGCCCGAAACGCTGTCTTTCAGCGTTTCTGTTACCGCAGAGACGTTTGCGACGTCAAGGAGCAAGAGGATGCGGTGTTTTGGGACGGTCGGCACGAGTTGTTTCGCGAGGGAAACAGGGACAACGACCTTTTGAATGCCACTATCGAGCAAAGAAATGATGTGATCAGGGTCCGTTGCCCTTTCATTATCGATAAGGAGGTAGATATCCGAAAGGGCCGGGAACTGATGGTTCGGATGATCCTGGAGGGGGACAAGAATTGGGCCGAGGCGGCTAAGGACGGACAGGATGTCCTTGTCCTCTGCCTTGATGAGTGGAAGAAAACCGGGGGACATGGTCAGCAGGTCTGCGGTGACTCGATCGTGGCTGGGGTCCGATTGTGGCCGTACTGTGGCAGACTGTGGCTCGGGTGCAATAAGCCACGGCCTCAAACTCCAAACCAAAGAAAACAAAAACACTGGACAGACAAAGCACGCGGGATAAGGCGCAAAATCTTGAAAGGCGTAAATGGCCGTCGTCGCTTGGACGATTATTTTTTTTGGCCCTTTTGCCGTGGAAAGCGGGCGTTGGCGAGCGGGTGGACGGATAGGGAAGGTCAATACCCGTGAGTGTGGCTGGGTTCATTCATTGTTGATCGATAACCTATAAAACCAACCCGCCTCCCTCCCCACCTTCTCTTCACCCCACCACCAACATTACTCACCCCCAAACTCTCAAACTTCCCCTACTCTTTTCAGACCGTTGCTCAGATACCGATGGCACCACCTCGAGGAAACCCAAGAGGTCAGCAAGGTAGCGCACGTGGCCGCGGCGGAGGCGCCCCCACTCAAGGTCGCGGACCGGCACAAAATACCCCCGTCATCGCAAAGCATGTTGAAACCATCGGCGAAAGGCGACCCGGATGGGGAACTGGTGGACGGCCTATCAACGTCACCACCAACCACTTCCCTTGTGTAATACCCGAGTCTATCATCCACCACTATGATGGTAATAATCTACGCACTTCCTCTTTCACTTGATCGCGTTCTAAGTCTTACTTCCCTTCTTTCTCATAGTTGGTACGTATCTGTCACTTTGCTGCGCGACTTTCGTTGACTCGACGCGCGATATCCGATAGTCATCTTGCCTACCGAAAAAGTCTTCCCGCTCCGATTCAACATGGAGTTGATCGCCCGACTACAGAACAATGTCGCCCCTGAAGTCTTCACGCCGCGTGCTGTTTATGATGGGCGTAAGAATTTATTCGCTCCTAGGGAGCTCCCGCTCGGCAACACCGGTACCAAGGAGGTTGGTCGTGCCACCCGTCACGTGTTCTCCGCAATCTAAGATCGTTTGCAGTTCACCTTCCCTCTCGTCAATGAGAGATCCAAGCCTCTCAAAGTTCGGTTGACCAAGGTGGCAGAGATCAACCCTGAGTGAGTATGAATGCGGTCAGGTCTGTCACCACCTCACCGATCATCGGACAGGACTCTTGCTCGGTTCTTGAAAGGACAACAGAGCCACGACAATACCGTCCTGACGGCGATTACTGTGAGTTTCACTGCTTGAAGACTTTTTGCGCACCACTGACGTTTTTCCTAGGCTCTCGTACGTTTCTTACACATCCCACCCTCATCGCGATGACTAACACCATAAGTGAAGAACGTCGTTATCAGGATGGAGCCAACCTTGAATCCCGACTATGCGTTCAACGTTCGTTCTTTCTTTACCGACAGGGAGACCAAGGACATTGGGAACGGCCTCGTACTTTGGCGCGGATACTTCCAGTCTATTCGCCCAGCAGTCGGATGCATGCTCATCAACGTCGACATCTCCACCGGTGTTATGTACAAGGGAGGCGATTTGCTCGACCTATGCAGGGAGTTTATTGCCCATCGCGATCCTAATGCGTTGGCCCCTCGCAGAGGTTTCCCCGACCGCGAGCGAGTTAGGCTTCAGCGCTTCATTACCGGAATTCGAGTTTTCACCAGAAACCCGGATACGGGGCTAGTGGACAGATCTAGGTCGAGGGTCGTCAAGAGGTTGAGTGGTGCTGGTGCCAACGACCTCACGTTTTCCCTTCGCGACGGAGGACAGATGACCGTCGCCCAATACTTCCTAAAAACGTACAAGCGACCCTTGAAATTCCCCGACGTCATCTGTGCTGAGGTGGGTTGATCCGTCCACACGGTTACCGGCGTTAATGGGTCTTTCCAGGTCGGAAATGGCGCCTTAATTCCCCTCGAAGTGTGCGAAGTACCCAAAGGCCAGATCATGAGAAAGCAGGTCCCACCCGAAAAGACCAAGGACGTCTTGGATTTCGCAACGAAGCGACCTGGCGAAAGGTTGGCTAGTATCAGAAACGGTCTAGAGGTAACCGGGTCTACAACATTTACACATTTTCCAAGGTTCCTAAATGCTTCACAGATCCTGAAGTGGAGCGAGTCAGAATATGTCAAGCAGTTTGGCCTCAAGGTAGAGCCGAACGTGCAGCCACTGCAGCTCCAGGCTCGTGTACTGCAACCTCCGATGCTCAAGTATGGCCCGGGCTCCAAACAACCAACGATCGTACGCACGCGGACCTCTCTCATTTTGGCTCTGTCTGACTGCCGTTCTGCCTAGACTCCAAGGGACGGGGCTTGGAATATGTGAGTTCCAATCGTGTCCGCGCTTCTTCTGTTCCTCATCTCTCTCGTAGGGTGGACAAGAAGTTCTACCGTCCCACATCCATTCAATCCTTTGCTATCGTGGTCTTCGAACGTAGGCAGAGGTTCAACGAGAACGATGCAAGGGAGATGGGTAGGAGCCTACTTGACGCCTGCCAAAAAGTTGGGATCGTCGTGCAAGACACGAACCCAAGCGTTTTCTTCGCTAATGGACAGAACGGTGTTGGTCGCGTGAGTACCTCCTCATCTCTTGCCCTTGGCTTCCCCTTATCGTGAAATAGGAACTATCGGGCATCGGCGGTCAATTCAGCCAAATGAAGAAGCCAACTCCCCCCCTTTTGGTCGTCGTGTTACCAGAAGGGGCATCCGACATCTATACCGCGGTAAAAAAGTAAGTGCCGTACCGCCTTCCACTTTGCACTGCGCCTCAACTCCCCCAACAGCTTCGGTGACGTTCAGGTAAGCAACCACCATCGCCCATGTCTCCTCGCCTTGACTGACGATGGTGATCAGACCGGAGTAGCAACTCAATGCTTGAAGAGCCACAAATGCAAGCAAGCCAAGCCCCAATACTTCGCGAACGTCTGCCTCAAGATCAACGTCAAGTTGGGCGGCATCAACACCATTCCCGATCCGCGATCGGTAACTTTCTTGACCGACCCTCAAAACCCTACCATGGTCATGGGTTGCGATACCATTCACCCTGCTCCGTAAGTGTCACGATGACTACCGAAGTCGTGCGCGACTCACTCTTCTGGATAGGGGATCGGAGGGCCGCCCCTCATTCGCGTCCGTTGTAGCGAACGTAGACTCTGACGGCGGGAAGTACATTGCCACTTCATCGGTTCAGGAAGGGCGGGTCGAAATGGTTGAAGATTTAAAGCGGATGACCAGGGTACCGCTTCCTGCGGAGTTACCGCCGTCGCGACATTTTACTGACTTAGTGTCCCACAGCACATGATCACGAAATTCATCGACTACCGAGCCAATTTCGAGAAGAAGCAAACCAATCAAGCCCCTAAACGCATTATCTTCTACAGAGATGGTGTCTCTGAAGGGCAGTTTAAACAAGTCCTCGAGAAGGAGCTCCCCCTTGTTCGAGGTCCGTCTGGCGCAATCCGAGGATACGTGTCGTTTGCTCATTCAGTATCCATTAGAGGCGTGTAAGGAAGCCGGAATAAGCCCCAAGATCACCATCATTGTCGTTGGAAAACGACATCACGTTCGTTTCTTCCCGATGGGCAACGTCGCGGATAGGAGTGGGAACTGCCCGGCCGGCACCGTCGTGGATCGTGACGTGGTTCACCCGACCGAATTCGATTTTTACTTGCAAAGCCACGGCGGCCTCCTTGGAACTTCTCGACCAGCACATTATAGTGTTCTGTTCGATGAGAATAAACTCTCGTGAGTGTTGATTACATGATGCTCGTTTTCCCGTCGATTTTGTATTGATCACTCGTTTCAGTGCTGACGGCTTGCAGAACTTGACTTTCGCTTTGTGCCACGTTTATGCTCGTGCAACCCGGTCCGTGTCGATCCCGGCCCCTGTATATTGTAAGTGAAATACCTATTCCGGTCCCATTGGGGAGCTGCTCACTGAACCTCCCTTAGACGCAGATATCGTCTGCTCTCGCGCGAAGAACCACTACGACCCCGAGGGTACCCTAAACTTCTCGGAAGAATCCACGATTGTCGGAGATGCTCAGACGAGCCTCGATAACTTCAAGAGCCGCTTCCAGCCTCTTCACGCCCGACAGGCCGTCCGTATGTATTTCTCCTAAGCTTGTTACCCTATCAACTTTCGAAGCTTCGATACCTACATTCAATCACCGTCGTTTCTTTTGTAATCCTTGACGAATAACGCTCTGTCAGCGATGACATAGCCCCTCTCATGGTAAAATGTATACACCACGTTCTGTAGCTACGCTCGCAATGGTCCTTCGTTTTGTGATACCGTAGTTTGTCCCCTATCTCGGATTTTACGCGTTCTGTGCCGTGTGGCGATAAGATAGTACTGCCAAGCGCGTGGGAATTTTCGGCAAGATAACCTTTCTTTCTCTTGCACTCATCTTCCCCCGCCCGTCGATATCTCTGGGAACAAACAGCCCCAAATCAGAAAAATACTACACTGGAAAACGGGAGCATTCATAAGCCTACCCAATAAACTTCTCTTTTGACAATGGTACGTGCTCGAGCAAGTCCCGAGGCTTAACAACGCAGACATTTTGTGGCTAGTCACACTTTTCGTTCAAGCGCACGCCTGGCGCCACCCCCAGGCGGGAAACGTCATCTCAGCAGAGCGGAGCTGATACGGGCTCCAGTCCACTTTCTCCTTACTCACGAAATTGGCCATCCCGGAGTATCGGTGGCGACGGCGACCGGTCGATCACGCAACCAAGCTCTCGATTCAGTTTAAATACCTCTGGGCCTTCGTCTTCCCTACCACGCCATTTCGATACATCAAGGCTGGGCTCTACACTCTCCAGCAGAATGTCCTTGTCCCCTACGAGGGAGGGGGACGGGTCAAGGTTACCCCGCATACTAGAAGATCCCAACCCGAATGCGACCATGAGGAGGTTCGTTGTGAAGGAAGAGATGTCATCCCCAGATATTATGGCTCCGTCGAGAGCTTCGCTTGGTGGCTCGGGGAAACTGAGTGACGGAGAGGGAGGTACTGGGTTCAGATGTGAGTTGACCCCAAATACCGACGCATATATCTGATTCGATTTCCCCGGGTCCGAAACAGTCTCTGCGACCACTCCCTCCCTTTCGAGGCTCTCCCAGTCCGCGTCATCCCATCCTGATGCCCATAGGAGATCGCGGGACCTACAACGTTCTCCCAGTAGACATTCCTCACGAGAGGTGGTTATAGCAACGGAACCTGATCTCCAATCGGTTGCATCGAAGTGGACCGCTGGTTTGAAGAACGCTCATGCGGAAATTGAAGAATTGGTCTGTCCCACCAGGTTGAACAGTTTTTTTTGCGGGTTTAGCCTGATTCTGCCCGCAGAAACACGAGTTGGACGTGCAGCAGGTTCAGCTCCAAGTCTTGAAAGAGGAGAAATCAGAGCTGCTTAGAAGACTAAAGAAAATCAAGGACGTGGCGAAGGAGAGCCAGGAGAAAAGTGGAGCAATGTATGTTAACGTCCAAGTCTATCCTAAAATGTGCTGACTTCCCCTCCCCAGTTTGGAGGATCTGGGGAATTCTATCAAATCTCTGAGGGAAGACGCAGACTCTTGGTCTGGACTGGTGCGCGAATTTCAATCAGTGGCGCCCGATATCAAGCACTTGAGGGTCAAGACCGATGAAACCATTGCCAGTCAGTCGCTTGCCGGATCGTCCCAACGAGCCAGAGATCGCTGATACCACTCCAAATAGGTCTCGCTCCGTATCTTCACGGAGACCAATTAAACAGAAATGCCAGGGATCTCATGGATGAACTAAAAACCGATTGCAAGAACTGTGAGCGATACCCTCTCTGGCGATGGATCGTTCTGACGTTATGACGTTACTCCAGCCCAAGAAGTAACCACAATCCTACGAGACAGGTTGACGACACTATCCTCCGACCTCATCGAGGCCCGATCGAGGATTTCCGACTTGGAGGCCATTCTCGCGCAGGACCGACAGGCGATCGGAAGGCTTTCTGCTGAGTTGACAGCTTCCAGTGCGTGCACAATCGATTGAGCGCGATTCCTTGAGCTTGAATTGGGCCTGGGTTTAGACGAAGGCGCAAGGGACCTCACACGAGAAGTCAAAACAATGGCAGGGGGGCTCCGGGATGCCATCACGAACGCAGCTGAGTTGGAAGTGGAGGTAGCGAGTGCACAGGAAAGGTGCGTGCGAAACTCTTGAAGGTGATGAACGAAAGCCTTACGGGGGTGACAGGATTGAAGAAATCGAGAAAGAGCTCGCTGAGGCTGAGGCGATCTCAACCGAGGTCCCCGGGCTCCAAGAGACGTACGTCCGGGCAGTTTTAGACTTTCGGCGAGGTGACTAACAGGCTATCTGCAGCATCCACAAGCTCAAGGGCCAACTTACGAGCGCGGAAGAGCGAGCTGCAGAAGTTGTCGAACTGCGCAATGAGTAAGTGAACTGTAATCTTAGTACTTCAATTGCCTGACAATCGCCACAAGGGTTCTCGCAACCCAACAGAAAATATCTGATCTCAGTGCGGAGAACCAAAACCTTCGGACTTCCCTTGAACAGAATACTTTGGCCCTCAATAATCGAACATCCAGGTACGACTACTGGACCCTGTGTTCCCAGCGATCGTCCTCATGATCTACAGCCTGGCCAAATCTGAAGAAAAGGTTTCCGAGGTTCTCAAAGAGCTGAAAGCCTCTCAAACTCGTGAGAACGCTATTTCTGAAGCCAGGAAAGTCGATAAGGCTACTTTCGAGGAGGCCACAAAGCGACTCGAGGGTCGTGTGAGTAGCCTCGAAGCAGAGCTAGAGCGCTCAAGGGAATCGTAGGTCGTTTGCCTTATGTCCTGGTTCGACATGCTCATTACCCCACAGCGCTACCCAGGCGAACATACGTTTGCAGGTATGGAATCCGGGTGATACTACGCTGGACCAAATTCACACACATCATTTGATGGTACAGGCATCACAAGACCGATTCGACGACCAGTCTGTCACCCTCCGCCTCACAAAAGAAGCGAATGCGGAACTCCAGGTGAGGTGGTCGGTGGTGGCTTGTATGAGCGGCGATCCTGATCCTGATATAGGAACGTGTCGTTGATGTTGAGAAGACTGCATCAGTACGTGGTCACAACCTCCGAATTGCTCCGAGGCTACATCTTACCCACCCCACACTTTTCTGACCTTCAGAAAGAGCAAGGAATTTTGCAGGAGCGGCTATCTGCCCTCGAACTTAAATGTTCTGAACTACAGATCAGTAATCGTGACTTGACGAAGAGTTTGGAACACGAAAAAAGCTCCGTGCGTTCAGCCGAGGCTACCCACCAAGAGCAACTGTTTGCAGAGGAGAAGAAACGGCTCGCGCTCGAGGCTGCTGCGAAGGACGCTCAAATTCCTCTCGAAGAGAGCAGGACAAAGGTGAATGATCTCACTGTCGAGAACGAGAAACTCCGGCAGGAGATCGAGGCAGCAAAGGCCGTCCCCCCACCACCACCAAGCCCTCCCAAAGGCGCTGTAGAGGACTCCGATGTGGTGGCGGCCCTTCGAGCCGATGTGGCGAGGTTGCAGAGCGAACAGGAAGAGCTGGTTCGCAAGTCAAACACCATCGGGGAGAGATACAAGAGTGGTGACCTGGTTTGTCCCCCGATCCCCTCCTTCGCACAGTCGTTGACCGAAGGGACGCAGACCGATCACGAGAGGACCCTGGTCCGCACCGTCAGGGGTGAGGCGCGGATTGCCCAGGAGCAACAGTTAGACATGAAGTCGAACGAACTCATAAGGGTGAGTTAGTTTTCCCGCCAACCTTGTAGCGAGAAGATTTTGACCAACTGTTATAATAGGCAGAGAAAACGATCCAAGCTCGGGACATGAAGATAAAGCAACTGGAGGAGATGATCACAAGACTTCATAAGCACGTTGCGAAGATCAGCGACCAGTCCTCGACTGCGGACAAGCAATCCACGAGTGACCCGAACATCCCGTCCCAAGTTAGCAGTCCGCCCGTTCCCGATCGAGACGGACCGGTAAAATCACAACTTTGATACGTTCATGCAAGGTTGTCATCTAACCTTAGCATTCAACAGTTGCCTCAAGGAACCCCAGTCACGAATAGGGCATCGGAGGTGGGAAGATTGGCAAACAAAGCGCTCAGGACTCCGACTCGTACCGTATACCCTCAGGAACCAGAGCACAACGCATTATCCCGCAAGGCTGCGATGAAACCCAAGGGAAAAGGTCTCATCCGTTCGACGACAGACGCATCGGACGAGATCATCCGTTCTGACGACGAATTCGATGAGCCGGTCATCAGCGCTTTAGGTAAGAGGGATAGGTTAGGAGGTCCTAGCAACAGGACCGATGCAAAGAGATACTCGTCCGGTGAGGAAGCTGAACGTCCTCACAAGAACAGGGTAAGTGGGGTGTCCTCCCTTGCGCACTCAGACAGACCGGAATTCTAGAAGACGAAGGCTGCCGCGCAGAACAATGTTTCCACCAAGGCGAGTTCCCCTCATTCTAGATCTTTCTTGTGGTCGTCATCCATTTCGCAGGCGTCCGATGCGACTGTTGTCACTCGACGACGAAGGAACAGGAACTAATATCCCGATCCAGACCGCCTCGAGGACTCCCTTGTCTCCTGTCACTGCCCTGCTCTGCACTCTGATCCTGTGTCTCTCAGTCGTCATCATCAATCGATTCTCGGCTTGAACCTCGTTTGCTACTGTTCTTTGACTTTCTTGGACCCCACTCTGGGTTGGACTCGGGATGCGCTGTATACGGAGACTGTATTTGTATTTTTACGAAATGAACTGTGTCTCGATAATTCACTTTCGTTCGCTCGCGACTTGTCCGCATAGTGCGGGTAAGTTATTCGTGTTTGGGTACGTTTCGCCCACGATTAAGCCACCAGATACTACCGTTGATGTAGATCACGAAACTCAACCAAACACAATATGGGATTAGAAAGGGGGTGGTGGCCCCATCCGTACCATCATGAAAGAGTTTCTGTTCGAATTGAGACTCGTGATAGATGAAATCATCTCAAATCACTTACAGTCATATACCAAGTCGATCCGGTCAACGCGACAGCATCCACCAACGCAGTTAAAGGCTGAAACGCCAGACGACGCGTTAGCGCAATACGTTTGAGCCGAGTTTCGCCCTCGTGAACTCACCCTCTTCGCGTTGAAGAAAATTGGACTCCACAAGAGGTTCAGACCCAATTGCACGTAGTACCATTTGAGTCCTGTTCGGATGGTTTCCCTGTAGCAAGGGTTCCATCAGAACAAAAAACGGAGATGTTTGTCAGTTGCTGTACCTGGTGACGGACGAAACGGCGCTGTCGCGGTGACGAACGGCCAGGTAAGAAGCGTAACCCATCGCAGTGTACAACGCGGTCCAGATTATTGGGAAAGCAAGTCGTGGAGGTCTACCGGGAGGGACCAAAAGGCTCTACGAGTGGTCTCATTAGCTATGCGTGGTGGGAGGGTACATAGTGTTTTAAGTGACGCAGAGGCATTGTAGTACCTGGTACCAGATACCGTTGATCACCTTCTTGGTCCCTGATCCACTGAGGAATCCGAGAGTGAGTGGGAGGCCGACCGCGACCACTGGGTTCCTTGGGATGTCAAAGAGGAATCCTGGGAGGGTCGGTGACATGGTAAGGGAGAAAAGTACTATAGGGGCGGATACATCCGGGATATGAGAAGGTCGGAGGTAAACACGATCCTCATCCCCTGAAATGACGTCAGGAAGGTGGCGGTGAATCGGATCGGAGTTACGAGTTTTGTTTGGTTCCAAAGCTTTTGCCAAACACCCCACAATCCACAATCTCCTTCCCGGCAGCCCGAACAACCCAACAAAAAGATATGGCAGCGGAAGTAAAGTTCAAATACCCTCAGCCCTTCACATGGGCTCAGGTCATGGATCTCGACGTCGGCACAATCTCCCAAGGTACGCGCAACTCACAAAGCCGAGGGGAGGTCCGTAAACTGACCGTTCAAGAAATCACTCGCCTCCAGCACTCTCTTGATCACCTCAAATCCACTCAAGACCAGCTACAATACCTCATTGACACCACGTCCGAGTCTGTTCCAGACCCTGACTTTATCGGTGCGATTCAAGAGAACATTGATGTCATGTGCGAGGCAGTTCCCATCTAGGTTGAGGGTTATCTCCTGGGGAGTTGCTGATGAAATTGTTACAGCAACTCACAGGAAGAGCGTATTTCGATTCTAAAACACGCCTTGGTTCAAAAAGGAGTCATCTCACCCTCCCATTACGACCTTGACCCCAATAAATCGAGCCAACCCACACCCGCAACCGTCAACCCGGAACCGAATCCGCCCTCGACAACGGGAAGTGGTGATGACGGTCTATATATCTAACGCTTCTCGGTCGTCATCCGATCCGGCCCATGTTTAGTGTGTATGTTAAAATGCAAAATCTAACAGAAACGAACGATCTAGATGGGGGAGAGTGGAGATATTATACTATGAGGTAACAAACATCGGGCGGAGAGGAACAGGTGAACATGCAAAGCAAAAGCAAAGCAAGGATGAATGAAAGGGAGGCATGCTAAAAGTAGATTATACACCTAATCTGTAGGAGCATCGTCAGTAACCAGGAAACATAACCAACGTCACAACCCGCTTACTTTCGTTTACTATGTTCGTAGACCACATAAGATATCGAAACCGCCGGGATCACCTTCGCCAGTGTCGGCCCCAGACCGATATAAAACCCACGAACGCCAGCCTCCCTGTAAGTCTGCAAGACCACGTCCCACATGCCCGTATAACGTTGCGGATGGGCCGGAGATCCAGAAGCCTGCAGCCTCGTCCGGACCAGGTTCAATGGGTACACACTCGTCGCACCAACACTCCCGGAAACGCTTCCGAAAGCGAGCAGGGCCAGAACGCCAGGTTCCTCTTGTCTCGTCGACCGTACGTAGGCTAGCTTCAACGCCTCAAAGGTGCTCATATCGATCGCGGAATACGGGAACACGCCAAGTAACCCAATCTGTATCCCAGACGATCAGCCCATGGCTACGTTGGAAATCATTCAACGACTTACGGCAAGACCCCGGTAGTATGCGCGCATACCGCCGAGCGAGTTTACATGCTTCACCGCCTGTAGCAATGTCGGTCGTTGTCCTCCAATATTGCTCATCATCTGGGTTTTTACGGTTTCGACCGGGTATATGCCTGACACAAAATTAGTACCACGAACACCGTGTCAGCAGACAGGTCGCATACTAAGTTGACTTGTGATTCCGCCGATACCGCCCGACATGAACCTACTGAACCCGCTGATCTCACGACTGTCCTCAACGTGATCCCAGTACGTGGCGAACATTCGTTTCTGCGGTCATGATTGGCGTCAAAAGTTCGCATTCGCGGAGGGGAAGCACCTTACAGAGGACTCGTATGACAGGAATTTGATGGCAGACTCGGGAAGGATCTTTGCAACCGAGAGTCCGTTTCCGATCCAGAACCCGAGAATTCCGTTTTCAACGTATATCCTCGTTATCGCGTTCGTGATCGCCTTCATGCCAAACGGTCTTGTAGTGACAGTGACAGCTTGGTCAGGTTGTCGCGTGATTAGAAATATCTTCAACCGGTCGAACGGTGCAGTGAACGTCCGCGAAACTGGTGGCCGGTCAGTCAGGGGACAAAGGTCAGAGAGACAAAACGTGCTCGCCTGCTCCAGCCACACCACCAGCCAGTAGGTATTTTACGGCCGTAGAGCCACCGAGCCAACTATGATGCTCCTCCTCCTCGTAGACTTGGACCTCTCCCTGATCCTCTTCCTCGGTTTGCCGGGAGTACGAGTGGTCCACGGGTAACGGTGGCAAGGTGACCTGGGCGGCCGCCATCGATGCAACCGGAGATGGGGAAGGCACAATTGATGGAGGCTTGTCCTCTGCACTCAAACTGACGTCACCTAGTTCCAAAAGCGTTAGATACATTCGGGTTGAAGGAAGCATGAATCGGATCACAAACCTTCCATCGTCACTCTAGCGGCACCCCTTCCGTCGTCGCCGAGGTATCTCCTCATCTCATAATACTGGTATATTTCGGCGGTGGAAGCCCTCCGGGGCAGTAAGAGGAGGAAATCCCGAAACTCGCGAAAGCCAATGGCATGTGAATGCGGCGATGAAGTCAAGGTAGTCATGAATTCTGAGAGTGTGCCCGGAGATAATGGGATCCCTACAGGAACAAACCGG
>Ga0307515_10009039_pt1 | contig 19336 bp, 20 predicted proteins | sample 17_EM_MG_FD_194513 | JGI IMG/M metagenome (GOLD analysis project Ga0307515, IMG submission 194513) | Populus trichocarpa ectomycorrhiza microbial communities from riparian zone in the Pacific Northwest, United States - 17_EM | ecosystem: Host-associated > Plants > Roots > Unclassified | place...
GAGAAGTTCGGCTACAACTACCCGAAGGCGGAACTGGCACTCTGGGTGCCGAAGCTGAAGGAGCTGGCGGCCGAGGCCCGGACCACCCAGGTCTTCATGAACAATTGCTACACCGACTATGCCCAGCGCAACGCCGCGACCTTGATCGACCTGCTCGGCGAGCAGTGAAACCCTAGATCTCGTCCCAGGGCACCGTCTTCCAGGCCGTCTCGAGGGCGTCGGTCAGGGCGCCCGAGTCGGTGAAGACCACGTCGTCGATGCTCTCGACGGCCCGCGCCGGGTTGATCGAGTTGACCGCCGCGGCGGCCAGCAGGTCGGGCAGCTCGCCGCGGTGCACCGGCCGGATGCCCCACGGCACCCCGGTCATGGTCATGGCGACCTGCAGCAGCACCATGGTCACCCCCTTGAGGACCGGCGCCTCGGGCCAGAGCACCCGTTCACCGTCCCAGAACGCCACGTTCCAGGTCGAGCCCTCGCTGATCCGCTCGCCGGGGCCGGTGAACAGCGCGTCGTCGAAGCCGTCCCGCTCGGCCTGCCGCCGGGCGTAGCTCAGGCCCATCGTCGCCGAGTGCTTGTGCTCGGGCCACTCCCGCCCGTACTCCCGGGTCTGGATCCGCAAAGCCGGGCCGGCCGCCGCCGGGACCGGATCGCTCACCGCGACCAGCACATCCGGCCGGGCCCGCTCGTCGGCCGCCGGCACAAAGGCCACCCGCACCGACGCGTCCGGCGCCGGGCCGAGCGCGTGCTTGATCAGCTCGCGCAGCCGCAACTCGTCGGCGACGTCGCCCCGGCCGCCGAAGAACGTCTCGTTGCCGTCGTCGAGCCGGGCCAGGTGCAGCGCGAGGCCACGGACCCGGCCGGCGCGCACCTGCATCGACGTGAAGTGCCCGTAGTTGCGGGTGGCCAGCCGGTGGGTCGCGGCCAGGTCGGGTGCGTGGCCGTTCAGCTCGAGATTCAGCACCGACCCAGGCTACGGGGCGCGCGTGTCACCTCGATGCCGCGGCGGGCGCCCGAACCGGTTAGGAGTGATCTGCCTGGGTATGACGAGGGCTCCACCGCGAACGAGGGAGTTTTCCTATGTCACTCAGCGACGAAGACATCACCGGCCCGCTTGTCGCCGGCGACGGTCCGGCCGACGGCGGCGCGAACCCGATCGGTCACGACGGTGGGGCGGACGGCGGCGCGTCCGGCGAGGGTCCTGCGGACGGCGGTGCGAATCCGGCCGGTCACGACGGTGCGGCCGACGGCAGCGCGTCCGGCGAGGGGCCCGCGGACGGCGGTGCGAATCCGGCCGGCCACGACGGCGGTGCCGACGGCACCGCGTCCTGACGTGGACCCGGCGACCGCGACAGCGCCGGACGGCTCGGCGCTGTCGCGCTGTGTAGCGATGGAGCCCGGGAAGTTCGCCGCGGCGATCTGGGGTCATGCCCCGCTGCTCTCCCGGGCCGCCGAACTGGCCGGCCCGAGGGGCTTCGCCGATCTGCTTTCGCCAGACGCGGTCGACGAGTTGCTCAGCCGGCGCGGCCTGCGCACCCCGTTCCTGCGGGTGGCGAACCAGGGCACGGTGCTGCCCACCGGGCGGTTCACCGGCGGGGGCGGGGTCGGCGCCGCGGTCGCCGACCAGGTGATCGACGACAAGGTCCTGCGGCTGTACGCGGACGGCGCCACCCTGGTGCTGCAGGGCCTGCACCGGATCTGGCCGCCGCTGACCGACTTCGCCCGGCGGCTTGGCGCGCAACTGCGCCAGCCCGTGCAGGTGAACGCGTACCTGACGCCGGACGGCAACCAGGGCTTCGCCACCCACTACGACACCCACGACGTCTTCGTGCTGCAGATCGACGGCAGCAAGCGCTGGCGGGTGCACGAGCCGGTGCTGACCGACCCGCTCGAAGCGCAGGCGTGGGGCGACCGGGCCGACGAGGTCGGCGCCACCGCCCGGGGTCCGGCGGCCCTCGACGTGCTGCTCGCGCCCGGCGACGCGCTCTACCTGCCGCGCGGCTGGCTGCACTCCGCCGAGGCGCAGGACGGCCGGTCGCTGCACGTGACCGCCGGGGTCCGGGCCCTGACCCGGTACGCGCTGGTCGAGGAACTGCTCGGGCTCGCCGCCGAGGACCAGCGGCTGCGCGCCGGCCTGCCGTTCGGGCTGGACGTGACCGACCCCGACCGGCTCGACCCGGAGCTCACCGAGACCGTCGAGGCGCTGCGGGACTGGCTGCTCACCGCCGAGCCGGCCGCGGTCGCCGACCGCCTCCGCGAACGGGTCTGGCCGGCCGGGCGGCCCGCCCCGATCGCGCCCCTGGCCCAGCTGGACTTCGCCGAGCGGCTGAGCACGGCCGACCGGATCACCGCGCGCGAGGGGCTACGCTGGCGGCTCGCCCCGGCCGGCAACCGGGTCATTCTGCAGCTGGAGGGGCGCACGCTGCGATTTCCCGCGTACTGCGGGCCGGGTGTCGAGGCCGCACTGGGTGGCGGGCCGCGGCGGGTCGGCGAGCTGCCGGGCCTGGACGCCGACGCCGACCGGCTCGTGCTGGCCCGCCGCCTGCTGAAAGAGGGCCTGGTGGTGCCCGCCTAGCCGGGCTGCCGAAGCACGTTGAACAGCAGCGCGGCGGTGATCAGGCCGGCGATCAGCACCGTGGCGACCGCCCCGGCGTCCAGCGCCACGCCGCGCCGGTCGGCCACCCGTTTCGCGCCCGCCACCGCCGCGACCGGGCCGAGCAGCGCCGCGATCAGCGCCACCACCGGCAGGGCCGAGGCCCAGTCGCCGCCCGCCGCCCGGCCCGCCCAGCGCAGCAGCTGGTAGGCGGCCACGCCGATGGTGCCGCCGATGAAGCCGAACAGCGTGAACACGATCGTGGTGGCCCCGGTCAGCGGCCGGGCCGGCGGCGTGTACGTCACCTTCGTCGCCACCTCCTGCAGATAGTCCTCGGCGCTCACCCCGTCGCGCTGCCGAGGGATCGTCGGCGGCGGCACCTGCTTGCCGTAGCGTTCCGCGGTCGGGCCGACCCGGTGCACGAAGTCCGACCACAGCCCGGCCACCCGGGCGTCGACCTCCTCGAGGTCGCGCTGGGCGGTCCGGACCGCCTGCTGGGCGGCGCGCACGTTCTGCTCGGCGGCGCGGACCCGGTCGTCGGCCGCGGTGACCCGGCCGTCGTGCCAGGCGACCGCCTCGGCCCGGTGCGCGGCGGCCTCGTTGTCGAGCCGGGTCAGCCGCCGGATCACGTCCCGATAGTCGTCACCCGCGCCGAGCCGCGCGGGAAGGCGCTCGCCGTGCTCGCTCATGCTGCGCCTGTCCTCGCTCATGCGGGTCCGTAGGGGATGATGACCTCGGCGCCGCGGTGCACCGAGCGGTCGAAGTGAAGCGCCCGCCACGGCCGCGGATACCAGGCCGGTGCCCCGGCCCCCGGATAGAACGGCGCCAGCTCGCTGCCGTGCACGTCCAGCGCCACCCAGGCGCCGATGGCGTCGGTCCGCGACCCCTGCCCGCCGAGCGTCTCGCGCAGCAGGGCGGCGCCGCGCCACCAGCCGAGCAGGTGGATCCGCCGCTCGGGGCCCTGCCGCAGGATCCGCTGCAGGTGCTCGGCCGTCTGCTTGCCGCCGGGCGCGGCGTCCACCGCGTACACGAGCAGGAAGTGTGGCCGCTCGGCGGGGCTGGCCGCGGTGGCCTCGGCCGCGTCCTCCAGCAGCCAGTCGACGTTGTGGGTGTCGAACCAGCCGGTGTCGCTCGGCAGCTCCGTCTTCAGCGCGTCGACCGCCGCCGACGCGTCGGCGTCCAGGCAGGCCACCGAGAACCGGGCCGCGCCCGGCGTGAACTGGGCGGCGAGCGAGCGGGCCGCGGTGCCCAGGATGGCGCAGGCCTCGTCCACCCGGGTGCCGAGCACGGCCAGGCTGCGGCCCGGCGCGCGGCGCAGCACCGTGCGCGCCGACCGGGCGGTGACGTCGATCGTCTCGCCGAGCAGCACCAGCGGCGCCGCGACGGTGTCGGCGGGCGCGAACCGGGCGAAGTCGGGGCTGTCGGCCAGCCGCGGAATGGCGTCGCCGTCGAACAGCCGGGGCGCGCTCAGCTCCTGCGGGCGGTGCCGCCACAGCCGGTGCTGCAGCTCGCTCCAGCGTTCCCGGTCGCCGGCCGCGGGCACCCGCACCACCCGGTTCGCCTCCACCGCGCCCGAGTCGGCGTTGACCACGGCGTGGAAGCGGGGCAGCGTCTCGGCGGCCTGGTTGGTCTCGGCCAGGATCCGCCGGGCCCGGGGCAGCGCGATCCGCAGCGAGAACTGCGCCACCAGCGCCGGCCGGCCCCAGAGCGCCTCGATGCCGGAGACGTCCTGGCTGGCCAGCACGAGGTGGATGCCCTGGGACCGGCCGCGCCGGGCCAGATCCTCGAGCAGGTCCACCGCTTCGCCGGCGACCGCGTCCCGGCCGGAGAGCAGCACCTGGAACTCGTCGACGACCGCGACGATCCGCGGCCAGTGCCCGGCCGGATCCTCGGCGCGCAGCTCGGCCAGGTTGGTCACCTCGTGCTGCTTGGCCGCGTCGGCCCGGCGGCGCAGCTCGGCGCCGAGGAAGCGGAGCAGGGCCAGGCCGAACTCGCGGTCGGTGTTGACGTTCACCCCGACCAGCCGCACGTGCGGCAGCCAGCTCGGGTCGCGGCGGCCCGGCGCGAACCGGGCGAAGGACACCCCCTCCTTGAAGTCGAGCAGGTAGAACGCCAGCTCGGTGGGGGAGTAGCGGGCCGACAGCGCGCCCATCCAGGCGTAGATCAGGTTGGTCTTGCCGGTGCCGGACGGCCCGGCGATGAGCGCGTGCGGCGGATAGTCGCTCAGCGTGACCTCGACCGGGTTGCCCTGCGGGCTGTCACCCAGCGGAGCGGTCAACGCGGCGGCCGAGCTCTCCCGCCACTCCTCGGCGGGCAGCAGGCTGTCCAGCGCCACCGGCGCCGGCCCGGCCGCCACCGCGTCGGCGATCTGCCGGCTGGTCTGGGTGATCAGCGCCGGCGGCGGGCCCGGATCCAGGCGTACGGGCAGATCGCCGCACCCCGACAGGCGCGAAAGGCCGTCCTGGGCGACGTCGACCACCTCGATGCCCGGCCCGGTGGCGACGGCCAGCTCGCGGATGACCAGGTGCACCCCGCAGGCCGCGCCGGTCCGCAGCAGCCGGTCGAGCTGGCCGCGCTCGTGTTTGGACAACTCGCCGCCGCCGAGCAGCACCGCGATCCGCCACGGCTCGGGCCGGCGCCCGGTGGCGGCCGCCAGCGAGCGCACCGACGGGTGCTCCCCGGCCAGCACCGTCTCGTTGATCCGCCGCACGTTCTCGACCAGGTCGTCCAGCAGCGCGGCCAGCCCGCCCGGCCCCACGAAGGTGAGCACCCCGGCGGCCGCGAGCGGGGCGAAGCCGGCCAGCCCGCCGCCCAGATTCTCCGGGTCGTAGCCGGTCAGCCGGACCCGGCCCGGCGCCGCGGTGCCGAGCGCGCGCAGCAACAACCCGGCGACCAGCTCGTCGGCGGCCGAGTCGTCGCCGCGGACCAGCACGTGCCCGCGGTCGAGCAGCGGCACCAGCGCCGGCACCTGCCCGTCGTACGGCAGCAGCAGCCGGCCCACCCGCAGCTCGGGCGCGACGTCGCCGGGGGTCGGCGTCCACGCGTCCCAGCCGCTCCCGGCGGCGCCCGGGGCGGCCCGGCGGCCGGCCGCGGCGGCGGCGCCGGCCAGCGCGGCCAGGTCGTCGTGGTGCTGGTGGTCGATCTCGAGCAGCCGCCGGTCGCGTTCGACCGCGAGCTTGACCTTCTGCGCGTCGGCGGCGGCCGCGATCCGGTCCCGGCGCTCGACGGCGGCCACCAGCCGGCCGCGGGCCGTGTCGCGGTCGTTCGCGGCCGCGCCGAGGGCGTGTGCCAGCCCGGCCCGGATGTCGAGGACCTGCTGGGCGGCGGCGTCAGGCATCGGTCTCGGGCCGGCGCAGGGGCTCGGGCGCGGCCGGGTCGAGACTGGACGCGTCGCGGCCCAGCCGGGCCAGCAGCACGCCGGTGAGCACGCCGGCCGTCACGGCGGAGTCGGCCGGATGGGTCTGCGCGCCCTCCGGGGCCGGCGCCCGGCAGACCCGGGCGATCAGCGTCTCGAGGACGGCCGGCGGCGCGCCCGGCAGCAGCGATTTCACCCGGCCCGCGGCGGCCGAGCGCAGCCGGGCCACGTCGTCGGCGCGCGGCTCGTGACCCAGCAGATCACCGGCCAGCCGGCGGAGCACCGGCGAGGTGATCGCGGAGAGCGCGAGCCCGGACGAGGCGCTCACCGCGTGCAGGTCGCGGCCCACCCGGGCCCGGTCGCCCGAGCGGACCCCGCCGGCGACCTTGCGCAGCAGCTCGGCCGTGTCCGCCTTGCCGGGCTCCGGGGCGGACTGCGCGGCGGCCGGCGGGGCCTCGCCGGTCAGCTCCTCGACCCGCTTGCGCCACCAGGAGCCGAGCTTCTCGGGCGGCGGCGGGGCGACGTTGGGCGCCGGCGCGGGGTCGTCGGGGCGCTTCAGCCCCTGCCGCCAGTCCTGGTCGGGCCCGCTCGGGTCGCCGCCGAGCCCGATGGCCGCCAGGTAGGCCGCGATCGCGTCCTGGGCCAGTCGCAGCGCGGCGGCGGCGTGCTCGGCGTGCTCGACGGCGTTGCCGAGCTGCGGCACGCCGATCGGGTCCACCGAGGTCTGGCGCACCCAGTTCAGCAGCTCGGTGGCGCTGCGCAGCCGCTCCATCGCGACCGTGACCAGACCGGTGGGCAACTCGTCGGAGGTCGCGCGGAGCTGGGCGCCGAGTTCCTGCAGCAGGGACATCGCGTTACAGGGTCGCCGTGTATGTCTGGGCCTGCTCGATGGCGAGCAGCGTGGCGCCGAGGCACTCCTCGAGCTGCTGGTCGGCCTGCGAGAGCGAGGCGTGCGCGGCCCCGACGGCGTCGTTGGCGCTGCCGTCCAGGGCGGCGGCGAGGCTCTGCTGGGCCTCGCCGAGCTTCTCCCGCGCCGCCTGGATCGCCGCCTGCGACTCCGTGACCTGTTGGAGAGCGGCGTCCACGGCCGCTCTGACCTCGGCGACGCTGGCCAACCGTGCAGCCTCCTGCCATGGGGAAACGCGTGTACGGGGTCAGCCTAGCGTCCCGCCTGGGGCCCTCGTGCCCGACTGCCCGGTATGTGAAAACAAAGAGTAACCAATCCATTGCGTACGGTGTGGCCCGGTGCTCAGCGCGGGATGCTCGACGGCCCCCGGACCTCGGCACCCAGCGACGTCACCCGGTCGCGCAGGCCACGGTCGGCCGTCACCACCACGACCCGGCGGCCGGCGCCCTCGGCCGCCACCAGGGCCACGATCGCGTCGTCCCCCGAGCCGGCCGCGCGCTCCACCCGTACGCCCGCGGTGGGTGGAATGTCTTTGGCTTTTCCCTCGACGACCAGAACGACCTCGAGTGGTCCGGGAAGATCCGACAGGCCCGCCGACGTTATCGCAACCAGTCGGTCGCGCAGCCGCACAGCTGCCCCCGCGCGGTCCCGCCACCAGCCGTCGGGCACCGAGCCGACGACGTTCGCGCCGTCGATGACGAGCAGTGGTACCGACATGAGACCAGCGTCTCACAATGGAATCAAACGATCGTTCAGGACGCTGGGGATTCGTGACGTCTTAGTAAGACTGAAGAGAGAAGACAGAACAGATGAGTATCGGACCGATCGGGCCGGGTAACCCCGGCGAGTGGGACGACCTGTTCGCGCGCTTCTTCGGTGCGGCCGAGCCGCGCCGCTCGGCGCAGCGGATCGACATAACCAAGTACATGAGCAACGACGCCCGGCAGGTGCTCTCCGACGCCGCGCGCCGCGCCGCCGAGCTGACCGACCAGGACAAGCAGGTCGCGGATCTGGACACCGACCACCTGCTCTGGGCCGTGCTGCAGCTCGAGCCGTTGCAGGCCACCGTGCGCCGGGCCGGGGCCGACCCGGAGGCGCTGCTGGCGGCGCTGGGCCGGCCGAGCCGGTCGCCCGGCGACGAGCTGCCGGAGACGATCGCGCTGACCCCGGCCGCCAAGCGGGCCCTGCTGGACAGCCTGCAGGTCTCCCGGGCTCTGGGCTCGTCCTATGTGGGCCCCGAGCACATCCTGATGGCGCTCGGCCTCAACCCGGACTCGGCGGCGGGCCGGCTGATGGCCGGCAAGCTCGACCCGCAGAACCTGCCGGCCGCTTCCGCCGGCGGTGGCAGCGGCGGCAACTCCAAGACGCCCACCCTCGAGCAGTACGGGGTGGACCTGACCGAGCTGGCCCGGCGCGGCGAGATCGACCCGGTGATCGGCCGGGCCGACGAGATCGAGCAGGCCATCGAGGTGCTGTCGCGGCGTACGAAGAACAACCCGGTGCTGATCGGCGAGGCCGGCGTCGGCAAGACCGCGATCGTCGAGGGACTGGCCCAGCGGATCGTGGACAACGACGTGCCGCTGACCCTGGAGGGCAAGCGGGTCATCCAGCTCGACCTGGCCGGCCTGGTCGCCGGCACCCGCTACCGGGGCGACTTCGAGGAGCGGCTGCGCAAGGTCATCGACGAGATCCAGGAGTCCGGTGACGGCCTGATCGTCTTCCTCGACGAGATCCACACCCTGGTCGGGGCCGGCGGTGGCGGCGAGGGCGGCGGCACGGACGCGAGCAACATGCTCAAGCCCGCGCTCGCCCGGGGCCGGCTGCGAGTGGTCGGCGCGACCACGCTGGACGAGTACCGCAAGTACATCGAGAAGGACGCGGCCCTGGCCCGGCGCTTCCAGCCGGTGCAGGTCGGCGAGCCCAGCGTCGCGGACACCGTGGCGATCCTGCGCGGCCTGCGCGACAACTACGAGGCCCACCACCAGGTGCGGATCACCGACGAGGCGCTGGACGCCGCGGCGCAGCTGTCCGACCGCTACATCACCGACCGGTTCCTGCCGGACAAGGCGATCGACCTGATCGACCAGGCCGGCGCGCGGGTGCGGCTGCGGGTCAAGACCCCCGGCGCCGACGTGCGCGAGCAGGAGCGGCGGCTGGAGCAGCTGACCCGCGACCGCGACCAGGCGGTCGCGGCCGAGAACTACGAGCGGGCGTCCGAGCTGCGGGACCGGATCACTTCGGTACGCGCGCAGATCGACGCGGCCGGCGGCGCGGGCGAGTCCGTTCCGCAGGTGACCCAGGACGACATCGCCGACGTGGTGTCGCGCTCGACCGGCATCCCGGTCTCCCAGCTCACCGAACAGGAGCGGGACCGCCTGCTGCGCCTCGAGGCACACCTGCACGAGCACGTGATCGGCCAGGACGACGCGGTGGCGGCTGTCGCCGAGGCGGTGCGGCGTTCGCGGGCCGGGCTCGGTGACCCGGACCGGCCGGTGGGCAGCTTCCTGTTCCTCGGCCCGACCGGCGTCGGCAAGACCGAGCTCGCGCGTACGCTCGCGGGTGCGCTGTTCGGCGACGCCGACCGGATGATCCGCCTCGACATGAGCGAGTTCCAGGAGCGGCACACCGTCTCCCGGCTGGTCGGGGCGCCTCCGGGCTACGTCGGCTACGACGAGGCCGGGCAGCTGACCGAGGCCGTGCGGCGGCGGCCGTACTCGGTGGTGCTGCTGGACGAGATCGAGAAGGCGCACCCCGACGTCTTCAACATCCTGCTCCAGGTGCTCGACGACGGCCGGCTGACCGACAGCCAGGGTCGCACGGTGAGCTTCAAGAACACCGTGCTGATCATGACCAGCAACCTCGGCTCGGACCTGATCGACGGCTCCAAGCGCAGTGTCGGTTTCGGCACCAACTCCGGCGGTGCGGACGACGACCTGCGGGACAAGCTGGACCGGCGGCTGCGCGAGCAGTTGCGGCCCGAGTTCATCAACCGGATCGACGAGATCATCGTCTTCCGGCAGCTCGAGACGGAGCAGCTGCGGCGGATCACCGAGATGATGCTCGGCGAGACCCGGCGCCGGCTGCAAGCGCAGGACGTGGCGATCGAGATCAGCACGGCCGCCGTGGACTGGCTGGCGGACAAGGGCTTCCAGCCCGAGTTCGGCGCTCGGCCGCTGCGCCGCACGATCCAGCGTGAGCTGGACAACCGGCTCTCCAAGCTGCTGCTGAGCGCCGACCTGGCGCCCGGCCGGCAGGTCACGGTCGACGTGGCGGACGGCGAGCTGACCTTCGCGGTCGGCACCCCGGACCCGGCGAACGCCTGATCCACCCCTTGCTGGGCGGCTTTGCTAGGCGGTAGCCATCTGGCTGCCGCCTAGCTGCGGATAGTCCCGCAGCCATTCCACATACTGCGGGTTGCGGGCCACCACTTCCTGGTAGGACTGCTCGGCCAGCGCCATCAGCCGCGGCGCGCTGCGCGCGGCGGGGCTGTCCGGGTGCCAGCCCAGCACCTGCCGCCAGCGCAGCGGCGCGCCCGCGATGGGCCGGTGGGTCAGCCCGGGCGGCGGGCGGAAGGTCGGCTGGCAGATCCCGATCGCCAGGCCCGACTCGACCATGTCGACGACGCCGCGGATGTCGCTGTCCAGCATCCGCTTCGGGGTGAAGCCGGCCCGCGCGCAGGCCGCCGCGAAGCAGTCCGGGAAGCACCCGTCGCCGGCGCCGGCGACCCACTGATCCTCGGCCAGCTCGGCCAGGTCCACCTCGACGCCTTTGGCCTGCGGGTGGTCCTCGGGCATCAGCACGCACACGCCGTCCACCGCGATCGTCTGCCAGACCATGCCGTAGTCGGCCGACGGGATGGCGTCGCCGCACACGCCGACCTGGGCGAAGTCCAGCTTGCCGGCGAGCACCATGTTGGCCAGCTCGTCCACGTAGTACGACGCGTGCGTCGTGATCTGGGCCTCGGGCTGGGCCTCGGACAGCCGCGACACCAGGCCGCCGATCACCGGCCCGCCGCTGGCACCGAGCCGGTAGCGGCTCATCCCCGCCTCGTCGGCGCCCGATCCGGCGAGCCGGGCGGCCTCGTCCTGCAGGCCCTTCATCGCCGGCAGCAGCACCCGGGCGCGGGAGAGCACCAGCTCACCCAGGGCGGTCGGGCGCGCGCCGCGCCGGTCGCGTTCGAAGAGCGGGCCGCCGAGGGTCCGCTCGATCCGTTGCAGTTGCGCGGTCAGGGCGGGCTGGGCCAGCCCGAGCAGTGACGCAGCCTTGGTCACGCTGCCCGTCTCCGCGATGGCGCAGACCACCTTGAGATGCCGCAGCTCCAGGTTCATAGCGTGACGGTAGGACCTTTGTGTGATCCCGGCTAGCCCTTCGGCTGGCCAAAGATCCCCCACTTGTGACAAACGGGTTAAACAAAAGGACAGATCCTGCTAAGCCGTACGTCCAGCGATCGGCTTGGGATGTATGTTTTGTCCACTTTGCGCATTACTTAAAGATCTTGAGCGTACGTGGTGCGGCCGCCGGCCACGTCGCGGATCTTGTCGACGACCGCAACCGCCGGATCGACGACCTTGTTCCACGGCGGCCGGGCCGGCGTCGACGGGTGCGGCCGGGTCGGTGCCGCCTCCTCGGCGGTCTCGATCCGGTTGCCGATCCGGATCAGGTCCTCGATCGGCGCCATCTGCCGCAGTACGGGGAACAGCTCCCGTTCGTCCGTCTCGGCGTGCCGGCGTACGGCCGCGGCGATGTCGACGGCCAGCGCCGCCCAGGTCGCCTCGTCGCGCCGGGTCGCCTCGAAGTGCTTGAGCATGACCAGCAGCTCGTGATCCTCGGCCAGTTCCCGGTCGGCGAGCAGCTCGCCGCCGGGCACGACCGCGCGGACGGCGGGGTAGAGGTATTGCTCCTCGGCCGACAGGTGCCGGGACAGGGTCGCCACGACGACGTCGGCGATCCGCCGGTGCCGCTTCGGGTCGGGCTCGTCGGCGGTCAGCCGGGCGCACAGCTCGAGCAGCTCGCGGTGCTGCTCGGCGAGCACGTCCAGCGCGTTGCGGCCGGTGGTCTCGCCGCCGACCGGGGGAAGCTTGGGCAGGGGCACGGATGAGGTCACGGCCCGGCGGTACCCGGGTTGATCTCCCGCCAAACGCCCGCGCCGCGGGGTCCTCGCCCGGACGTACGCAATAGTCTGCTGGTAAGAAGGGCGGATGGATGCCACCGCCACCGACGAGGTCGTCGGCATTTGCCGCGACCTGCTCCGGATCGACACCACCAACACCGGGGACCCGCGTACGACGGTCGGCGAGCGAGTCGCCGCCGAATACGTGGCGGCCCAGCTCGACGAGGTCGGCATCGAGAGCACGCTGCACGAGTCGGCGCCGCGCCGGACCAACGTGATCGCCCGGATCCCGGGCGCCGACCCGGCCCGCGGCGCGCTGCTCGTGCACGGCCACCTCGACGTGGTCCCGGCCGACGCCAGCGAATGGTCGGTGCACCCGTTCTCCGGCGACGAGAAGGACGACTACCTCTGGGGCCGCGGCGCGATCGACATGAAGGACTTCGACGCGATGATGCTCGCCGTGGTCCGGGACTGGAAGCGCACCGGCTACGTGCCGCCGCGGGACATCGTGCTCGCGTTCACCGCCGACGAGGAGGCGGGCATGGAGTACGGCTCGGCGTTCCTCGCTCGCGAGCACCCCGACCTGCTGGCGGGCTGCACCGAGGCGATCGGCGAGGTCGGCGGCTTCTCGTACACGATCAACGACGACCTGCGCCTCTATCTGATCGAGACCGCCGAGAAGGGCATCGACTGGCTGCGCCTGCACGCCCGGGGCCGGCCGGGGCACGGCTCGTTCGTGCACGACGACAACGCCGTCACCGCGCTCGCCGAGGCGGTCGCCGCGGTCGGCCGGCACCGGTTCCCGATGGTGATCACCCCGACCGTCGCCCGGTTCCTCGAGGAGGTCTCCGCGGCGCTCGGCGTCGAGCTGGACCCGGCCGAGCCCGAGCTGGCCATCGCCAAGCTCGGCCCGATCGCCAACCTGATCGGCGCGACCGTGCGCAACACGGCCAACCCGACCCGGCTCGAGGCGGGCTACAAGGACAACGTGATCCCCGGCAAGGCGTCCGCCACGATCGACTGCCGGACCCTGCCCGGGCAGGCCGAGAACTTCCTCGAGCAGCTGCGCGCCGTGATCGGCCCGGATATCGAGATCGAGCACATCTCGCAGCAGGCGGCCGTGGAGACCGACTTCGACGGCCCGCTGGTCGACGCGATGGCCCGCGCGCTGCGCGCCGAGGACCCGGCCGCCCGCGCGGTGCCGTACATGCTCTCGGGCGGCACCGATGCCAAGGCCTGGAGCACGCTGGGCATCCGCTGTTTCGGCTTCGCACCGCTCAAACTGCCCGCGGATCTGAACTTCTCAGCGCTCTTCCACGGCGTCGACGAACGGGTACCCGTCGAAGGACTAAGGTTCGGCGTGCGCGTTCTCGACCGACTTCTTCGATCCTCGTGAAGGGACCCCACATACCATGACCGACCAGTACGCGGAGCTGGACGCGGCCCTCGAGCAGGTCTTCGACGCCGCCCGCGCGCACCTGGCGGCAGTGAAGGCCGCCCAGGGACGCGTCGACGACGACGAGGTCTGGCAGGCCTACGTCACGCTGAACAACACCTCGTTCGCGTACGACGAGCAGTTGCTCGAGACGTTCGGCGAGGTCACGCCCTGGGATGTCGACTCGATCGACCCGGACGAGGCGGACCAGCGGTTCGGTCTCGGGCTCGGCGGGATCGACGGCAGCGAGGCGGAGGATCCGTATCCGCAGGTGATCTCGGTGCGCCAGCGCCGCGACTACCGGGTGCCCAGCGTGGCCGCCCTGCTCCGGATCGCCGACGCCGCCCGGCGCAACTCGGTGCCCGCCGACGAGGAGGCCGGCCAGGTCGAGTCGGTCGGCGAGGCCGTGCTCGAGCTGCTGCAGGCGGGCGACGGGTCGCTGTCCTCGCTCGACGTGCCGGAGCTGGAGCCGTTCGACGGGCTGCTCACCGTCAGCGAGGTGCCCAAGCCGCTCGACCTCGAGGCCTACGACGAGTCGGACGGCACCGGGCCGTTCACGCCGGGGGAGGACGACCTGCTGGTCGGCCGCCTCGACGAGCACCCGTTCCTACCCGATGAGGACGAGGAAGACCACACCGGCCACAACCATCCGTGATCGCGGTCCGGGTGGCTTAAAGGGAGAGACCCGGCTGGGGTGTGTCTCGCACCTTGCGGCGGAGCATGACCTGCCGGGTCCCATCGCGGAAGAGCTTCACCCTGGCGAGCTCCCATCCCGAGAACTCCGCCTGGATGGCCAGCTGCGCCGCAGCGGCCAATCTATCGACATTCGACGGCAACCGCAGCGGCGCGTATTCGTAGTCCATGTGACCTAATATGCGCCAGCCCGCGGACCTTCACCAGTCCCCTCGCGCTCCGGATAGCCCACCTCCAGCGCCGAAACGTCGTCGAGGGCCATGGCGATCTCGGTGGGCAGCGTGAGGTCCTCGCTTTGCAGGGCGCCCTGCAGCTGACCTGCCGTGCGTGCCCCGAGGATGGGTGCCGCCACGCCCGGCCGGTCCCGGATCCAGGCGAGCGCTACCTCGAGCGGCGACACCCCCAGCCCGCCGGCGGCGGTGACTACCGCTTCGACGATGCTTGAACTGCGCGGTTCCAGATATGTCCGGACGAACGGCCCCAGATGCTCCGACGCGGCCCGCGAGTCCAGCGGCCGACCGTTGCGGTACTTTCCCGTCAGCACCCCCCGGCCCAGCGGAGACCAGGGCAGCACCCCGATGCCCATGGCCGCGGCGGCCGGCAGCAGTTCGCGCTCGATCCCACGCTCGAGCAGCGAATACTCCATCTGGGCGGCCACAATCGGGGCCCGGCCCGGGAACGCCGACTGCCAGGCCGCAGCCCGGGCGGTCTGCCAGCCGGCGAAGTTCGACACGCCGACGTAACGGACCCGGCCGCTGGTCACGGCGTGGTCCAGGGCCGCCAGGGTCTCCTCCAACGGGGTCAGCGTGTCGTAGCCGTGCACCTGCCACAGATCGACATAGTCGGTGCCCAGCCGGCGCAACGAGGCGTCCAGCGCGCGGAGTAGGTGCCCGCGCGAGGCGTCCCGGCGGCGGAACGAGCTGCTGCCCAGCCCGGCCTTGGTGGCGATCAGCACCTCGTCGCGGGGGACCAGATGGTCGATCAGCGAGCCGATCACGGCCTCGGCGTCGCCGTCCCCGTACACGTCGGCGGTGTCGATCAAGGTGCCGCCGGCCTCGAGATAGAACTTCAACTGCGCGGCCGCGTCGTCGGGGTCGGTGTCCCGGCCCCAGGTCATGGTGCCGAGCGCGAGCCGGGAAACCGCCAGCCCGCTACGGCCGAGCGGTCGTTGCAGCATGGGTGAACCATATTCAGACAACGTCGGCTGCGAAATCCTCATCGCAGCTCAACAGCGTCGGTTACCAGACGGAAATAACTCTCCGTGAGTGCGTAGGCTTTGGTTTTCCGGATCAAGCGCCATCGGGAGGGCACGTGCGGCTCGGACTGAACCTCGGCTACCAGGCCTCGTGGACCACGCCCGCCGATCACCTCGCGCTGGCCCAGGAGGCGGACCGGCTCGGGTTCTCGGTGGTGTGGGCGGCGGAGGCGTACGGCTCGGACTCGCCGAGCATGCTCGCCTGGATCGCCGGGCAGACGTCCCGGATCGACGTGGGCGCGGCGGTGATGCAGATCCCGGCGCGCACCCCGGCGATGACTGCGATGACCGCGGCCACCATCGACACCATCTCGGGCGGGCGGTTCCGGCTCGGCCTGGGTGTCTCGGGACCGCAGGTCTCCGAGGGCTGGCACGGCGTCCGCTTCGGCAAGCCGCTGGCCCGCACCCGCGAGTACGTCGACATCGTCAAGCTCGCCCTGGCCCGCAAGCCGGTGGCCTACGACGGCGAGCACTACACGCTGCCGCTGCCCGACGGCCCCGGCAAGGCGCTGCGGCTCGGCTTCCACCCGCCCCGCGCGTCGATCCCGATCTACCTGGCCGCGGTCGGCCCGAAGAATCTGGAGCTGGCCGGCGAGATCGCCGACGGCTGGCTGGCGATCTTCTTCGCCCCGGACGCCGCGGGGGAGTATCTGCAGCACATCGAGCGCGGGCGGGCCAAGTCCGGGGCCGGCCTGACCGGCTTCGACGTGGCGCCCAGCGTCCCGCTGGTGGTCGGCGACGATCTGGCCGCCTGCGCCGACGCGATCCGGCCGTACGCGGCCCTGTACGTCGGCGGGATGGGCAGCCGCGAGCAGAACTTCTACAACCAGCTCGCCGTGCGGATGGGTTACGCCGACGCGGCCAAGACGGTCCAGGACCTCTACCTGGACAAGAAGCTGCGGGACGCCGCGGCGGCGGTGCCACAGGAGTTCATCGAGCGCACGTCGATCCTCGGCAACAAGATCCAGATCACCGAGCGCCTCCGGCAGTACGCCGCGGCCGGGGTCGGCACCCTCTCGGTGAGCCCGTACGTCGGCGACCTGGAGAGCGGCATCGCCAATCTGCGAGCGCTCGCGGACGCGTACGCGGAATCCGGGGTGGCCGAGTAGTCGTGGCCACCGTTCTACTTCTCCGGCACGGCCGCACCACCGCCAACGCCGCCGGTGGACTGGCCGGCCGGCAGCCGGTCGAGCTCGACGACACCGGGCGGGCCCAGGCGGTCAAGGTCGGCGAGCGGCTCGCCGCGCTGCCCCTGGTCGCCGTCGTGACCAGCCCGCTGATCCGCTGCCGGCAGACCCTCGAGCTGGCCCGGCCGGGCGCCGAGCCGGTCGTCGACGAGGGCCTGATCGAGTGCGGCTACGGCGACTGGGAGGGCCAGCCGCTCAAGAAGCTGGCCAAGGACCCGCTCTGGCCGGTGGTCCAGCAGCACCCGAGCGCGGCCGTCTTCCCGAACGGCGAGGCGATGGCGGCCATGTCGGCCCGGGCGGTCGCCGCGATCCGGCACTGGGACCGCAAGGTGACGGCCGAGCACGGCCCCGAGGCGCTCTGGCTGGCCTGCAGCCACGGCGACGTGATCAAGGCCATCATCGCCGACGCGATGGGCCTGCACCTGGACCAGTTCCAGCGCATCGTCGCCGACCCGGCCTCGGTCAGCGTGATCCGGTACACGCCGACCCGGCCGTTCCTGGTCCGGCTCAACGACACGAGCGACCTGTCGACCCTCGTGCCGCCCAAACCGGCACGTCGGCGGCGCTCCGCGCGCCCGGCCGCAGCCTCCGACGCCGCCGTGGGCGGTGGTGCGGGCGGCGGCGTGTGAGCACGCCGAGTGACCGACGTGTTACCGCAGCGTGCATGCGGTTTGCGCCGTCGGCGAACCGCCCCGGTGCGCTGCGCAGTCGCGCGCGCGGGCGGATAGGGTCGCAGGTATGACCGACTGCACCGAGCGGCACACGCTGGCGTCGGGCTGTGGCGTCGCGGGCGAGGGCCAGAAGGGCATACCAGAGGTGGGCGCTGTATGACCGACTGCACCGAGCGGCACACGCTGGCGTCGGGCTGTGGCGTCGTGGGCGAGAGCCAGAAGGGCATACGGCACATGCTGGCGCTGGGCCATGGCCTTGTGGGTGAGGGCAAGAGGGGTATGCCAGAGGTGGGCGCGGTATGACCCATCAGGTGCATGCGTTCGAGCCGCCGGAGCGGTTCGTGGCCGGGACGGTGGGCGAGCCGGGCGACCGGACGTTCTTCCTCCAGGCCCGCGGTGGCGGGCGGGTGATCAGCGTCGCGCTGGAGAAGGTCCAGGTGTCGCTGCTCGCCGAGAAGCTGGAGGAGCTGCTCACCGAGGCCAGCCGCCGGTTCGGCGTCGATCTGCCCGAGGCGCCGACGCTGGCGATCAATGACAACGACCCGCTGGACACGCCGGTCGACGAGGAGTTCCGGGTCGGCACGCTGGGGCTGGCCTTCGACGTCGACACCACCACGGTGGTGATCGAGGCGATCGAGGCCGGCGAGGGCGACGCGGAGGTCGAGCTGGGCGCGGACGTCGACGATGACGACGTGCCGGTCGACGATGACGACGATGACGACGAGCCCGACGACGACCTGGACCGGCTGCGGGTCCGGCTGACCCCCGAGGCGACCCGCGCGTTCATCGACCGCGCCAAGCGGGTGGTGGCCGCGGGCCGGCCGCCGTGCCCGCTCTGCGGCCAGCCGCTCGACCCGGCGGGCCACCTCTGTCCCCGGCACAACGGCTACCACCGGTGACCACGGAGCAGACATCGGTGCTGGCCGAGGGGGACGCGCTGGAGCTGCTCACCCGCGGCGAGCTGGAGCTTGAGGGCCGGCTCGTGGACGCGTCGAACACCACGCTGCGTGCCGACGTCACCCTGAACGGGCTGAGCGCCAAGTGTGTCTACAAGCCGGTCCGCGGGGAGCGGCCGCTCTGGGACTTTCCGGACGGCACGCTGGCCGGGCGGGAGGTGTCGGCGTTCCTGGTCTCCCAGGCGACCGGCTGGGGCCTGGTCCCGCCGACGATCCTGCGGGACGGGCCGCTCGGCCCCGGCGCCTGCCAGCTCTGGATCGAGGAGGCGGAGGACGCCGAGTCGCTGATCGGCTTCGTCCCGGCGTACGACGTGCCGCCGGGCTGGTTCCCGGTCGCCGCGGCCCGTGACGACGACGGCGACGCGTACGCGCTGGCCCACGCGGACGACCCGAGACTGGCCCGGCTGGCGGTGCTGGACGCGGTGATCAACAACGCCGACCGCAAGGGCGCCCACGTGCTCTACGCCCGGGACGGCCGGATCCACGGGTGCGACCACGGGGTGAGCTTCCACGTGGAGAACAAGCTGCGTACGGTGCTCTGGGGCTGGACCGGCAAGCCGATCCCGGCCGCGTCCCTGGAGACGCTCACTGAGCTGGGCAGCCGGCTCGACGGTGCGCTGGGCGAGGCGCTCGAGACCCATCTCACGGTCTCCGAGGTGCAGCACATCCGGCTGCGGGTGCGCCGGCTGATCCGCTCGGCCCGATATCCCAAGCCGCCGCAGGACTGGCCGGCGGTGCCCTGGCCGCCGGTCTGACCGGGCGTCTGAACCGGATAAGTCGCCTTTATCCGCATCCTTGGTTGTCCAATATCATCGATCTTGGTCGCGTTTCGCCCTCCTGGGGACTGAATAGCCCTCCTGGGGGCGCCCAGTGACCAAGGTCGGCGCCCTCGTCGACTGCTTCATCGGCGTGGCTGAGGGCCATGCCGGCGGACAAATCCCACGAAATCCTTATCAATCGCCATCGACGCCCTCTGGACGCTGGTCGGCTCGGTTCCGCGATCCCTTGCATCACAAATAATCCCGATATGGGCGATTTATCGACCACGTCGGGGACGTGACTGGGCTGGTCGGTTTGGGCTGATTCGGCGGATGGCTGTCGGCCTGGCGGGCGGTTTGAGAGTCGATCGGGTTGGGCTTTGTTCGGCAGACGGCTGCCGGGCTGAGACTTGTTACAT